>Ga0315284_10004115_pt1 | contig 20665 bp, 17 predicted proteins | sample YL17G09_16_MG_FD_203696 | JGI IMG/M metagenome (GOLD analysis project Ga0315284, IMG submission 203696) | Sediment microbial communities from Yellowstone Lake, YNP, Wyoming, USA - YL17G09_16 | ecosystem: Environmental > Aquatic > Freshwater > Lake > Sediment | place: USA: Wyoming | collected...
CGGCTGGACTGTAAATCACCCTTTGAGGTGAATCCCGGGATGATTTTCGAACCTTTCCGATCTGCGGGGGAGCTGGTAGCCCTGGGGGGACTCGAACCCCCGACACATGGATTAGGAATCCATTGCCACCGGACCGCGACGCGGCCTAGGCTATTGAATATAAACCCGTTCCCGCCCCTCGTCGGGCGCTTCATTCGAGAGGCTTTCGTTTTTCTTTCGTTCCGGTTCCCGGCCGTCCACCAGGCTGTCGACGGCCCGCTTCTGGACCTCGGTGATCGGCGTGATGTACTTGGACGTCATGGTGATGGAGCTGTGGCCCAGGAGGCTGCAGATCGTTGGGAGATCCACGCCGCGGGCGTTCAGCATCGTCCCAAAGGTATGCCTCAGATCGTGGATTCGGAGATCCTTGATCCCCGCCTTCCGGCACGCCGTCGTGAACGATCTCCGCAAGGTCCCGAATCTCGCCCCGGTTTTTGGAGCGCAGAGTACATACTCGGAGGCGCGGGGAAGGCCCGCCAAGACCTCGAGCGCCGGTTGATTCAGCGGGATCCGCAGCACTTTGTTGTTCTTCCTTTGGGACCGCTCTAGGCAGATGAGGCCGTCTTCCAGGTTGACGTTGCTCCACCGGAGCCCCAGGATCTCGCCCTTCCTCATGCCGGTATTGACGGCCAGGACAATGAAGGCCCGGAGGGCGGGGCTGGCCCCGTCGAGCGCCTCGAATAGGCGCCCCTTCTCCTCGGGCGTCAGATACCTCTCCCGACTGTTCTCACGGAGCTTCTTGACCCGCTTCCAATTGACCGGGCTCACGTCCAGGTACTCCCATTCGATCGCCTTGTTGAGCATCGTCCTCAGAAGCGCGAGCTCGCGATTGATGGTCGCCCCGGAGGTTTCCCTGGGCTTGCCTTCCTCCGTCTTGCGGCTGGTCGTCGCGGCCATCCGGGCGGCCTGGTAGTTCTCAACGCGCTCGATCTTGATGTCCTGAAGCAAGAGGTCGCCGAAATGGGGCTTCAGATGGCACCGGAAGCTTATCAGGTCCCGGCTGAAGGACCGCTTCTTGCTCGCGTAGGTGTCCAGGAACTTCTCGGCGAAGTCTTTGAACAGGACGTTCTTTGACGACGTCGCAAGGCCGATCTTCCCGTGGAGGAGGTCCGACTTGATCACGGTCAGGGCGACCTCGGCTTCCCTCTTGCTGTCGCCGATGACCCGGATGACCCTCCGCTTTTTGACGGTGACGTCGATGCACCACTTGCCGCCGGCGTTCCGGAACAGGTTCCTAATTTTCCTTTTGGCCATTTGCTTCTCCCCCGCACATCCTGGCGAGCTCTTCACCGACCAGCGCCCGAATCGTGGCTTCGAGGCTTTCAAGGGCGGCCCGCTTCTCGCGTCCCTGCATTCGTGATATCGCCCTGTTGTAGAGCTCCTCGAACTCGGCCGGCCCCATTATTTCCAGTGTTCCCATCAGGTCTTCCATGCTCATGCTCATCGCCTCCCCCTTTAATGAAATTCACAAGGTCCCGCTCCCGGATCCTCCAGAGCCGCCCACCGCCAAGCTTGAAGGCCCGCAGTCGGCCAGAATGGATCAGGCGAGAAACCAAAACACGCTTGACCTTCAAGATCCCGCAGACCTCCTTCACGGAGTACAAGGTTTCCATATTTTCGTCGGCCCTTAGCGTTCTATTATGTTCATCTATGTTAATATTAGTGCTATTCAATGGTCTTGTCAAGCCCCGGTTGAATTTTATTTTGATTTGCTGATATTATCTCCTCGAGATGGAAACGGATCTATTGTCTCAGGCGGACCTCCTGGAGTATCTTCATATCAGCCGGACTACGCTCTTCAAGCTCATAAAGAAGAACGAAATCCCACACATGAAGCTGGGCAGAAAGTTACTGTTCAGGAAAAAGGACATCGATGCCTGGCTTGAATCCAAGCGTGTGAAGTGAGAATTTCCCGCCCATCCCATCGTCTTTATAAGCGAGGCCTAGTCCGCCCTCGGGCGTCCCTCAATCTTCGGGAAGCGCTCGGATCCTCCGGGGTCCGGGCCTTCCCCGGCCTCTGTGTTGACATTAACAACTATCCAAATTATCATTAAAGTAGTAAAGGAGGGCTAAGATGAAAAAGATAATTTCTTTTTTGGCCGTTTATCCTCTAATCCTTAGCCTCATATCCTGTTCACAATCTGGAACCAATTCATTGGCAGAAGCTCGAAATTTTGGAGAGAGCATACTAAAAGATTATGCAGTCAAATGCGGAAACTCTTGGTATGTTGGGTTTAGTGAATCTGGCTGGGCAGAAAATCCTCTTGCCACATTAAGGCAATTGAAGAATTCTGATAAAATAGCCATAGATGTAATTCCTGATCTCCTTGATGAATCGGACATACTCAAGGGATTGGAATTCAATGGGCTATTTCAATTTAGTTATAACGATGCGCCGGGCCGCGATTACGACGTCAAAAAAAAGACTTGGGGTCCTTGGTTTAATAATAATGGTGCCTATATTCACTTCCGTATCCAAAAAAGAAATGGGGAATGGTCAGCAGAAAGACTTTTTCTGCGAAAGGTCTCTTGCGCTGATGTTCCAAAAAACGACTAACTGCCATTTCCTTTAATGAGGCATACCGGACATAGGGGGGCCCGGATCTTCTCCCCCGATGGTGTTGTTGTCTTCACTATCCCCGGCCTCGACTCTCGGCTTTATACTTTATGAGCCGATTGACCACATAGCTCTCTGGGATATAAGCCTCCAGCGCCGAAGACCGTAAGGCATGAAAATCTCACTTCAGAGGTGCTTCATTGAAGGGGGCAGGTTTATGAAGGCGGGAAAAAGTCAACATTGACTGGAATTATATTTATTGCTATCTTCCATTTGATTAAGCATTGAGGGGAAAAATGCAGGACTTTCTCTTCTATGGCCACGGGGAATTGCAGAACTATTTCGGTGCCGTTAAAGAAGCGGCCAAGAAGGAAGTAGATTCCATAGACACGGATTCTCTGCTGAAATCGAGCGAAGAAGAATTCGTCAGATATTTCTCAGATAAATATGCTCTAGATCCGCCCATCCTCGACGCGGACAATAAATCCATATCTCCACCTTCTGACGTGGATATCGACGTAAGCCGAGATCCCATGAGAGCCGTTTTCGATAGGAACGAGCCATGCTATGTAAAGGGCGTGACCGTTACGGTATCGATTTCGTTTAGCGGAGACGGCGCTTTTTTCATGTATACTCCGAACCCATTTACCATGAGCCCCCCGCAAGGCGATATCGTTGGACAGGAAGTTCACCTTATCTTCCGTCAGATCGAGCCTAGCGCGGAAAAACTGCAAAGAGAAATATCAAGTAGAATACATGAAATACAGCAGTATCTCAGCTGGGTGAAGAACAATATCGAAGGCTTCAATAGAGAATTCGGGCCGTTCATAAGAGAAGTAATCAGACAGCGAAAGCAGAAGAAACTCAAGGATCTTGATTTAGTGGCGAAGCTCGGCATCCCAGTAAAAAGGCGCGACGATATCCCTAGGACTTACGCAATCCCGGAGGTGAAGAGAAGGCCGATGATCGCGAGGCCGACGGCGGCCGGGAAGCCGTTCGCCCCGGAACCTGCTCTCGAAATGGCAGAATATGAGCACATCCTGTCTATCGTGAAAAACATGGCCTTGGTGCTAGAGAGAAGCCCGAGGGCTTTTGCAGGCATGAAAGAAGAGGATTTACGTCAGCATTTCCTCGTCCAACTAAACGGTCAATACGAGGGAAGCGCAACCGGAGAAACGTTCAATTATCAAGGCAAAACGGATATCTTAATCAGGCATAAAGGAAGGAATGCCTTCATCGCCGAATGCAAATTCTGGAAAGGAGAGAAAGCTTTATCCGTGACAATTGACCAGATTCTCAGTTATACGAGCTGGCGTGATACGAAGACCGCGATTATTCTCTTCAACAGGGGGAAGAATTTCAGCTCAGTGTTGGATAAAATTCCCGGAATAGTTAAAGCTCATGCTTGCTTCAAAAGAGACGATGGAAAAAGAGGCGAGACCGAGTTTCGTTTCGTTTTGCATCAGCCCGATGATGTGAACAGAGAATTGGTCTTGACCGTCATGGCATTCAACGTTCCTGTCCCTGAAAAAGCCGACCCTGGTGAATAATTTTAGCTCTGGCTTTTCGCTCTGATGAAAATGATCTGATATCGTTTGAGATTCTGTTCGCGATTTCCAGCGAATGCGCAACAACCGCGACCCCGTCAAACGCCTGTTCTTCGAAAGCCTCCGCTCTTTTCATGCGCTTGGGATAGTCTGCGAACCCTGTCAGAAAGTATTACTAGTTCTGTACCTTTTTGTCTTTTCTCAATAGCTCCGACGATTGGAGGCCCGGACAAGAATCCGATAACGCCAGTTGCGAATGAGATTGCGGATATGATAGGACTCGTGAAAATGCCCAATAGTGTTCCAAGACCTCCTGTTACCCAAGCTCCGGTTTGTACAACATCATTTATATCCTGCCATCTTTGATGCTTACGTTCCTGCTTTGACAATTCGTTCTTGAAAAGTTGTTTCAAAGAAATTTGGGCCTCAACGAGGTGGGAAACGTGGTCGGAATAACTAACGCCCTCGTGTGCACTCTTTAGTAAAGTGCCCCAGGTCTTCCTTAGTCTTTTCCCCAGTCTATCTTCCCTTATTTCATGAATGTCTTTTAAGGAGAGGTTCACGAGTAAGCGGCGCGATAGGCCCCAATTATCAGTAATCGTTTCCCAAATATCATCTGAATCAACTGCCTGGCGATCACCTGCAGTGTAGGATACCGCTTCGCGACAGAGATCTGCGGCTTTGTTATGCATGACGGGGAATGCGTCTTTATGCAAAGCTCCCGATAAATAATAAAAATAGTTCCCGTATTTTATTAAAACTAGTTGTCGCTCAGGACAGAGAGATCGCGATATTTCAATAAGCTTGCTCCGATTGAAATCGGGAGTATCTTCAATTGCCAATGCTACGTCGCGAATAGTAGCGTTACGGACGCCTATCATCCTCTTACGAAGGGGCGAATTCGAATCGCGCAAATGACGGCTCATCATCTGAGAGAACATATTGCTTTCTTCCGTCGGAGACCATGTTATAGATTCTCGAAATATGTCGCTCAGCAAGCGGGCTCTTTCTGACGGATTATGCGATGCCATGGGACCCGCATCGCAACTATGATCAGGGACCTGATCCAAAACGAAATCGTTGAAACTCGTGTATTTATCGCTCAGGCTTGAAACTATTGCCGAATCCGCCGATAACGTAGCGACATCTTTTAAATTTTCACTTAGCCAACGATAAGTAATGTCAGAACGCAACATGTGCCCAGTCGAAAGAATGACGTGGTCAGCGAGAAGAAGCCAGAGTTTCAATTTGACAGAAAAGTCCGACGAGCTCACCGAATAGGCTATCTGGCATGACGGATCTGCTTCCGTGAAATAAATCTTCGTCCCAAAGTAATCTTGATAGCGTTTCTTTAACATGAGGGAACTCTTTTATCGGCGTAAAGCCCAAAGGCATTATCATACAGGATGCATTTTAGGATATGCTCTTCTCCGTTTGTCGCCAACATAAGCTTCATTAGCTCCGTTTCATGCGATCCCCAAGGAGTATCACTTGCGAACAAGATACGCGGCAAGATTCCAGGATTCCGTATTGCCTCGGCGACGATCCAGCAAACGGCAAAATCTGTGGCCAGAGAGGTATCGCAGAACACGTCCAAGCCTTGATCGAGCCACTCGGCCAAGCGAGGGACGAAATAGAAATGACTGTTTATCCGTCCGCCCATGTGGACGAGGTGGAAAGTTAAGCCCTCCGCAAGACGGCGAATCATCTTTTCGACTGCTCGGATATCGCTTTTATGACCTCCCGTGTGTATTTGGATGACGCAGCGTTCGCGTCTTCCATAATTAGCAATGAGATCGATACCATCGATAAAGCTGGCATCCCAAGTATCCGGATCTGCGGAGTAGCTACCATGCCAATTACTTGGCGACATCTTTAAGACACGTATCCCAGTATCCGCTGCAAGCGAAATGGTTTCTTTCAGTAATTTCCTTGATCCTAAAAGAGGATCGACCCAGAAGCCAGGTACGATAAGATTTCTTGAAGCTTTGGCGCAATTCAGGATTCCTTCGTTATGGGCGTATGTACGTTCGATATTGGGTTCGTATATGGGGACAAGTATAATCATGGCAAGTTTTTTCTCATCGCAGTAGTGGTTGATATCTTTGAGCGATGCAAAGCCTCTGTTAGAAAAAGGATCTATTATCCGATTAGAATACTCCTGGGGTCCCCATTTTCCGAAATGACAGTGCGAGTCGATAATTCCGTTTGGACAGAAATGTTCCTTCAGCAAAATAGGAATGCGCATCTGACCTCCTCCGTTCAACGTACCACCTTTGAAGTGAGATTTACAAGCTTTTGGACTTGCCCCCCTTCCGTCCCTATATGTGAGGTTGCCCCGCCCTCGGGCGTCCCGCTGAACCGGGAGGGTGCTGAGACTAGCCCCTTCCCGCCCTAGCTGGAGGTGCCGTCTAGCGTATAACGCTCCAGATAGCCTTGCCGTTTTTATCCCTCCGCCAGTCCATAGCGTGCCTTGATTGCTCTAACTATGATATTGGTTCTATTCCGAAGGGAGCCAAGGAAGCCCCACTTCTCCCATCTTCTTCCGGACCTCGTACTCGGCGACGGAACGCTGGCCCACCTTCTTGAACACTCTCGCAATAAGCTTGGCCTGTACCACTCTGACATAGTTTTCGTATTCTTTGACAGACCTGAAGAGGTGGATCATGGAATGGGGGACGGTAATACTCGTGTGCCCTTGCATCTGCGCGTAGATGATGAAGTTGCCTTCAACCGGGTTGCGGACCGTGCAGAATACGCCATCATCGGTCTCCAGGTGGTAGTTTCCGGCGTTGTCCTGCTCTAATCGCAAAGGGAATTCGGGAATTTTGATCTGAGTACCTTTAATCAGACCACCCTCCAGGAACGCGGCCGGAAAGTGTTTCACCTCTTCCCCAAGCAACTCGATAAGGCCACCTTGAGCCTGCCCTGTCGCTGCTTTGGATTCTGCGAGGGCTCCGATGCCAAAGAGAGAAGGTTCGTTTCTTTCGCCCTCATCGATGACCTTAGCCTGCTCTTGAAGGCAGGCGATGACATCGGGAAGGACATTCCAGCGGACGCGAATCCCACGCTTGGTCGGTCCTTGATACGCCGGGGAGGCTACGAACTCGCGCACATCCAAGGTTGGCAAGCTCTCACTGTCTTCCGGTGGCAGGGTTGTTATTTTGATGTACTCTGTGTCACTCTTCGGGATACGCTTGAACTCCTGCTCAGCTTTTGATGGAAGAGACCGCTCCAGTTCCGCCAAGGCGCTGATAACCTCACGGAGTATCTTCGTGTTCATCGTCAGCCCGGCCTTGGTGGGACCCTCATATTTCTGTGTCGTGATAAACTTGCGAACATCGGCAAACCGCCGCCCCTTCCACACGCTCACGCTGAAAATGAGCTTACCGCTGCCATGCAGCTCAATTTCGCCTATTCTTTGGTCGCCCATAGCATTCCTCAGGAACTCACAAGAGCGATACATTGGCCGTTGACCAAGGCCTCGACATTGTTGGCTGATAATTCAACCATGTGGGGGATGGTCAACACTTGATTGTTTCCTAGTCACTCATGATCTTCGGTAATTTGAACCGGTCGAACGCTGATTGGGTTAGACGCTCCGCCACCGCCACATCCAGAGTGCTCCGGTAGTATGCTTCATAAAGCGTCTTCCATAAGTCCCGGAGATATCCCTCATAGTTTGCAATGGTCCGGGATACTTCGACAGGTTTCGCAGGTAATCGCGCCGCCGCCTGCCCGGCTTGTTGGCAATAGACGATGAACTTGCCTTCCGCCGGGTTCCTGAGATTCCGGAAGACCTCGTGTTCCGACCTCACCGCCATAAAGAGGGGACTCAAGTCCAGTCGCAGCGGCTTCTCAGGCAGCGTGATTTCGACTCGCTCGCCTCTTGCCGCCTCGGCGGATAGGAACTCCTCAGGGAATATCTTTGGTCCAGCGGGCAGAAGTTCACCGAGCACTCTGTGGAAACTTTCGTTCTCGGCATTGGCCTTTCGAACCTTTGTCTTTCTCATCTTACTGCGTTGCTTGCCTAAATCGATTCGCTCCCGCACTAGTTCGCAAAGTGCGTCATAAATAGGCCTTAGGTACTTCTCGGGGTCAAGTCCAATGGCGGTCAGGATAGATGCGTCCAGTGATTGTCGATCGTTCTGTTTCACCTCGTCGAATACACTTCCGATCTTGCGCAGACAAAGAGAATCAAGGGCGGTCGCGATAGCCTTTTTTTGAATGGCTGAAATATTGCGAAGATCGGGCACAAGGAGATAATCGTTCGCATCTTCAACCGTCAACTCTAGCACTCCGTCACCCATTGTCACACGGCCAATAATCTCAGAGGAGAGAGCGCAAAGAGAGGAGTTAAGCAGGGCAGCAATAAGTTCGTCAGATAACGATCCGACAGGCGTCAATGAATAGAGTCTGATGTCTGCAATCACCGCAATCTTGGAGAATCGATGGAAGTGACGATCATTGAACGCTCGCGCAAAAAAAACCTTGGCAGCTTTCGATCGGTGCTCAGGAATCGCGTACCATCCGGGTGTACGCATCTTCACTTCTGCGCCATTTGGCCAAGTCAAGCCCCTTTGTGCGCCTGACTTAAAAACCTGCTTCTCGCCCCATTCAATATACTTCAAAGCACCAGTCTTGCCCTGCTTCTTCAGTTCTTCTTTGGTTAAACGACAGACAAAGAGCCAGAGGGCCAGTTGTTTCCTATCGATCGGGATGTATCCTGATTCGCCAGGCGACTTCAGTAACGGTCTCAAAAATTCCGACTCAATGCCCAACTCAAGGGCGCGCTCCGGGGTTAAATGATAAAACTCATTAATCCCGGCCATGCTCCCCCTTCTCACCTGAGCGATCTGAGAAAGCATGCACAGCGCTTTACGGTCCATCAGTTGAAGGAACACCTCAGGAGCACGTAAATACTTTCCCCATTTCATCGTCTTCTGCTCCCGTTCTAGCTCTTCGCGCAATTCGCATTGTTGCCGGACGCGAATGCGGAAGTTATCGTCTTCCTCGGTCTTAACACCGACCAGCACCGTCTCTGTACCCTTTCGCCCCGCAGCCTCGACTCGATCCGTAAGACGCTGGAGTCGCTTCCATCGTTCTATGGCTTCAACTTGGGGATCTCCGGGAATGAGGTCGGCAAGCCGCTTCTTGACCTTAACAAACTTCACGAAGTGGCGGTCGCGTTCTTTTTTGTTCTCGCACCGCTCGATAATTGTAAAGACGGTATTGACCGACGCTTCAGTGAACCAGGGCTCGCAGCGGCTTTCTAAAATCCCAATTATCTTGAACTTGTCGCAGAAAAACCGTTGCAGTTCGTAACCGAAATTCACGTCGAGCCAAGCGTTCGAGGTAATGATGCCCATGCGCCCGCCGGGCTTAAGAAATCGTGCTACATGAAAGAAAAGGTAAACGTAAAGGTCGGCGTAGGTGGAAATGCGAAGCTGCAGACGATCCCGGTTTGCGAATTTATGTAGGCCAGCAGCAATCTGGTTTTCGAAGGACTTCTGCTCTGTCTTGTTGGGATAGCAAAACAGCGCCGGATATTTCTCCAACCACCCCTCGATCAACGTCCGGCGCAGGAAATCGGGATAACCGGCGTCTTTCTGGCCGATTTGGTCACCGCTGACGTATGGAAAGTTGCCGACGATTGCGTCAAAAAGCGGGACCGGCTCTTGAATCTGGTCCGGGTGTTCGAGGTCCATCTTGGGCGGAGGGAATGGCAGGGCATCGCCCGGCTTGATAGTAAAGATGTCGCGGCAAGCGATACGCGGAAAGTTGCTGGCCGCCGTAATGTTCTGCCGAAATAGGTTGATGACGGCAAGCTCGGCAGGGAAGGGAGCGATGTCGATGCCCCAGAGTTGAGCAAGCAGAGCCGCGTGATCGTGATTGCCTAGCCTCAGTTTCCGGTCATATGATCGAATGAGAAAGGTCCCTGTCCCACACGTCAGATCGGCGACGGCCGCGCCGGATGACCTGACGCAAAAGGCGATACCCAGATCACACAGGGGTTCGCTTGTGAAATATTGGCCCAGCAAGTGGCGGTCTTCGGGGGGGATGAGCCGTTCAAATACAGTTCCAACGACATCTTGGGGGAGATTGGAAAAGTCGCGAGTGTTGAAGCAATGAATCAAGGCGGTAAGTTGTTTAGCGGCTTCGCCGGGCCAAGCTACCGTGTCTGGCAGGTCTTCGGAGAATACGGCATGGTAGTCCACCTTCAGGGCTTCGGCAAAGGCACGACGGAGAGTCGGCAGGACTTGCGCTGGGTCAACATCATCAAAATTCAGAGCCGGCAGTTGACGGGCCGTACGCCGCAGGCCCTGATAGAACAGAATCTTCCCAAGCAGGCGGTAGATGATCTGGCGAGCGATGGAGAGCGCGTAATCACGGTCCTTGTGGTCCCCAACTATGCCTTGGGAAAGCGCCCACTTGTTGAAACTCGCCCGAAGTTCTAAGTCGACCGCGAATTGCATCTGCAGGGAGTTCGTGACCTTTGGTAGAAGCTCGTGAACCGACTTGAGGAGGCTTTGAACGAAGTACGTCGCATCAATTCGGACCAATCCTAAGGCTTCATCTTTAAAAAGTCGCTCAACGTCACCGAGAATCTTCTGGCCGACTGAGATCATGCGGACTCTCAGTTGTTCGTCGAAGACTTGCTTCTCGCCATCTTGGGAAATGGCGTAAATGTCTTCGTAGTTACGAATCTTCTCCAAATGGGCCCGTTGAGCCGGGGTTCCCAGCTTCGGCGTCTTCCACAGAACGGCATCGCGCAGGGTCCACGTGATGAAGTATGGGGCCTTATGGGCCTGGGCGCGCCGGATAATCACGCTAAGCAGACCGGGATGATCTGTTGAGAGCGTCGGCGAAGTGATACAAAACAGGACAAAAGGATTCCTTTTCTTGTCATCAAGCCCGAGAATCAGCGCCGTCCCTATCGGGGCTCTAAGGGATTGATGATCCTCGACAGGGCTGACATAATCGAGACGCAGGTAGGCGTGGGATTCGTCGGCCAACGGGGCCAGAGTCCGTTGCCAGATATCGGATAGAACGCGTTTCATGACCCTTTCGCCGCATCTGGATTCGGCCCCGGAATGAACTTCACATAGGCGAGTGCGCCCATGCGGTCTACCGTGAAACGGACCACCGTCGGGGCCTCCTTCTGCCAGGCACGGAGAATAGTTCGGGTCCGGGACAACTCCAGAACGCGCTTGTTTTGAAAAAGCAGCCGAATCCCGGCCAGAAGGCCAACGTCAGTAATCGTGCTGTAGCCAAGAGTGCTCTTCAACGTAAGGCCCGCCGCGAAAAGGGCGGCCTTCGCTTCGTCATCCGTGGCAGTTCGGACTTTCAGCCGGTGCTGGATGCTCAACGTCGTGAAGAACCGGGTTTCCAGGAAATCGTCAGTGGCTTCGAGGTTATGCCAGTTCGTCATCAGGTTTCGCAGGGCGGGGGTCACCTGATATGCTAACCGATGCCGGTCCGGTTTAGTGAATAGGCCCAGGTCACAATAAGGTTCCAGACGCACACGGATGAATTCTTCCCGTGAGCCACTCCCCGTATATGGTTTGCCTTTCCACTCCGCAATTCTCCCCGCTACTTTCTCCAATACCCCGAGTCGCTCTCGATCTTCAATAGGAAGCACGGAGTTGCGGAATGATCGCACTGATTCGCCAATAATCTGTGGTAGCAGATCACCCGCCATACGTTCATCAAAGGTATCTTCCTTGGCATTTGCAAGTGCGCGAAAAAGCCGATAGATGATTTCCGCATCGTTATCAATAAAACAGTAGAACAACACAGCTGCCTGTTCGGGGCTGATATACAAGGCGTTGTGCTTTGGGTCGTATTGGTCAAAAGCTACAATCTCCTCTTTTGGAGTTACCGCGAGAAGAACAAGCGAGCGTGTTAAAATGGAGTAGGTGCCAGGCATGATCAAGTCCAAGTTTGTCGCAAGATAGGGATAGCGGCGCCAGTCGGCTTCCACCAACTTGCCCGTGCTGGACGGAAGGATTGTGTCTGAAAGGTAGAGGTCTTGGAGTTCCAGCCAAACAGGGGCTGTGCCCCTGCTGCCGTTGAGAACTGCCTTCCGAAGATCGTGATAGATCCCGTTCATCAATCGGATCTGCACGTAATCCCGAACGGCTTCGTTATAGGGCGGCGTCACCCGGACACGTTTGAGAAGCGCCTGAACACAATGCTTCCCCAACGTCTCAAGGTTGCTGGTCTCAACCCGTGCCGTAAGAGCGGAGAGAAGCTTTAGGAAGCCCAGACGTTGCATGGTACGGTTTGCCGAACCTAGAATCCGAATCTTCACAGACACAATCAGAATCCTCCGTGGACACTTACACGTGGACGGATGTCGAGCAGAAAAGCGCGCTCAGTTTCAGTGTTAGATACTAGCGCTTGCCCGATATCCAAGCCGCGCAGGATTTCGTCCAGCGAAAGCGTAGCGTTAGCGTACTTGACCTCGTCAGGCATATTCGACTTCATATTCCGTTTCACATAATCAATATCGCCCTGCACCGTGAGTTTATGTGCGATCAAAGTATCCACTTGAGCGAGGATGCGCGGGTCAAGCGAAGTTGGCTGTTGCGTAGTAACGACGAAAGACAATCCGTAATTCCTGCCCTCGCGTACGTATTTGACGATGACATCGGTAGCCGAAGTCGTCCGCTCTGAAGGAAGGATATTTTGCGCCTCATCAATCGCCACCCAGGTTGGCGGGACGGCTTCGGTGACCATCGCCTTCAGTTTCGTCTGCTTAGCCGCCGAAAGGTTATCGAGCAGTTTGAGATGCTTCTCCGTTTCTGAAGCCCGAATGCGCGACGCTATCAACCGCCGAAGGAAGGCGGCAACGACGATAAGGCGGAGTTCGTCCGACATTTTGTTCATGACGATCACGCTCATACGCCCGGGCTGGAGCAAGTCTTGTAGCGAGGTTCCTTCATCCGCGAATATGGGGTTGCGCTCATAGGTACATAGCTGCTGGCGTAAAGCGCGTCGTGTTTCCGAGGCATACGTTGTCTTAAGGTCCTGATCAGACTCAACACACTTGATCAGGGTAGCGAGGGAGTAAGTTGTGGTCGCCTTATGCGAATGATTCCCATCGTGCCAGCCTTCCAGAGTCACCTTTATGAATGCGTCGTTGAGTAGTTGCCCCATGCGGTCCTGGTAGATATTCAGCCCAAGAAGATAGCCCCAATCCTCCGGCGCGAAGTCTGTACAGCGAATCGTAAACTCCTTGTGCGTCTCCGGAGTACTGCCGGAAGCACTCCCTTTGGGAATCCATATCGACACATCCAAGGGCTCGGACTTGATGTTCCAGCCTTGCCGAACGGCGAACTGCTGCAGAATCGTCTCTTTGTGGCTTTGCTCGTTGAGCGCAATGTTCACCCATTGGAAGATGCCAAGGGTATCAAACAGGAGCAGCGCCTGTGTGCGGGAATTGGCGCTGATTGTGGTAGAAGCTTCACGTGTACAGAGTCCTTCAAGCAAGGTCCCCAGCGTGTAAGACTTGCCCGACCCTCGTTTTCCAAACAAACTGATGACATGGGCCATGCCTGTGTCGAAACGCACTTCCGTAAGGGGTCCCGCTTCGGCAAGACGGCCGAGATAAACCCAGCTTTCTGTCGAACGACCGTGCATACCGAATTCAGCCGGCGAAGACTTGAACACTCTGGATCGTGTCGTAAACTTTTTCACTGGAACCACCTATTCCCTATCCGAAGATGATTGGTGCTATCTCATTCACGATGTCGTCGTCGATAATCCTCTTCTGGGCGTCCCATGCAGCAATCGCACAATCGGTGATGGTGCGGATGATGTTGCGTGGCGTTGATTTGATTGCGTCCTGGCATGCGTAGTCGCAGAGGAGGTCGAACGCAGTAGCCGAAAAAGGATACTTCGACTCCGAAGATGAGAGCTTTTTAGCCTTGATCAGTTTATCTGCTGCTTTATGATCAACTAGATGAGCGAGCATCTCCTCGACGAACGTCTTGACATTGGCGGGCGCGGAGAGGGTCTCCAATTCCACCATGTTTGCACGAGAGATTCGGGAGAGAATATCCTCGCGGACTAACATCTTCGGAGCTTCGTCCACCGTTACGGCCTTGAAACCAATGACAAATCCGACTGATGAGTTGGAGTTATCAGCGAGTTTCCTCGTGTACTGGTGCCAGGATCCGGCAGCATCACCTTGCTTGATGTTGATCAATTCCTCCATCTCATCGATAAAGAAGATGAGGCATGCACCAACGGCACGGGCCAAGTTACCGCATGCCTGGAGGGCGGCAACCATGTCCCCGACACCTATATCCACCAAACTCCGGGTGACTTTGATTTCAACGAGTTCTTTGGGCGCTAGTTTTACCCCTGTAAGCCACCGCCAGGCGTTGAAGGCAAGGTCACCACCGCCGCGTAGTTGCTTAAAAGCCATGGCTATATTGGGATCATCCGTGAGCTTGTCGACCTCTTGCTCGAAATTGGCCGACTTGACGAAGAGAGCTTGAAGCCATTCTTGCACAGTTGCCATCCTGAGGGCTTCCATCATCTGAAGATGCCATTGCTCGGCCATGGATTTGCTCTGGACTTCGATGTCCAGATGGACAACGTGGGGTTTGCCCTTACAGGACTTCGGTGCGCCGTTCACAAGGTCATAAGCGAGGTAGTGAAGCGTCTGCGTTTTGCCCGATCCGTACGCTCCATAGATCATCATCTTCGGCACCTGAGGGTCGATAAAAGCGCGGCTGATTTGCTTCCTCATACGGTCGCGCAAGGGGTCTCGGCCGAAGTAGAAGCGGGAATCCGAGGGATTAACCTTTGGATCGATAGTAAAAGTCTCCCGACCACTCAGACAGAACCAGTCTTTGAAAGTTGTACCCATTTTTCTTTTCTCCTTGCCCTTATGGGCTGATGCAGTTTGCTTTCCTCCAGAATGCGTAACCGATTGTTTGCCCAATAATAGAGTTCCTCGACTAAGGGACGGCCTTGGCCATGAGCCAAGACAATCATGCCGACTTCAATACTCGCAGCAATCGACCGTCCCGTAAGGTTCCCAGAACCGAACAGAGCAAACGATTCAGATTCGGGAAGTGCTGTTGTGATATAGACCTTGGCGTGGACTGAGTCATTGTAGCGTATTTCGACCCAGTCGTTCTCTTCCAGGATCGCCATGGCTTCCTGCTGATATGGTTCCACGGGCGTCCGCGTTACGACGTAGGTCGGTATCTGCTCTCTGGCAATTTTCTCCGAGAGGTCAGCTAGCGTGAAGCGTGCGCCCTCCAAGGTATTGATAAATGGCGAGACAAGGCAAAGGCTTCTGATCGGCATGCCGCGCAGGAAAAGACGCTCGAGGAAATGTTCAACGGTCTTTTCTGTAACTAAGCGTATGTATCGGCCGTCTGCCATATAACTCACTCTTGCTCAGTTACCCTATTCTGATTTGCCTCTCCGGTGCTCCCAATTATTATCCGCCAATGCACTTCAGATAACTTGCACTTCCATAATCGCCATAACTTGAAGGCGGGGCTCCTTTTCCGGTCGTTCAGACTATAAGATGGTTTCGGGGTTCATGCCGAAGTAGCCACCGATCTTAATGATAGGATTTTTCTTTTTTCTTGGCGTGTCGAATGGCCGTTCTGGGCGACAATTCTCCCCTCTTCACCACGCTTATAATATACTTCCGACCGCGCGGCGATGTCAATCACCGCCACTTGGCCCTTGTCAGGAATGTGCGAGGTCACCCGGGGGATAAACTCCAGGTAGTCCATCGTCTCCTGTTCTGCAAAATATAATATGCCGTAATATTTACTGAGAAATAGTGTCAGGTAACCTTAAAACAAAATCTCTATCTCCAAAAATAAGTTTTAAATTATTTTCTGTTTTCTCCGGAACAATGAATGCAAGGCAAATATGGGTTGGATTATTTAAAAGCATGAAGATTGCCTCGTCTTCTTTGTTGGATTTTCCAAAACTATATTTACCGCTCACTTTGTGTTCGACCGTTTTTATTCCTTTTACAATTGTATCAGGGAGTTCATAGTAGCGATTCTGACCGATTACCATTCCTATACCATGAGGATTAACTTTCCAAGTAATTTTGATGTTATCTTTTATTGATGAACCAGATAGTGTTATTTGAGAAATTTTAATGGATGCCTTTTCAAGATTTTGCGCAATAACCCATCCAGTCACCTCTATAAATATTCCTTTTTCTGCAGTTCTTTTTACCTCAAAACCGGGTTCCCCTCCCATGATACTTTTAGAAATAGTAATTTGAATTTCATTGAGATTCCAGTTTTTTTCTAAAATATTCTTTGTTTGACCTTCACTTTTGATACCCCCATAAATTAATGTTGCCCCAATAAAAAGAACCATAAAATGTAACTTTTTCATATTTCCTCCTGTTATATGTCTAACTATGATAAAAAAAGGGATAAGAATTTTCTTTTCGGCTGCGTCCGCCCGCGGGCCCGATTTCGTGTCGATCTCCCATCCCGCCACCGCGGATAAGCATAAATCCCGGCTCGGTGAATGTCAATAAAAGCGGGAGGTCTAGCAGACCGGTCGGGAAGCCGCCGGAGCCGTCCGATGAGCCGGAAATCGCCCGGACCTCCCCCCTTGGTCTAAGAGAGCTTAACGAAAAATATTCGGCGGGGGGTCGGCGTCCATCAAGAGCTCCTGAAAAGCGATTTCCCGCGGCGAAGCCCCCGCCTTTCAAGGCAGCCTTCCAAGAATACTTGGTGGCTGCAGAGACCTCGGTCGAATATTTTTCATGATCCTCTCCAAGAGCGGTGGGGAGGTCCGGATGAATTCCGCCGCATCGGGCACCTCGGACGCCTTCCGGGTCGCCCCTCCCCGTGCTCAAGCTGTCCTTGACGTGTCCTGAGCTCTAATTTATACTTCCCCATGATGGTTGGATGGGATTATCGAGGCGACAACGCGGCCGCGAACAGGCGTAGCTGAAAAGAGATCAGAATAGCCTGAGCACGGAGAAGGGCAGTCCGGGGGTCTTCCGCGATGCCCGAAGAGGAATAAACATCCGGTTCCTGACAATCGATCGAGCATAAATAAGCGCATGAATGCTTATTCATCCAACGTGGAAAAGCAGTTTTGAATAAATGACGTAGGTGATATTTTTATAATGTGTCAAGAAGAGGGATTTATTGCTACTAGAGGTTACCAGGCATGCAAAACAAAAAAGAAATTTCTATCTCTAAGCAGCTAACGGAGTAACTATTTAGATTGGCTCTGACGCTCAATACCAGAAATAGAAATCTTCACCCATTTTGAAATATATTTATCGAATTCCTCATAAGTTGGAATTGTAAACTCTTCGCCTAGGCGAATTTCCTTGAATTTCCAGCCTTTGTCGACCTCAAAAAAGAGAGGGAATGTTAGCTGCTTGTCCGATTCGTCGTCAGCAAATGTCAATAGGATCCGCTTGGTTGCCGGTACTCGCTCGGATCCATCCGTAAGAATCGCCGCGTGACCTCCAATCAGCACGAGTGGCATCTTCGGCTGGAGGGGCGTGAAGCGAAGAGTGACTTTCACGATTTCCGTGTCGTCGTAAAAGGCTGACTGATTATCCTCGGGGAAATTGGATGCTCGCTCGATTGCCACAACTGTGATTTCGCCACTTTGGTACTTTTTCGATACACTCGGCCGGCAGGAAATCGAGACCATGAGCACAAGCCCGATAAGCATAAATACGACCAGTTTTTGAATGGAGAGTACGAGTCGCGGCTTAGTGTAAAGGAATTTGCTTTTCAGGTTTGTCATAATTTATCTCCTTTTCCTAATTTCATTTTCTGGACTCTATAGGAATTTGCTGCTTGGTTGCGCTAGTTCGCGGCCGCACTGTCGCCTCGACAATCCCATCCAACAATTATTTATTCGGCTAGTGCTTGCCGAATGTCTCCAGCTTCTTCAGCGCAGCTTCCCGGAGGAAGGAGTCTTTCTCTTTTATGAAAGGCGTTAAGGAATCAGGGCCTTTGATTTCTATCAACAGTTCTAGAGCTTTAGCAATAAAGCTTTTCTGGAAAGCGTTCATGAAGCGGGACTCTCTGGACAACTCCGGATACATAGTCACCCCATCTCTTACAATAATGGCGCTAGCCGGACTCGGGTAATAAGAGAACTTCCTCGTGTGAGTCCAGGTTCCCGTGTCAAGAATGATTTCGCCTTCCATGCCAGCTTCGGTATCACGAGTGTTGCCGTCGGTATATTTCCCCCCGACATCCCAAGTCTGATACCGGACGCGGACCACAACATCACAGTGTACGGAATCTGTCTCTGAAACATCATATCCGCCGAGAGTTAGTATTTTCTTTGTGTATTCGAGAACGGGCATAACCATACCCGCCCAGCCATATCTTTCAATCATGACGTACATCTTTTTCGCTTGGCGCAGATCGGTTTTTTCCGAGTCGCTCAATTGGGACGTTTGGGCTTGCCCTGTCCCGACGGGAGCATTAAGCAGAATAAAAAATCCAAATGCCACAAAGACAATCACTCTTAAAAGATTTTGAATAATATTCATAGAATCCCTCTTATCCCGATCTGTTCCCGATATTACTTTCTAAACACCAAATTCGTCCTTTCCTATCCCATTGATATTCAGCTATTCCAAACAGCATTAAGAAATTCAATCCTTCCGCTCTTTCTCCAACTCGGCCAAAGAAAAGGTCATGGCATCTCTTGCCTCTTTGCTGGTTTCCCTGCTCAAGGCTTCCTTCAAAGGTTGAATAGCTTTCGGATCCCCCAGGCTACCTAACAGCGCTGCGGCGCCGATACGCCTGTTCTCATCCCTGTCTTTAAGAGTAGAGATGAGTGGCTCCACTGCGGGTTTCCCGATGGCGAGGAGGGCATTATACACGTCATAACGAGGAGAGCGATATCCACCCATCCCATGCCGGAGCAAAGAGATGAGCGGTTGTGCAGCTCGCGGATCTCCAATTTGGCCGAGGGCTTTGATGGCAGCTTCCTGTACATCAGGAAAGTCTTGCAGAAGAGGAATGAGGGGATCGACAGCCCTGGGGTCTTTAATCCTGCCCAGGGTTCGCGCAGCTATTTCCATTTCCCGCACAGAGCTGACCTTAGACTGGACTGCAGCGATCAATGGCTCCACTGACGATGAGCCCCTTTCTACAAGCGCCCAAGAAGCGGCGGAACTAACCATATCGTTCTTATCCTCCAGCGCCTTAACAAGAGGCTCCAAGGTTTTGGGATCTTTGATTTTTCTTAATCCATCGACTGCGTATTTCCGTGTCCACTCGTCCTCATCCTTGAGAAGAGCGATAAAGGTTTCCAATAACCTGGAATCCCCTATGTTAGCCAGATTCTCTGCGGCGGCCTGTCGCACCTCCTTGATTTTATCCTTAAGCAAAGGGAGTAGCGCCTCCACGGTCCGCTGGTCATTGAACTTTCCCAGCCAATATATGGCTGCGGCTCGAACAGCCCCATTGGGGTCCTGAAGCATAACGGAGAGGGGTTCCCAAGAGTGCGGTCCGACGATGTTTCCCAGACTTCTGACAGCGTATAAACGAACCTCCCCTTCCGGATCCTTCAAGTTCGTAAGCAGGCTTTCCTCGGCACGGAGGTCTTTGGTCTCGCCAAGGGCCCAGATGGCGGTGCGTCGGACTTCTATATCTTTATCTTTAAGCGCTATTATTAAAGGCTCGACAACCGTCGGATCAGCTTTGGCACCCATCCCGGAAACCGCTGCCCGGCGGCATTTGACGTCCTCATCCTTCACCAGCGGAGCGAGAAAAGAACCCCCAAAAGCCTTGGCTATGACTTTGCCTATTTCATGGGCAAAAGACGACTGTTCCCAGGCGGCCAGAAACGGAGCATCTTCTTGTGTTCTAAAGGTCTTCCCTCCGGAAAAGGTCTGGATAGACTTGGGGGGTTCAATTTTTCCAGAAAACTCCGTTTTGATTTCGACTCCGGAAGGAGCGGTGAAGACTATAGTCCCTTTGATCGAAGCGCCCGTGTAAAGACTTTCCCCTCCTCCGAGACCGATGAGCATTCCAGATGTATAGAGGTCGAAAATGGGAAAGGCTCTGAATTCTATGCGCAGCACGGGGACTGTTTCATCGCCCGACACACGAACAGCCATCTTACCGCCAGCTTTCAGGAGCTTGGAGACGAATTCAAAGTAAGGCAGGTTCTGTTGGACTTCCGACCCATAGTCCTCCTTCACAACAACGACAACTTCCGATATTCCGGAATAGGAAAACCCACCCTTATACTTGCTGTCTGACATCCATGAAATACCCGCGACAACGCCAACGTGGATTTCTGGAAATAAACTAGAAGCGCAAATGAAAATTAATAATAAAAAGATAAATGTTTTTCGCACTTCGTCTCCCTTATTATCTGTAAATATAATAAAAACCGGATACGGTTTTGTCAAGAATTATAATTATGGTTCTTCCGGGTTTTTCATGGGTAATCCGATAGGCTACAATGGCTCCAGGAGGTTCTGGAGTCATGCAAGATACCGAGCTTTATCGCCATGTGT
>Ga0315284_10004116_pt1 | contig 20656 bp, 17 predicted proteins | sample YL17G09_16_MG_FD_203696 | JGI IMG/M metagenome (GOLD analysis project Ga0315284, IMG submission 203696) | Sediment microbial communities from Yellowstone Lake, YNP, Wyoming, USA - YL17G09_16 | ecosystem: Environmental > Aquatic > Freshwater > Lake > Sediment | place: USA: Wyoming | collected...
AGGCGCGGGATATGGTCATTAAAGAGAAACCAGTCTCGCCGTCAATCTGGTGCGGGATGTTCTGCGGCAAAAAATACGAAGAGCACGGTCATGATTCCTTCGTAATCAAGGGCAACATTGTCAGGCGCGAAGACATCAAGGTAGATTTCATCTGGGATATCCTGCAACGCGCGGGCAAGACCGCCATCGCGCTCAACGTGCCTTTTGTGGTGCCGCCCTATTCCTTCGGCGTCAATTTCCGCCCGGTCGGTTTCGGTTTGCCCACCAGCCCCCGCGAGTGGCAGGAAGAGCTGGACAGGATTACGGAGAAGACGCTGGAACTCATGGAGAAAAAGCCGGACCTGCTCGTTTCAGTCTATACACTGCTGGATAGGGTCCAGCACTTTCACTGGGGCGAAGACATGGTGTTGGAGTGGTATCAGAAACTGGACAAGAGAATCGGCGAGCTTATTTTCGGGACCGGGTTTGCGGACGGGGCGGATAACGGGCTGATTGTCATCTCCGACCACGGGTTTTGCTCTTTCGGAGAAGCCCGGATACAGACCCTGCCTCTGGAGACGAAAGAGGGGAAACTGAAAGGCGATCATCACGAAAACGCCGTGGTTATTACTCATAATCTGGACTACGTCATGAACGAGCCGCAGGATGTGTTCCGCGCGGTGCAAAAGGAACTGCTCGGGTAAACCGCCCGGTCTTACCGTTGCCGCCGCAGTCGCCGGGTGGTCTTCAGTTGTTCTATCTTCTCGCGGACGGCGGTTTTGCTGGAATAGGCCGCTTGTCTGCCCACCTTTCTTTGTGTGGGTCCGCTCTTCGGCTTAAAAATCTCGGTAATGACCCTGCCGTCCATATCCGAAAGCATAGGCAGTCCCAGAAGGTGCAGGACGGTCGGCACGAAATCGTAGATCGTCACGTTGTTCAATTTTAGCCCGCTTTTGATGTCAGGTCCGTAAACCATGAATGTGCCGAACCGGCTATGCCAGACGCTCATCGGTGGATTAGCCGAGATCCTGCCACCTCTCCTAGCGGGGCAATTTGCCGGTGTCCCTCAGATTCCTGATCCTGCCTTTAATGAGGTCCCGCGCCCCGATTTTCCGGTAGGAAGACTCGCGCAATGCCAGTTCCGAGCCGTCCACGAAAATATCCTTGAGGACCCTGCCGTCAACATCGGAAGGTACGGGCACATTCAAAATATGAAGAATTGTAGGCGCAATGTCAACAATGCGGCCGCTTACTTTGGCACCATTTTTTACCTGGGGGCCCCTGGCCATGAATAAGCCCTCAAGCTGGTGTCCTCCGGAAAGACGGTACGGTATTTGCCAGAGGACGGGGTTCAGCCCCAGCTTCTGCTGGTACCGGTAATTGTCCATGACGAAAAGTATGTCCGGCGGCCGGCCCAGCGCCTTTGCGCCGTAAATTTCTTCACACGTGTAGACCCTGTCTACCACCGGGCACCCGGTTTCAGGGTGCCTTATTTCCTTTAGACCCGCCACAACCTCGTCCCGGGTGTTCAGGTATTCTTCCTGTGACAAATTCTGCCGGTTAAGGTAAATGCGGTCTCCTTCCAGGCCGATTGCCCTGGTTTTTGACCAGTCTATCAGGCCGTAAAGCTGGCTGAATGATTCCAGCTCGGGGCTTACCAGGCCGGACTCACGTCCCCTGATCCGTTTTGCCATCTCAAATAGCCCCATCCCCGCCGCTAATTTACGCGCCGTGCGGAAAACGCCAGTTTCGCTGTTCATGACTCTGTCCAGCAGGCTGGATTTATTCTTGATTCGGACACCCGGCTTGAGAGCCAGCCATCCTTTTTGCATGAGCCAGGCATTGATGTAGAACATGCCGTGGAACGGCCCGAAACCGTGGTCGGACATGATGATAACATGCGTCTCACTATCGATTGAATCCAGCAGAGCACCGAGGGCGGAGTCGATTTGCCTGTAGGTGCTGAGTACCGGGTTTCCCGCGGCACGCCGCGGTCGGTATCTGGGATGAGTTACGTCCATCATGTGCCAGAGGTTGTGCTGGACGCGGTCGGTTGCTACGAACACGGTGATAAAAAGGTCGCAGGGGTAGTTTTTCAGCAGGTGGAGGGCGATATCGCGGGTCTTTTCCGTGTGTGAATCCAGCACCCGCAGAAAACCCGTAACGCCGCCTCTCATGAACTCCGGGTTCGTCACGCCCGGCTCGGGGCCGTAGTCGCTTCCCACCAGGTTATGGATTTCGCCGGCCAATTCCGGCGGGTAGATGTAATCTTTTTTCCCGGCAGGCGCGGGAAAACCACTGACCACGACGCCGTTGATTGGCTTCGGGGGATATGTCAGGGGCAGGCCGATGCTCACGGTCTTCATGCCCGCTTCCCCGATTTGCTCCCATAATGGGTTGAGCTTGAACACCGACCAGTCAAAGAGGGCGGTAGGATTGGGCGGTTCGATGTAGTCCCAACCATACACTCCGAGCTTGCCGGGGTTTTTGCCCGTGGCGAAGCTCAACCAGGCAGGGCAGGTCCACGGGGGAAGGGTAGACGTCAGTTCGCCGCTGACTCCTTCCTCCAGAAAACGGCTGAAGTTCGGCAGTTCGTGTCGCCATTCGTTTATGAGCCGGGGCGAACCCCCGTCAATGCCTATGACCAGCACTTTCGGCAAGAGCTAACCTCTCATTCCACCTGCGCCAGAATTATGATTGTCCTGCCCAGACGGTTGACGCCCGGAACAAAGGCGATGATATTCTCGGTGAAATTGTACACCTTTTCGATGGCTTTTATCCTGCTGTGGAGACGTCCCCAGGGAATTGGCAGAAAGAGGCATGTCCCGAAATGCCGCACGCGGAAGCCATTATTGCTGACAAAACGGCGGAAACTCCAGGGTGTGTAGGATTGAAGATGTTCGTAAAACTCGCCTTTCATTTTCGCCACCAGCCTGGCGGCCAGCTCGATGTTCAGCATGGAAGGCACGCTCATGAGCACCGCGCCGCCGTTTTTCAGGACTCTTTTTATGTCCGCGACTGCCTGCTCAGGGGACACGAGATGCTCCAGCACCTCGGAGATAATGACGACACTTGCCGATTTATCGGCGAAAGGCAGATTGGCGGCATCACATTGCACCACGGCCACGGATTCCACATCGCGGCAATAGGCGCGCGTCTGTCGCACGTAACCGGATGCAATATCCGTGGCGATCACCCTGGCGCCCTCTTCAGCGAACCGCTTTGAATACCAGCCCCCGCCGCATCCGATGTCAATGACCGTATCGCCTTTTTTCACGAGAGGGAGGAGGAGGCGAAAGATTTCCCGGGCGCGTCTCTGCCATAGCATCCGGGCAAGGACGTTGGTGGAAAGGTAGGTTTTTTCGAGCACGGGAGGCTCTTCTCCCGCCTGTTCGTAGTGTGAAAACAGCTTTCCGGCGGGACTGTTGTCTGTCACCGCGCCTGCCTCCCGCTCCCGCCCACGCCAAGCATTTGCTGGTATTGCCTCAGCATGTCCCTGGCGATGCTTTCCCAACTGTAATTGCGCGCCACCTTCTGCCCGGCCGCGGATAGCCGCACGCGGAGTCCTTCATCAGCCAGCAAATGAATCACCGCCTGTGCAATGGCGTGCGGGTCACCGGGGTTGAAGAGCAGGACCGCGGAATTATCCGCTCCCGCAATATCCACCACCGGCCCGATGTCTGAAGCCGCGCACGGCAGTCCGAACGCCATGGCCTCCAGGAGCGTGGCTCCCTGCATTTCGTGGAATGTGGGAAAGACGAACACATCAGCGTTCCGGTACCAGCGGAAAAGGTCCGGCGCCCGTGGCAGTTCGCCCGTGAACTCGAACTGTTCTGTCAGCTTCCTTTCCGCTACTTCTTTCCTGACCATCTCGTAATACGCCCGGTCGCCCACGGGACCTGGCAGAACGAACCTGGCATGAGGATGGCTCTTCAGGATTTCCGGCGCGGCACGGACCAGCCCCAACTGGTTCTTTCTGGGGATGATCAGCGCTGGGTAGAGGACAACCATGGCAGCTTTCGCCGTTTTTCGGCGCGGTTCGGCTTGAATGAACGCATCAATTTCGGCCATGTCCAGTCCTTCGGGCCGGACGAATACCTTCTCCGGCGGGATGCCGAATACCTCGTGCAGTCTTTTTTTGGCGGAAAAAGTATCAGCCATAACGGAATCGGCGTGTTTCAGAGCGAAGATTTCAAGGCCGTGTTTCATTCTGTTTCGCGTGGAGGTCTCCATCACGATTACGTGATTGTGGGTGTTATGCAGTAAATGGATTTTCCAGCGGAAGAGCCGGCGCGCCAGCAGAATGGCGACGGAAGGGAACTGGCTGTGAGTATGGACGATGTCCGGGCGGTTCTCTTTTATTTCGCGTCGTAGCGCCGGCAGGCAAAGCACGGCGAAAGAGAATATCCTGACAACATGCCGGAATATGCCCACGTCGCGCAGTGGCGGGTTGAACACCTCGCGGAAATGCGCCCGCGAGCCTTTCCTGAGTTGTGCATCAGCCCTGATGTCCACGACGCTGACATCGCATTCCAGTTCCGCCAACGCTTTCGTCAGGTAGAAGATATCTTTGGTGGTGCTATCGTACTTCGGTGGCGGAACGGATGCGCTCCCCGTGGCAATATGGACGACTTTCATTCGGTCTTTCCTAAAAGCTCGTCCATGAGGACCGGCCGCTTCAGGGTTATGCTCCGGTGGGCGGCTTCGAGGACGGCGCTGACCATCACTGCCTCGTCGATGCTCACCGGCGGCGCAGTATTCTGTTTCACGGCATTGAAGAAATCGCTGAATAAAGGCTCGTAGTACAGCAGGGCGCCTTTGAAGTACCTGTCGTTGAAAACGCCGCGCGAAATCTTAAGCATCCTTTTCAGAAAGGCGCGCAGGTCGTCGAAAGGTGTGGCGAAACCGTGGACCTCGGCGTAGCTGTCACTTCTCACGTCCAGGTAGATGTGCCCGCCGGTGCCGTGGATATCGATGGTCAGGTTCAACGTGCCGGTAAGCCAGGAAATATCCGCCGTGGCGATGGCTTTGTTTTCAAACTCGATGATGATTTCCGCGTAATTGATAAACCCCATATCGCCACCGCTTATGTCCCCACCTGCGGCATACACTTTTTGCGGGCGTGCATCATTGAACCAGAGGAGGAGGTCAATCAGGTGCGGCCCGTAGTCGTAGAGCGTACCGCCCTGATGATAAAGCCATCGGCTTCTTGTCCATTGCCCTGGAAAGCGGATTAAACCTAACCCGTGCATCGTGACAATTCTGCCCAGGTAGCCCTGAGCAATGCGGTCTTTGACTTCAAGAATACCCGGGAAATACCGGTAGTTTTGAACAACACTGAACTTGATGCCGCTTGCCCTGACAGCCTTTTCAATCTGGCATGTATCCGGCCACGAAAGAGTTAGGGGTTTTTCCACCAGGACGTGTATCCCTTTCTCCGCGGCGGCTTTAATTATCTCAAGGTGAGTCTGCGGCGGTGTGCAGATATCGATAACGTTCAGGGACTCAGTGTTCAACAATTCGCGGTAGTCTGCGTAGTGGTTTTTGATGGAAAACTCAGACGCGACTTCTCTCCGGGTTGAATCGTCAAGCTCAGCGATGCCGACGATTTTTACATCACGCATCCCGAGCAGAGTGGGCAGATGACCGCGCCGCGCGATGGCGCCGGCCCCAATAACCCCGATTTTTAGCTTTTCCATGCGTCCCTCAGGCGTTTTTGTGCCCGTCTCTGCAGACTACCCCCGAGTTTGAGAAGCCACATCTCCGGCTTGTTTATCTCAAAGTTAATTCTCGCTTCTTTAATTGATAGCCCTTTTAGTTCGTAATTCAGCGAACCCACTCCGGCGCGCGCTGACTTCCTGATATGACCCACGAACCGGGGATTAAAGCCCATAATACGGGCGCAGACGCTATCAACCGCCACCGGGTCGGCGCCGCAGACAATAACCTTTGCAGGTACAGGTATACCTAAAGCGGGACCCTGCGTGCCTCCCATTCCGATAATCCCATCGACAAAAGAAAAGTGTGGCTTTAAAACCATATTGACATCGGCAATGACATCATCGATGCGGTCGTGATAAATACTTTTATCGACCAGTGGCAGACAGCCAAACTGGTTTTTCAGACTAAAAGTAACCCCGGTAAGGGTATTGGTCTTCAGTTTTGACAGTGAGATAATGTAGCTTCCCTCCAGTACCTCCGCCACTGGAACTTCCTTGAGGACACGCCCGTTTATTTTATGGGGAATCACTTTTTGCTTACTGAGATTAGACCATTCCGCCTGCCATTTCTGCATAACCGGCAAGAATCCGAACCATTTGATGTAATCATCAGCGAGGACTACAGTCGCATCGCTCTCTACAACAAATACCTTCAGATTTTCATAATGCTCCCGCAGGTAATGTAAGACAGCATCCAGAAATAGGGGGTGGGTAATGGCGCCGGTCTCCGGAGTGCGTGCCTCGCAGATATTTATTTTGATAGCAACGCGACTGCCCGTGGCAATTTGCGGCGTGCCGGCTAATTGCATAGCCCCCGAGATGTCCTGGTAAACGGTCGGGTAATCCGCCCTGACCATTGCCACGATGCTTTTCATATTTGTTCGGTTCACCTAATTGGCTGTATAGCTGTATAACGTGACATCCTGGTTCACGTAAACAAGGTCGTACCGGGGGGATTTTTCGGCATACTGCGTCATCTTATTGACCAGGTCAGGGATTTCCGAAAACCGGCTATAGGCGAGCATATCATAGACTGTGAAGCACAGGTACCGGGCTGTACCCTCGGCGACGGCGACACCCGTCCAGTCTATTGCCTGTTTTTTGGGGTCCCAGCGGAATTCAAGATTTATTGTCTGTGAATAAAGCTCGGGCCTTTTGTAGGTCACGTAGTTGCCGCCGCCGATGACGTGTCCGCTGAGCGTTTTGCCGAAAAAGAAGTCCTGGAACGCCAGTTCGGGCGCGCGGGTATGGGCGACCTGCTCCGAGCCGTACCGGGTGAGGATGTGCACCGGAATAAATACCATGAGTGCGACGAGAACAACGCCCAGCGCCATTTTACCCTGGCCGGCCAGCTTACCTCCAAACTGGGATACCGGAGCCATGGCGAATATGTACAGTCTGTGGAACAATTCATACCCGTAGGATATTGGCAGGACTGCTATGGCTCCTATGGCAAGTCCCAGTGTAAGAGTATCGGATTTTTCCCATTTCTTTTTTGCCAGCGTGCCAATGAATCCGCAAAGCGCCAGCAGTCCCACCACGGCGGTGAAAATAACCCTTGCCCATGATACAGCCTTTCGGGTAGCTGTGCCGGCAAAACCCTCGGTCAGGTTCAGTGAGAAAATCCGGTCGAGTCGGAACGCCTCGGACCAGAATACGGGCAGAAGTGACTTGAATTCTGTGGCAGCCCCATAGAGGGACCAGGCAAGAAAAATCATGAAAAGGAGCAATCCCAACTGGATGGCGGGCAATCGTTTCATAAGAAAGAGCACCACTGCGATGGCTAGAACGGCAATGGAAGTTAGCGCGTGCGTCAGGACTACCGCCGTGAATACAAGAACAAGAGCCACAGTGTATCCGATCCGGTTGCCGGTCTGCGCCACCTGTCTATCGAGAAACGCGAAAAGAGCACATGCCAGAATCATCAGAAACAGGGCGATTGCCTGAGGTGAAGCATAGTCCTGGTTCACCCAGAAGCCGAGGTTGTAGACCCAGACCGCGGCGGAGATGACGAAGTAGTTATTGAGTGTGATCTGGCGGAAAAGTAGGTAAAGCGGCAGGAGGCCGGCGAGTTTGATAATGAACGGGAAAAGGCTCATCATCAGCAGTGGGCTGTCCATTTTTGTGACGATTGCCAACTGCGAGACTATCAGTGAATAGCCCGGCCAGTTATGGTAAACAAGGATCTGCGCGTTCAGATGCCCGTGGTTTATGACGTAGTCCGCGTCCGAATAGTGGGTGAAACCCGTTACCTGGCGCGGCGTGTTTTCTATCAGAAACGGGGTCAGGTACAGCACCACAACCAGAAAGATAGTCTGGGCGGCGAGGAGCCAGCGGACTTCCCGCCGGAAGATGAGGAGTAAAGCAAACGATGCGAAGAGCAGTCCCAGACTGAGCCAGTATGGAACATTCAGCGATGTAATCAGTCCGTAATCGCCGAGGTTAAGGTGCAGGGTCTGAATGCTGATGTCCCAGGACACAATCGAAAGGGCAAGGAGCAGGACTGAAATTCGGGTGCTGTGTTCTCTAAGTTTTGCCAGGATAAGAGTCTCCCGTCAGTTTCTCTGCGAATCCAAAGCCTGGAGCGGAGCGTTAAGGCCGCACATGCCCTCTGCCGAAGATAATCCACTTGTAGCTGGTCAGTTCTTTCAAGCCCATGGGGCCGCGGGCATGCATTTTCTGCGTGCTGATGCCCACCTCCGCTCCCAGCCCGAACTGACCACCATCCGTGAACCGGGTGCTGGCATTCACATACACGGCGGCGGCATCCACCTCGTTCAAAAAACGCATGGCGGCGGTATAGTCTTCGGTGACAATAGCTTCGGAGTGCCCCGAACCATAGCGCGCGATGTGCTCCAGCGCTTCGTCCAGCGAGTCCACCACTTTCACGGCCGCCACCAGCGCCAGGAACTCCTTGCCCCAGTCTTCCGGCACGGCCGGTTTGAGCTTAAGTGATTTGTCGGCCATCAGAATGGCGAAAGAATGTTCGTCGCAGTGCAATTCCACGCCCGCCTTTGCCAGTTCTTTAGCCGCCGCTGGCAGAAATCGCTCCGCGATGCCCCTGTGGACCAGGATGGTATCGAGGGCGTTACAGACGGATGGCTTTTGCACCTTGGCGTTATAGACGATAGCCACGGCGCTGGCAATATCCGCCGTGAGGTCAACATAGGTATGGCAGACGCCGATGCCTCCGGCGACCACCGGCATGGAGGCATTTGCCGCCACGAACTTAACAAAGCTCTCGCCGCCCCGTGGCACCATCAGGTCGATGCAGTCGTTCATCTTCAACATCTCGCCGACGAGGGCGCGGTCGGTGTTATCGACAAACTGGATGGCGCCTTCGGGCACGCCGGCCCGTTCCGCCGCGGCCTGCACCAGCCTTGCCAGCGCCAGGTTGGAGTGGAAGGCTTCAGTGCCGCCCCGGAGTATGACGGCATTGCCCGATTTCAGGCAGAGCACGGAAATGTCCACGGTTACATTCGGGCGGCTTTCGTACATTGCCCCGATGACCCCCAGTGGCACCCGCTTGCGCCCGATGAGCAGGCCGTTGGGCATGGTGCGCATGTCAAAGACCTCGCCGACGGGGTCGGGGAGTGCGGCGACGTTGAGCACGTCCTGTGCCATGCCCTCCAGTCGTTCCCCGTTAAGGAGCAGGCGGTCGTGGGTGGCGGGGTTCATGCCGGTTGCCTGCGCCGCTTGAAGGTCGATTTTATTAGCTTCGATGATTTCCGTCTTTCCGGTGCGCAGGTCGGCGGCGATGTTTTGCAGTGCCCGGTTCTTTATTTCCGTGGAGAGATAAGCCATGCGGCGCGATGCCTCTTTGGCGGCTTTCCCTTTGGCTCTCAGTTCACTGACGGCAGTCATATTTTTCACCCGTAGCTCGGCCCGAATGAGATAGACATATTATAAACCCGATTCTGCTATTAGCACAATCTACAGTGTAGTTATGGCAGGCGGCTCGGTGCAGAGACGGGACAGAATCTGCCCGCGCGGTGGGCGGCTATTCGCGCGGTTGACTGCTGTCAGGTGTGCCTGCGCCCGGTCTGGAGTCTGCATTTCCATTTTCCGGGTTATTCGTCTTTCTCAGCGGAATCTCCGGCAGGAAAAGCACTGCAATCAGTGCCACCAGCATTATTGCCGCGCCTACCAGGAAAAGCCGGTCGATGGAGTGGCTGAAGGCAACCTTCACGGCGTCCAGGAAATGTCCGAAGCTGGAAGTCAGAGTGGCCTGCACTGCTTCCGGCGCTTTGGCGATTATGGCATTGACCTGCGCTCTGCCCTGCGGGGTGAGGAAGCCTTGGATGGTATTGCCATTGATTTTGGTCATGGCCGCGGCCGCCGGACCCAGTTGCTTCATCGTCGTCACAAACGGCTCGTTAGCCACGCCGGCAAGCTGTTTGGCCAGTTGCGCATTCATGATGCCGCCCAGCACCGCCGTGCCCACCGTCCCGCCGATACTGCGGAAAAGCTGACTGCCCGCCGTGACTTCGCCTAGCCTTTCCTGCCCGAAGGCGCTCTGAATGGCGATGGTGAATATCGGCATGGTAATACCCAGCCCCAGCCCCAGCACAATCATGCGGGCGGACAGCCCGAGGTTGGTCGTTGTCGCGCCGATCTGCGAAAACAGGAACATGCCCACCACCGTAAATACCATGCCGGCGACGGTCAGCAACTTGTACTTCCCGGTTTTAGTGATAATCTGGCCGCTGGCCGCGGACAGCACAATCATCGCAATCATCAGGGGTAACAGGGTGAGGCCGGAATACGTGGCGGAGACGCCCACCACGCCCTGCGCGAAGACGGGGATGTACAGAAGGGCGCCAAACATGCCCATCGATGTCAGGAAGGTCGTCAGGACGGATATGGTGAATACGCGGTTCTTGAACAGGTTCAGCGATACCACCGGCTCGCGGGCTTTCTTCTCCACCAGGGCGAAAGTAACTATTGCCACGATAGCGATGCCGAAGAGCATGATGATTTCCCATGAGTCCCAGGCGTAACGGCTTCCCCCCCAGACGAAACCGAGCAGAAGGGGGACCAGACCGAGAATAATCAATGCCGCGCCTGCGTAATCGATGGAGCGGCCTTTGACGTTACGGGCAATTTTGGGCATGGAGGAAAGAAGCACGGCAATCGCCAGCGCGCCGATGGGCAGGTTGACATAAAATATCCACCGCCATGAGAAAGTATCCGTTATCCAGCCCCCGATGAAAGGACCGGCGATGCTCGCCAGCCCGAAAACGCCGCCGAGTAAGCCCTGCCACCGGCCGCGCTCCGCCGGCGGGAATATGTCGCCGATAAGCGCCAGAGAGTTGACCATCATGGCGCCACCGCCAATTCCCTGTAGTCCCCGGAAGATGATCAACTGCGTCATATTCCGTGACATGCCGGAAAGTGCAGAGCCTGCCAGGAAGACCACGATGCCCAGGATATACAGCCCCCTCCTCCCGAAGATATCGGAAAGTTTGCCGTAAATGGGCACTGTGATGGTGGACATTAGCATGTAAGCCGTGAATACCCACGATAGCTGGGAAAGCCCGTTGAGTTCGCGGACTATCTGCGGCATGGCAGTCGAAACGATTGTCTGGTCCAGCGATGAGAGCATCATCGCCAGGATGACGCCCAGTAATATGAACATTCTGTTGTTTTTCACGGTAAAAGCGTCCTTAGGTCACGCGGCGTGAAAGCCGGCGGAATTATCGACTACGTGCCCGGGATTTTCTGAGCCTATATCATTACTAGGTTGTTGCGGTGCACCACCTCGGGGCCATAATCGTGTCCGAGCCTAACGGTAATCTCTTCAGAATGCGCCCCCTTTATAGCCTGGAGTTCAGTGGCGTCGTAATTGGTGATGCCGCATCCCACCCTGGTCCCCAGGGGGTCCTGGATATTCACGATATCGCCGCGCTTGAAATTGCCTTCAATCTCCTGTATGCCGGCCGCTAGCAAACTGCGCTTGTAACGCCGCAATGCCACCGCCGCTCCCGCATCGACGACCAACGTGCCGCGCGTGCGCAGACCGCTCAGCATCCACCGCTCCCGGCTATCCAGATGCCCGGTTATTGGCAGGAAACGCGTGCCGAGTGACTCGCCGGCGGCCAACCTCACCAGCGCGTCCGGTTGACGACCATCGGCGATAATAACGGTGACGCCGCAGGTGGTGGCGAGTTTGGCGGCTTCGATTTTGGTGACCATGCCGCCCGTGCCCAGCCCGCTTGTGGAACCGGAAACCAGCCCCTCGATGCGGGCATCAATCTTCTCCACCAGCGGGATGAGTTTGGCGTTTGGGTCGCGGTTGGGGTCGGCGGTATAAAGCCCTTCTATGTCCGTCATGATAAGAAGGAGGTCGGCGTCAATCAGGTTGGCAACCATGGCGGAAAGGTTATCATTATCGCCGAATTTGGCTTCTTCGATTTCATCCACGGCGACCACGTCGTTCTCATTGACGATGCAGATGACTCCAAGCTCAAGCAGGGCAAGCAGGGTATTGCGCGCGTTCAGATAGCCGTGGCGGTCGCGCAAATCGGCTTTTGTCAGGAGCGCCTGTGCCACGGTAATGCCGTGCCGGTCGAAGAGCCGCTCGTAGGCATTCATAAGGCGGCCCTGTCCCACGGAGGCGAGCACCTGCTTATAGGGTATCCCGCCGGCTTTGCGCGCCAAGGCGAGCTTTTCCCGGCCGGCGGCAATGGCGCCGGAGGTGACAACAACTATCTCCGCGCCCTGTCCGTGCAAACGGGCAAGTTGGCCCACTAGGTCGGACATCTTATCCGGGCTGAGCTTGCTGGTGCCCGCCGTCAGCAGGCTGGTGCCGAACTTGGCGACAATGCGGCGGTAAGGCAGGGTACATTCTGTCTCTTTAGCCATCTGGTAAATTCGTCCGCTTTCGAGTCAATTATAGCACAGGCGTGTATGGTGAACGGTGGGGGGCAGGTAGACTTGTCTTTTCCGGCAGAGGGGGAGGATACGGACAATAACGCGGGAGTACCTATATGGCCTGGCCTTCTATTCCTTGACCGGCGCCACCTGCTCCTGGACCTTTCTGAGGATGTGCCGCTTTTCCACAAAGTCCGTGGTGTAGCGGCCGGACTTGAACACCGAGTCCTCCATGGTCTGCTGGTGGAACGGCACGGTGGTGTAAATCCCCTCGATTCTCACCTCGTCCAGCGACCGCCTCATGCGGGAAATAGCTTCTTCCCTTGTTTGCCCCCATGTCATCAGCTTCATGAGCAGAGGGTCGTAGTAGTATGGCACTTTGTAGCCTTCGTAGATGCCTTCGTCGATTCTCAAACCCGGCCCATGCGGCAACTGGAGTCCGGTGATGGTGCCGGGTGACGGCATGAAGTTGCGGGCGACGTTCTCCGCGGAAATGCGGCATTCGATGGCGGTAGCGCGCCGGGCGATATCATCCTGGAGATAATGGAGACGTTCGCCGGCCGCAATCCGTATCTGCTCCTTCACGATATCGATGCCGGTGACCAGTTCCGTCACACAATGTTCCACCTGGAGGCGGGTATTGACCTCGTTAAAATAGAACTGCTGGGTCTCGGGCAGAAAGAAAAACTCAACTGTGAGGGCATTTACGTACTGGAGAGCGAGGGCGATGTCCAGGGCGGCCGCGCCCATCTTCATTCTCAGGTGGGGTGATAGGATGTGGCAGGGAGCTTCCTCGATGAGCTTCTGGAACCGGCGCTGGATGGAGCAGTCCCTTTCGCCGAGATGGATAACGTTGCCGTGTTTATCCGCCAGCACCTGGAACTCGATGTGCTTGATGGCGGGCATGAACTTTTCCACGTAGAAGGAAGACACGCCGAAAATCTTCCGGCCGCGCTCTTCCACGGACTGGATGGCTTTGACCAGCTCCGTCCGATTACGCACCTGCATCATGCCGATGCCGCCGCCACCGCCGGCGGGTTTGACAATAACCGGGTAGCCGATATTCTCCGCGATGTCCTGGATGCGCTCCACCTGGCCGGTCGTCGAGTCAATCAATGTCTCATCGTAGCCGGGGACCACGGGGATATTGAGGATGCGCATGAGCTGGCGGGCGTTCTGCTTGGGTTTGGCTTTGTACATGCACTGGCTGGGCGGCCCGATGAAGGTCAGGCCCCTCTGTTCACACATCTCCACGAACTGCGGGTTTTCCGCCAGAAAGCCATAGCCCGGGTGCAGGGCTTCCGCCTCGCTTCTTTCCGCGGTCTCAATGATTTTGTCCGCGTTCAGGTAGCTTTGCTGGGCGTCCGGCGGGCCTACCGGGTAAGATTCGTCGGCGAGCCTGACATGAAGGGAATCTTGGTCCGCCTCCGAGTAGATGGCTACGGTCTTAATGCCCATTTCTTTGCAGGTCCGGATGATGCGGACGGCAATTTCGCCGCGGTTGGCAATCAGAATTTTAGTGAACATTGCTTGTCCTCTGAGGTCATTGTAACAGGAAAGGAAAACGGAAAACAAAGACCGGCCGCGATTCAGAAGGACTCGCGCGGCGAAAGGTAAGTTGTGCCGCCGACCGCCGTAACGGAGAGACAGCCGGCAAGCACGAAATTCATTGCGTTATGTGATGGCGTGGCGGGCGGCTACGCCTTGCTCTTTGCCGGAGTGGCAACGCCTATCAGTACCAGGCCCAAACCCAGGACGACGTTGATGATGCCCGCCATCCGGATAAAACCCACCAGCCCGATATTAGCCCTGGCAAGCCCCAGTCCCGTCCTCTGGACAGTCAGGTAATTGTACATGGCGCTGGGAGCTTTGCCGGCCTGTATGTTCGGTTCTTCCGTAGCCATCATTTTCTGCTGGTTGACTGATACGGCATCGTACTTGGCATCAACATCTTTGATGGCGAGAGGCGCGATGTCATCCGAAATCCACTGTGTTCCGGAACCAGCCTGGAAGATGAATATGATTCCGAAGACGAGGCTGGCAATACCGAGCACGATGATGACGAGGCGCAGGAAAGTGTTCACCTGATATACCTCCTTGTATTTTGGCGCGTACTACCTAGACTGGCGATATACATAGATTAGCTAGGTATGATAACGCAAAGGGAGCATAATGTCAAGCAATACATAAATGATTCGCGCCGGAGTGGGTTTAGGGGCAATGACAGCCGTTGATATTCGGCGCCTTGACGGCACAGGTCTTTACTACTACAATGCCGGATGCTACAGGTAGTCAGCTTGTCGAACTATGATTCAGAAATTGGGATGTCTATCAGCCTATTCCCACTTGCGCTCGTCGGAAAGCTTCTGGTACTTCTCCGGCAGGGTGCCGGCGAGAATAAAGTCGATAAAGTCTATCTTCACCCGGCAGGCGCTCTGGAACTTTTCGTTGAGCTCCCGTGCCAGGCTTTCCCGGTCTGCGGACTCATCTTTCAACTCGGCTTTCAGCGTCAGTTCGTCGCGCTCTCCGGAACGTGTGACCACAAGCCGGAACCTGCCCACCTTGCCTGTCGCGATGATGGCTTCCTCTGCCTGCCGCGCCACCACAAACATCCCCCGCACCTTCACCGCATCCCCGGCCCGTCCGTATATTCCCGTCAGGCGGTGCGCGGTACGGCCGCAGGGGCAGGGCTCGTAAGTCAGCGAGGAGAGGTCGCCGGTGCCGAAGCGGACAAGGCCCCATGCTTTGTTGTGAAGCGGCGTGACGACAATCTCGCCTATTTCACCCGGCGGTAGCTGTTTGCCCGTGCGCGGGTCGATAATCTCCGTGAAGTACTCGTCCATCAGGTGCATGCCGGCTTCTTGCCCGCATTCGTAGGCGATGGCGCCGCCCGGCTCCGTGACACCGTACGCCTGTGAGGTATTAATTCCGTACTCATTTTCCAGAGTTTTCCTCACTGAAGGCGCCAGCATCTCGCCGGTAAACCATGCCTTTTTGATGGCGAAGTCTTTGCGGAGGTCCAGGTCCATTTCCCCGGCGCGCTTGATGAGAGCCATCAGGAAAGACGGCGTGCCCACGAAACCATTGACCTTGAGGTCGCGCATTGCCTGCAACTGGATATCGGTATTGCCCACGCCCGTAACCACCACCGTGGCGCCGCAGTGCCGGAGCGCTTCGTGGAACAACATGCCCGCCGGCGAAAGGTGATAGGTGAAGGTATTGACCACCACGTCGCCCTGCCTGAAGCCGGCCGCCCAGAACGCGCGTGCAAACCATTCGATTCGGGAAGAGTGGAGCGGCTCATAGATAGGCCCCGGTGAGATGAAAACCCGCTCCACTTCTTCCTGCGGGACGGTGAGAAAACCGCCATACGGCGGATGTGATTTCTGAAGCTCGATGATATCCATTTTGCGGGTGACGGGCAGCTTTTCCAGGTCTTTGAAACTGCGGATGTCAGAAGGCCGGACGCCGGTTTTATCCATCATGTCGCGGGTGGCGGGCGCCAGCCGGTAGGCACGGGCAACGGCCAGGTGCAGCCGCTTCTCCAGCAGGGCATGACGTTCTTTCGGAGGAACTGTTTCGGCGGCGTCATAGTATTTGCCCGTTCTTACAGCCATCTCTTCCGTCTCTTGTAGTGTTTGACCTCGCGGTAGCTTTTCCGCGTGCCCACTGTAGACAGGCCCATGTAAAACTCTTTTACATCTTCGTTGTTTTTCATGAAGTCCGCCGTGCCATCGAGTACGATGCGGCCGTTCTCCATAACGTACCCGTAGTGCGCGATGCTCAGGGCGATGCGGACATTCTGTTCCACCAGCAGGACCGATGTCTTCGATTCGGTATTGAACCGCTTGATGATGTTGTAGATTTCTTCAACGAGCAACGGGGCTAACCCCAGCGAAGGCTCATCGAGCATCATCAGTTTGGGTTTTGCCATCATTGCCCGCCCGATGACCACCATCTGCTGTTCGCCGCCGGAAAGGTAACCGCCGATGTGGCGCCGCAGGTCTTTGAGCCGGGGGAAGTACGAATAGACCATCTCCAGGTCCTGCTTCACGGCGAGGGTATCCTTGCGGTTAAACGCTCCCACCAGCAGGTTTTCCTCTGCGGTGAGGTGCCCGAAAACGTGCCTGCCCTCCAGCGCCTGGATGATGCCGAGCTTACCTATCGCTTCCGCGTTCTGGCGGTCAATCCGCTGGCCATTCCACTCGATGTTGCCGTCCGTCACGTCGCCTTCTTCGGTCTTCAGCAGGCCGGAAACAGCTTTCAGCGTGGTGCTTTTACCGGCGCCGTTTGCCCCCAACAAGGCGACGATACTGCCATCGTCCACCTTCAGCGAAACGCCGTGCAGGACGCGGATGACATTAAGATAAGCAACCTCGATATTATTGAGCTTCAGCATCGCGTTCCCTGTCCTGGGGGGTCCCGCCCCGAAGGCGGTTCCCCCCCTGCTGTGAGGCCTCGGGTTTCCTAGTATTTTATCTGCGGCGCATCGACCCAACCGGTAATGGGTACGATCTTACCTTTCTGCACCTGCAGGACACGGACCGACTTCGACAGTCGGTTGTCTCCCGCGGTGTAGGTCACAGGACCATGCAATCCGCCGACGGTGAAGTTCTTAAGCTTCTTGATGCCCTGCTCCTCGATGAGTTGAGGTGTGAGTTTGTCCGTCCCGGCGTTCTTGACGGCGAGCCGGAGGATTTCCGCGGCGATGAGGCTCTGCGCCCAGGACACGATGTAGTCTGCATTACCCTCGTACTCAGGGTGGTTCTTGCGGACGTACTCCGTCATTTTCGCCATGCCGGGAACGTCCTCGCCCCACTGGACCGTGGGGTACACTCCGTAGACTCCCTCCACCACGTCGGCGCCGCCAAGGTCAACCAGCGCCTTGGTGATACCAGCATGTCCACTACCAATAGTAACGCCCGGATACATGCCCAGTTCCTTGGCATTCTTAATGATGACGGCCGTCGGTGCCGGGGTGCTGGAAATGTACAGGACGTCGGGCTTCAGGCCCTTTATCTCCGTGAGCGCGGCTATTTCGGATGTAGTAGTCGCGGCATGTTCCTTAATAGCCACGATTTCAATACCAAGTTCCGCAGCCTTCGCGTCGGCCGCTTTCTTGGCGCCCGCTCCGGTAGAGTTGTTTAGAATAAGCAACGCCATCTTCGGTTTGCCGGAGCCTTTCCACACCTTGTCGAGGTAGTACTTGGTGAATGCCGCCCAATCATCTCCGTAGTCCGGTGTCTGACCATAGATGTGCTGGGGCGGCTGGGTTAAATTGGCGGCGCTAAATCCAACAATGCCGGGAAATGACGCGCGGTTCGCACTCTCCATCATTGCGGTCATCATTGCGGATGCGGCGGTGGTGAAGAACAGGTAATTTTCGTTAATAAACCGTTTCACGCTGGTGACTGCCTTGGTGGCATCATAACCATCATCGAGCGCGAGCGCCTCGATCTTGTGCCCGTCAACGCCACCAAGCTCATTGTTGATGTACTCGATGGCATCCAGGTTACCCGCTCCCATGGGTTTGCCTTTCTCCGCGGCGACTCCGGTCAAGGGATTGGTCATGCCAATCTTAAACGGCGCTTTTCCCGGGTCGATTGCCGGCGGCGCCGACTTGCACGCTCCCACCGATGTGGCGACGATGATGCCACACAGCAGTGTGCTTAGTATGAGTTTCATCCTTTTCATTCCTGGCCCTCCTCTGTTGTTTTTCTGTTCATTTCGGTTGCGGTATGTCAATTCCGGATATCGGAAATAGCCTCCCTATGCCTAGTACGAGAAAGGCCAGAGGCGGTAAGCCGACTTGAATATCTGCCAGCGGTGTGCCAGTCCCCGCGGCTCAAGGATCAAGAACAAGACTATCGCCAGGCCGAATACCATGGGCGCCGCGCCAGACGCAAACCCGATTGGCAGAATGTCGGTCCCTTCCAGAGACGGCACTAGCCAGTGGGTCAACGCTTGGTCAAGTAACCGGATAAAGACTACGCCCAATATCGGGCCGAGCGTGGTGCCCATGCCCCCGATAATAATCATCCCAATGTACAGGACCGAGTCCGACAGGCTGAAGAACTCCGTGTTCAGGAATCCGGTCCAGTGAGCCAACAGCGACCCGGCGATTCCTGCCATGAAGCAGCCAATGAAGAAAGCAGTAAGCTTGTAGCGAAAGAGGTTGATACCCATTACTTCAGCCGCCAGGTCGTTGTCCCTGATGGCTACGAACGCCCGCCCTACCCGTGTTCTCGCCAGGTTTTTGGCGAAGTAGATGCATGCTACTGCAAAAGCCATGATGAGGAAGTACTGGCTACTCTCGCTCTTGAAAACAAATCCGCCTAATGAAGGGTAAGGGACACTCATTCCCATGAACCCGCCGGTCACACTTTCCCAATGGTTGATGACCCAAATGATAATAAACTGGGCAGCGATGGTAGAAATTGCCAGGTAGAAGCCCTTTACGCGCAAGGATGGGATGCCGAAAAGAATCCCCACCAGGCCGGAAAGCAGTCCGGCGCCAATAATACCGGCGATAAACGGGAGTTCGAGGCGGTTTGTCAGCACCGCCGAAGTATAGGCGCCAACAGCAATGAAACCGGCATGGCCAATGGAAAGTTGACCGCAGTAGCCAGTGAGAATGTTCAGCCCCGTCGCCGCGATAAGGGTAATTCCGATGAGGTTAGCGACCGGGAGTAACGTCTTGTCGAGCCACAGAGGAGCGGTGAACAACAGCAGGAACAACAGCGCCAGCGATGCCTTCTGTGTACGGGTGCGAAAGATGGTCATGTCTTCCGCGTAACTGAAATTCCGGGTGCCGGCAGGTAAATCCACGCCCTAAATCCTCTCTATCCGCTCTTCACCGAAGAGTCCGTACGGCTTGATAAACATGACGATGATTATAACAACGAACGGGATGACGTCTTTCACTCCTCCCCATCCTATGAGCCGGGTCAGGTAGCCATCACCGAGGTTTTCCGCCAGCCCGATTATCGGCCCCGCCAGAATGGCACCGAGGAATGAATCGAGTCCGCCCAGAATCACCACTGAGAAAGATTTGAGGCCGGTCTCCACCAGGCCGAAAGTGACGCCGCCGATGCTGGACATGAGGACACCGCCCACCGCCGCCAGCACGCAGGCGAACATCCAGGAGCGCGAAAATATGCGTGTCACTGGTATGCCGCACGCCTGTACGGCCTTCTGGTCATCGGCGGTTGCCCTCATCGCAACGCCCATCCGGCTGTAACGAAAGAAGAGACTCAGCAGGCCGAAGAACAGCAAGGAGATGCCGGCCGCCCACAGATATTGCTGTGAAACCACTGCCGGGCCAATATGTACCGGTTCAATCGGGAACAGTCTCGGAAGCGCCGCCACACTGATGGGCCAGATGAAGACAACGATACCCTGGATGAAATATGCCAGGCCCAACGTGACCGTGATAAGAGATAGTATTGGCTGGGCAATTAACGGGCGCAAGATGACGCGCTCAACAATCCAGCCCAAGAGAATGCTGAAAACGATGACAATAAGGAATCCCAGCCACAACGGCAATCCCCTCTGCACGAGCATCCCATAGGTGAACCACGATGATAGTAGCACAATTTGCCCCAGCGCCAGGTTAGCCACACCAGTGGATTTCCACACCAGAACGAATCCGAGGGCAATCAACGCATAGACCATGCCCACAGTGATGCCGGTAATAACCAACTGCAGAAGCTCAGCCATTTACGTGATTACCTCGCGACACGCGTTGCTTTTCTCGTACCGAAATCCATTTTTAGCTTTTGATGAAATGAACGGCCCTGGTATCATGCGGCTCGCCTCGTTGTATTTGATAATCCCTGCTTTTTAGCGCCATTTGCCGATTTTTCTGCGGTCACTGTTCTGACCCTGATGCTTGTGCTGACCGTGCCGGTGCGGCCGTCGCGGTAGGTTACAGGCGCCACCACCTGCACTTCCTTCGCGTCATGGTACATGGCGTGGATAAGACTGGAATAGCGCGTCTCCATGAACTCGCGCCTGATTTTCCTGGTGCGGGTCAATTCCGCTTCATCCGGGTCGAACTCCTTGTGCATCAGGACGAATTTCTT
>Ga0315284_10004117_pt1 | contig 20654 bp, 19 predicted proteins | sample YL17G09_16_MG_FD_203696 | JGI IMG/M metagenome (GOLD analysis project Ga0315284, IMG submission 203696) | Sediment microbial communities from Yellowstone Lake, YNP, Wyoming, USA - YL17G09_16 | ecosystem: Environmental > Aquatic > Freshwater > Lake > Sediment | place: USA: Wyoming | collected...
CGTTCTCTTGATCGAGGATGGGATCCAGGGCATGAGCTCTGCGTTCTTCTCAGGGCTCTGATCCAGCAGCCAGAGTTGGACGGATACTCGGAAGAGGTAGGCGGCCAGTGCACAGAACCCAGCAAGCACTGCGGCTGTCAGGGTCATGCCTCGAATGGAATGATTGGCTTGACAATTGTTGCCTCCGTGGCCATAGTATCGATAGTGTACTGACCAACGACAGCGTCTTGCGATCAACGCCGAAGTCCAAAGGAGGCTGTGACGATGAGACAATCCATCCGTTTCGTCTTGACGCTCGTTCTGTGTCCGGTCCTGAGCCTGTCCAGTCTGCACGTAGGTGTCCCCCCTGCACGGGCTGCGGATACGGGGACCTGGACGCCTACTGGTGTTACCGGTCAGTATGTCTGCTGCCTTGTCATCGACCCCCTCGCCCCCGCCGTCCTGTACGCCGGCAGCGATGGAGGTGGCGTCTTCCGCTCCACGGACCGCGGCAGCCACTGGACCGCGGCGAACACCGGCCTCATCGCGGTGAACACCCCCCACGGCAATTACCACGTCTGCTCCCTTGCCATTGACCCCCTTACCCCCACGACCCTGTACGCCGGCACTGAAGATCGTGGCGTCTTCCGCTCCACGGACCGCGGCAGCCACTGGACCGCGGCGAACACCGGCCTCGCCCGTGAGTGGATCTGTGCTCTTACCATCGACCCCCTCACCCCTGCCACTCTGTACGCAGTTGCCTCTCCTCAGGACCTTGCTAGCAGGGGTGGCGTCTTCCGCTCCACGGATAATGGCGACCACTGGACCAGGGTGACCGCTCGCATCAAGGGTTCACTTGTCATCGACCCCCTCACTCCCGCCACGCTGTACGCCAGCGCCGGTTACGGGGGTTTCGGCGTCTTCCGCTCCATGGATGGAGGAGCCACCTGGAACGAGCGGGGCAGAGAGACGGACCTTCACGGCTATGAGGTCCTCTCCCTTGCCATCGATCCCCTCACGCCAAGCACGCTCTATGCCGGTACTCACCGTGATGGTGTCTTCCGCTCCACGGACAGCGGCGCCACTTGGTCCGCTACGAACACCGGTCTCCCCCAACTGAGTATCCAGTGTCTTGCTGTCGACTCCAGGACCCCTGCCACCCTCTATGCGGGCATATATTATGGTGGCGTCTTCCGCTCCACGGACAGCGGCAGCCACTGGACAGCGCTGAACACCGGCCTCGCTGATCGGCGTGTCCTCTCCCTTGCCATCAACCCTGTCACCCCCTCTATCCTGTATGCCGGCACTTTTGATGGCGGTGTCTTCCGGTATGACGCTACCATGGGCATCATTGAGCTTGAAATCGGAAGCAGCACGATGCTGGTAGATGGCAGGCCCGTCGTCCTGGAGGCAGCCCCCATCATCCTCAACTCGCGCACCCTTCTCCCCATCCGAGCGGTCGTCGAAGCCGTTGGAGGGACCATTGCCTGGGAAGCGTCGACGCGGAAGGTTACCATCGTGCGAAAGGACAAGAAGCTGGAGCTTTGGATCAGCAATAGCGTGGCGAGACTGAATGGTCAATCGATCAAGATCGACAGCGATGCCAAGGTCGTTCCCATCATCATGAACGGAAGGACGCTCCTTCCTCTCCGGTTTGTCGCGGAAGCACTCGCACTCGACGTTCAATGGGATGCGGCTACCCAGACGATAACGATCACGGACACACCGTAGTGTAAAGTGAGAGGCAGCGCCAGTCGCTAACTGGATTGGCGTCGTTTGCTCGGCTGCGGGAATCGCATACAGTGCAGAAGGCACGGTTCCGTGCCATGATTCGCCCTTCCCGCAAAGACAGGATTGATGCTCCTATTGAAGCACCATGTGGTTAGGTGGGGGCAGTTGTCGGGGAGAATCTGTGAAAAGGGTATGGTCTAGAGTGAGTCCCAGAGCGGCGTGAGAGGATCTGGTGGACCCAGCAGATCCTAGTTGGAACCTTTTGCTCTCTGAACTCACAACCCTAAGCGCCATCGTCAAGAACAGTGAGCGGGACTCGGACACGAGCACAGCCCTTGACCCATCGCACTGCCTGTGGATCGCTTCAGCCACGAAATGCAAACGCGGTGGTTTGCCGCTGTCGAATACGGTTCTGTGACGTGTACCCCGACGTGATGGGAGGATGCGATGATGCAACGCTCTTGGAGTCCTCCGGCCAGGCCGATTGCCGACGGCCTCGACACGATATGGCCACATGCCTCTTCTAGGTTGACGTCCCGGCTCTGGCCCAGGTGCCGAGGTTCGGTCAGCAATAATGTCCTCCCTGCCGCTCACCCGCCGGCCGTTGGGCGGCTCGTCTCAGCTGTGGGGCTTAACAAGTCAGGTGCGGGGCATATACTCTTCACAGGAGGTTGGTATGTTAGGTTATGCTCATCCTGAAGTCCTTGTAGACACGCAATGGGTCGCCGAGCACCTCACTGCACCCAAGGTTCGTGTTGTCGAAGTAGGCTATGACCTGAGTGATTACAACTCCGGACATATCTCCGGTGCAGTGGGATGGGGTTGGAGTACTGAATTCCAACACCCCATCCGCAAGGATTTGCCAGACAAAGGGGGGATGGAGGAGTTGCTGGCCCGCTCGGGTATCGAAAACGATACGACCCTCCTCGTTTATGGCGCTCGTCGTCACGGGTACGCGACGTTCGCCTTATGGCTCTTGAGAATCTATGGTCATAGCGATGTGCGTGTCATGAATGGAAATCGCGAGAAGTGGATTGCTGAAGGTCGTCCACTGACGACAGAAATACCGACTGTCACGCCGTCTGTCTACATCGCGAGAGAACCTGATTGGAGTATTCGTGCGTCGCGTGACTGGGTTCTCGATTCCATTGGCAAACCGGAGCGCATTTTGGTGGATGTGCGCACGCCAGAAGAATATCATGGTCAGTTGTGGGATCGGTGGAAATATCAGGCAGAAGCCAGCCAGCGCGGTGGTCATATCCCCGGCGCGGTCAATATTCCTTGGGACATGACGCTCAAGGAGGATGGAACATTCAAGTCGGTTGAAGAACTGGAAGCCTTATATACCAACAACGGTGTTACTTCAGATAAGGAAGCAATCTCGTACTGTATCGTTGGCGGGCGATCTAACCATACCTGGTTTGTTTTGACCTATCTGCTCGGCTACCTCAAAGTCCGGTTGTATGATGGTTCATGGGCAGAATGGAGCACACTTGTCGGAGTTCCTATTGAGAAATGAATTGGAGGGCTAGACTCAAGGCAAGGGCGCGGGCTAACAATGGCATCCAGGCGACGGGGCTTCCACCCTCTCTCAAGAGCGGCTGGTGCCCGTCACTCGGCCCCAGCACGTGGACCTTGTCTTCCGTATCCTTGCAGCCGACCCCTGCGTAACCCTTGACACGATGGACGAGGGTCACGCCCGTGAGCTGTTGACCATCTGGCACCAGGGAATGGTGAACCAAGTCGTGAACCTGAACGTTGACTACCGCATCGAGTCGTGGCTCTACCGGGAGTATCCGGGCATCAGGCCCAACCAGGAGAAGTCCATCGGGCTGTAGGTCCAGATGTCGGTTGCGGGATTGACGCCCAACGTCAAGCGCGTTACCCCGCGTCTGGTGTATGAAGGGAGCAACGCGATCAACTATGCCTATCTCCGCTCTGTCGGCATCATGCTCGGCCAGAACCTGGTTCGTGACTATACCGACTCTGCCATCGTAGAACTGGGCAAACGGCTGGTGGAGCCGAGGGGATTCGAACCCCTGACCTCATCCGTGCGAGGGATGCGCTCTCCCAGCTGAGCCACGGCCCCATCGATGCTTATTATATGAGATCCGTGGCGATAGTCAAAGCACCATCGCGAGGATGTAGCCCTGGAAGCTGGTTTTGGGTTGACATTGGCAACCTTGGAACTACAATTTGTTAGGTATGAGACAACTTGTTCGTGAGGAGCAGCCATGTCCAGACCTGTTGGTCTTATCGTCGGTACGGGCGTCGACAGTGTTCAGCTTCTTTCCGATGCGAGCCTCTCCAGCATCAAAACCCCGTTTGGTGACGTATGCTATATTTGGGGCTCCATGGGCGATGTGGATGTCTGCGTCCTCAAGCGTCACGGGGAAGGTCACGTCGTACCGCCCCATCTCATCAACTACCGTGCGAATATCATGGCACTGTACATGCTCGGCGTCGAGAAGGTCGTCACGACGAGTGCCGTAGGGTCGCTCAAGAAGTCCATTAGGCCAGGATCCTATGCACTGATGGACGGTTTTCTGGACTTTACCAAAGTGCGCGTGCAGACGTTCTTCGAGGTTGGCAAGGTCGTTCACACGGACATGACCCATCCCTACAGTGCAGCCGTCACGGACGTGCTGGCGACGGAGATGTCCGCCCTGGGGCTTTCGCTTCACACAGGCGAAGTCTATGTGGCGGCAGAAGGTCCACGCTTCGAATCGCCGCAGGAAGTCCGCATGTATGCAGCCATGGGCGGATCGGTGGTCGGGATGACGGGTTTGCCTGAGGTGACGCTTGCTCGGGAGGCCGGTCTCGAGTATCAGACAATCGCCATCATCACGAACTACGCGGCCGGCATAGGCACATCACTCCTCACACACAAGGAGGTTCTCGATGCCATGGCTGCAGCGTCGGCATCGCTGGTGGAGGTCCTGCGCCGATCTCTTCCCCGCATCGCGCAACTCCCAGCCGGTCGGGGTGACGATGAGCATCCGCTCGACTTCCTGTTGAATTCATGAGGGTAGAACTGCTGGCTCATACTCCGGACGCCGATGTGCTATGTGCCTACGCAGCTCACATCTGCTACAGCACCGAACCATTCAACGCCGATCGGAGCGCTGGTATTTTGCGCAAGGTCTGTGGCAACGGACATTTGTCCGTTCTCGAGCATGCCAGTTTCACGTTTCTTGTCGAGGGGCTGTCGCGTGCAGCTTCTCATCAGTTGGTCCGGCATCGGCTCGCCTCGTACTCGCAGCAGAGTCTGCGGTTCACAAAGGCCCAGCCAGTCTTCGTCTCTCCCGCCGGCCATGATTTCAGACGCTTCTATGAGCAGGCCTACGCGGAATACGAGCGTCTGCTTGCAGACGGTGTCCACGAGGAAGACGCCCGCTATGTCCTTCCACAGGGTGTTGCGTCGCGCTTAGTGGTTACGATGAATGCCAGGGAGCTGAGGCACTTCTTTGAGCTGCGTTGCTGTCTGAGGGCACAGTTCGAGATTCGGGCTTTGGCGTGGCTTATGCTGGCAAAGGCCAAAGCCGTGGCGCCCCTCCTGTTCGAGAATGCCGGCCCGGTATGTCTACAGGGAATGGAGTGCCCGGAACGCTCGTTTGCGTGTCACCTGAAAACGAAGGGACAGGGAGGAGGGTCGGAATGACGGGAACAATGCTGGCGCTTGTGAAGGAACATCCAGAGTGGGGGGCAACACTGACGCAGGTGAACATCCCCAGGGTCGCAGAGGACGAAGTGTTGGTCAAGATCGACTATGCCTCTATCTGTGGCACAGATGTCCATATCTATGTGTGGAACGAGTGGGCACAGAACCGGATCAAGACTCCGCATATCATGGGCCACGAATTCGCCGGGCACGTCGTGGAGACAGGCAGGTCCGTGCAGGGATTCAAGGAAGGCGATTTCGTCAGTTCCGAGACACATGTTTACTGTGGGCACTGCTATCAGTGCCATACGGGCCACAGTGAGGTCTGCCAGAACCTCCAGATTCTGGGAGTGGACCGCGCCGGCGCATTTGCCGAGTACATCGCCGTTCCCGAGCGCGTTCTGTGGAAGAACGACCAGTCGATTCCTGCCGCGTGGGCTTCCATTCAGGAGCCGATGGGGAACGCATTGGACACGGTCAACGCCGAGCCGGTATCGGGGAAGACTGTCCTTGTCACAGGGGCAGGTCCGATCGGAGTGCTCGCCGTGGGGATCGCCAAGGCTTTTGGTGCCACGCAGCTTTTTGTGAGTGATCTTTCGGACTATCGGCTCGATCTCGCCAAGAGTATGGGTGCAGATTTCGTTCTCAATCCCAGCCGCGACGACATCGAGGCCGTGATCATGGAGCAGACACATGGCATTGGCGTCGACGTCGTGCTGGAGATGTCCGGCAGTGAGAGAGCCATGCACCAGGGCCTGAAGGCGCTGACACCAGGCGGACGCATGTCGATGCTCGGTCTTCCCGAGCGCCCGGTGACCATTGATCTGACCAATGAAGTCATCTTCAAGGAAATCCGCATCTATGGCATTACGGGACGCAAGGTCTTCTCGACGTGGCAGACTGTATCCCGACTGCTTGCTTCGCGCATTGTGGACCCGAGTCCTGCCATTACACATCAACTGAAGTTTGAGGACTGGCAAACAGGCATGGACGCCATGGTCGCCGGGACCTGTGGCAAAGTCGTTCTCCAGATTGCGGGGAGGTAGTGGAATGAATGAGAAGTTCCAGGGGATGATGCAGGCCGAGCTTGACCGGCTCGAAAAGGAAGGGCTCAGTCTCCGCATACGAACGCTTGAGTCCGAACAGGGTCCAGCATGTACCATCGATGGCAAGTACGTCGTGAACCTTGCTGCCAATAACTACCTGGGCATCATTGGTCGCAAGGATGTTAAGGAAGCCGCCAAGAAGGCTATCGACGAGTTCGGCGTGGGGTCTGGCGCCGTCAAGACGATCATCGGCAATACGCGCCTGATCGTCGACGGCGAGAAGAAGCTGGCGAAGTTCAAAGAGGTCGAGGACGTTCTGATGTACCAGGGAGGTCTGACCGCAAATTCCGGTACCATTCCGGCGCTTGTCCACGATGGGGACCTCATCTTCAGCGACGAGCTGAATCACGCCAGCATCATCGACGGTTGCCGTCTCAGCAAAGCGAAGATCGTGTCCTTCAAGCACTGCGACGTTGCCAGTCTCGAAGAAAAGATCAAGGAATACGAGAGCGAGCCGGGCACGAAGATGGTCATCACCGATGGTGTCTTCAGCATGGACGGGGACATCGCTCCGTTACCCGATATCGTCGAAGTAGCCGAGAGACATGGCGCAGTCACCATGGTCGATGATGCGCACGGCGAGGGAGTCCTGGGAGATCACGGGCGGGGTATTGTCAATCATTTCCATCTCGAGGGAGAAGTTGATGTCGAGGTCGGAACCATGTCGAAGGCGTTCGGTGTGGTGGGTGGATACGTCGCGGGCACGCACACGCTTGTCGAGTATCTCAAGAACAAGTCCCGCACAATCTTGTTCAGCTCAACCATTACGCCAGCCGATGCCGGTGCAATCCTGAAGGTTATCGACATCTTGACCGAAAGCGATGATCTGGTGCACAAGCTGTGGGAGAACGCAGGGTACTTCAAGGCTAAAATGAAGGCCTATGGGTTTGACACCTGGCGAAGCGAGACCCCGATCACTCCCATCATCATTGGCGATGGCCAGCTTGCCAAGAATCTCTCTGCCAAGCTTTTCGAGAAGGGAGTCTTTGCGCAGTCGCTCGGTTTCCCGACGGTTCCAAAGGGCCTGGCGCGCATCCGCTGCATGCTGTGTTCGACGCACACGAAGCAACAACTCGACTTTGCCGCCGATATGTTCCATGAGTCGGCTCTCGAGCTGGGTATTCTGAAGAGCTAGGGGTCTGATGTTTACTCCTGCTGTCCAGGCCCTGATCCTAGCTGGAGGACTCGGCACCCGCATGAAGAGTGCGGTGCCCAAGGTTCTCCATGATGTCCTTGGCCATCCCATGTTGTGGTACGTCGTTGATGCGCTGAAGGACATTGATGTGCAGCCGATTGTCGTCACACCGGCAGCCAATGAGGCGTTTCGCGCGGCGTTCGGAGACCGCCTGACCTACGCGGTTCAGCCTGAACAGCATGGCAGCGGTCACGCCGTCCAGTGTGGCATGGACCACGTTTCTGCGGAGTACGTCCTGGTCTGCAACGGGGATGATCCCTTTCCGTCCGCGGAGGACTACCGCGAGTTCCTTGACGAGAGTCTCGCTGAACACGCAGAGGCGGCAGTCCTTGCTGCGTATCTTGATGACGCCGGCCGACTAGGACGTGTCGTGCGGACCGTGGACGGTGCGTTCGCTGACATTGTCGAGGCACGAGACGCGCGGCCGGAACAACTTGGCATTCACGAGATCAACACGGGCATTTACCTGTTCCGTTCGGCGGACCTTCGCAGGTGGCTGGCACAGATGAAGCCGAACAATGCTCAGGGTGAGTACTACATCACGGATTGTCTATCAATGGCTGTGCAGGACGGCAGTCATGTGCATTGCCCTGTGGCTCGCGGCGCATGGGAGATGTCTGGGGTGAACGACCGGGCAGAGCTCGCGCTGGCCGCTGGCCTTCTTCAGCGGAGGAAGTTGGACCAACTATACCGGGAGGGCGTCACCGTCGACATGCCGGGAACAGTCCGCGTCGATTGGGACGTCGTTGTCGGACGCGATTCAGAGATCCGCCAAGGTTCCTGCCTTAAGGGAAGCACCAAGATAGGCAACTCCAGTGTCATTGGACCTAACACCATTCTCATCGACGCGCAGGTGGGCGATGAGACAACGGTTCTGGCATCGTTCGTGGAGGGCTCCACGATAGGTAGCAACTGTGTAGTTGGTCCCTTTTCCTACATCCGGCCGGGGACTCTGATGGCCGAACGATCAAAGGTTGGCGCTTTCTGCGAACTCAAGGCCTCATCCCTGGGTGCAGGGAGCAAGGTTCCACATCTTTCATACATCGGTGACGCTACCATTGCAGAGAACGTCAATGTTGGAGCTGGTACGATCACCTGCAACTACGACGGATTCACGCATGCCAAGCACCACACGGTCATCGAGAAAGACGTCTTCATCGGTGCCAACAACAATCTGGTCGCCCCAGTGACGATTCATGAGGGAGCGTACACGGCGACCGGGTCGACGATCACCCACGATGTGCCCCCGGAAGCTCTTGCCATCGCACGAGCGGTTCAAGTCGACAAAGAGGGATGGGTCAGGAGAAAAAAACATGGACAATGAGTACAACCCGATCAAGATCTTCTCTGGCAATGCAAACAGACCGTTGGCCGAGAAGGTCGCGTCCTATCTTGGTATTCCTCTCGGTCAGGCTGAGGTTGGCCGTTTCCCTGACGGAGAGATCAAGCTGCGTATCAGCGAGAACGTGCGGGGGCTGAACGTCTACGTCATCCAGCCCACCAATACACCTGCAGAGAATCTGTTTGAACTGCTGATCCTGCTTGACGCTCTAAAACGCGCTTCAGCCGCGAGCATCACGGCGATCATCCCATTTTTTGGCTATGCGCGCCAAGATCGGAAAGTTCGCTCGCGAGAACCCATCAGTGCCAAACTCGTTGCGAATCTCGTGACAGTGGCAGGTGCAGACCGCGTGGTCGCAATCGATCTCCATGCTGCCCAGATTCAGGGCTTCTTCGACATCCCTGCTGACAACCTGACGGCCATGGTCCAGTTTGCGCAGTATATCAAGCGCAAGGAGCTGGAAGACCTCGTTGTTCTGTCTCCGGATGTGGGAGGCGTGGCGCGGGCGAGTATGTTTGCCCAGACCATTCATGCTTCACAGGCCCTGTTTGTGAAGAGGCGTCTTTCGCCGGATGCGGTCGAGATTCAGTCGTTCATCGGCGATGTACGAGGCAAGAACGTTATTATTGCCGACGATGCAATCCATACGGGCAATACGATGTTGAACGCCTGCAACCGTGCCTTGACCGAGGGCGCCAAGAGCGTCATTGCCTGCGCGACTCATGCCGTCTTTGCGGGGGACTCGCTTGGATTGTTCGCCCGGTCGAACTTCAGCGAAGTGATTGTGACAGATACGATGTTCGTCCCTGGACGCGAATATCCCTCGATGTTTACGGTGTTGTCGGTGTCGGAGCTCATTGCCAAGGCTATCTACAGCATCCACAACCACTCATCGGTCTCTGCCCTGTTTCAGCTGTGACAGTCTGAAGGCTGTCTACTTGATTCAGAGCTGATTTGACATACAATGTCAAAGATATGCCGGTATCTTGTGAGTGAGGAGTTGGTATGCAAAGAGTAGCGATAGAAGCCGTTGCCCGTGAAAGCGGCAAGCATGGCAAGCTAAGCGTCCTGCGCAGGCAGGGCTTCATCCCCGCGGTGGTTTACGGGCGGGGGATGACCCCTCAGTCTGTTGCTGTTGCGGTGCGTGCATTTGAGCGCATCCGTCGCACAACTGGGGAGTCTGCCATCGTCGACCTTCAGTTTGAGGGTGGCAAGGCTATGACCACCGTTGTGCACGAGTACCAGATGAACCCGATCCGGGACACCTATACACATGTCGACTTCCTGTCCATTTCTCTTGACGAAATGCTGACTAGCAGGATCCCGGTTCGCCCCATCGGAACAGCTATCGGCCTCAAGGAAGGCGGAGTGCTCGAGCACTCACTGTACGAGCTCGAAGTCGAGGCTCTTCCGCTCGACACTCCCGACTATCTGGAGGTTGACGTTTCCGACCTTGGACTGAAGCATTCCATCCATGTGGCTGATCTGAAGCTTGGCGACAAGGTGAAGGTGCTCACAAACGCGACGGCGACGGTGTTCTCGGTCGTTGCGCCAGCTATCGAAGAGGCCCCGCCTGCTCCTGAGGAGGGTGTTGCGGTCGAAGGCGCTGTTCCTGCAACAGGAACTGCCCCTGCAGCGGGAACTGCTTCTGCAACAGGAACTGCCCCTGCAGCGGGAACTGCTCCTGCCGCTGCTCCTGCTGAGGGCGCTGCGAAGACACCATCGAAGAAGTAGCACGGCACAACCGTTGTCCGCTCTGCATCAATCGGTCCATATGCGCTGGCCCTTGGGGGCCAGCGTTTTTGCTGTCCGCGTCTTCAACAAGGGCTTCTCGTGAGATTACTGTTCATCGGTGATATCTTTGGCCGCCCGGGGCGTACGATTGTGCGGCGACTGCTTCCACAGCTCAAGGCAGAGTTGTGGCCCACTGTTGTCGTGGCCAACGCGGAGAACGCGACGCACGGGACTGGCATGACCCGGTCCGCGTTTGAAGAACTCAGCGCTGCCGGGGTCGACATATTCACAGGGGGCAATCACACACTCGGCAAGCCGGAAATCCTTGACCTGATGGAGGAACACCCGAGCGTGTTGTGCCCCGGCAATGTCAGTCCTGCCCTCAGGCGTCACGGATTCGTCATCTGGCAGACGTCGGATGGTCCCGTAGCTGTCGTCAGCGTGATGGGTCAGTATGGCATGAACGGTGTCGACAACCCGTTCCGGTACATGGAAGAGGTCCTGCGCGACCCAGAGATTGGAGCCGTGCGCGTGAAAGTCGTTGATTTTCATGCGGAGGCCACAGCGGAGAAGGCAGCGATGCTGCGCTTGCTGGACGGCCGCATGTCGGCGGTCCTCGGAACACATACGCACGTTCCCACGGCGGATGCGCGCGTCACGGCCGCAGGTACCGCATTCATCACCGATGTCGGCATGACGGGCGTACGATCTTCAATCATCGGGCTGGACCCAGAAGTCATGATGCGTCGTTTCGAGACGGGCATCATGTACGCGCCACGCGTTGCAGAGGGCGATGCGACGTTGATGGCCGTCGTGGTCGACATCGATGCGTCGACCGGGAGCAGTACTTCGATAACGCTCCTGCAGAGAGACCACTGAGATGGCCGGGTTCCTCATCAAGACATTCGGGTGCCAGTTGAACCAGCTGTACAGCGCTACGATCGCTGACGCGCTGACACGGGGAGGGCATCGGTCTTCCGAGAGTCTTGGCGAAGCATCACTTGTCATCATCAACACGTGCGCAGTCCGTGAGAAGTCCGAGGAGAAGGCTTTCAGCTTCCTCGGCAAAGCTGCAAAGCTGGTTGGAGCCAACCATATCGTGTTCATGGGTTGCACAGCCACGCTCGACAGAGAACGAGCGGTTCGGATTGCAGGCCGTGGCCTGAACGTCGTGGACGGCACCGCGGGCGTGGAGCAAGTGCTTGCCGTCGTCGGGACCGTTGTGCCGCTCGCCGAATTGGACTACACGGCTCCTCGCTCGCTGTTTCCCACGGCTGATATTGAACTTGTTCGGGGATGTGGAAGCTACTGTACATACTGCATCGTTCCCAGGTCGCGAGGTCCCGAGGTCGTTGTCGACGTCGGCGACGTCCTGCATCGAGCCGAGCAGGCCGTCGGGAGTGGCTTCTCTGAGCTGCTCTTCCTGGGACAGAACATCAACCGGTATCGGTCGAGCCTTGGAGGACTGGTTGAGATCATGTCCTCGGTCGACAAGTTGGACAGCAACTTCTGGTTCTGGTTCCTGAGCTCTCATCCGGCAAACTTCACGCCGGAGGAAGTGAGACGGCTCATGGAGCTGCGGCACATCGAGCATCGTTTACACCTTCCCCTGCAGTCGGGGAGTGACCGCATTCTTGAGCGGATGAACCGCCGGTACACAATTGCAGACTATGCCAGGCTTGCAGAGCCCATCCGCGGGAACGCCGACTGGACATTGACAACAGACATCATCGTAGGCTTTCCCGGGGAAACGGATGATGATTTTGCCCATACGGTCGATGCGGTCCGCCGATTCCGGTTCGATGGGGTCTTCCTTGCCAAGTACTCCGACAGGCCGGGTACGCCATCGTCCAGAATGCAGGACAAGGTCCCGGCCGCGCTCATCGACGAAAGGCACTCGGCCCTGCTCAGAATCGTCCAGGACCTGAGCGAGCAGAGCAACCAGGTGCTGGCGGGCAGATGCGTCGACGTGCTCGTCCTAGCTGCACATGCAGGCGGCAACGCCTTCGGAAGGTCGATGGATGGCAGAAATGTCTGGTTCTCGTGTTCCGAACCAGTACCTGGAATTGGCGCGTTCGTCAGTGTGGCTATCGACCATGGCTCGAGAGAAGGATTGCATGGCGCTCGAGTCTGCTAGTCTTCCATTGATTGTAGGCATCATCGGCGCGACCGGAACGGGCAAGACTGCGCTTTCCCTGGGAATCGCCCGTCGCTTCGGAGGATCGATCATCTCTGCCGACTCGATGCAGGTCTACCAGGGGATGGACGTCGGGACGGCGAAACTCAGCCTGTCAGAACGTCTAGGTGTGCCCCATGCTCTCATCGACGTCGTCCCTCCCACCGAGCACTTCTCTGTCGCGGAATACCAGCTCCTGGCGCTCGAAGCTGTGCATGCTGCGATTCGCTCGCAGCGACTGCCGATCCTGGTGGGAGGGACTGGTTTGTACGTGAGGGCTGTACTCGACGGATACGAGTTCCTGCCGGAGAAGCCCGACGCGAGTCTGCGGAGCCAGCTGCGAATGCTGTCCGAGGGCGAGCTCCGCAGGCGTCTGAGGGAGATCGACCCTCTGGCGGAACGCGAGATTGCCTCCAACGATTCCAGGCGGCTGGAGCGGGCTTTGGAGATGAGCGCTCAGTCAGGAGATCTGCCGAGCGTCCTGAAGCGGAGACAGCACGCGGTCCCATGGCGAGTCCTCCGTATTGGCCTGCGTGCAGAGCGGGCCGAACTCTACAGACGGCTTGACCGGCGAGTTGATGCCATGATCTCCGCAGGAATGGAAGAGGAAGTGCGGCGTCTGCTGGCCGATGGCCTGAACCCTGACGACACCGCGATGCAGGGTATAGGCTATAAAGAGCTGAGCGCCTGGATGCGCGGAGATATAGGGCGCGACGAGGCGCTCGAGCTCTGGAAGAGGCGGACACGCAACTACGCCAAACGGCAGGAGACGTGGTTCAGAAGAGAGAAGGGCGTTCACTGGATCGACGTGTCCGATCAAACATCTGATTCGATCCTGGTGCAGGCGGCCGCCCTCGTCGAATCCGCCGCAGGAGGACGCAGCAAATGATCACAGAACACCAGCTGATGGAACGGGCACAGCAGCTCGAGCGGGAGTATGCGACCGAAATCGTGGATATTCGTGCAGTTCAACGTCGCAACTTCATGCGTATCCTCGACGCATTCCACGCCGCCCGCTTGTCGACATCGGACCTTCGTCCCATGTCGGGTTATGGCATCGAGGACAGGTTGCGGGACAAGACCGAGCGCGTCTTTGCCCGCCTCTACGGCGCACAAGCTGCACTGGTGCGCCCGCAGATCATCTCTGCAACCCATGCTTTGGCTATCGCGCTGTTCGGGGTGCTTCGTCCCGGGGATTTGCTGTGCTGCGTGACGGGGGCTCCCTACGATACGATGGAGGAGATCATCGGAATCCGTCCATCTGATGGTTCGCTTGCCGAGTTTGGTGTCAGCTATGCCCAGTGCGACATCACGGCATTACCTGCAGAACTCTGGGAGGAGCGGCTCGAGAGATGCTTCTCGGCCCAGTTGCCAAAACTCGTCCTGATTCAGCGGAGTCGGGGATACAAGCGCATCCGGGCGCTTCGCGAGGGTGAGATCGCACGCATGATTTCTTCCGTGAAACGCGTCTCGCCCGAGAGTCTGGTCCTTGTCGACAACTGCTATGGCGACCTTCTCGAGGATCGTGAGCCCACAATGGACGGGGCGGATCTGCTGGCTTCATCGTTCATGAAGAACATCGGAGCGGGCATTGTCCCGACGGGCGGCTACGTGGTGGGAACTTCCAGGGCCGTCGCCTTGGCCGCGACGCGGTACTCGAGTCCAGGAGTGGGTGCTGAGATTGGGCCGAATCTTGGCTTTGCGGAGACGTTCCTGCGGGGTCTGCTCTTTGCCCCGACAGTAATTGAGCAGGCCCTGACGGGAAACCTACTTGCGAGCGCGCTTTTGCAGGAAAACGGCTTCGTCGTGGATCCGGGTCCTCACGAGCTCCGCGGGGACATTGTTCTGCGCATCGAGTGCGGGTCAAGGGAACGGTTCGCAGCCTTTGCGCGGGCCGTGCAGGAGTGCTCCGCACTGGACGCCGATGCCGTGCCCGAGCCGAGCCCCATGCGGGGATACGAGACGGAAGTCCTGATGGCAGGCGGAACTCTTGTCCAAGGATCCACGGTTGAACTGAGTTTCGACGGGCCCCTTCGTGAGCCGTACGTCGGCTATTTGCAGGGAGGTCTGAATGCATGGCAGGTGGTGCAGGCGACCGCGCGGGGGATCGTGTACAGTATGAATTTCCGCAAGTAGTGTCGCCGCCGGCCATTCGTGATAGAATGTTGGAACGACGAAATGCCGGGAGAAATGATGGGAGGTCGTTATGACAGGCTTAACGAGGGTTGATCCGGAGGTAGCGGACGCACTGAACAAGGAACTGCACCGCCAGCAGAACAACATTGAGCTCATCGCCTCTGAGAACGTTGTGTCTGAAGAAGTCCTGGCAGTGCAGGGTTCAGTCCTGACAAACAAGTACGCCGAGGGATACCCGGGCAGACGCTACTATGGCGGTTGTGAGTATGTCGATGTCGTGGAGACGCTGGCTATTGAGCGTGCCAAGGCGCTCTTCGGTGCGGAGGGGGCAAACGTTCAACCCCACTCGGGAACGCAGGCCAACCTTGAGGTCTACTTCTCCATTCTGCAGCCGGGAGACACGATCCTGAGCATGTCTCTTGCCGACGGCGGGCATCTGAGCCACGGAAGCCCCGTGTCGCTCGTGGGCAAACTGTTTCACATCGTCTCCTATGGCGTTCGAAAAGACACCGAGACAATCGACTATGACCAGGTAGCTGAACTGGCCCGAGCAGAGCGCCCCAAGCTGATCATCGCGGGTGCCAGTGCGTACCCGCGCATCATCGACTTCCCCCGTTTCCGTGAGATCGCCGATTCGGTCGGTGCATTCCTCATGGTGGACATGGCCCACATAGCTGGGCTGGTCGCCGCAGGAGTCCATCCCTCACCGGTGCCGTATGCAGATTTTGTCACGACGACCACGCATAAAACACTTCGCGGTCCTCGAGGAGGCATCATCCTCTACAAGGAGAAGTATGCCAAGCAGCTCAACAGTGCTGTGTTCCCTGGCAGTCAGGGAGGTCCTCTTGAGCATGTCATCGCGGCGAAAGCGGTCGCTCTGAGAGAAGCCGCGTCCCCCGAGTTCGCCGCGTATCAGAAGCAGGTCCTCGCTAACGCAAGAGCCTTGGCGCAGGCTCTGACGGAGCGTGGTTACCGCATCGTTTCCGGCGGCACCGACAATCACCTTATGCTTGTCGATCTAACCTCCAAGGGAGTTACAGGCAAAGAAGTCCAGGCGCTTGTCGAGACTGTAGGCATCACTGTCAACAAGAATGCTATCCCCTTCGATCCGTTGCCGCCAAACAAGGCAAGTGGAATACGGCTTGGGACTCCAGCTACGACCAGTCGCGGCATGCGTGAGCCAGAGATGGTTGAGATCGCTGCTCTGATCGACGAGACGATTATAGCACGCGACGACGAGGAAAAGTTGGCTCAGATTCGAGCTCGCGTCACGGCGCTGACAGACCGTTTTCCACTATACGCAGGCAAGATGTACTAGGAGGACTGATGGACTATCGTAACCTTCTGGTGCTGGATCATCCGCTGATACGACACAAACTGACCCTTCTTCGCAACAGGAACACGACGCACAAGGACTTTCGCCAGCTAGCGGAGGAACTTGCCGGGCTCATGACGTACGAGGTATGCAGGAACATGCGGACCAAGGCGTGCCCCATAGAGACCCCCCTGGAGTCCTACGATGGGCAGGAACTGGAGAACGAAGTCACCATCGTGCCCGTGCTTCGAGCCGGGCTCGTCATGGCTCAGGGGATGCTCGACATGATCCCTCACGCCAAGGTAGGGCACATCGGTCTGTACAGGGACGAGAACACTCTGGAACCGGTTCAGTACTACTGCAAGCTTCCCGAGAGCACTCCCGAGTCAGACGTATTTGTCGTGGACCCGATGCTTGCAACTGGAGGCAGTGCCTCCAAGGCTATTTCGCTGGTCAAGGAGCGGCATCCTCGCAGCATCTGCTTCTGTTGTCTCATTGCTGCGCCGGAGGGCATTGAGGTACTGCAGCGCGAGCATCCCGACGTAAAGATCGTCACTCTGGAAATTGACCGTCGTTTGAATGAGAATGGATATATTCTTCCCGGTCTAGGGGATGCCGGGGACAGGATATACGGGACAAAGTAGTCCATGCATCTTGTAATCACGCAGGCACAGCTCTGGTCGTTTCTCGTGGCTCTGGCGCTGAGTCTTGTGCTGACACCGGTCTTCATGAAACTTGGGCTGCGCCTTGGCATCACCGACAAGCCGGCTGCAAGTGCTGAGGCGAACATCGACGGCCAACGGCGCAGAGTGAATCGGAGGGTGACTCCCCGCACCGGTGGCATCGCCATCGTGATCGCGTTCATCGTGTCTGTGTTCTTCTTCGATTCGCTCACAGTGCAGTTGAAGGGGATCCTTGTCGGTGGAGGTATCGTGTTTATTGGCATGCTCCTGGACGATATGTTCGACATCCCCGCGTTGCTGAAGCTGCTGATACAATCAGTAGCAGCGATCGTCGTCATTGCGTTTGGGGTCCGTGTGACCGCTTTTACCAACTTCCTGCATGGAGGATTCTTCCAGCTTGGCATCGGCGGCGTCATCCTTACCTATTTCTGGATCGTGGGAATCACGAATGCGCTGAACCTCATCGACGGACTGGACGGTCTTGCAGGCGGCGTCGCCGCGCTGATTCTCCTCGCAATGTTCTTCTTCGCGGCGCTCAAGGGCATGGCAACCATGGGGGCCATCCTTGTGGCGCTGCTTGGTGCTGTGCTGGGATTCCTTGTCTTCAACTACAATCCGGCAAAGGTGTTTCTTGGAGACGCCGGGTCTGAGTTTCTTGGGTTCATGATCGCGAGCCTTTCCGTCTATGGCGCCCTTAAACTGCCGACAACTGTCATGCTCATCGTGTCGGTGTTCGCGCTTGGTATTCCTATCGCGGAAACAGTCTCGAGCATTTTCCGCCGGGCGGCCAGGCACAAGTCTCCCATGGAGGGAGACAATGGGCATTTCCACTATCTGCTGCTGTTCCGGGGGTGGAGCCAGCGGCGCATCACGACGCTGTACTACTTGGTGACGTTCGCGCTATGCTCGATCGGCCTGGCCATCGCGCTTCTGGGAGTCCACTGACATGCGTCGCAAAGTCCTGTCCATCTTTGGCACGCGTCCTGAGGCGATCAAGATGGCGCCCATCGTCAAGGCGCTGGAGGCCGATCCCAGGTTCGACAGTCATGTGCTCCTGACCGGGCAGCACATGCAGATGCTGGACGACGTCGTGCAAACGTTCGAGATACTGGTATGGCGAGATCTTAACGTCATGAAGCAGCGCCAGACGCTTCCGTACCTGACGGCGGCGCTTGCAACGCAGATTTCGGATGCACTGGCTGAGCTGCAGCCGGACATGGTTCTGGTCCACGGAGACACCACCACCACGTTCATGGGAGCTCTCGCGGCGACCTACGCAAAGATTCCGGTGGGTCATGTCGAGGCGGGACTCAGGTCCCATCAGAAGTTCAGCCCTTTTCCCGAGGAAGTGAACCGCATGCTTACAGATCAGGTTTCCGACCTCTGCTTCGCGCCGACTGAGGAGGCCAGACGGAATCTCCTGCATGCAGGAATCGACACTAGCAGGATCGATGTCGTCGGAAACTCGATCGTGGACGCCGTGCACATGGCCTTGCCTTACCTTCGTGCTCCGGACATCATGTCGAAGGTTCGGCCGGGCAGTCCCATGGTCATCATGACGGCACACCGTCGCGAAAACTGGGATACCGGCATTGCGATCTTCTCGGACGCGCTGGTGACGCTCTCCAGTTCGCATCCGGAATTGACGTTTGTCTTTCCGGTGCATCTCAACCCGGTTGTGCGGGACACGGTGTTCGGGATTGCGTCGGACCTGCCGAACGTCGTGCTCACCGACCCTCTTCCCTACTTCGATTTCCTGTATATGCTAGAACACTGTGCCGTCGTCCTCAGCGACTCGGGTGGGATTCAGGAAGAGTCCGTGACGCTTCACAAGCCGATGCTCCTGCTTCGTGAGGTCACCGAGCGTCCCGAGGCTGTGACAAGCGGCTGGGTCAAGCTGGTCGGCCATGATGAGGACCTTATCGTCTCGTCGTTCGAGCAGCTCGTGGCAAGTGGTTTTGCAGTTCTGGCGGCGGATGAGGTTAACCCGTATGGCGATGGGACAACTGCGGTGCAGATACTCGCTCGCATCGACGATTATCTCAACGCAACTCACTGAGGAGGGTAACGTATGACCACGGAACAGAGCTTTCTCATCGAGGGAGGGAACTCGCTCCACGGTTCGGTCCGCTGCAGTGGCGCCAAGAACTCGATCCTGCCGCTGGTAGCAGCTGCGATTGCCGTCCGCGACGTCGTCAGCTTCCAGAATGTTCCGGACATCAGCGACCTCCAGTCTCTCCTCACTCTTATCCAGGCGATGGGCGTCAAACTGGTTTCCTTCATTGATGGAGAACTGGTGCTCGACACCCGTGGTCCCATTGAGACGCGCGTCGAGAACACCAATGGCTATAGCTTGCGCGGGACGCAGACATTGGTGGGAGCACTTCTTGGGCGCGAGCACAGGGCAATGCTCCCGTCGCTGGGCGGATGCAGTATCGGCGCTCGACCCATCGACCTTCACATCAAGGGGCTGCGAGCCATGGGCACACAGTTCGAGTGGAAAGATGGCTATCTTATCGGTCAGGCCACAGCTCTCAAGGCCTGCGATGTCTACCTTGACTTTCCTAGCGTGGGCGCGACTGAGAATGTCCTGTTGGCAGCTGCTCTTGCCGAAGGCACGACACGTGTCTTCAACGCGGCCCAGGAGCCGGAGGTGTATGATCTCATTTCCTTCCTCAACAAGGCGGGCGCCCGCATCGTGCCCGTTTTCCCATTCGGATTCCGTGTCGAGGGCGTCGCTGAGTTGCACGGTGCGTCGCACCGCATCATCGGCGACCGCATCGAAGCTTCGACACTGATGGTGGCCACGGCCATTACGCAGGGTGAGGCTACAATCACAGGCATCGACGCCCGCCATATCTGGTCGATCATCGCCAAGCTGCGAGAGACGGGGGCGGTGGTCGACGTCGAAGGGGATGATGCCGTTGTCGTCAAGGGCATTCCAGAGTATCGGTCGACGGATATCCGTACCCTGACGTTCCCGGGGTATCCGACGGATGCCCAGCCTCAGATGACTGCCTATCTGACATTGGCGCGTGGGAATTCGGTCGTCGTGGAGAGCATCTTCGAGAACCGGTTCGGTGCCATCCTCGAGCTCGAGCGCATGGGCGCCCGCATCAAGGTATCGGAAGAGACAGCCATTATCGAGGGTGTGGAGTCGCTGAACTCGGCGACAGTCCAGGCAAAGGATCTGCGGGGCGGTGCCGCTCTGGTGCTCGCTGGCCTTGCAGCGCATGGCACAACGACAGTGAAATCCATCCAACATATCGACCGGGGATACGAAGCGCTAGACGGTAAACTGCTTCAGCTGGGCGCACACGTGACTCGTGTCACCCAACCGGAGGCGTAGACAATGATAGAACAAGAGCAGATTCTTGACGCCCTGCGAGCTGTCTACGACCCCGAGATTCCCATTAACGTCGTTGATCTCGGGCTGATTTACGGAGTTGAGGTCACAGCCGAGGGGGACGTCACGGTCCGTATGACCATGACTGCTCCACAGTGTCCGATGAGCAGCTATTTGCTCCAGCAGGCTGAACAGGGAGTTCGGACCGTAGCAGGGGTGCGAAACGTCAAAGTGGATCTTGTGTTCGATC
>Ga0315284_10004118_pt1 | contig 20648 bp, 14 predicted proteins | sample YL17G09_16_MG_FD_203696 | JGI IMG/M metagenome (GOLD analysis project Ga0315284, IMG submission 203696) | Sediment microbial communities from Yellowstone Lake, YNP, Wyoming, USA - YL17G09_16 | ecosystem: Environmental > Aquatic > Freshwater > Lake > Sediment | place: USA: Wyoming | collected...
GGATGGCTGGGCTGTTCGGATCGGACCCCAAAATCACTCGCCGTACGGACCAGTCCGGATCCGAAGTGGTGCTGCCAAACCCGATTGACCCAGACACGCGTTGTCAGGGGGTTGTTCGGATCAATAATCGCTTGGGCCAGTTCGAGTCGGCCACTCCCCTTTTGGAAGGGCGGGGGTTTCTCGCCCGCCACGACCGAAACAAAGTGTCGCGACACTTCGGGGCCTCGGTTGGCTGGGTTTCCTCGGCGGAACACGCGTGAGGGGCGGAGCCACTGTCGATCCACCAGCGACACCGCATAGGGCGATGCCTTGGCGGACTGAATCAGCCAGCGATCGACTTCACCTTGTAATTTGGAGAGTTCAACGACCGAACTGCTATCAAAGAACCATTCTGTCGAGACTAAGGCTTCCTCGGGAATCAAGCAGGGAGATCCTGTTCCGTACAGCACCTGTCTTAATTCTTCGGCTTCCGGCAAGTCGAGCGCCACAGGTTCAGAACGGCCCGCCTGTTTCGCTGCCATGCAGGCGGCCTGCCATTCGCCATCGACCTCCAGTAGCAGTTTGCCATAGACCTCGGCGACGTCACGCATCGTGGCGGGAAGACTGGCCAAAGCCCGCAAGACCCGCGGATTCAGCGACGGACGATACTCGGCCAACTGTCGGATCAAGTCGGGGGCCTGCGTCACAAATTCGTCGGACTTCAGTGCGGCGAACTGACGCCAAGGCCGAAACACCGGATCGACCCACCGAGCCTCCATGGCCAACCACCCTTCCCATCGACGCACGGTCATGGGGATCACGTCCGTCGTTGCCAAATTTTGACCGAACCCTTCCTCTGGATATTTGGAAAGTTCCGTCTGGGCCACAAGATAGTCCGTGACGCGTTGCCGGAACCGGTCTTGAGCTTCCATCCGTTTGGCGAAAGTCGTGTCACGCAGTTGTTCCTGTCGCTGGACGAGTTCCTTCTCAAACGCCGCCGAGACATCATTGAGGAAGGTCGGCTCTGCAATCCGGTCCATCTGTTCCGTTGAATTTAGGAAGACTCCGTAAAGCGAGTAATAGTCGGTTGTCGGAATGGGATCATACTTATGATCGTGACAGCGGGCACAGGCGACGGTCAATCCCATCGTCCCACGGGTCAGCACATCAATACGGTCGTCAATGATGTCATGGGTGACGCCCAAAAACCGCCTACCAAGAGTCAGGAACCCCATCGCTGCCCAAGCTTTTCGGTCGTCGGGAGCCGCCTGATCAGCGGCGATTTGCAGCAACAGGAACTGGTCATAGGGCAGATCGTCGTTGAAGGCTCCGACCACCCAATCTCGATAGGCCGGTGCGTGGACCCAAAATCGCTCCTCACGCGCGTAGACATATCCTTTGCTATCCGAATAACGGGCGACATCCAGCCAGTGCCGCGTCCACTGCTCGCCGTACTGCGGCGATTCCAAGAGCCGATCAATTAACCGTGGATAGGCATCGGGAGCCGAGTCACTGAGGAATGCTTCGACCTGTTCCGGAGTCGGTGGTAAGCCCGTCAAATCGAACGTCACACGGCGGATGAGGGTTCTCTTATCCGCCGGCGGGGAGGGTTCTAGACCGGCGGCTTCCAATGTGGCGGAAACGAACCGATCGATCGGCGTTCGTTCCCAGCCAGCCTCTCGGACGACGGGCAAATCCGGATGACCAATCGATTGAAAGGCCCAATGACTCTGCTGAGTCGCCGCCTGCGTTTCGGCGGGCAATCCGGTCGATGCCGGCCAGAGGGCCCCGAGTTCAACCCAGTGCGTCAGCGCATCAATTTGTGTGTCACGGAGCTTTCCCGACGGAGGCATTTGTAAGTCGCCCGTATGACTGACCGCCGCGATCAGCAAGCTTTCTGTCGGTTTTCCGGGCACAATTGACGCGCCATTTTCGCCCCCCTTGAGCATCGCCTGACGCGAATCCAACCGCAGCCCGGCTTCCTGTTTTTTCGATCCGTGGCATCGATGGCATTGCTCGACAAGCAGCGGGCGGATCTCCGTCTCAAAAAAATGCGCAGCGTCATCGTTTGCGGTCAGGCCCTTCGTCCAAAAACCGGCGAAGCACGACACGACAGCGATCCCGCATCGAATGCGAAGAAAACCATGCCGGAGGTCGGTCAACCGGCTTCCAAAAGCTGACAAGAGCGGGCCTATCATTCAGAAACGTCTCCACGCAGTGTCGATCAAGCGTTGAAGAAACTCACCTGTCGCAGCACCAATAGAATTCTAGCAGCCACGCAATAGTCGTCGAGCAGGTTATCGGCTTGTTTGTCCAAGGCCAGACATGATAACTGATTGCCCACGTTCTACTTCATGACCCGACATCAAACCAGAGATCGTCACGTTAAAACGCAGGGGGATTTTTCCGATTATTCCGAGGCCCGATCCGCTTGGCGATTGAGTCTGCTCGATGGTGGCCTCGAGTTTGGGGTTGCTCGAAAATACCGAACTCGACGACAATTCCTTTGCCTTGCTGAAATTGCTTGGATCGAGTTTCAAAGCCGTCTGTTGGGGGAGGGCTGACCTCCGTCGGCCCCTTGGATATTGGCGAAACAACCTGTGCCTTATGTGGTCCCTCGTGTTTGAAATTACCATCAGGAATGTTCGGTGAACGAATCCCTCTCAGTCAAGGATTGCAATTCGGTGACCCTGCATTCTTGGGATCAGAGGACGGCTCCCGAGATGTTTTGGTTGTCTGTCGTGTCGCTCCTTTGTTTTGCCGGGCTGCTCCATCTTCATGGCAAGCCGGAGTATCAGCCGATCTGGGTCGCGTGTGGATTGGGTTTGGCGGGGATCTATCCGGCCTGCTGGCTGGACGCGATTTACGGTGGGCGGCACGGAACAGCACAGGGGCGAATGCGTTGGTTGTCTATTATTCTGCCCCCTGTGCGTCTCGCGGCGGGCGATCACGCCACCGGTCAGAGCGTTTGGTTACCGGGCCTCGGATGGCACCTCAAAGGGCCCGTGCTCGAACAAAAATTGGATCGCCGGGCGAGTTTACCGATGGTTCTGATGGCCTTGATGGTCCTTCCTCTGATGGCTTTGGATAAATTTTACGAGGCTCATTTAGCAGCGGACCCTTGGCTCTCGGGATTGCTCAACGGAGCACACGGGATGATCTGGTTTGCGTTTGCCGGGGAGTTCATTCTTCGCGTTTCGATCACGACCAAGAAATGGTCCTACGTCAAAGAGCACTGGATCGACGTCGCCATTGTGCTCTTGCCTCTGATCCCGTTTCTTCAGGCCTTGCGTGTTGGGCGTCTCGCTCGTCTGCAAACACTGACGAGCAGTGCGGGAAAGTTGTATCGCTTGCGGGGTGTCTCTCTGCGCGCCTGGCGGGCGTTGCTGTTAATCGATGCGGTCAAGCGCATTCTTTATGGTCCGGCGGCATTGCGACTCGCTCGGTTGCGTGCTGTCGTGAACCAGAAGGAGCTGGAGCTGTTGAACCTTCGCACGGAGGTCGCACGCTTGGCGGAGGCGTTCCCTGTTCAGACAGACTTTCTCAATACCGATCTCGGCCCGCGGCGTGAAGACGATCGATCGGCCAGCAAGGCAGCCTAAATGAACATGCGTCCAAAACAATCGTGCCGAATCGCCCAACGGTTTGATCAGCGGTCAGGAACATTCCCTTTCGATTACACCAGAGTCCGCCGCGGGGACACGATCCGGCCCTCGGTCAGCGATGGGCATGATTGTCATGGAACCGATCAGAACCACATCCGCCGCCGACAGCGGAGAGACCCCAGAATCGTGGCTCACGATGCCCCTGCTGATGGCCCATGAAACACTCTTGAGGCGATTCGAGCGGCAGCGACTGGACCTTGAGTGTGACGGAACGGGGAAGGATTTGCGCGACATGAGTACTGACGGCTGGCAACGATTGGAACATCGGCTTTCACCGACGGACGATGCCATCGACGTCGTGCGGTTGGATCTGGTCGCCGATTGCGATCGAATCACCTCTCTTCGTGCGCTCCTCTCCACAGATGAAATCGCCCGGGCGGATCGTTACGTGTTCGCTGAGTCTCGGCGACGTTTCATTGTCTGTCGTGGTGTGTTGCGACAGTTACTGGGTGGCTGTCTCGAACGCAAACCGGCCTCGCTGGAATTCCACTACGGTCCCTACGGAAAGCCGATGCTCGGTTCGGCCGATAAGGAGTCGATTGCTCTGCCATCGTTGGAATTCAGTGTTTCTCACTCGGTCAATTGGGCTTTGATCGCAGTCACGCGGCGACGGCGAGTCGGTGTGGATATTGAGTGTCGCGACAACAAAACGCCGATTCACGAATTAGCTAGGCGTTTTTTTTCCGCTGGTGAAGCGGCGGAATTGGCTAGCCTTGCCGAGCCTGATCAGCGAGCCGGTTTCTTTCGTGGTTGGACGAGCAAGGAAGCCTATCTCAAGGCGACCGGTTTGGGTTTGTCCTATTCCTTGAACCGTTTTTCCGTAGCCATGAACCCGCGTCTGCCGGCGCAGTTGTTGGAAGTAGCCGATCTCCCGGACCCTTCCGATTTTTGGAGAATGATCGCCCTTGAACCGGCCGACCACTTTTCAGCAGCCCTTCTCGTGGAAGCAGCAAGGCATGAGACGGTGCGTGTCCGGCAGTGGTCGGTGGAAGGACAGGACATCCCAAGTCCCTCGAAACATCACACACCGGATCCCGACTGACAACAGCGTCGCCGTTCCACTGTGGCGGTCGGCTACCGCGATGTCGGCAGCAATTGGCTGCGGGTGTATCCCCGGCCGAGGTCATTCAGATCACGTTGAAACACAACTCGGGGTGGAACCTTCGTGGCGTCTACAACGGCTTCGATGCGGATGACGGGGCCACCCACGTCGAAGAATCCGAAAACCTGTGCGTGATAGACATCGCCTCGTGCCGTGAGATACGGATCGAGCTCTCGCATCTTCCAAATGTCCACCAATTGCTCCATGAACAGCCAGCCGGTGACGTTGTGCTGTTGGATCGTATCCGGGTCCGGTTGGCCGTTGGCATCGATTTTTTGAGCGGTCACAATGCTGTTGACAAGTTTCTCACTCATTCCGGGCACACCGAGAAGGATCTCACGCCGGGCCTGATTGAGATTGATCCGCCCTTCGATGATTTCGTCACTGCTGACGGAGAGTACATCCATCAGGCGAGGCAGCAAAGCCGGCAGTGACGAGGGCTCTGCAGGCCACGGACTGACCAGAGTCCGCCTTCCCCCGTCGATCAGCACATCCGCACGCGAGCCGATCAGGTCCCAGAGACTTTTGACCTTCATCTGACCTCCTGTGGAAATGTCGATTCCACCGCGAGTGACGGTCCCAGCCTGTTTAAAGACTCCTGTCACAATCGCAGAGGTCAAATCTTTGACGGCGGCCTGTTCCTGCTGATTTTTTTGAGTCGGGTCCTGTGTCGCAGAGTCCGAATCCTCAGCCGCGTCTGCCGGCGGTTGATCTTTGGGTCCGTTCATTCGATAGGCGATGACAAACTTGGCGGCCTCCGCATTGAACTCACGTTCCACGGCATCGTACAACTCGGTCAGCAGGCCGTTGTTGACGTCAATCTTTTCCTGACCGTCGGTCCGCCGGTTGGCTTCGCGACTGTACGCTGTTAAGTAGGCGACCCAGCCGTGATTCAAAACACCGTCCGCATTGTCCCACGGCGGGCTCTTATCAGCATCGTCTTCATGGGGATCAAGCAACCCGTTTCGGTTGGCGTCCTCCCCATACAGAAGTGCCGGCGTCACTCCGTGGATCAGCAACAATTCATCGAGTGATTCCAGTGGCCCATTCCTGGCCTTGTAAGGCTGAGGCAATGCCTCATAAACATCCGACTCCGCCCCCTCAGGCCGCTTGGTATCGTCCGTATCAATCCAGTCGAGCAGCGCATCCGCAATACTGGCGGTCATGCCCGGCAGATTCATCAGCCAAGCCTGCACCTGATCCTCATCCAGCTGTAAGCGATCCAGCAAATTGAGATTCAGTTTAGCTGACTCGTCTGCCAATCCATAGCGGATTGCATTGCCGCGAACATCCTGCTCGACAGGAGCAATGATCGTGAAGCGCGCGTTACCGCCCAGCCGGGGTGATGCGGCGACGGTTTTTCCAAGAAAGACGTTCGGATTGTGATTTAAATTTTCTGCTGCGGCCGCCACTCGATTGGCGAGAATCACGGAGACATATTCGACTCCTGAATCGGCGGCTTCGCGCGCTTGCACTTCCAAACCATATCCTGCCGTGGCTTCCAACTCCGTCTGCATCGTCTGCGTGAAGTTGTAGGCCGCCAGTGTCAGCATCGCGACGACGACCAGAACGATCAGCAACAGACTGCCCGAGCGTGCAGGTGAAACCAAGTGTCGGGAACCGCGGAACGGGCCACGAGCTGCCGAGCCATCGTCTCGACCACACCACGGCTCAGAAAACGAATATCGATCACGTGGGAACGCCACCGAGTTTTGATTTCCCTGTCTGTGTCCACAGACATCGCCCGGTTTCCTATTTCTGTTCATGGTTGGAGCTCCGGTGGAAGCGGATCGGCTGTCGGAACAACGATGACCGTACGAAACTGATTTGACGACGAGCTGACCGCCACATTTGTCAAAATTCCCGCCTGATTTTCCACCGGGCGAAAGGTAATCGAGACTTCGATGGCGCGGGGTAAATAACCAGCGATCACACTGTCCCAAGACAGATGCCACCCGGACCCTGCAAAATAACGAAACGTCAGCGACTGGATCTCGGGAGCGAGACGTTGCGAGCTTGAGGCCTGCGCGGCGAAGCCTCCTTTTTCTTCAACCGCCTGAACGGTCAAGCGATCACCCTCCGTACGAATCAGGCCCCCCTCGACGCCGCTTGTTGTCTCCACGTGATACGTCACCGCCTTCAGGTCGCTGGTTCGAGGCCCCACATTGTTGCCGACGGGATGTGACATAAAGTTCCAGTCTCGACGCGCTTGCGAGAGGTGCAATTCCAACTGATTCGCGGTGCCGCGGATTCCGATACTCGTGGCTCCCGGTTCCGTCACGACGCTCGTCGTCGTTTCAGCAGAAGACGTATCCTCAGAATCGTTGGCCTCGTCCTCGACAACTCCCGACGCCACAAACATGACAGAGCGGACGTCCGTGGTCATTATCCGAATCACGGCGCGGGCCACTTGAGACCTCGTGATTTCCTCTCTGCCGCTGGCCGTTATCCGCCATGACTGGCCTATCGCTGCATAGATTGCTCCTAGGAGCAAGATCGCCAAGGTCAGGGAGAGCATGACTTCCACCAGTGAGAAGCCCGCGTCGATGGCCATGCCCCGATGTCGTGACGTGATCCTCAGACAACTGCCAAAAAGCACCGAGGATTGCCGCGAGCCTGGGTCCACACATCGCCCTGTTGCGTGTCGATTGTCCCGGCCAGCAAGACGGCTCAGAATCATCGGTTCGCCTCCGGATTTTGACGGGACGTTCCCAAAGACTCCAGGATTTTTTGAGCTTCCGCCGCTTTGACAAAAAGAGACGGATCACGCATCCACCGCTTCAAGGAGAATGTGACATTCGCCAGACGACTTCCGCCCGTATGAGAAACAAGGACTTCGAGTTGCCATAAATCGGGAAACGGACCCTCGTTCAGACTCACACTGTAGGTCCATTGGGAATCGTCGGAAAAGGGTACTTCTGTTTTTGACTGCCGATCTTCGATCCCCGAAAGAACCTCCGCCAACTTTGCCTCACAACGCACAATGGCTTGTGTCTTCAGTCGCGACTGGATAGCCGCTCGACTGCCATTCCAAGTCAGTTGTGACAAGACCGTCAGGGCACCGAAAAAAATCGTCACTGCCAGCACGATTTCCAGCAAGGTCATCCCCACACGTTCCGGCGCCGTCCGAGTCCCGCTGCTGAACCGCGTTGGGCACCGCGTTGTGCCGGTGAAATGTGGATCGATCGTGGTGCGAATCACCGAACCTCCCGTTGCACTCGGCTGACGGTAACGGCTCCTGTCAGCCCACGAACACGAATCAAGATCCGCTGGTTGCGGTCATCGATCACGAAAAATTCCGTATCGACAGCCGATCCGGTCGACTGAAAGAGAATCGGCGGCGACCACGACAGACTCGAAAGTCTGTTTGCATCCGCGAGGCCGTTCAAGGCCTCCGCATCGAGTTGTTGTCCGGAAAGCGTAAGAGATGGTTTTTCGGTTGAAAATCGCAGCATGCTGGGCAGATTTCCGCTGACCGCGCCACCGCGTTCCGATCGGCGTGCGGCGGGCCCCTCTTGGCCGGTGGAGCCAAGACCGTCAAATTCTCGTTCGTACGGGATCGCAAGGAAATGAGATCCCTCGCGTTCATAGACGAATTGATAGGCAAAGCCGTTTTCAATGGCGTTGACGCGCGCCCCAGAGACCACAGCACGGACTTTTTCCGCGGCATTCAAAATTTGGTGATCGCCGTGCAACCGCAACACGCTGGGCCAGACGAGTGTGGCCAGAATGGCGATCACTGCGATCGATAGAAGGACCTCCAGCAAAGTGATCCCGACCCGTGGGACCTCCGCGACGCTGACGATGACAAATGACGTTGGCCTGCGACGCATGACGAGATCTCGGCAGGAAGCCCACACGACGGAGACAATCGGCCACCCCGTCGCTGCTCTGGGGCTGGCTACGGGGGTCGCAATTTTTGCGGCCCTCGGATCGAATGACGACAGTCAGTCTACTGCGAACCTTGTGCTGGAACAATCAACGATCGCTGGGCGACGATCGTCGGGAACCGGCCTTGGGAATCGCCACGCTCAGGGAGACACAGACGAGAAATGTTCCACAAATCATGGCGAACCAATCACCCCAGCGCACGTACAGACTGCGTCGAGAATCGAGAGGGACGGTGTGAACGATGGCGGCATTCAATTGTTTGTGCCACGCGCCGGTGGCGAGATCACGCGCCGAGGTCCTTGGCGCTGCCGGTGCATTCTTGCGTGCGTCTCCATCAATAAAGACTTCCGGGTTAAGAATCGCACCATCACCGTCAATGATCGCGCTGATTCCTGTGTTAACGGCACGGACCAGTGGCAGGCGACATTCCACAGCACGGAAGGCGGCGGTAATCAAGTGCTGTTCCAATTCACTCGATCCGTGAAACCACCCGTCATTAGAAAGGTTCACCAGCAGATCAACTCGCTTTTCCGCGGCGTTATCGGATTCCACGGCAACAAGACTGCGCACCAAATGCGGGACCGTATCCTCAAAGCAGATCACAGGGGCCATCCGCCACTTTCCATACTGAAACACCACCCCTTTTCGGCCTTGGTCTAATCCTTCGGATCCGCGATACGGCATGAGTTTGGCCAGCCATGGCAACCAGTCCCGCAAGGGGATGTATTCACCGAAGGGGACGCGGTGCAACTTGTCGTATCGCTCGGTCAAACCCATACCCGGCTGGATGAAGGCGGCGGAGTTGTACTGGTACAATCGATTCGGTTCTGCGACGAATGAGTTGATTCCGACGATCAAGGCCGCATTGGTCCGCAGACTCTCTGTCATCAACGTCTGACGCACCACATCACTCCGCCATTGCTCCGGCTTGATGTACGGCGTCAGATTCTGCAACTGTTCATCGGTGCAACTCAACGAGGCCTGAAGCAGGGGGTATGGAAACATCCCTTCCGGCCAGACGATCAAATCCGGCTGCTCCTTGACCGTTTGAGCCATGAGTTGAAGATGCTTCAAAAACACATCTTCCTCCGACGGCGGACGGACTCGAAGCGATGCGGGAAAGTTTCCCTGAATCAGCGCCACCCGAGGACCCGGCGTGAATGCGGCCTGACTTCGTCTGACGTAGCCATACATCAGCGTCGAGCCAAAAACCACGCCGCTCGCCAGTACCTGCACAAGTTGCGGCCAAGTCCAGCTCGCAACCACAATCGGCTCTGTCATTGAATGCGCTAATCGGAATCGAATCAACCAAGCATGAGGGATCAGCAACGCCAGAGACGCGGAAGACATGGCAATCACAAAACTCACACCATACGCACCGACTAAATCGCAAATTTGAATCAATTCGAGCCAGCGATATTGTGAATGGCCCAGAAAGTACCAAGCAAACCCCGTCAACAAATGAGCACGCAGATATTCGATGCCCACCCACGCCAGCGGCCCCGCCACGACAAGTGGAACTCCCCATTTCTGGACGGACACGCGGCAGACCCCGACAAACAGGACCGAAAACATCGCCAGATAGAGCGCTAACGCGATCCAAGCAAAGCACATTGTCGGATCGCCCAATCGCATCCATTGCAGTGTGGCCAACTGTCCAACCAGGGCCGTGAAATAAATGGCGGTATACATCCACCGGGTCGCCTGTTTGATGCGGACCAACAGGAACAAGGGAATCAGTGCCACCCACGCTAAGGAGCTCGCGTTCAGCGGAGTGAAGCAGGCCCACAACAAGAACGAGGACAGAAGTGACATGCCCCAAGCACCGGCACTGCCCACGAGGAACTTCTGACCACTTTGCACGAACCGAGCCGAGAGAATGATGTCACGAACGGATCGATCTGTTGCGGCAGCAGGTCGTCCCTCGATCCTCGATCGAGCGTTGGATTCTTTCAATTCCGTACCCCGTACCATGGACGTTCTAGACAGCATTGACATCTCCTTCCATGGAGCGTTTTTTACTTTGAAGAGGGTTTCATTCGGGAACTGTTCCCCCGCACCTCGGACGGGGGTTTAATCGATTGTCCCAAAAAACAGGTCTCGTGCCCGCTATGGTAGCCCGAGGCGTCCCGCGTGAGAACCTCGGTTTTGCTGAGGCGATACACCGGTTACGGCGTCGCCGTTCGGGCGTGGATCCGTCACGAAGCGTGCTGAAAAAAAATCCTGAGCGGCAGAGACTTACCACGAGATCACGCTCAGTGATTCGCCGGCGACGTATTGCTTCGGCTGACCCGACAGGAAGGCCATCGAATTCGCGGTAACCGTTCCACAGAGATCCGAAGAACCACGCCATGGAACGAGGATCACTGTGGGTCCTGCCGGCGTCCACGTCAACATCGCGGGATGGTATGTCGGTCGATCGCGTTTCGCGACAAAATCCTGTTGCAAGCGGGCCTCAATCGACTGAGGCAGCGCCGGCTCCTCCCCAAGAAGGCGGCGGATTGCCGTGCGAACAAACAACTCGCAACAGACAAGACAGCTAACAGGGTTTCCGGGAAGACCAAAGACATAATTCCTTGCCGCAAGACGAGTCGCCGGACTGTTTTTGCTGTCGGCAACGGTGTTGTCTCGGATACCAAACCAAACCGGCTTTCCTGGTTTCATCTCCACCTTGTGGAAGACTTCTTGAACACCGGCCTCTCGAAGTTCGTTGGGGACAAGGTCGAACATTCCGGCGGAGACTCCACCGGAGAGGACAAGCACGTCGGATCGAAGACCTGTCTGAATCTTGTCCCTCAGATCCTCTCGGTTGTCGCGCGCCACTCCGAGGGGGACTGGAATCGCCCCCATCGCCTGCACTTGTGCAACGAGCATGGCTTCATTGGAATTCCGGATTTGTCCTGGACCCGGCAGCGTGTCAACCGAGACAAGTTCATCGCCCGTTGCCAAGATGGCCACGGTCGGACGACGATGCACCAAGGCCCTCGCTTGCCCCAGTTCGGCGAGGATTCCGATTCGAAGTCCACTCAACTTTGCTCCCGCATGCAGAATCACAGTCCCCGCTCTGGCCGATACTCCCCGCCGAACAATGTTGGTTCCCCGTGTTACGCAACGGGTTTTAATGTGTACTTGCTCGTGATCACGTGTCGTCTCTTCAATTTTCACGACCAAATCCGCTCCGAGCGGTAACGGGGCACCGGTCATGATTTGAATTGCTTCGCCAGGCCCAATCGCTTTCGTGGGTGTCTGCCCGGCGGCAAGAAGGTCGATCACTCGCAAGGAGACGGTGCCCCGCTCAACATCCGTGGCCCGCACGGCATAGCCGTCCATCAGCGACTTGTCGAAAGGGGGCGAGTCCAGATCGGCGACGACGTCTTCCGCCAAGCTCAAATTCAGGCAATCGAACAAGGGCATCCGCTGCGATCCCAAAGTCGACAGGTGATTCATAAGAAGTTGGAATGCTTGAGCAACACTGTGCATGGTGACGGCAGATCCTCAGCAGAACGTTTTCGGCGACAGAGTTCACACACTCACTAAAAAATCACGTCCCTCGACAAGTCGGCCGGTCAGAGTGATTGTTGTTGCGGCCTTGTGTCACCGGTGAGCTTCGTTCAAGATGTTGGATTTTTTCTGATCAAGAGTGCGGGCATTGGGCAAGGGCAAATCTTCACACGACTCGTTATTTCCCTTGGGGGCGATTCCGGATTTCGTCGCCGTATTTTTGTGATTTCGTTGGATCCACTATCTTCGCATAAGGTCGAGTTGAATGGCAACGGGTAACGTGCTTGTCGGTCAGTCTGGCGGTCCCACCTCCGTGATCAATTCCTCTCTGGCAGGCGTTGTGGATCAATCCCTGAAATCCCCGAGAGTCCGGCGAGTGCTGGGGATGCGATTTGGAATTGAAGGCGTCCTGAACGATCAGCTGATCGATTTGAGTGCGGAATCGGCAGGCTTGCTGCAGGGACTTCGGTCCACACCAGGAAGCGCTCTCGGTTCCAGTCGTCTGAAGCTGAAGGAGGAGCACTTCCCCAAGATCCTTCGGCAATTGAAACGGTACGACATTCGGTACTATTTCATGATCGGGGGTAACGACACGATGGATACCATTCATCGTGTCACCCAATACGCTCTCGACCATGGTCACGAGATGCAGGGTGTTGGCATACCGAAAACCGTCGACAACGATTTGTTCGGCACCGATCACACGCCGGGTTATCCGAGCGCGGCGCGGTATGTGGCTCTGAGTGTCATGCAGGCGGGCCTGCTGGCTCGCGACATGCAGAAGGTCGATCATTTTGTGATCTTCCAATCCGTCGGTCGGAGCGCCGGTTGGTTGCCGGCGGCCGCGGCGTTGGCGCGAAAGAACGGACTGACGGCTCCGCATGTGTTGCTCCTTCCGGAAAGACCTTTTGATCGGCGGAGTTTTTTGCAAGCCGTGTCAGATGCGCATCGAAAATACGGTTTCGTGAGTCTTGTTTGCGGTGAAGGAATCGCCAATGCAGACGGATCACCCGTCAGTGTTTCCCGCACGAAGGACACCTTTGGGAACGTCGAATTCGGCGCCATGGGGGGAACGAGTGCCGCGATGATCCTGCATCAACTCATCACGAACGAGTTTGGGTGGCGAGGCGAATTCCAAATTCCCGAATCACTCCCCATGTGTGCGGCCGATCGTACAACGAAGCTCGATTTGGGGGAAGCATACGCCTGTGGAAAGCAGGCTGTGCGGCTGGCTCTGCGGGGTATCGGCGGGGTCATGGTGACCTTGGAACGCCGCAGTCAACCGGGCGAGCCATACCGTATCGAATTCGGCACAATTGCACTCCGTGAAGTGGCCAACAACGAACGTCCCCTGCCTGAGGAATTCATGACGAAAGACGGCTTCGGCGTCACCCCGGCGTTCCTCGACTATGCGGCACCCCTTATCGGCGAGTTGCCCTGTTATGCGTCTCTGACCGCCAAGCGTGCAAAACCATGAGCAGGACGGAACGATTCCGATCGTTGGCTTTGATGCCTCGATTCTGGTTTTGATCATCGAAGCGGCCGCAAATGCCGAATTACTGTAACTTGCAACGGCCATCGATATCCACTCCGACTTCCGCGACGACACGCCAGACTCCTTCGTGTGTTGCCGTCCCCTCATGAAGGAAAGATTCACGTGATTAGAGACGGTGAACCGTATTCGCAGTTCCATCTCGTTAAAGACATGTTCGCCGCCGCGGATGTGATTCGAACATTTGACCCTGCGGTCACGCGTGTGACCGCCGCGGAGATCGCATCGACTGGGCGGATCCTCTTGACTGGCGAGGGATCAAGTCGCCTTTTTCCGGCGAAAAGCGCGATCCGACACTCCCGACAGAACGGTTGGAAGACCGTTGTCAATACCGAGGCTGGACGGGAGTCCCAAGAGGATGATCTTTCCGGCTGCGCCGTTCTCGGAATTTCCAATTCGGGGCGGACAGCAGAAGTCATTCGGCTGTTCCTGTCACTGAAATCTCTCGGGCACCGACAGTGTTACAGCTTGACGGCTCTGGCCGACTCACCTCTCGAAAAGCTGGCCCATCGAGGACACCTTTTGACATGCGGTCAGGAAGGGGCCATTGCGGCCACGAAGAGTGTGGTGGAACAGGCTCTTTTTTGCCGATCGCTGATTGAACACCTCGCCGGCCAAGAAACTCTGACATCTCGCTTGCCGGACTTGTCCGAGCAATTTCGGTCGGTACTGACAACGACGATCGATCCCGCTCTCACTGAAAAACTCTGCAGCGCGGGCACGATTTACTTCGCCGGAAGAAATGACGGTGTGGCAGAAGAGTTAACGTTGAAAACCAACGAAATCGCGCGCAAACGAAGTGACTTTCTCGAGGGAACGTATGCCGTACATGGCATTGAAGAAAGTATGCAGGCGAGCGATGTCGTGATCTGGGTTGACCCGTATGAGGAATCCGAGCAGAAGTTTGACGAGGTCCTCGTCAAGGGCGTCGGCTTGACGGTTATCGCCATCGCATCTAGGGCAACACGGTTTCCGACAGTGCGGATCCCCGATGCCGGTGACCTGAATCACTTCCTTCAGTTGGCCGCCGGTTGGAATCTGCTCGTCGAGACGGGCCTTGCTCTATGTTTGAATATCGACAAATTGGAACGGGCTCGCAAAGTCGGCAATGAGTTCACCGGTTGATTCTCCTCGCCGACTTAGTATCTTCCAAGAATCACGACCGCCGGGATGTCGGTTTCATTTTTGGAGTTGATCTCATGTCGATTCGTCTGGGACTGTTGATCTCCTTCGTGGCCCTTGGATTTGATCCACGTGTCACCCTTGCTGAAAGTCGCAAGGATCCGAAAGTTAAGTTATCCGCCCAGCGCGGTCTCGACTGGCTCGTTGGTGAACAACATCGACAGGGATTTTGGGAAGCCAATCAGGGACAGTACCGAGTGGCGATGACCGCGCTTGCGGGAAACGCCATGTTGTGCGAGGGCTCGACAACCACACGTGGAAAATATGCCAAGAACATCTCGGATGCGGTCGACTATCTGATGGAAACCGCGCAGCCGAATGGGTTGATCGGTTACAAACATGACTACCACTACACCTATGGGCACGGCTTCTCCATGCTGTTTCTGTCACAGGTCTTCGGGGAAGAGGAGGACGCTCGACGACGCGAGCGACTCAAGGAGGTTCTGACGCAGGCCGTGCAGTTCTGCGGTGACGCGCAGACTCCGGATGGTGGTTGGGGCTATGTCTCTGCCAAGGATGGGAATAACTTCGATGAGGGTTCGACGTGCGTGACACAGGTCCAGGGACTTCGCGCCTGTCGTAATGCCGGGATTCCGGTTCCGAAAGAGGTGGTGGATCGAGCCATCGAATACATCCGTAAATGCGTCGCGCCCGATGGTGGAGTGCAATACAGCATCCGCGGAGGCGGATCACGGCCACCCATTAGCGCGGCCGCCGTCGCCTGCCTGTTTAACTCCGGAGAATACGACAACGAACTGGCTCAAAAACTATTGAAGTACTGCGTGCAGAGCATCAACAACGGTGAGAATCAGTCGCAGATGTTCGGCCACTGGCACTACACGCACCTGTACTACTCTCAAGTCCATTACCGACTCGGTGAGAAGGAATGGTTGAAATATTTCGCACCCATCAGCAAGCAGATTATCAGTCAGCAGTCGGCCAATGGATCGTGGAAGGAAGGGCACGTTGGCCCGGTCTATACCACCGCAATCAACGCGACAATCTTGTTGATCGACAATGGGTTTCTTCCCATCTATCAAAGATAATCCGACGCGGTGTCCGGACAGACCATCGAAACCCACGGGAAGACGGCCGTGTCGCCGAGGCCACGCAGGCCCCATCAAAAAGAAAGAGGCGACTGGTTTGCCAGTCGCCTCTTTCTTTCGTTGTAGCACATAATCGCGAGCTGCGAGGAATGCCTCACAGGACTCCGCCAGAAGTCTTCTACTTCTTAGCAGCCTTCTTGGCGGCCTTCTTGGCTGGCGCCTTCTTCGCTGGTGCTGCCTTCGCTGGTGCTGCCTTCGCTGGGGCTGCCTTCTTCGCTGCTGCTTTCTTCTTGGCCATTTGCAAAACTCCTTCCAAGGGTTTTTTGAGTGACCATCTTCACCGCTGGCGCACCGGGCTAAGCAGATCGGATTCGACGTGTCACACAATCCAAATCCATTCAGTCTGTCAACCTTAACAGACCGCGTGTCAGTCGTACTCATCGTTGCTTCGCGTGTCACTCATTGCGGCAGCAATTCGTAGACGTTGGCTTGACAATAAAACATTCAAGTACACTGACACCGAACTGGGCGACATCCTACTTATTCCAAGGAATACTTCAAGCCAATTCTGCTCGTTGATAAGAATAAAAAGATGATTCACAAAAAAAATTATGTGTCGGTTGAGCATCGACCACCGCCGTTCCTGACTCTGAGAGACTCGTGGTGAACAGATCCTGGCATCGTCCGATGCGTCACTCATCGTCTATCAAAAAGATACTCACGCGTTCTCGACCACTGGAGTGCGCAGACCGTGTTCAACGATTCGTTGCGTGATGTTTCGAGACTCTGCATCACGGCATGAGGCCACAGAGGACCTTCTGGAACCAACGCCATTTGATACTATAAATACAGCGTTTTTCGCATTCATTGCGGCACCCAAAGAAATACTTTTCGCTGACATCTGGCCATTCATTTCATTGAGCCCGACTCCGTTCGAAGGATGTCACGCGTGATCAACACCGCGTCGTTTCGAGTGCTGCCAATGACGTTGATGCGTTTTTTTGTGCTCACATATTTTGCACATCCGGGGAGACTCGCGAGCGATAAAACGCAGACGAACGTGAGCACTCAACATGCCGCTCTTTGAATCAAATATCTCTCTCATTTTTTTCTTCATTGCACCGGAGCACCGAGGTCGCGCAACACATCTCGCATGTAACGCAGGCTGTCGCGTGCGATGCGTTCCGCTCCGGGTGAGTCATCAAACACTTCCACAGAAACCCAACCCGAGTAACGACTCTGTAACAACGCATCGAAGATGGGGCGGTAGTCGGTCACTCCCATACCGGGCCCCAACAGATTGCCATCGTTGACGTGGAAGTGCTCTGTCACACTCGCATATTGTAAAATCAAATCGGGGATTGGCTTCGACTCACTCAACATCGCTCGGACATCCTGATGCAGAACGAATAGAGGATGGTCAATTCGTTCGATCAACTGAAACGCTTCTTCACAGGTATTGATGAAGTTGGACTCACTCGGCGCGAGAGGTTCAATCGCGATCCTGACGCCGCGTTCGGCAAGGACCGGCATCACATCACGAAACACTGCGGCGGCGTTGCCGAGTCCTTGGTCCTTGGTCATCCCCGGTTTCAAGTTCCTTTGGAGCGGCGAGCCGAAGACCAGCACCGTGCCACCCAAATCCGCACAGGCGTTTCCCAGTTCAATCAAGTACTGAGCAGTGGCGCGGTGAACGGCGGAGTCGCCCTCCGTGAGATGCAGGCCCTCCGTCTTGGCAAGCAACCAATGCAGGCCACAGATTGTCAGACCCTGCGATTCGGCCACAGCTCGAATTGTGCGGCGCTGCTCCGAGGAAACCTCTGTGATTCGAGACGCAAGTGTGAACGGCGCCACTTCAACTCCCGTGTAGCCCGTCTCTGCAATGAACCGGCATTGGCGTTCCCATTCCCAACCGACAAACAATTCCTGACAGATGGCGAACTTCACGAGGTCGTCTCCTCAATGCCTGTTGATTTTGATGCGTCGCAGGCGAACAGGCCTCGACACCCCCTCACACGAATAGACTCGTTCCAGTGCATCGACATTCACCTCCCTTGACTGTGATTCCACTCGATTCGGACTCTCAATTCCGTCACGCCATTTTTCGGGCTCATCGACTCTGAGCGTCACTCCGCCGTTGCCGCCGCGGCAGGATCTGCCGATTAAGCGAAGATCTTGTTTTTTCTGCCCGACGACCCCTAGGGAAAACAGGGGGACTGGGTTTGCGTGACGGCAAAAAAAGATGTCACAAAGATCGCCGATCGGTCCTGCCGATGATGGTGTTGAACAGGAAAATACTTCGAGTGATCTGAGCGGTTGCTTTTTGTCGTAAAGTCTTCACTCGATGTCGTCTTCGATCCTGGACTAACCTCGCTATCGTGTTGGCGGGAGGCTGAACAAGACGCTTCAAAAAACGAGCTCTCGTTTTTTGATTGAAGTTGGTCCGTTTTTGAGCCGATGAATAATAGACGAGATCGTGTTCTGCGCGCACCTTGTAAGTTTCTGTGATATTTCATCTGAATCAGCCGTTTTGACAGGGACAAGGAAAGATCGATGAGACACGCAGGTTGGATGTTCATCGCAGCGAGTTTGTTGACGCTCGCCAGTGAGACACGAGTCGAAGCCTTCTATTGTGGAGCGGCCAGTGCTCGGTGCTGTCCTTCCGCAGCCTGCGTCCCTTCCGGTAACTATTGCGCTGCCAAACGCTGCTGTGGCACGCGTTATCAGACAATCCGAGAGACCGTCTACGAACAGCAGACGGTCAACTGTTGCCGAACCGTCTATGAGCAATGCACCGAACAGATCCCGGTGACATGCAAACGCAATGTTTATGAAACGTGCTACCGGGACGAGTGCTACACGGTCTGCAAGCCCTGTTACCAGACCTGCTACCGCGACGTCTCGTGCACCATCCGCAAGCCCTGTTACCAGACCTGCTACCGCGACGTCTCGTGCACCATCCGCAAGCCCTGTGTCCAGACCTGCTACCGCGATGTGTGTTGTACGATTCGCAAGCCCTGCTACCAAACATGTCAACGGGAGGTCTGCTGTACGATTTGTAAACCTGTCTACGAAACCAAGTATCGAGACGTCTGCTGTACGACTTATAAGACCGAAACAGAAACGTGCTATCGAGACGTTTGCTACACCGTTTGTAATCCGGTGACCGAATCCAAACAGGTCGAGATCTGTACGGGAGACTGGGTCACCGAAGTGACACAAGTTCCAGGCCCCGTCTGTGCTCAGCCCTCGTCATGCAGCGACAGTTGCACCGCAACCGCCAGCGGATGCTGCCAAACCACTCGAACGATTTGCTGCAGGAAGTGGGTTCCCCGCGTCGAGATGCGAACGATTTGCTGTACGCGAATGGTGCAGGAAGTCCGCCACTGTCAACAACCCTATACTGTCTGTCGACGAGTCCCCGTAACCTGTACGAAGCAGGTTCCCTACACCTGTTGCCGTTACGAGCAGCAAACGATCACGAAGCAAGTTCCCTACACGACCTGCTCATGGACCTGCGAAACGATCACCAAAAAGGTGCCCTACACGACCTGCTCATGGACCTGCGAAACAATCAGCAAAAAGGTGCCCTACACAACCTGCTCGTGGACCTGCGAAACGATCACCAAAAAGGTGCCTTACACAACCTGCACGATGACTCAGGAATCTCGGACACGCAAAGTTCCCTATACGACCTGCCGGGAAATTTGTGAGACACACATGGTGACCAAGACTCGATGTACTCCCCGTCGAATTCAAGAAACGAAAATTGTCTGCGTTCCTCGAACGATCTGTCGGCGAGTCCCCGTTCCAACCTGCTGTTCGACCGATCCCTGCGTGAAACCCGGTTGCACGTCTTGCAGCACGGGCGGTTGAGCCATCGAATCGGAGACAGCTCCTAATTCTGCGAAATGCCGGAGATCTCTGCTCAGAAGCGATCTCCGGCATTTTTTATTTGTCGGCGCGGCCGTGAGTTTAGCGCCGCAACGCTGATCGAGTGCGCTGGTTTGAAAAAAACGGCGCTTCGCTCAGGATCCGGTGCGTTCAACGTTTCGAGCAATCCTTCCACGGAGATAGAGATCTCCGCGGAGCATCTCGACAGACAATTCTTCCAGCGATATCGCATCGCTCATCTCCGGCCAACCGATCCCGGCAACCGGTGAAGGTGCCGTCGATCCGCCGATCACTTTTGGCGCGATGAAGGCATGCACCTCATCGACGACCGCCTGATCAAAACAACCACCCAAAACTTGACCGCCACCTTCGACGAGGACATTCGTCATCCGACGTCGCCCCAGTTCCGCCAGTAGAACCCGAAGATCGGGATGGCCGTTCGAGTCTTCGGAAATGACGAGGATTTCGGCTCCCGTCGCGGCCAGCGCAACACATCGTTGCCGCGGCGCGCTGCGGGTGACAACCAGCATGGTCGGGACCGACCTCGCGGTACATCCTAGTTGTGATCTCAACGGTGTCTGCGCTGTCGAATCAAGGACGATGCGTGTGGGGACTCGCTGTCCGGGGGGGCGTACAGTCAACAAGGGGTCGTCGGCGATGACGGTACCTAGCCCGACCAAAATTGCATCCATTCGACCTCGCAAACGATGGACCACCTGACGTGATGCTTCGTTGCTGATCCACTGTGATTTTCCGGACGTGGAGGCAATCTTACCATCAAGCGTCATGGCCCATTTGGCATGGACCCATGGCCGACCAGTGACCAGCAGTTTCTG
>Ga0315284_10004119_pt1 | contig 20648 bp, 13 predicted proteins | sample YL17G09_16_MG_FD_203696 | JGI IMG/M metagenome (GOLD analysis project Ga0315284, IMG submission 203696) | Sediment microbial communities from Yellowstone Lake, YNP, Wyoming, USA - YL17G09_16 | ecosystem: Environmental > Aquatic > Freshwater > Lake > Sediment | place: USA: Wyoming | collected...
CATTGGCGCCCCTCCTACCGGTACTGGGTGTGACGGAGTCGTTGGTGTATACAACAGAAGCGTGAAATCTCCAATAACCACGGGGTTGTGGTGGCCCTTTGTCCGATCGCGCGGTAAACTCACGCTAGCGGATGGATCAAGCATCCGTACGCCCGGTGCCGGAGTGTGGACCGCACGGGGAGAGAACATGGAGAACTTCGGCGTCAAACCCGACGTTTATGTCGACAACACGCCGGAGGATTTCATCAAGGGGCGTGACGCCCAGATCGAGAAGTCAGTGGAGGTTCTGAAGACCGATATCGCCGCCGGCAAGAAAAAAGACAATTAGCAGTTTCGCAGGATCATGACTACACAATCGAGGGCGCGGATCCGTCCTGCACCTTACACGCATTTCTGTGGGGGTTGACATGAGCGCAAATAAAATGTGCCGGCCCTTTGGGCCTCGTTGCCAACGTCTCCCCAACCCCGCGCTGACGCGCGGGGCTATTCACTGCCGGCGCTTCGCGCCTGGGTTTGCTGCCGTCAGCGGGTACCGTGAAAGACTCGGCTCAGCCTGAGCCTCCAGGAGACGGCACGGCGATAGCCCCGGCCTGATGCAATGCCTGACAAGGCCCGAAGGGCCGGCATTGAATAGGCCCGGCCGTCAGGCCGGGATAGGGATGGGCATCATAATTGAGCGCGCAAGGTGCGGCACAGCAAACCAGAGATGCGTGTAAGGTGCAGGATTCGTCCGTGCCCTTTGTTGCATCCGTCGATTGGCGTTAATCCAAGACAAGTCGTTTCCCTAATGCGGCTGCTTTGGCCATCAGTTCGGAATTACTGCGAACCTCACCCGCTTTTGATCCCGAGCCGTAGACCATGTCGACGATCTCTGCGCCGACGAAACGGAAGGAGTCCTGGAAGGCGCGCAGCGCGTTGACAGCGCCGGATCTGAACGGATCCTCATCGGCATAAGTCAGGATAATGCCGATCCTCTTGCCGCGCAGCCCGTAACCTTCCATGCTCCCGAGCGCGTAGAGTCTGTCCATGAAGAGGAGGTCCCTATGTTCAATCCGGATTTTTGCGAAAAAACCTGCCCCGTTTGTACGCGCGCCAGGGAGGGATCTCCAGTCGCTCGCTGGCTGCAAAAGATCGAGATGATCGTAACCTTCGGAGGTTGTCCCTGGGGTCGCGCCCGTCAACGCAAATACGGTATAGCTCCAGATAAGCCCAAAGGGGTCACATCAGAATAAGACATTAGGCAGGCAGCGGCTTCTGACCTGGGGTCTTATGTTCACCGGCATTTCTCGCCAGGTTTCTACTGCGGCATCGGATCCGGGCATGTCTACTGCGTTGCGCTCTGTCGGGCTCCTCGACGTACGGTCAAGTACGCCTGCGGGGCCCTCGATCGCGCGCCTTGTATCCATGCCCGTCTGCGCCGCCTCGCACCGAAACTGGTGAGAAATGCGGGTTAACTTCGCCAGTCCCAGAGCCCAGCCAAGTCTTGCCAGGGCGTCACAGGAGTGGGGCATTACCCTGCACGAGAGTCGAGGTCGTGCCAGCGGGAGTAGGCTTGCAGGAGTTCCGCCGGCAACGCCTCCAGCCGTGCCAGCTGCGCGCAAATGGTTTCGGCCGGTTCCCTGTAGAACTCCGGGTGCGACACCGCGGCGCTCAGCTTGCGCTGTTCCGCCTCGAGGGCCTCGATCCGGGCGGGCCACTGCTCGAGCTCCCGCTCCTCGTGGTAGGACAGCTTCCTGCGGCTCGGCGGCCGCCCGGCCGCGGCCCGGGGCTCGACGCGTTCCCGGCTGATGGCCGGCGCGGGAGCGGGCGCGCGCTGCCGCAGCCAATCCTCGTACCCGCCGACATATTCCCGGACCCGGCCCTCGCCTTCAATCACGAGCGTGCTGGTCACTGCATTATCCAGGAATGTGCGGTCGTGCGTGACGAGCAGCAGGGTGCCCGCGAATTCGACCAGCTGTGCCTCGAGCAGTTCGAGCGTTTCAAGGTCGAGGTCGTTCGTCGGCTCGTCGAGCACCAGGACGTTCGCAGGCCAGGTGAACAGGCGGGCCAGCATCAGACGGTTGCGCTCGCCGCCCGATAGGGCCTTCACGGGCGCCCGCGCGCGCTCCGGCGGGAACAGGAAGTCGCGGAGGTAGCCGTTGACATGGCGGGAGCGGCCGTTGACGGTGACGGTCTCGTTCCCTTCGCCGATCGTATCGAATACGGTCGCCTCCGGGTCGAGCCGTTCACGCTGCTGGTCGTAGTAGGCGACCTGGACATTGGCGCCGCGGCGCACGGACCCTGCATCGGGTTCGATCTCGCCGAGCAGCAGCCGCAGCAGCGTGGTTTTCCCCGACCCGTTCGGGCCGATGAGCCCGATCCGGTCGCCGCGCATGATCCGGTCGGAAAAGTCGCGGATGACGGTGTGGCCCTCGAAAGATTTGCCGACGTTGCGGGCCTCGAACACCAGTCTTCCGGATGGGTCCGCAAGTTCCACCTGGATGCGTGCGCTGCCGATCTGGGTGCGGCGTGCGGCCCGCTCTTCGCGCATCGCATGCAGTGCGCGGACGCGCCCCTCGTTGCGGGTCCGCCGGGCCTTGATCCCCTGGCGTACCCAGGATTCCTCCCCGGCAAGCTTCTTGTCGAACTTCTCCTGCTGCAGTGCCTCGTTGGCCAGCCACTCTTCTTTTTTGAGCAGGAACTCCGAGTAGTTGCCGGGCCAGGACGTGAGCCTGCCACGGTCAAGTTCCACGATACGAGTGGCGAGGCGCTGGAGAAAGGCGCGGTCGTGGGTCACGAAGACGACGGCGCCCGGGAAATCGGCGATGAACGATTCGAGCCAGGTAATGGCGTCGATGTCGAGATGGTTGGTGGGCTCGTCGAGCAGCAGCAGGTCGGGCTCGCCGACCAGTGCCCGGGCGAGCAGGGTGCGCCTTCGCCAGCCGCCTGAAAGTGTGTCCACGACGGCCTCGGAAGGCAATCCCAGGCGCGCCAGGACCATTTCGACGCGTCGCTCGAGGCGCCAGCCGTCCCGTTCTTCCAGTTCGTGCTGCAGGTGCCCAAGCTTCGCGAGGAGCGCCGGAGAGCCGTGTTCGGCGACTTCGACTGCGGTGTGATGGTACGAGGTCACGAGATCGCTGAGGCCGCCGAGCCCCTCGGCGACGACGTCGAAGACCGGGCGGTCCGCCGACAGGGGCACATCCTGGACCAACCGCGAGATGCGGAGACCGGATAGTCTCCAGATCGACCCCGTGTCGGGCGGGCGTTCGCCGCTGATGATCTCCAGCAGCGTCGATTTACCGGTGCCGTTGCGGCCGATCAGGGACACACGCTCGCGGGATTCGATCTGCAGCGACACCTCATTCAGGAGCGGCGCGTGGCCGAATGAGAGCGACACTCGATCTAGCGTTGCCAGCGGCATGCCATTAAGCTACCACATATTCTGAAGTGTGGCGACTCGACGCCGCTTCCAGGACTTGCCGAAACCCCGATAGATCTTCACGGGCGGGTTCAGAGGAAAAGAAAGCTCGAGACCTGCTCCCGTACCACCTCTATTTCAGACCAGAGCCTGGGATTGTTAAGACCACTCAGCTACCAACCACCCGTTGCTTGTCATTTCACATCGCGAAACTGACTAATTCATAATAATAAATGTTTTTTCTTGACAGGCATAACGTGAAGTGTTTACGCTTTGATCGCATTGAGAATCGATAATTGCATAATGCGGAATTCCGTGTGCACAACATTAGCTGCTGTGTGGGTACTTTTGCTTCCTGTAAGCACTGGATTCCGACATATCACGACCAAGGTCCGGTCTCAGAAATGGGAAACCTCAGGCAGCCGTTCAGATCTACATGAAAGCCCTGCGGCAAATGCATGGGTGGATGTGGCTTGAGACTGGAAGAACAAGATGGGCATGAATAAGAGGATGAGGCTCATTGACGGTGTTTGATGACCTCTGGGCCGGCAAGGCCCGGAAGATCAGGGGAGAGCGTATGAGCAGCAGAAAATCTTTGGGTGCAATAGTATTCCTACTTGTATTCTTCGGCACAGTGCACGCTCAGGAGTTTCGGGGCCGTGTGCAGGGATCAGTAACTGACCAGACCGGCGGGATCATTCCCGGGGCGGCGGCGGCGCTCAAAAACGATCAGACGGGTGTCGAAATCAAAAAGCTGACAAACAGCGAAGGCCGCTTCCTTTTCGATTATGTCGATCCGTCAACCTACACGCTTACCATCGAGATGGCGGGATTCAAGACCGCAATTCAGAAAAACATTGTTGTCCCGCAGCGCGGCGACGTCACGGTGGACATGAAGCTCCAGGTCGGCGGACTCAACGAGGTCGTCACCGTGACGGACTCGCCGGCGGCGGTTCAGTTCACTACGGCATCGCGTGATCTTACGCTGGACAAAAAGTTGATAGTGGAATTGCCGTCGCCCACCCGCAATCCTTGGCAGCTGGCGCTTCTCGACCCATCGGTTGTCAATCGCGGCAGCCTGATCGAGACTCAGCCGTATCATCACAGGACGGCAAACGAAATGGATATTGGCGGCGGAACGAAGTTCCGCAACGACATTCTGCTGGACGGCACTCCGCTGATTGCCGGCAATAAGCTTGGGTACACGCCGCCCATGGACGCCGTGGCTGAATATACGATCCAACAGAACTCGGTCGACGCCGAGTTCGGACACAGCGCCGGCGGGATCGCGATCATCACCATGAAATCGGGAGGGAATGAGATTCATGGTACAGCCTATTATAACGGGCGTAACCCGGACCTGAATGCCGTCAGTGACCGTTCCAGCCTCAAACACAATAACAATCCTTACTGGACGGCCGGCGGCAGCGTGGGATTCCCGATCATCAAGAACAAGCTCTTTGTGTTTGGTGTGTTTGAAAAGATCGAAAACACGCAGACCGTGGCCGGCGCTTACACGCTTCCTACGGCACTGGAACGCCAGGGTGATTTTTCGCAATCTTACAACACGGATGGCAGCCTGCGGGTCATTTATGACCCGATGACTACCCGCTTGGCGGCTGACGGCAAAACCTACATTCGCGATGCGTTCACGGGCAACAAGATCCTGCCGACGCGGTGGGACAGTCTGGCCTCGAAGGTTATGGGCAACCTGTGGGATGCAAATAATGGGGGAGACGATCTGACCGGTCTCAACAATTTCAAGTACAACCAGGAAAACATTTTCCATTACTACAACTTCTCTACGCGGGCCGATTGGCAGATCAGGGATAACTGGAAGGCATTTGCCCGCGTCAGCCGCATCAAGACCGATCAGGACACGACCGACTTCACGGGAGGTCATGATCCGTTGAAGTTGCGCAACGTGCAGGGCAGCAAGCGCAACGGCTGGAACATCGCAGCGGATAGCGTCTATACATTCACTCCCAAGACTACAATCAATCTGCGCGGCGCCTTCTATAAGGTGGAAGACAAGCGTGATTATCCGGCCATGGACATCGGTGACTACAGCAGTTTCTGGGCCGACGGCTGGTGGAAACCATACATGGAGGGCCGGCCGCTGGTGTACTCCCCGTACCTCGTGGTGGACACTACGACTCGCGGCCTCTTCGGCGTTCAGAACTTCTGGTACCAGGAGCCGCAGGGTTATAGCGCACACCTACGCTTGGACCATTACTTCACGAAGCACTTCGTCAAGGGTGGCGGCGAGGTGCGATGGAAACGCGGCCAGGCAGCCCGTTTCCGCTTTTTCTCTGGAACCTTCATTTCGAGAGAGACAGCCAACACCTTTTCGAGCCCGAATGCGAAAACAGGATCTCCCTGGGCCAGTTTCCTTCTCGGGGCCATGGATCCAAGCAATTCCACGGCGCAATTCACTCCGATGCAGAAGGCCAACACCGAAATGTATTCCTTTTACATTCAGGACGACTGGAAAATCAGCAACAGGCTGAGCGTCAATCTGGGTCTCCGCTACGAGTATGAGGGCGGCTATTGGGATCCGTTGAATCGGATCCAGCAGGGCTTGGACCTCACCGATCCCATTCCAAACATGCAAGCCGCCATCGATCCGCTGATGCCAGCCAATATCAAGGCCATGATGGCAGAGTCAGCCGGGCAGAAAAGTTACATTTACAATGGCGCCTTCTCCTTCACCACGGACGGCAACAAGCGGGCCACAAGTGCGGACAAGGGGGAGTTTATGCCCCGCGTGGGCCTGGCATTGAAGCTCGACAGCAAGATGGCGATTCGCATCGGCTACGGCCGGTTCTTCACCCCCAACTCGCTGATCATGCCTGACCGGGACGCGAACGGTGAGCTCCCGCTCGGCGCCTTCTCACCCACAACCACTGCCAACCCATCGCTGTCGGGGATTCCCCAGGCTTTCCTGGCCAATCCTTTTCCGCAAGGATTGACTCCGGCTTACGGCAAGAGCTTTGGCCGTTACACGCAGCTTGGCGACCCGATCACCATTGATCAGTATCATCAGAGGCCGCCGATCAGCGACCGGATCAACTTCTCCATTCAAAGGGAGTTGCCGGGCAGGATTGTGCTTGACGTCACCTACCTCATGAACTACGTGACACGCGACCAGTGGACCAAACAGGTCAATTTGATGGACCCGCGCCTCACCTACAAGTATGGTGCGGCTTTGAGCGCCACGGTCAACAACCCATTCTACAATTATGCCGCCACAGATACTTTCCCTGGCGCACTCCGGAAGCAGGCGAAGGTGTCGGTCGCTTCGCTGCTGATACCTTATCCCCAGTACGGAGCTATCCTCCAGACCTCCTCGAACATGAGGTCATCGCATTATCGGTCGTTTCAGATCCGTGTGCAGAAGCCCTTTGCCAGGGGCATCGCCTTTGTGGGGTCTTATGGCCACACTACGCAGCGGACGCAGGCATTTTATGATACCCAGGACGAGTACGACGGCAAGCTGACCTGGATGAATGGAGCCTACGCGCCGCCCGGAGGCACCGGCGTCAATCTGGCGTATGCCATGGACCCCAGACAACGCTTCACCACGGGGGTGACTTGCGAAATTCCTGTCGGCAAGGGCAAAATGCTGAGGACAAACATGTCACGCAAGCTCGACATGTTCATCGGCGGATGGCAGCTGGCAGGGACCTGGACTCGGAGCTCGGGCCAGGTGCTGACATTCGGTACCATGACGGCTCCCACGTCGGTGAAAAAGATCGGCGAGTTCGGGGCGGCCAGCAAATACTGGTTCGATGTGACCGGATTCGCAGTTCAACCCGCCTATACCCGGCGATCCAATCCGTGGTACTACGGCAACCTTACGGGCCCTGGATATACCAACGTAGATCTCTCGCTCTACAAACGAGTCAAGATTAACGAGCGCTTCCAGGTTGAAGTCCGTTTGGAAGCCTACAATGCCCTGAACGGCATGAACTGGGCGAACCCGACCGTCGACGTTACGAAGTCCGATTTCGGACGCACCAACGCTCAGGCCTCAGGCTACTACGGCCGGCAGTTGCAGTATTCTGCCAAACTCTATTTCTAACGGAGAAATCAGGGTCAAAGACGCGCATCGGCACATCGGTGCCAGGTTTTGAAAATGCAATTCTTCGCCTGCAACGTCAATCGGCGCAGCCACGCCCGGGCAAATATTGAATATTCAAGGCCTGACACCGGATCCCAGTGATCTGAGCCGGCAAGGTAGCGCCGGATTTCATAAAGAGAGGCTTCCGCGGCGCTCAGTTGTCTGGTATGCGGATCTCGCCCTGCCGGTCTTCCAGAGGGTCCAGTGGAGTTGAATTCCGCATAAAACGCCGTCGTGATTGAATTTGTTTCACCCGGATGCCACTCCCGCCAGCCTGCGGCCTGTATATGCCCGCCCATTTCCGTATTCATGAAAATTACCGTGGCGTAGGGCTTCCATGGACGACCCAGCCAAACGTCGGTTATTCCCGGCTCCGCCGTAAGCTTGCAGTGATCGAAAACAAAGCCGCTGTCCTGCTCCGGGTAGTTTTTGCCCTGCGCGGTGATGAAACCGATGGAATGTTTCGTGCTATGGATTTCGCAGCTGTCGAATGCGGCCTTCCCATCGCCGAAGATGAAGTCCACGTTGCCCTCGATATAGCATTTTGAGAAGTACTGTCGTGAAGGAATGCAAGGCCGGCCCTCCGCCGGCTTGCATTCCTTGATGCCGGCATAGAGCGTGTCTTGGTTGCCAAGGATGCGCATGTTCCGGAACACCGCTCTGTCCCCTGTCACCATCAGCGCCAGCGCCTGCGAGCCCTGTGGCAGTTGCTCATGCGTAGCATTGTAATCGTTGGCAAAAGTCAGGTTTTCCGCAAAAAAATCATCCGCCGGCACGTTGACGGTCGCCGATTTGAGAGTGCTTCCCGAGCTTCCCGCACTGTTATCGAAGACGATGACGGTTTTGCCGGCGTCCGAATAGGGGCTGCGCAGCCGGATGTTGTGTTTTGTCACCGTCAACGCTTCGCGATATGTGCCGGGTGCAATGGATATGGTGGCGCCTGCGGCGGGAGCGACATCGATGGCCCGTTGGATCGAGTAGTAGTCTCCCGTCCCGGAAGCCGCGACATAGAAGGTGGGATCCTCCGGAGGCGCCATCATCGCAGCCATGGGAGCCTTGGGATCGGCGGGGAAGGCAGGGAAACGGTTGCCGCTTTCGACCGGAACGCCCGGCTCGGCGCCGGTGAGCGTCACCGAAACGTCGTTGCCCGCGGGCACAACATTTCCGCGCCGCGGCGCGATCCGCATCTCGACGTGCTGCGCCAGAACGTCCTCTTTGCGCAATCCGTCAACGGTCACATTATCGAATGTCACACCCATTCTGTGCCGCTCATCCAGACCGAGCAGGATCAGAGAACCCGGCGTCAGGCTGCGAACATCCTTGAGGACAATGTCGCGATACACGGGGAGCAGGTCACCGGGAAAAGTGGTGTACATCGAAGTCAGCACGATGGGATTAGTCACGTTCCGCATGACCACATTCTCGTAAATCACGTCCCGCACCAGCCCGCCGCGGCTCCGGTCTGACTTGATCCGGATGCCGTTGTCCGCGCCATCGATGCTCAGGTCGGTAACCCGAACGGCACTCACTCCGCCGCTGGTGCCGCTGCCGATGGACATCCCGTGACCGGAATAGAAATGATTATGTGCGATGGTGATGTGCGAAGCTGGACCCATGCTTCCCGACTTGATGGCGATATTATCATCTCCGGTCGCAATGAAGCAGTGTGTGATGGTGATGTTCGTGGAAGATGAGGGATCAATGCCGTCTGTATTGCGCGCGGTTTTCGGGGTGAGGATTTTTACGCCCCACGCGGTGAATCCATCGGTTTGCTCCACTCCGACATGAAAATTCGGCGAGTTCCGCAGCGTGATACGGTAGAGCGTAAAATCATCCGACTTCCGGACCACGAGCATGCGCGGGACACTCTGCTGCTTGTCATAGATCTTCGCTGTCTTGGCGAGGTCCCACCAGGTTTCATTCGCTCCGAGCAGCCTAGCGCCGCCGCGCCCGTCGATCACGCCGTCGCCCATGATCCCGCTTCCGGGGGCATTTTCGGCGGTGAGAAACGGCTTGCACCCGTGCCCTTTCTCGTTGACGACGCCGCAGCTTCCCGGAGTGAGGTCATAATCGCGTGGGTTGCGCGAGGCGAACAGCGCTGTGCCGGCATCTATCAGAAGCGTCACGCCCGGCTTCAGCAACAAGGGTCCGGCAAGGAGAATGGTATTTGCCTTCGAGGCTTTCAATTCCACCGCCTGCCCGCGTGGGCAGTGGTCGATGGCGTCTTGGATGCGGTCCGTGTCCGGCGTGCGTTCGCTCGCCTCCGTAAGAATACCGCGGGGAGCGGCGAGCCGCGCCGTCAGCACTGTGCATACAGGGGGCACGCGGGGCTCGGTGACGTTCCGGGTGTCCTGAGCAAGAGCCAAGGGCGGCGCGCCCAGCCAGGCGATCTGCAATACCAAAGTTAGTAGGAATCTTGGTTGCATTCTCATGTCAGCACTCCGCAGGTGAGTCCATGCCCGTCGCACTTGCGCACCTGCTGTTGATTGCGTGTACGTGGCGCTTTTCACAAGATTCAGCCATAACAGCAAGCACCACAACGGCCGGCTGTTCATCCAACCTCGACATGTGCTGCCTGACTGGAAGGTCCTTGCCGACGAATGCAGCAGCCGCGGCCTTCCGCCAGGCCAACCTTATCAATAGGAATTCGTTTCCGAGATTAAAAGAATATCATAAGTTTGTCATAAAACTCCTCTGAATTGTCCGGCATGAAGTTCTCTATGGTCTGCACGCTGGGAGGCATATCTCAACTTCGGCTTGCCTTCTCCCCAGGATATTTGCGAATTAGACGTCCCCTGTTGATTCTTGCGCTCCAAATGCCAACATCTGGCGCATAATAGCTGTCGCAACGCAGGGAGAGCCAAATGAGGAATCAGATTCTCTACGGCCTATTGTTTGTCGGAACTACGCTGGCAGTTGCGGCGAACATGGAAGTGCAGGACCGGCGCATCCCGGTTCCGGCGATCAACACAACGCTGGGGTCGATGCCGGGAGTCGACGCCTTGCCCGTCCGCGACGAGATGCCGGATGTGATGTTGCTGAACAGCGGACAGAGAGTGACTACCGCCACGCAGTGGCAGCAGCGTCGAGGGGAGATGAAACAGATCCTCTCCGACTATGCCGTAGGCCGGATGCCTCCGCCGCCAGGAAATGTGAAGGGCACCCTGATGGTGACGCGGCCGGTGCTGAATGGGATGGTACAGTATCGACTCGTGCATCTCTCGTTCGGTCCCGATCGGACACTGGGATTCGACATCGCTGTCTTTGTGCCGGCTGAGAGAAAGGCCCCGTACCCAGCCGTAATCTATCCATCGTTCTTTCTGACACCGGGCGCGAAGCCGCTTCCAACCAAACCTCGTCCTCCTGAACAGGGAAAGGGCGTCGACGCGCTTACGCTGCCGCTCGGCGATCCGTCGGCGCGGATTGCGGCAGCACTATCCGCCGCCCCGCCGCAGGCCTTGTCACCGCCGATACCTGATCCTGAACAAGCGGCCGGCGCCAATGCCGAGCTCTTCCGGCGCGGATACGCGCTCGTAACTTATCACTACCAGGACGCCGGCGAAGACACGATCGGTCGCAACACCGACGGCAGCTGGGCGTTTCGCAACACCCGGTTTTTCCCCGCCTATCCGAAATATGACTGGGGCCTGCTCGGAAGTTGGGCCTGGGGGATATCGCGCGTGATCGACTACTTGCAGACGCAGTCCTTTTCCGAAAAGACGCAGCTCATTGCGGTAGGCCATTCGCGCATCGGCAAGGCTGTTCTGGTGGCGGGCGCATTCGATGAACGCCTGTCGGTCGTCGCGCCTGCCGGCAGCGGCGCCGGGGGTACCGGAGCGTACCGGTTCAACGGCGCGGACCGTGGCGGCAAAGAAGGCTTGGATGACATGATGCGGAAATACCCGAACTGGTTTTCGCCGCGCTTGTACGAGTTCGCCGGTCACACGAATAAGTTGCCGTTCGACCAGCACTGGTTTATGGCACTGGCGGCGCCGCGCGCGTTCCTATCGCTCGAAGGCGCTGATGATCAGAATTGCGTGCCCAATGCCCTTCGGCAAGCCTGGCTAAAGACCATGCCAGCTTATGCGGTATTCAAGGCCGAAAGCCGGCTGGGGGTGAATTTTGCCGATCACCGCCATGCGCTGACCGCGGAAGATTGGACAGCGTTGCTGGATTTTGCCGACCTGCAGTTGCGAGGGCGCAAGATTGAGCGCCGCTTCGATCAGTTTCCTCCCGACTCTCCGCCCGGCGCTCCGCGGCCCGCTCAGGCGACCGCAATCCGGACCACTTGGAGCGTGCTGGATTTCGGCGCCAAGGGTGACGGCAGCGCCAACGATACCCTTGCCTTTCAGACCGCGCTGGATCGCGCCGCCGGCGGTGGCGAAGTTGTGGTGCCCGCGGGTACCTACCTGATCGGCAGCATAGTGCTCAAGTCAAATACGAAGCTTCGACTCGAGAAGGGCGCTACGCTGGCCGGCAGCCCGAATCTCGACGATTATCCCCCTGCCAAGGTGCGCTGGGAAGGGCGCTGGGTGGATGGCCGGCGCGCGCTGATCTCCGCCCAGAACGCGGAAAACATCGCCATCGTGGGTCCAGGGCACATCGCGGGCAACCCTGCCCTGGGCAGCCGGCAGATGCCGGGCCGTGCGGTGCTCATCGAACCCATCGAGTGCAAGGATGTTTTGCTCGAGGATTTTTCCACCGAGCACACAAGCATGTGGTCGATTCACCCCACCTATTGCGAGAACCTCACCGCCCGCAGCCTTACCATCCGCAGCACGGGCGGCGATGGCATCGATGTGGACTCCTGCAGGCATGTCGTCATCGAGTACTGCGACATCGATACAGGAGACGATGCCATCGCGATCAAATCCGGCCGGGGCATGGAAGGGTATCGCATCGCCAGGCCGACTGAGGACGTGTTGATTTCGCATTGCACGCTCGGCGACCGCAACTTTGCATGTATCGGTATCGGCAGCGAGACCTCCGGCGGCATCCGGAATGTGCGTATCGAACATTGCCGCTTCACGCACGCAAAGACGTACGCCGTCTACATCAAGAGCCGGCCGGGCCGTGGCGCGTACATCGAAGATATCGTCGGGCGCGATCTTGATATCGCCAATGCCGCCGGTTTCCTGCGTTTTAACCTGACCGACAGCGGCCTTCAGGATCCCGAGCCCGTGCCTGGGGAGGAAGGCATCCCGCGCGCAGGGAATTTCCGCTTCGAAGATGTGAAAATCAACGGCGGCACACTGGTGGATGGAGCGTCCGTGCCGCCCGAAAAACCACTCGATGGCCTGTCCATCGTCCGCGTCAGCGGAACCTGCGCGAAGGGCATGAGCCTGGCCAACATCCGGAATGTAGAATTGCGCGACATCAGTGTGACCGGCATTGAAGGACCACTGCTCGCCATCCGCAACGTCACTGGGACTGGACTCGAAGGCGCCGTGCCCCTGCGGCTGGCGCCGATACAAGTGACAAGGCTTTCCTCGGCGGGCCAGGAACGACATAAACCAGCGTCAGACGAAAAGGGAGTGAAATAGCTGATTCAGTCCCGGCACACTTCTCTAATTCCATTTAGGTAAACCACCGCCTCTGGCGGTTCAGAGAAATATCGCTGAAGCCAGTCGGGCACAGAATTCGTTTGAGTGCGATCATTACTGCTCCATACCTCGGATGTCAGGCTCTATATCCAATGAAGGCACCTTGCTTTTGGTTAGAAGGGAGAAAAAGGTTCGTGCCACCTCATCTTTGCCGGCTCTGAGCGGAGCGTTCACCATTGTGACTGCGGTGGATAATTCGTCGACCTGCATCTTGTCCAGGATTTGACTCCAGATCGATTCCTCCAATAGATTGAATGCGGTTTGCACCTCGCGGAGGGTATAGCCTGAGAAAAACCGCTCGCCCGCAATTTTCTCGGCATAGCGGGACATGGGCACCGTGCTCTGTGTCTGCAGGCATTCCAGGGTAAGGTCGCAGAGTGTCTGCAAGCGCTGTTTCGCTTGACCCGTGTCTGCAAACCGATAATGAGGTAAATGTGCCCTTTCGATGGCATGTTTCAATCTTTCTCGCCGGACCACAGAGAGGACAGGGGCGCAGTCCAAAGATTTTTCGCAAAAGGCAGAATATGGCTGCCATCATGCAGCAGCACTCCGCATACGAAGCGTGATTTCAGCATTTCCGCCAGGTCCCGCATGGCATCGAAGTCTTCGGCTCTCACAGCCTGCGACGATTTGACCTCGACTGCCACCACGCGTCCCCGCCGGTCCTCCAGAATGAAGTCGATCTCCCGGCCCGACGCAGTTCGATAGTGCATGATTTCCACCGCGGCATCCGGCCAGGAGGCCTGTTTCTTTAATTCATTGGCGACGAAATTTTCCAGCAGGTGTCCCATCAGGACCCGATCCTTGTTGAGAAGCTTGGGACCGGCGCCGAGAAGATGGCATGCCAGCCCGGTGTCGCAGAGCATGACTTTGGGCGCCTTGATCAGCCGTTTGCTGAGATTTGCGCTCCAGGCCGGCACGCGGTATACCAGGAACAACATTTCAAACAACGCCAGGTATCGCTTCAGCGTCGAGTTGGGGATGCCCGCGTCGCGCGTGAGATCGGTCGTGTTCAGCAGTCCTGAGGAACGGGCCGCCAGGAGTTTCAGCAGATTGGGCATGCCGGTCAATCCGTCGATCTTCGCCAGGTCGCGGATATCACGCTGGAGTATCGAAGTCACATAGGAACGATGCCACTCCTCCAGCCGCGCGCCGCCGCGTTTCAAGTGGCCCGGGAATCCGGATTCTGAAATAAGACCCGGCAGTGAGATTCGGCTGTGAGTTATGGCGGGAGGATCCGGCGGTTTCCCGCCGAACACCGATGGGATGAAATTCTCCCTGATACCGGCCCGCTCGCCCTGGGAGAGAGGCCAGAGCACCTGGATTTTCATGCGGCCGGCAAGGGACTCGGAGATGCGCGGCAGGCTGAGGACATTGGCCGAGCCAGTGAGCAGAAACATGCCCGGCCTGCGCTCGCGATCCACACGCAGCTTGATCGCGGGGAGAAGGGCAGGAATCTTCTGAACCTCATCGATCACGGCGGGCAACGCAAGCCTGTGGATGAAGCCCTGGGGGTCGGCGGCGGCAGTCGCCAAAGCCGCGGCGTCGTCGAGCGTTTCGTAGCGGGCCTTGTGGCGCTCGGCCCAATCGATAGCCAGAGTAGTCTTTCCCGTCTGGCGTGCTCCGATGAGCAGGACCACCGGTGCGTCAGCCCACGCATCTTCCAGTTTACGGTGGATGTGTCGTCGGATCATGGCTGATAATTAGCCACCTAACGGGTAATTTGTAAAGCTAAATTTCGCTGCCGGTCGGGATTACGGCTTCGAGATTGAAGTGTTCAGTAAACGGCGCTTCAACGAGAGATTCAGTAAAATCAAGGGTTGCGCCAGACTATTGATTTTATTGATGATTAGCTTGACTCTGCGGAACGGGACTTCTATAATCCTCTCCGTATCGCGGGGTGGAGCAGTCTGGTAGCTCGTTGGGCTCATAAGTCAATCTTAACGTGGCTCGTCCTTTCTGCTCAATAGTTTACGGTGACCTACTTACCTGGTTTTTCCTCCTGTTTGGGCCATTCTGTGGTAAATCTGTGGTAAGAAATCCTCTCTCAATCCGATTATTCCGACACTGATTTGCAGAATCATTTGCCATAGGACTGGAGCATTACCTCGGATGTTTGATGCTCGGAGTCATGTGTGTAAAGTTGCGCCCCACTCGCTGATATGATCATTCAAATCACCTCCCCTGGACCGAGCGAAAATTACTGCCCGATTTTGATGGTTGCGAATTTGGGATCGCGCATCGCAGCGGCACAGACCGGCACAGAGCGGCAAATTTCTGCAACTTCCGCACCCCAGGCTCAACCAAGGGGGTGGGGGGGGTGTCGAGACTCTCGGCGTCCTCCTCGATTCTATAGGAGCCGTTTGACATTCGCGCTTGCATAATTTTTTTGCCCGTAATTGCCACGCGAGTCCGCGCCCGTCGATCTTCATCCGGAAACACGCATTGATTCGGGCGAATACCTCGGCATCCGGCCCCCCGACCGAGATTCTTCTGTCGCCCCCGTTTGCTCTGCTGTAAGATCAAAGACCAAATCGATCAAAAATTAAGCAGCTCAATTCACGCAGAATGGGTAGCAGGCCAGGAGGCCATCATGGCAGAAACGGAACCGACCAAAGAGCAGTTGCTGAAACGGATCGCGGAGCTGGAGCAGCAAGCTCAGGCAAGGAAACCGGTGGCGCTGGAGTTTCGGGTCAGCGACAAGGGAGGCATTAGCGTATACGGCCTCGGAAGGTTTCCGGTGACGCTCTATTACGAACAGTGGACGCGGCTGCTGGCCCGCGCCGATGAACTGCGAACCTTCATCGAGGAAAATAAAGGCAAGCTGAAACTGAAGCCCCGCGCTGGGGAATGACCCCTTCCTCGCGTTTTTCATGTCGTCAGGCAGGAACCGAAGCGTTAATCTTCATACTCTTTTCTGCCGCGATCAAAACGCCCACGTGCGCCCCTCCACTCCAAAAAGACGGGCAGTATCAAAACCACCCAGGAATAGCTGGGACACACAAGCCCGTCGTGAAACTGCATGGTTACACGAACCGTTGCTGCTCCCTGGAGCGTCGGGGCAGGCCTGAACCCTCGCGGGCCTGCCCTGATCTGGTGGCGTGTGTCTGCGTCTCCTCGTCCAAATATCCAGTACCGGCGAGTCACGGCTGTTGTCCATGGCATGTGGGCATGTCCGGGTGCCGGATGTGCGCCCCAAGGTGAAGCGTCTTCAGAAAACATCCGGTTCTATGGAAACGTGATGGGTGAATGGGCCGCTAATTGCTGCTCCAGCACCTGCACCAGGCCGAACGTCTCTCGGAGAGCTTTACGCATAATCTCGAGCGGCAAACGCAGGACTCGGGGCAGGCAGCGAATAGTCGGGCTTTCTGCTGCTCAGAAACCGATTTCCACCGGGCAATTCGCTGCCTGCCCCGAGTCCTGCCCGATTCCCCCTTGTGCTCCCGGATAGAAACGCTTATAAGTTCGTAGCTGGCTCTGGATTCCAAAGGGCCGCTCATTCCACCTATACCCTGACCCTGCTTGCCGATAAGTTTAGTAGATAAGGAGGAGCAAGAAAATGAGTAAGAAACAGATTCGATGGGTCGTAGCTGTGGCGGGTATCAGTGGCTTGCTTTCGTTTGGTTTGAGTTTGAGTCTTGCCTGTTGCAACGCTGTTTTGGCGTCTCGAAAGCCAGTGGTTTGGGGGGCGCTTTACAATGTGAAGGGAACTTCGCATTCGGCGAAGATCGTGATGGAAACTCCAACCGGGCGCGTTGAGAAGGTCGTCGCTGTTTATGATGATCCGGATTGCAAAGGGACCGGTTGCCATACTTGGAGCAGCGGGTGGCTCGATGGTTTTGAGGTCGGGCGCACCATTTCCGTTTCAGCGCAGGCTATTGGTAAAGGCGACGTTCAGGCTACGATGTTGGTGCAGAGTTCCGCTGAAGATGAATCGCACACCTTCCGGGGCGCAATCGTTACCGGCAAGGCTACCAGTGTTGTCCGATATGTGACCAAATGAGAAACAACGAAAACGTCGTACCCGGAAAATGCCAGAAGAGCAACGCGATCACCAATCCGATGATAGGATCAGTCCGCGATGCCGTTAGCAACCTGGATTCGCCTGCGGACGAAGTAATGCAGGCCCTGGATGGGATGGGAGCGGTATGGCAGCAACCGACGAATACGAGATCGGAAGGATCAAGACCATCATTGGTATGGCTGTTGGTTTTACGGCCATGCTGCGAGTCTTCGAGAAGGGATCGGACGAACGCATCGAGGATATGATTGAGCGTTTTCTGGAGAGATTGCGGGGCGTAGATAGCCCCATTCAGTTCGACGCACTCCATGACGAGTTTTGTCAGGACTTCACTAAGACGATCCGACTATCGAAGACGAAGGAGGGCCAAAGTCCGAACGCATCCTATGGGCATGCCGCCAAGGTGCTTGATGTAGCGCTCAAGGCATGTGTGGACTATTGCAAACTGCCGGATGCTGCAACTTCGCAACGGGTCAAGGCATTCCTTCATGCAGGCATTGACACTCCCATTTTGAAATACCTGAAAAGGAAAGAACGCCTGGAGATCACTGCATCGTCGGTGCGAGATATTGACCGGCAGGGCTACAAACTGCTCCAGGCTGCGGTGGCCAGGGAGATGAAGTCAGAGTTCGGTGATTCTGTCCTGCCCGTGACGTGGGACAACATCATGTGGCGGCGGCTGAACAGGAGAGATACTGCGACCGGTCCTCCTGGAGCGTGAATTGGTGGGCTCTGTAGCTTCCCCGCATCCTCGGGTAACCAGGAGCTGCTTCATGAAAAACAGGAAAGATCCCGATCCGCCCCCCAGGCCCAAGTTGAGGTATCTGGCGCTGCATCCCGCCACGATTGAAAAGACCTTCACCGATTCCGTGATGGATCTCAAGGAGATCATCGTCCTGGACGGCATCGACATCCTGCCCGACAGCACAGGCTTCCGCGTCCGCTGCCATGATTTTAACGGGCAACTTCCTGAATTGATTGTGAGGGACAGCGGCGATGCATTTCAGGACAAAGACCGGCTCGGAAGAGAGGCTTGTAAACTGGTTGCCATCGCAAGACTGCGGGATCGAATGACTCATTGGCTCCCAGGCGGCAAACTCCTGCCGCCAACCAAGGTGGAGACGCGCGCGACCGTAGGCTTCAAGGTGTGGCCAAAGACGTGGATTGCCGAAGGAGACGATTTCATCACGGTATATCACAAACTGTACGAACAGGTGGTAGGCTGAATCTGCTTTGGGAAGGAGTCCAACCGTTGGAAAGGAGACATCGCATGACCAAACCTTTGGGTAAGTCCGATATCATCGATTACATTGCTGCCGAAACTGGCTTGACGAAAACACAAGCTAAGGCAGTCGTGGACTCTGTTTTCGCTAATATTGCCGATGCCCTCCAGAGAGGCGAAACTGTTACAATTCCTTCATTTGGCACGTTCAGTGCAGAGGGAAAAGGGGCGAACACACCCAAGATCCCCGAGGAAGTTGAGAATCCCGAGAGATTTCCCGAGGGTGCAACGCGCAGAATTGCCATTAATGCTTATGAACGCAGTTCCAAGGCACGGGCGAAATGCATTGAACACTATGGACCTAAGTGCTTGGTATGTGGATTTGATTTTGCCAAAACCTATGGCGAAATGGGACGGGGGTTTATCGTCGTTCACCATTTAAAGCCGCTATCTGACATAGGTAAGGAGTACGAGGTTGACCCTGTTGCGGATCTGCGGCCAGTTTGTCCCAACTGCCACGCCATGCTTCACAGTAAAGACCAAGACCAGCCTCTCGGAATTGACGATCTAAAGCAGGTACTCGTGCGTTAATAGCCGGTTTGGATTGCCTCATTGCAAGATTCGGGACAGTGCGGGTCCGGTCCAAGCCCCAGCTCCGCCAAGGCGCTGTCCATGTTGCTCCAGTACCGCAACGGATGATCGTCGTCTTCCAGAACCAGATGCCAGACCCCTAGGCTAGAGTTCAGCCAAGCATATTGTGCCATCGTTCCCTCCTTGCAGGTGGATTATTTCGGCTGAGACAGTTTTATTTCAAAGGGTTTCAGAGATAGGAGATTTATAATCATTCCCATACGTTCTTGGTGGCGGCATGAGTACGCGGCGAACATTCTGAAGGCCACGTGAGGTTGCCATGGACGATAATCACATTGATGATTTTGATGACGACAGTGAAGAGCGGTCGGACATCGAGGATTTGCAATCACGCATCGAGGACTTGGAGAGTCAACAAACAAGAGGGCGGCAAAACATAGTTCTCCCAATTCTGTGGCTAATGGGGTTCTCACTGGCAGTTGTAATCTCAGATGGAGCAACATTCCATTCTTTTGGCGGTACTCCACGGACTCCTTTCTTGGTTTTATGTCGGCTATTACTACTGGTCAACGCGCCCCAAAAAAGGGGGGGGTATGGGATATGGACTGCCTCGAGATCGTTCGGCCTGCGCCGCTTAAACGATTTTTTCAGCAATCCTTTGAGACACCGGGTTCCGGTTCTTTTGCCTCAGGGGAGATAACCACGCTACCTATTGGCAGACGCGACTGGGCAGAAACTTTCTGCGCTTCAGACAAGCAAACCAGGTTTTTGATCGTTTTGATTCGAGCGCTTTGAGGGCAAAATGCTTGATGAAATATTCTCTGCGGTGCTGGGGTCGGAGGTACGTGCTAATCGATGGCAAACGAGATTGTTCCAGCAGTTTGTTGAGGGGCGGGTTCCTTCCGTCGTTAAAGTGCCGACTGGCGGGGGCAAGACTGCGATCCTCCTTATATTTCTTGCCGCACTGGCGGAACAGGCTCGACGGGCGAGTGTGAGCTTGCCCCGGCGAGTCGTTCTCGTTGTCAATCGTCGGGTTCTGGTTGATCAAGCAACAACGCTGGCCGAAAAGGTATTTGAGAAAATCCAGGAGGGGAGTCTTGAAGCGATTGCCAGTCTACTTTCTCAGTTGTCAGCGAGTAATCGCCCTCTTGCCGTTTCTACCCTCAGAGGCGAGTTAGCTGACAATGGGCAGTGGAGTCTCGATCCGACCACACCATCGGTGATCGTTGGCACCCCTGACATGATTGGAAGCCGTTTGCTCTTTTGCGGATATGGCAATGGCAAGGTAAAACGTGCGCAACACGCGGGAATTCTTGGAATCGATACGCTGGTTATCCATGATGAAGCTCATTTAACTCCTGTGTTTGGTTTGCTGCTTCGGGAGATTGCCTCCGCTGCTACACCATCAGCGAATGCCGTTAATCGTCCCGCTCTAAAGATTTTGGAGATGACAGCTACAACTGATTATCCCGGTGCATTTGATGGGACTCCTGTGGCAGGCGACACTCTTGATCAAGGCCTATTAAAGCGATTACAGGCAAAGAAAACGCTTTGCCGCCGAAAATTGCCTGGCAAACCACCATCAGGATTGACTCCACGGGATAAGTGGGATGCGAAGCAACGGACGATGGCGGTAGCGGAGATTGCTGAGCAAGCGGTGAAATGTCGGAAGTCTGGTGCCTCGATAGCCA
>Ga0315284_10004120_pt1 | contig 20645 bp, 14 predicted proteins | sample YL17G09_16_MG_FD_203696 | JGI IMG/M metagenome (GOLD analysis project Ga0315284, IMG submission 203696) | Sediment microbial communities from Yellowstone Lake, YNP, Wyoming, USA - YL17G09_16 | ecosystem: Environmental > Aquatic > Freshwater > Lake > Sediment | place: USA: Wyoming | collected...
AGCCCCGTTGCCGCCCTCTTGCCCGGGCTGTCCCTCGGTTCCACCTTGCTGCTGCTGCGCCATCTGAGTTTTCATCTGCTGGAACTGGTTCCAGGTAGCGTCCAGGATGCATTCTCCCAAACCATCGGGCAGTGGTTCTAGGTCGTTCAACTCCCTCATCTCGTCCACCGTCATCAGGTAGGTGGTCTGCTTCTTCTGGTTGTCGATCTCGGCCGCCGCCTCCTTGGGGTCCAATCCCGTGAAGATGAACTGCAACTCCGGATTGATCGGCCAGATGAGATACCTGTTGATGTTGTCCTCGATGAACATCAGAAGTGGGCGGAGACCCTTGTCACGGCTGTGCTTTACCCGTGTCTCGGTGTTGCTCTGGTTGCCCATGGACTGCGTCTGGCCTGTGTTCCCGTAGAGAAAGTTGATCTCCGTGGGGTCGATGAGGCACAATCCACAGAACAGCTTGATCAGAAAATTGGACCACTCGCCAAACTCCATGTCCCTGTTGTTCGTGTGGAAGTCGATCCAGGACGCCTCCTCAAAGTTCGTGATCGGAGTTCTCCAGGCGTTTGCGATGCCGCTCACCACCATGTGCCACTGGTTGGCGAAGATCCTGAGCTTGTTGTCCGGCACTCTGGGCAAGTTCAGCATGCCCTTTGCCACGCTTCCCTGCTTGAAAAAAGCCGAATTGTAGTCAAACCCGTAGATGGAAGACGTGACTATCCGGATGCCGAGTTCCAGCTCGCTGATCCCGTAACCATTCGCTCGAAGGTCTGTCCGTGGGTTGCGGACCGCGAAACACAGGTCGCGCGGAGTGAACTCCTGGACCACCGATCCGTCGTAGACCTGGACGTATCGGATCTCCTTGTCCGCCTTCGAGATGTCCTTGTTCCACGGTTGGTCCACGATCCTGATCGATGAACCGTCGACGGCGTAGAAGTCAGCAGGGATCCCTTTTCGGTTATAGACAATTTCATGACAGGCCTGGTCGTAGAGCAGGCTGTCCTTGGCGAACTTCTGCAGAAACGTCGAGAACGAGTCCTTGATGTATCCCTGCGTCGATCCGCAGGTCGACACCCATTCCTCCAGATCGCGACATTGCGAACGTTCTTTCTTGGATGGGACAGCGTCCTTGTCCCGCATGCGGATCTGATAGCCCGATTCATTATCGTCATGCTGTGGACGAGAGAAAAGCTGGATCTGTTTCAGCCGTATTTGAAGGATTGGCGGAAAGATTGGCATCCGGTATGCCATGCGCTGCAGGGCATCGTAGCTGACCATTGAGTAACGTTCGCGGTACCCCAGCGTCTCGAGCAGGGCGAACGGATCCCAGTAGATGGCTTTCGGATCGTCAACGGGTGCCTCAGGGGCAAGCACCATGTTTGTCGGTCCGGCCTTCACCAGCGCCTCAGATCCGATCCGGTCTGTTACAGCGTCGGCGATGGCATCGATCACCAGGCCGACGGTCTCCTTGATGCCCATGCTGGGCCTCCGTTCAGTAGCTGCGCCCGTACGGTGGCTGTGCTCCGGGGATCTTGCCGTCCTCGTCGATCTGCACGGTCTCTTCGCCGAAGATCGAGTTCAGACCAACGCGCTTATCATCCGCCGACTGGAACGGTTGATTCAATACCGCATATCCGTCGACGATCTCCGGCGTCACCTCGATTGTGGTCGCCCCGAAAGCCTGATGCTGGGTCATCTCCGGCGTGGACACCTCGGTGGGCTCCATCTCGGTTCCGGACTTCTTGAGCCCAAACGGAAGAGGCTCATAGAACCCGTTCTGTTGCTGGACGGCCTTCGACAGGTCGTAGTCGCCGAAAAATGACTTCACGCCAATGCTTTTTCTTCGTTCTTGTTCGTGGTGCAAGTGCTCGAAAATCTGTCTATGTCCCTCAACTGCTCCGGACGTCTTGGCACTATCCATTTGTAGAGAATGATGCTTCTTTCCTTCGTCCAATTCATCGTTGCTCAAGTGCCGATATCCGGTAACAACTCCCCGGTTGCGTTTCTCTCTGTCGTTTTGCTCTTGTTCTGGATCGTGCTTTGGTTTGTCTGTTCCGTAGATTGGTTTTCCGCCTGGCGTGTGACCAATGACATGCCCGCCACGGCTCCCCTCGCCCTGCGTTGACTTGCGCATGTTGCCCTCCGTGAAAGACTTCTTGTGAATGTCTTCTGGCTCCGCTCCGAGATCCTTGGATGCGTCATAGGCAAGTCCGGATGCCTCATGCGCCCTGGCGGAATTGTCTAACGCACCCTTCGCCTGACCTGGCCATTGATCTTTCGTCTTGGGATGGGCCCATTCTCTCAAACCGTCTCCGGCGTGTGCATGAGTCATTGCAGCCTGGTTGTGTTGCATCGCCACTTGTTCGTGCTTCTCGGATTGCTCGCGAAGCTTTTTCGCTTTTGGGCTGGCCGGATCCCTCTGTCGCAGTTTTGCCGATCTGTTTCTCGTCTCTTCGGACGCCTTTTTGTGGAACATATACGCTTCGTTGTGTTTCGCCACTTGAACATGGTGTCGAGCAATTTCGGTTGACCAGTCCGCTACAGCATGTTCCTTTTCGGCATTTGCAGATGCATTAGCGGCCCGTTCCGTTTGCACCTTAATCGACTCGGGGGATTCTCCACTCCTATGTGCCGTAGCCACTCGCAGATGTTCCCCCGCCGCCTTTTTGTGGGCGTCGGCCGCGTTGTACCTTTCCGCCGTTACTGGTCCGGGTCCATTATCGAGTTCGTAAGCCTTGGCCTTGTGGCTCTGACTTATCTTTTCGTGTCCCTGTGCCATACCCTCCGCTTCCGATCTGTATCCCGTCGGCTTATCCGCCTTTTCCGATCGTGCGTTTGCCTCTCCGGACAGACCTTCCGCCTCTTTCATCTTTTTCGTTGCTGTCTCGCTATCATGTCCGTGCTGCCTGATTGCTTCCAGCGCAGCGTCGTGCTTCTCGGCCGCCTCGAAGTGCTTGTCTTGGGCTTCCTTGTGGCGTTGCCAATCATCTCCGGTCTTGCCCGTCATCTGATCGCGATGATGACGGGCCATCCTCCTATGCTGCGATGCGCGCTCTTCGTGCTTGTTCTTCGCGAGGTCATGAGCAACCTGCCTGGCGATCTGGCGTTGTTTCGTTGCCGAATCGAACTCCGGCTCCTTCCTCTCCACCTCTGGCCCACCGATCTTCTTCCGTTGCTCTGCCCGTTTCTCTTCTTTCGTCTGCTTTGGCGCCTTGACCTTCGGCGCCTTGGGCTTGCTGGCTTCCTCGGCCTCCCGGCTGGCCGTCTCGGCAAACCCACTCGCCCTGCCCGCCGCATAGCCAGCAGGGATCCCTTCGCCTAGTAGCTTGGACGCTTCATCATGCTTGCGAGCAGCGTCCTCGTGACGACTACCAGCCCCCAAATGGGCGATCTTGGCCTTCCCCTGTGGAAGCTTGGCCGCCTCTTCATAGTGCCCCTTGGCCTTGGCCCTATGCTCCATTGCCTTCTGCTGACTCTCGTAGACCGGATCGCCGCCCGCCGTGTGGCCCACCACATGTCCGCCTCGCGATCCCTCCCCCGTGCCCCCGCCGAACATCGACATCTGTTCCGCCTTCCGCAGTTCGTCCAGCGCGGCCCGTAGAAGTTCATCGTGGCGATTCATACGCGTTTCTCCTCGGCCTTCGGCTCGGGCTTGGGTTGTTTCTTTTCCGGCTTCTTGTTCTGCAGATTCTCCGACATCGCTCTTGCAGCGTCAGAGTACATTTTCGCCTCTGAGGGGGACAGCTGTCCAGACAGCGCTGCATGATGGGCCCCCATGGCAATCCTGTGCGCGTGGGCCGCGATGTCGTTCGCTTTCTCCGGCGCCTTCTCGTGGATCTCGAGCATCTTCTTGTGATACCCGACGGACGCCTTATGGTAGTCGGGCAACTTGTTCCCCTTCAGGAGCAGGAACGTCCCGGGACCGATCACCATCCGGAATGACTTCCGGAACAGGGAATCAATCACCCCTGACACCTGGTATTTCCGCATTCCAGATATGTCACGTGGTCCGGTATAGGAACTCGGAGCTTGCCGGATCAGGCTCAACGCAAACCGCACCTGCTTGAACGTCGGCCGCATCGTGGGGTGAAGCGACATGAAACTCTCTGCAAGTTTTGAATCTATCCCGGGATACTCTTTGCTGGTTGATCCTGAGGCCTCTTCGGTCCTTGCTTCCGGCCATGACGATCGTCGCGGTTCAGGACTGTACTTTTCGTAATTCTTTGTGTTGAGGTCGTGGGTCATTTCGTCAAGTTTGTCCGCCGGAACTGCCCACCCATACGATCGATCGTAGCGCTGCGTCGTGTGCTTCTTGATCGCGCTCTGCAGTTCCTTGGTGTTGCCGGTGACGGATACCAAGTTGGTCCCGTGGTACATGGGATGCGGAATCACCCGAAGCGCGTGCTTGAACAGCAACTCCTCGACCGTCTTTTCGTGCTTCGTCAGATCTTCCACTCCCTTTTCCTTTGGGAGCTTCGCCAGGTCGACCTTGATCTCGTGAGCCTTGGCCACCTTGGCCAGTGCTGGCATGTTCTCGATTGGCACCAGGAAGGTGTCGAGGTAGGCCAGCTGCTTGCCGCCCACCTTTGCGCCCGTGACCATCTTTTTGATCTTCGACTGCAGACCGGTTCCTCGAGCATCTATCTCATACATGCCCAACGTCGGCCGGTAAGTGATCTGTGGCCCGTAGTCCGGACCGCTGACGAAATGCTGTTTCAGCTGCTCTGCCGCCCGGCGACCCTCTCTCATTGCCTCCTTTTGTCGCTGGATCTGGCGGTCAGTGTAACGCTCCTTCAACACGTCCCTCCCGCCCTTCCTGGCCTCGGCAAACTGCCTGAAGTGAGCCCGGGCAGCCTCCGCCTCGTCCCTCAGTTGCTGCGTGTGCGGCTTCCCTGTCCGCTCCTCCTCTACCATTGCCTCGAGCCCATCCACCATGTCGTCAACGGACGCGTCAGGATCGATGTCCGCCGCGAAGTCGGATGCCATGAGCGACGTGGCCTCCGAGGCCTTCTCGGGGTTGCCGGAGGTCAGGGCTCCGAGTGCCCCCAGGCGCTTGCCACACTTGTGTGCCAGGGAATGCTCCGTCTCGGTGTCGGCGATCATCCAAATCATCTCGGTCTCACTCTTGGATCCCAGCCGATGACTCCGCCCGGCGAGCTGCAGCCAGCCCATTGACGTGTAGGGGATCGTCAGGTTGATCTGGACGCGGGGAGCCGTCCCCTTCGTGTCATGGAGACTGATCCCTGTCGCGCCCTTGGAGATAGTCGCCACGCAAACCTTCTTCTCCCCGCTCTGGTACATGGCCTGCTCAGACGTGGCTTTCTTGCGCGTGTCGCCGTGGATCTCCGCCACCTTGCCGGGACCACCCAGGGCATCGACAAGTTTCTTGGGCGTGCTTTCCATCTTGGGGAGCCTGGCGATCATGGCCTCGAAGTGGTTGGCCTGCGCCAGTAGCTGCATGGCCTTGCCTTCTTGATCGTCGGGCAACCTTTCCGCCTTGCGACGAAGGTACTTCGGTATCGCGGCGAGATGGGCGTGATCGGGAACTTTGAATTCGGAGTACAGGGCAACTTGCTTTCCCTCGGCAAGCGCCTTCTTGGCGTACTCGATTGCCTTGTCGGTCTTAACGCCCTCCCAGTACTTCTTTGACCAACCAGTGAAAAGAGCTTTCAGACACCCCCCCGGTAGCACAGCATATTCCTCGGCATCCTTGATGATCTGTCGCGCCAACGAAACGGCCCCTAGGTGCTCCTCGGGGATGTCCGCTTCCTTCATCAGATCGAACCGCGCGTGAAGCCCCTCCATCGACGTCACACGGTTGATTGAAATACCGTCCACGTGCATCACGGCAGCGACGGCAGCCATGGGTAATGGGCTGGTCGGGTTGTTCACGCTATCCAGGGCCTTCCCCTTCACCTCACAACCAACGTATTCCGCCCACTTCAAGAACTTGTCGGTCGAGTCATCGTTGCCAAGTAGTACCTGTCCCTCCGGACCCTCGTTGAACAAACCCGTCTTCCACAGGTAGTGCATCTCCTTGACGTTCTCGAACGGCGTGGCGGACATGTAGAGAACCTTGTCCGCCCTGGTCATCAGCTGGCGTGCCGCCACCGATCGCGAGCCCATCTTTTTCATGTTGTGGCACTCGTCGAACGCGATCGTGTCCCACGTCCCGTCGAATAGTTCTGGTCTGAACTTTGTGAGTGCCTCACCTTCGATGTTGACCTTCTGCTTCCCGTTCTCGTCCAGATCCGGCACCAGAAGCTCATCATAACTCACGATGTAGTAACCCGGAGCGGTAGAGCTGAGCTTATCCACTCCTTGCATGTCTATCCCGTACACGCCAGAATTCTCCGGCCCCATCCACTGCGTTTTGAGATTTTCTTTGCCGGAAACGGGAACCACGACCAAGTTGCGTTTTCCGCCATGAGCTTGGAGCGCCGCAAGAGCTGTCAAACTCTTTCCTAGTCCGGCCGAATCTTGAATCAGAACACCGTCGCGATGTTTCCATGCCCAGTTGATTCGTTCCGCCCCCTCCTTCTGGTGCGGATAGAGCTTGTCGATCGCTCCAACCTGCTTCCCGGTCTCACGGTCGATGATCGGCGCAGGATGTGGGAAGTTCACGAGGCTGTCTGGAAGCTCCATCTCGGACGAGATCCGGGGGAGCAGATCGGCGTGTTCCGCGATTGCCGGCCCCTTCTGGTCCGTCACGGGTCTGGGATCTGCCACGGGACAGGGGTTCGGTGGCACATCGAAGAACTCGTTCAGGTCGAGGTCTTCTCCGATGTCTCTTGGCGCAGCTTCTCGTCTCTCTTCTTCGCTCGGTCCCTCATTAACTGGTCGATCCGGTCTCTGTCCTCCTGCGGCAGCCTCCAGTAGCCCGGGACCTCCACCACCACTCGGGGCAGGTTCTTTTTCTCGCTCATGCTTGATCTCCTCTGGGCTGACGACGATCTTTGGTGCCGGCGCTACTGGAGCGGGTTTCTCCGGTTCCTTCTCTTCCAATGATGCGAGATGGGCAAAGTGATGCGCCATGGCGGGGTAGTCTTTTTCATGTGGCATCGCCGAAATACCACGTCCCGGGTACCAATACTGATAATGATCACCCACCTTCTTATGGTAACCCCCATGCTTGCTGCCCGGGATGGGCGTGAATCCGGCCGGAGGTTTCTCCGCGCCCGTTGCACCTCCGACGTTGCCTCCGAACAAACCCATCTGCGTTGCCTTGATGATGACGCGATCATGCCAATACCGATAGACGTCAGACGCTGACCCTTTCTCGATCTTCTTGAGCTTCTTGTAGTAGTCCGCATCCTCGGTCAAGTGGTCCTTGGCGATCTCTCGGGCGATCTTTCGGTCCTTGGTGTGCTCCATCTCGACGAGAGTCCCGGCCGCCAGCTGCTCGGAGTCGAATTTGGAGTCAGACTTGCCGGCCGCCAGTCCACCGGGGATCTGGTCGTTTTTGACCCCCTTGGAGCCCTTCATCTTCTGGAAGATGTGCATCACCAGTGCCCAGTTGTGCCCCTGTCCCTGTTTCTCCGCCGCCGCCTTGGCGCGGGCCCAGAGGCCTTCTTCTTCTTTTCCGTGGACCGCGTTGACTGGCATGATCACTCCCCGATGAATGCGCGTGTTACGATGAGACGTGCGGCAGAAAATGCCTTTTCAAAATGGTTATGCTTTCTCAGAATGTTGACCAACTCGTCGATTGTCGCGCCAACTGCCTTCCTGTGATCGCTTCCCGCTGGAATAAAAATCCCCGGAGCATCCTCTCGTGTCCCGTCTACGAGATACCCGTTCTTCCTTCCCTGTGAATGCAACCGGTCTTCAACCCATGACTCGAAAGCGTAGGCAAACAGTTCCCTGTCCTCGCTGTAATAGTTCCCTCCGGCAAGTTCCTTCGCTGCAGCGTAGTGATCGGTGTCATCTCCACGGCCAGAAAGACTTCTCCACTCGTCGAGTAGCTTGTTGTGCTTGTCTCTGGCCGCCACCATCGCGTGCCAGTTCTCGTCCTTCACAACGTCGGTGGTAAACGGAACAACATCTTCTCTCTTCCACCCACCGGGCGGAGGGTTGTCAGCGACTACCTGTGCACTGGAGCCCTCCACGGGGGCTTTGAGACTCGCTTCGTCAAACGCCGTCTCTTCTTTCGTCTTCTGACGCTTCTGAACCTCTTCTTTGAGAGCGGCAAGCTGATCCGACAGTTCAATCCTTCTTTTTGCTCGGGCCTTTACTTCGTCTTCCGTTCTCTCCCTGTACTTGATCGTCTTCAGCACCTTTTCCATTGCCCGAGAGATCTCCACTGGCATGCCCGTGGGAGATCTGCCCTCAGACAAAAACTTCGGCTTGCCCTCTCGGCTGTAGGCCATCATCAAGGCGTGGTCCATGAAATGTCCCCACTCATGGGCCAGCGATCCGACACCGTGTAGTTTTGTGATGTTGATAACCTGCCGACCCGGTTCATAGTGCGCCGTCGGTGCACGAAAACCACCACTTCCTCTAGCCCCGAATGCGATACTCAATCGCTCCTTGATGCCAAGTTTGGTTGGCTCTACACCAAGAACGTCGGCCAGATCTATCAATCCGGCGTGGGCACCGGTGACATGAAACTCCCGTTCTGCATCGCTTGCCCAGTTCCCATACTCCACCCCGGGGAACCCAAAGGACTTCATGAATTCGACGCTGTCTTTTGGTGGAGAAACCTTCGGCCCGCCTTTTCTTTCCGCCTTGCCGGTCTTTCTCGTCCACACCCACTTGGAGTCCCCGACCTCCAGTGTTCCCATCTCTGGCTTTTCTTTCTTGCTCTTTGCCTTTTCGACCACCCAGGACCACGCTTCTCCTGGTGCAGCGCTTCTCACCGCCTCAACCTTTTTGTCGAATTCGGTTCTCCCCTTTGTCCTTCTGATCTCTCCGCTCCACGTTGCGCTGGCTCCAATGGCCGGACCGCCAGATCTCATTCGCACCACGTGCCCAACAAGCTCGGCAAACCGGTTCCCGAAAGCGCCGACATACAGCTTGCTTGTTGCAGCCTCCACCTTGTCAGAAATCCAGAGTGGGCTGATCGTCCCGTCGCTGTTTCTTCGCCATGCTGCAAGACCGCCCTTCGCCATGGTCTCGCGCTGGAAGGAAGGAGAGTTCTGGAGCTTCCCCCACGCCTTGTAATGATCGGCCAACGTCCCCTCGTTCCCCGCCGCCAGCCAATGCATGAAATCGAATTCCGTTCGACGCATCATTCCCCCCTCGCCCTCCCATCCAAATGCGAATGGGCCATCCTCCTTGAACCGTTCTTTGCCCAGCCTTCTGCCCAGTGCCGCGTCTTGCCACTCGTCGAACAAATCATGGACGTCGTCGATGGTCTTGCACCGGGAAAGACCGCTCAGAAGAACGCTCGCTCCCCGTCGATAGTGATCGCGGATGTCGGGATGGTCGTATGGCTTGCCAGCTACGCTGTCCAGGATCTCTTTCTTTGCAAAGGCTGCAGCTGGCTCTACTCCAGCTTCCCGATCCATGGCCGCCCAATCTGCTTTCCACGTCCCCAACACGTTCGCCTTGGTGACGAGCGTTCGGGCCAACGTGGGGTTCTTCTCCAGATCTTCCATCTTCATCGATGCGAGATCTGCGCGAGAACCCCCGATCTTCTTTCCGGCTGTCTCGAACTTGCGATCGGCTTCTTTCTCCTGACTGACTGTCTCCTTGACCTTCTCCGGCGTGACAACGAGTTTCGGCTGTGGCTTAGCATCATCCGGTTTGATCCGTCGATATCGTCCATCAGGCTCGCGAACAGCGATTCCTTGCTGAACCCACTTCTCCCACATTGGGCGTGGCCCTTCGCCTGTTATCATGCCAGACCCGAGCCCACCCTTGTCCTCTGCCCATGCTGCCGCTCGATCATGCAACTCCGTCGCGATCCCCTGCCTGCGATGCTTCTCATCCACATAAACCTGCCCGACATACCACGGTGCACTTGGCGTTTGCCGTTGAAGTAGTATGTAGGCGATTTTCCCGCCGGATCGATCCCGAACTCTCCACAGCCGTCCCTCGCCGGATGTGATCATGTCTCCTGCCGGCTCGGGGCCCTCGATACTTGTTCGCCTATTATCCTCCGGCTTCGCCCGTTCATGTGCCTCGTGAACCTCTTTGGGCTCTCCCTCATGTGGCTTGCCGGTCATCCCTTTGTCCGGGTACCAGTAGCCCCACCCGCCCGATGGGTTCTTCTTGCGAAATCCCCCGTGGCGACCGTGAGGGATCGATTCCCAGCCAGCTCCAGGTGGTTTGTTTGTCGTAGCTGCTTGCCCTACCGTCGGCTTCTCGGTCTTTTCGGTCTTCCTGGCCGGCCGATCGAACAAGCCAAGCTGCTCCGCCTTGATCAGATCTGTCAGGTTGGCAAATCCCTTTTCGGTCTTCACCTGCCCCAGCGCCCCAATCAGACCCGTCACCTGCTCCGACGTGAGCTTCGCCGCCCGAGCCGATTCCGCCAGCTGCGGATCTGCACCCACCGCGTAGGCCATGGCTTCCCCGAGGCGCATCCTGACCTTGTCCGTATCCACATCCCGCTCCTCGAGCGCCGCCGCCGACCGTTCGGCATCCATCAACCGCCGCAACTCTCGCACCACAGCATCGATGAACATCGCACCGGGCTTGGACTTGTGAAGCGACGATCGCATGATGCTCGCGAACATGGCTTCCTGTCCCGCTGCAACGGGGGGTGGTCCATCCTCGGGCACCTCCTCCGTCGTGGTCCCCTTTCCCTTCTTCTTCATTGCCTCCGTTATCCCGAAAGTCGCCTCGAGCTGGGCCTGTTCCACCTTCGCTCGCTTCTTGTTCTCCGAAATCGCCCTCTTGCTTATCTGAGACAGGCCGAACGATCGATCCAGGGCAACATCCGGGGTTTCCTTCTCCTCGCCGCCAAACAGCGATCCGCCAGCCACCTCGCGAGCTGCCTCGGCCCGCCGAGCGAACTCTCGGAATCCAGCTGCCATCTTGTTGGGCCCGTTATACTCGTCGAGCACCTGCAACAGCGCCCGGGCCACATTGTCCTTCTGAATCGTCAGGGCCGGATGATTTGGATCTAGAGTTTCGTTGACCGTCTGCTTGTCGAAATAGTCCTCGTGCGTCTTGATCTGCGATTGCGCACGAAAAGCGATATCTCCCCTGACCGCCGCTTCAAGCGCTCCTCGGATGTCCCATCCCGCCGCCTCCGCCCGGAGCATGTACGGAACGGACTTGGCGATGTTACCCCTGGTCTCCTGGTTCATCTTGGACAGTAAAGTGGCATCAGGGATCATGCGTGCGGCAAGCACCCGCTCCACCCTTAGCCGACCATCCTCATTCAACAGACCAGTCTCGGGATCTACGAACTCGTCACGGTTCATTTCATCGATGATGCCAGACCGTTCGAGGGCCTTCACAAAGCCGGCTGACTTGGGATTGTGCAGATAGGACGCGAGGGATTGATCTGGCTCCATGTCCGTCGTCAGAGCACCAACCAACTCATGGTTCACGAAGTTCTTCCCGATGGCAACCTCTGCGGTCCTGGGATCCAGGCCCTTGGTCAAGGACTCGTTCAGCCGCCGACCGAGCATGCGCAGCTTATCCGTTTCCTTGCCGGCCTGGACCTTTCTCACCAATATCGGATGCTTCATGGCCTGCACGTCAGCCGTTGACAGGCCAAAGTTCTTCGCCTGGGACATGAGATAGGTTCGAAGACGAGCAGCCGATTCGGGATGCTGCGCGTAGGCCAGCTGTTGCGCCATTGTGCGCCCGTTGCCCCCGAGAACCACGTTGTCTTCCGTCACAACCGGCGTGCCGTTCACCCCGTCGGGGTTCGTGTTGATCACGATCTCTGGCCGGATCGTCTGGCCGATCTTGTGGACCTTCATCTGCTCGCCCACTAACTCGTGATAGCGCCGCTCCTGGACCCCGGTCGGGTAGTCCTTCCGTGGCGCCATGGTCAGCGGATCGTGGCTAGCGATCAAATCGTCGGCCTCGACCACGGCATACTGGGCGTCCAGTTCGCGGATCCCCGCCCCGGTCTTGTCACGCATGAACACCTTGGTGTGGTCTCCCTGAAGTTCCTTCTGTGGCTCTGTCGATCGTGGCTTGCGAGCTGCAACCAGAAAACCGTTCGGCTGGGCAACGACGGCCACCTCGTGCCCGGGCCTGGTTGCCGCCAGCTTCGCCGCCGATTGTCGATCCGGGCTGAAGCCCACGATCTCCTCCCATCCTCCCTTCCCCAACTCGTCGAGCGAGATGTCCTTGACGTCGGCCCGGGGCGTCAGCTCCGGCTTCTCTTCTCGAGCACGCTTTCCCGCCCGCTCCGCCCTTTGCTTGGCGATCGCATCCTTGGTGCCACGCTTCTCGTGGTACTGGTTGATCATCCCCCGGAGCCCCTCCTCGCCGATGCTGGTCGTGTGTCCGGTCTCGTCGTGCCGGATCGTCACGTTCCCCTGCCCCTGGTCGTGCTTCATCACCTCCCAGTGGCCCTCGTGCCCCTCGTGCTCGCCCTTGATCTTGGTCCCCTCGTGGAGCTTCTCGCCCGAGACGATCACCCCACGCTTGGGGATGTAGTAGTAGTACCGATACTTGGGCTTCGCTCGGCCGGTAAGTTCCCTCTTGAAGTACTTGTGGCCAGCGCCCTTCTCGAGCGGATCGACCATCATGGCCACAAGAAAGCTTTTCATCCGCACCACAGGCCAGCGCTGCGGTCCTGTGGCCATCTGCGTCTGGATGTACTGCAGGGCCCGACGCATGATCTCCTGACGACGGTACGGATCGTCTGGCAGGGCTCCACGTAGATCGTGAAGCATGCTCCCGTGGGCGTCAGTGGGCGTCGACGATGTGGACCAGGCTGTCAGTCGCTGTCGCAACACCGTTTCGATGTCTCGTGGCAAGCCGAGACCAACGAAGACATCGTCGATCGTTTTGACGACCTTTCCGGTCGGCATTGGATCTGCCGGCACGGTACGGCCGTTGACGAGGGATTGAAGCGAGCTGTTGGAAATGACAGTGCGCACCTGGGGCATAGGTGACTCCAAACGGAGCCCCGGGCACATGCCCCTCGGAGGGCGCGGCGCGGCGCCCCAGGGTTCTCGTTACGTGAAAGACGACCAGTCGCCGAGCGACGTGTCCGCCACTGCCACCGGCCACGAACGCACGATGTTGTTGTATGACTGGACAACCGTCGTGTCGCCGGTTCGTCTCAGGGTCGTTTCGCCGAGCTTCACCCATGCGTTGCCGGCGCCCACTGCCGCCTGGATCACCGCAGCTGATGGGGCAACCTGGGCCCCCCACAGCGCCGTGGTGCCCTTCACCGTCACCAGCGAAATCGTGCCGGTGACGTTCTTGAGCACGACAGCCGCCACGCACGCGTACCCATCGGCAAACGAGGTCAAGAGCGATCCGGTATGGATCACGTTGTCGGCCTGCACCACCAACTCCGCGATCACTCCGTCGACGGTGGCAAGCAATGCGGAAACGTTGATCCTCCACACGGTGTTTCCAACGCCGCTTGCCTGTGTGGATGCACTCGTCGGCGCGACGACAAGTCCGCCCTCCACCCTGTTCTTGAACCAGGTCCGGATCTTCTCCAGATCCTGGATCAGCTTGTCAAACTCCGATTGAAACTCGCTTGGCGTGATATGCCGAGTCGGCGACACGGCAGAACGTCCGGACATGCTTGGCCTCCTATGTGTCTTCTTTCAGTATCCCGGGATAGGAAAGTACCGGGTTTCCGTTGCTTACACCGTAGCTTTTTAGGCCAAACGGGTCAAATGTTTCGTTTTCTTCCACATCGATCTTTGGTGGGCTCAGGGCCAATGGAGCAGCAGATCCGTCCAGAACTGCCTGTTTTGGTTGTGTTTCATCGGATGGAAGTCCACCCACCCAATGTGCCGAGAAACCGCCTCCCATTCTGATTGCCACGTCACAAAACCAGGTTGCCATCGTTAAATCGTCGTGTTCGCCAACGGACACAACCTTCCCCGAGTGAACACTCATGCACTGCAACTCACCCATCCACAAGTCCGTCAACTCGATCGATCTCTCGTCACCTCGAGGTATCCGCCATTTTCGGTTTTCGAAACTCATCCTGAGCGACGGAATCCCGCGATCGATGTGGTGCTTGTTCACGGCTATGGAGGTCATCCCCTTGCGCCAGGGCTTCTTCGGCGTGATGCCAGTCGTGAAGAACGATCGAATCGGAATGTCTGTTTCTCGGCGAAGCTCCTGTGGCCATACCCGCTGCATCTGGTTCGCTTCGATGTGAAACATGTCGGGTCTGAACTTGACGTAACAGTCCTTGATCACGTCTTTCTGGGATTGGAACGTCATCCCGCGCTCACGGATGATCTCGACGATCCATCGGTTGCCCAGCTTATCCAGGGCCACGATGAACACCACGAAGTAGTCAGAGCCGATCTCGGTCGACATGGCGATGTCTACGCCCGCATATCTGACCGTCCCCATTTCGTCCCAGTAGCTCGCCGGCAGACCGAGGCGATACGGCATCCTGATGTCAGATCCGGCGAACAGCGAGGAGGGAAACAGAGATGACTCGTCCGTCATTGGAACGCAGTTATGAACCGCAATCCCGTCGGCTACATAACTGTTTTCATCCTCCACCTCAATATTGAATACCTCTCCCTCATAGTCATATGGAATCAGTGTTTCCTTAATCCTAGTCCAGCTATGCGATCTGTTATGCAATCTCCTTTCCCGAATCGAATCCGCACCTCCGCCATCAACCGTCAACCTCCAAGACGTTCTAAATTTATATTCTCTCCCCCGGCCGTCGTTGTCGAAAAATCCGAATCCTTCTCCTCCTAGTTTCTGAATATTTATCGTTGATACGATCCCGCATTTGGCAAGTAAATACTGAATGTCATGCAATAGTAAATTTGAAACACTTGACACCCTTACTTGCCTGCCCGCTTCGACGCTTCCGTCACCGTCAATGTATCCCATGCATATTGCGAATGACATTTCCCGAGAAATGTTTCTAAATACTTGCGGGATCCTTTTGTTGGCAGCGCCTTTCCCGAACATTCTCTCAAACCAATCTGCAACTATTGAAGAGCATGCAATAATCTGTATCGTGTTACCGTCCACATCCTCAACTGTTCTGCATTTGATCCCAAAAATATCCAATACGGATTCGATTACTTCCCGTGCAAAGGTATCTTTCTCATGGAGACCAAAGGACCAAACTAATGATTTTCCTTTTGCGCCGATGTGTCCCTCGGCAAGCCACAACCCAACAATCCTCATCAACTCTTCGGATATGGGAATCTCAATCGGAACAGACTTTGCTCCACTTTTTCCTACAGATCCTGACGGGATATGTTTTGCTGAACCACGTGCATACATTCTGGATCTGCACGACGTAAGAAGATACGGAACACTGCAGGCATGATCAAGTCTGATGCTCGTTAGCTGTTCATCAAAATCGGATGGAATGGGGAAGGTTACGGAATCGCCGTTTGTTAAATTGAGAGATGAGACAAAACCATCCTGTGTAAAGATTGGATGATCTGGCGTAACGTGCAACAAGCCTTTTATTCTAAGTAGACGTCCGATGTAATATCTTCTGAAGGTTTGAATCACCTTTTTCCATGCACCTGTATGCGCAAGGACAATATCACCTGTTTTTATGCGTTCGATTTCAACCGCCCCACACAGGGTTTCGATCATGGTTTTTGGTCTACAACACTGAAATTCTCGAGCAAATCTTGTAGGTCCAATCTCCTGCTTCTTGTCTTCGAGCTTTTCCAGGCTGTAGATCTCGGGGAACAGCGGCTTTCCATCTTCGATCGCTGGGAAGTTTATTACGTGGTAACGTTTTGTCTGTTCGATTTTAGAGTACAAATCCGCAGCATGCAGGGGCGTGCCAACGCATATGATCTGCCCGTCCGGGGTCACCATGTTTGATATGGCAGAAAAGAAAAACTCCGTGACCCGATCTCTGACCGTCTCGCTGTACAAGCACTCATCGTCCAGACAGTCATCCGCCACTATCCAGTTCGGGTGACCTCCTCGGATGCGCGTGCCCCAACCACGTCCACGTATCAGTGTCCCTGTTGTTGTTCTGATTTCACGCTTAGTCCAGATTTTGTCCTTGCCAATCGGAAGTAGGTGGAGCAGCTTTTCGTTGCCTTCTAGCTGTTCTTTCGTTTCTGCTAATCGTTCCTCCGCTAGCGTCTGCGAAGCTGAAAAAATGTATCCCAGGGATCCGGGGTGATTGATGTCAGCTTTCCAGATCGGAAATGCAACCCCCAAGGCCATTGACTTTCCATGGCCACGAGCAGCTCTGGACAACACCCTATCGTGATCTCTGACAGCCTCATCCCACGCGAGATGATGTCTCCCAACCATGAACCGACCATTGAACGGTGGCTGTGGTGGCCCCTGGAGCATGTTCACCGCGTAGTAGATGAACGAAACCTTCATCATCTGCTCATGCAGACGTTCCCTGCTTTCCTTGTCATCGAACCGTTTGTCTCTGGAGTGTGGATCTACGATGACACCATTGATTAGCGGTGTACGTGGTGGCGGATCGTAGCGAAGGAGCAGATTCACGTCGGTTGCGCTTTCCTCCTTCCGCTTCGCTTCTTCTTCTCTATCGGAAGGTCTCTGACTGTGGGAGTGGTCGGAAACTGAGCTTGCAGAACAGCTATGGCGAGCAACTTCCTCTCGTGTTTCAGGGCCGCCTCCACGTCGTGATGGGTTGCCAAATGCTTTTCCCCGTCCACGGAGAATACCATAAAGAAGACCTCACCAGTAGATGTGGAAAGCTTGATCATTTATGCGGACTCTTCGCAACAAAGCGTGTGTTGTAACTTGTGCCATGCTGCCAAAAAGTTACCTCCGGTGATGATCCGTTCAAGCTGTTCGCAGATTTTCTCGCTCAACTCTCCAATGGCGTCCTCGGCAACCTTGTCAGCAGTCTTTCCTATCTCCGTCAACCTCTCCTCTAGCGCTTCGATCCTCTCCCTCAGGGATTGCAGGGTGGCTAACTCTGGAGCCTGGGCACCGGTTCCGCCGGTTGGAGGTCTGCACTCCTTCCAGTTCTTTAACGCAGGCCGCGTGAGATCTGCAATGCTGACAGTGCCAGAGTTGGCCAGCCTCTCTTGGAGCAATGGCTTCAACAACACACACACCTTGTCTGGCGTAAGCCAATCCAGCCCGAACTCATCTACGATCTTGATCTGAAGTACCAGCGTTTTCTCGTAGTGCATCAGCCATCCCTCCAGTGCAGCGCTTTCTCTGCAACGCGTTTGAGAAAATCAGGATAACCCTCCCTGCCACCGCCGCGATTGCCCATGACCCCGCAAAACGCAGAATTTGTGAGTGGTCCCCACTTGCCGTCCATCGGTCCGCAGTCGCATCCGAACACCGTTTGCAGAGCGTCCTGGATGAACAACACCCGGCTGTTTCGGGCCTTCCCGGTCAGGTCGCCGGGACGCAACACCGGCGCCGTCCCGTCGTCACAGTGCCAATGATCGTGGTGCTCTGAGTCATATGCCCAATTCAACACGGTCCCGAACGTTCGCCGTAGAACAGCCTCGATTCCGAGATAGGTTTTTCTGTTCGTTCCGTAAGCCGTCTCGGTCACAAGTGACATGCAGTCGTTGTCCCACCACACCGAGTCGATGTCGATCGCCCTCCCTTGGCAATGCCGACACGGCTTGTGATCCTTGTCAGTTCTCCACTTGTCATGCCATGCACCGGCAAGCACCAGCGACGACAAATCCGGGAGCAGATGCGACAACTCTTCGACGAAACAAGCCACCTTGGCCTCGAACGCCGGAGTCCACCTCACAATCCTTGGCTTGCCCAATGCGGCCTCGAACGCCGGAGTCCACCTCACAATCCTTGGCTTGCCCAATGCCCAATATGGATCTTTGGCCGTCCTCGCGTATCGGATCAGGATCCGACCGCCGCCGAAAGTGCTGTATGTCCTCGTTTCACTTTGCGGTGTCGGTTCCATCTCTCTCCCCCGCAACGATGCGCATGATTTGGGACGTAAGAATCACGTCCGTTGTCTTCAACGGGCAATCTTCGATTTGCGCTGGTCCGTCGTCCTCGCTCAGCCAGCACCACTCTCCTCCCTCTTCGCCGTGATACCGTGCTGGGCACTCGTCGCAGTTGTCGATCTGGATCACTCGCACCAATCGTTCGGCCATCATACCTCTCCTTCTTTCTCCCGTATCGCGTCTTCGAGTCGTCGCAGCCATCGCCTGAAGCTGCCGCGCCAGCTCCGTGAATGCCAGTTGTACCGCGCCCATTCCGTCTGCTTGCACTGCCACGTCCGCCTGAGCCTCGTAGAACATGCCATGCTGCTCCAGGACAAGATCTCGGCCGCCCGGGTCAGGTTGTTGCGGTAGTCGAGATAAAACCGCTTCTCCGCGCAGCTCGCGTGTACCTGGGCCAGACCGATGTCACAGCGACCGTCCCACTCCCTGCGGAAAACACGGTTTCGACACTTGGTCTCGGTCATCACCGCAGCCAGAATCACCGTCACCGGCACACCATGTCTGACAGCGGCTCGTTGCGCCTCATGCACAACCAAATCTGGGCGTTGGCACTGCGGATCGAGCGACAGGAAGGCTAGCAGCAACACGGACACCGGAACACCTAGTCCCTGGTTCTCGTCGATCGTCTCCCGTTTCCCTCTTTCTCGTCTTTCCTCTTGTCCTGTGCGTCGCTCACTCTGACGGTGCGCCCGTTGATCTTCTGCCCGTCCTTCTTCTTGGCCTTCTCCGCCGCCTCTTCCGTGGTGAACTCCACGAATCCGAAGCCTCTGCTCTTGTTTGTTTCTTTCTCCCGAATCACCTTCGCGGACACGATCTCGCCACAGTCCAAAAACGCTTCCTCGAGATCTGCGTCGTCCGTCCCCCAGCTGATACCTCCTACAAAGATCTTCTTCACTTCTCTTCTCCGTTGTTGTGTCCCTGCCCCTTGCTTGGATCCTCGAGCTGGGCAGGGCTCTCTATCTGGCCTCGGCCAGGGATCCGTTATCCCCCCTCCAGGGCTTCCATTCTGGACATGGAGTTGAAGGTGTCCACGCATCAGGGCAGACACTGCACAGCCAGCGTACAATCGGACCACCCGGATCGAGTTGGTGCGGATTTAGATCGCACACGATCGCACCCGCGATACCCCACCTGGCGTGACCACACGTTTTGCACCCGTAAGTCATCGATCTGACGGTCTGCTTCCGTGGAACTCGTCGAGATATCTTTTCTCACTCACCTCCAGCGCTGCCTTGTGCTCGCCGAGATACTTGTCAGCCTTCGTAGCGATGTCCTGTGGCGAGACGTCTTCTCCCTTGCTCTTGAGATAAGCCGACACGCCAGCCACTCCCAGTGCTACGAGTTCCTGTAACAGCCATGCCCAGTTCATCAGATTCTCCTTCGGGCCCCCGCTCGGCTGTCGCAGCCGAGATCCCCAGTATGTTAGCCGGTGACGCAACTTGCCGGGGGCTTTTCTGTCAACTCTTGACCGCAAGCCGAACAGCGCTGGGCCCTACGAACGGCTTTCAATTCATACTTGTGGCTCCCACTCTCCGGATCCTCCACGGTATCGAAGGTGACTTCGTATTCGGGGATGGTCTCACCCTCTTCTACCTCGTCGAACAGATCGCTCATGCCTATGTATTGGACATCGTCACGACACATTTTTCGATCTGCCGACAGGATAAACACCCTGGACAGAAACGGCTGAAGCATGTCCCAGGTCTGTCCGCCAGGTCCGTCCGCCATCATGAGACACACGACCTCTCCAGATATGTTGAATCTTCCAAGGCGCTGTCTTAAGCCCCGTTCCATCATTGCACCAACCTCAACAGGCCGCTCTTTTCCAGGCTCGTCTTCAGTCTGGCCAGCGCCTCGAGGATCTGCGCCAGGGTGGCCTTGGCCTCCGTCTCGTTGCCGATGATCAGAGCTGCGCAAGCCGTCTGCACACCAAGGTGGATCCCGTTCGCCGAGACCACGCTCGCCTTCTGCACAGTCCAGCATGTCTTGAACCCCGGACAGGTCTCAGCCCACGATCCGAGCGTATCGACCACAGGCCTGGACGTGGGAGCCTCCTTGCGACAATCGGTGATCTTCTCCCTGCACAGGTCCTCGAGCATGGGATTTGCCCGTTTCATCAGGCTTGCGGTCACGTCGTTTACCGCGTTCAACCTCTGCGCCGTGGTCATCCCGCAGCTGGCGCAAAATAGGCAAACGATCCCGAAGATGCCCAGGACAACCAGAAAAGATCCAACTCGGGCCCGATGGTCGTTCATTGTTTTTTGCCCTCCTCTTTCTCTTGGTTCTTTTCGTCCTTTTCTGCCCGTAGGTCGTTCGCCGCCGTCTTTTCTTCCTCTGTCCCGACCTCCCCAAAGACCTTCGGCAGCACCGCCTTGCCAACCAGGCTCCACAGGAGAGCCGACTCCGCCCCGGTCACGAAACCGTCCAGGATGAAGTTGGCCCAAACAAACGGAGTCACCGAGAGATGTGATGGGAGCGTCGCCAGAAATCCCATCAGGGCCGTGATCCACGGGATGTATTTGGACTCGATTTTGGCGATGATGATCTTGTCGAATCGGCGCCAGAAGTAGATGAGAATCGTCAACAGGAGAGCGATTGCGGGCCTCCACTCGTGCGATCGAAACA
>Ga0315284_10004122_pt1 | contig 20638 bp, 17 predicted proteins | sample YL17G09_16_MG_FD_203696 | JGI IMG/M metagenome (GOLD analysis project Ga0315284, IMG submission 203696) | Sediment microbial communities from Yellowstone Lake, YNP, Wyoming, USA - YL17G09_16 | ecosystem: Environmental > Aquatic > Freshwater > Lake > Sediment | place: USA: Wyoming | collected...
ACTAGCGGCCCCTGTGCACGGTTGGCAATACGGAACAGCGATCCCCGAACGAAGGCCTCCGACCCCATGCGTGATAGGCAGATGCTCCCCAGCCTCGGCCCCGGGGTCACGCACACCATGTCCGGATCGTGTGTGTTGAAGAGCGCAGCGGTGAGCGCTAGGTCTGCCAGTGCAGCTCGTACAGCCGGACCGGCTTGTCAAGCCCCTTCAGGACAGATTCCCCTTGATCAGAAAACGCAAAGCCCTTGCCCGCTGCAAGCTCCTGCACAACGTTAGAGGCTAGTATCTGGCAGGGCTGGGCGTGTGCACACACGCGGGCTGCCACCTGAACCGCTGTGCCGAATAGGTCCTCGTCCTCCGCCACCGGCTCCCCCGCGTTCAGCCCGATGCGGACGCGTATCGGCGTCTCCGGGTGCTCATCATCGTGGGCGGCGAAGGCCCTCTGCATGGCTATGGCGCACTCCAGCGCCCGCGTGGCCGATGAGAACGACGCCATGAACCCGTCCCCCATCGCCTTCACCTCGGCGCCGCCGTGGGCCCGCAGCGCCTCCCGCACGATGCGCTCGTGGTTTCGCAGCACCTCCCGCGCCTTGGCGTCCCCCAGCCGTTCGGTCAGCGCCGTCGACCCCTCCACGTCCGTGAAGAGGATGGTGCAGAGACCGCCCGCCGCGTGCTGCTCCGCCCCGGCTGGGGCAGGCTCGCTATCCCCCAAGAACTCGTCGATGGCCGCCAACACCGCCTCCATATCGCCCACCCACGGCGCCGTCGATTCTCCCTCGAGGAGAGCCAGGCGAGCGTCGGGTATTCGGGAGGCCAGATCCTTGGCGACCTCCACGCCGGGAAGCAACGCGACCTGGCGACGCTGGAGTATCAAGGTGGGCGACCTCACCCGCGAAAGGACGGCCGTGACATCAAACTCCGCAAGCGCGTTATAGATGGCGCGTGCCGTTTCTGGCGTGGTGCATTCCCGGAAGTAGGCAGCGTAGCGGTGCGCTTCCCCACCTGCCGACCATCCCACCCCGGCATGCGCCAATGCCTCCGTGAATAGCTCCCAATCCCCCTGTAGCATTGCCTGAAATGCATGCTCACGGGCTGCCCGTGCCCACCACCATGGGCACCAAAGCACAAGCTGCGACACGGTCTCCGGGTGGCGGGCCGCGTAGGCGATGGATACCGGGGCTGCGTTGATAGTCCCGAACAAAACGAGTCTCTGCACGCCCAGGCGTTCCACCACCGCCTGCAGGTCCAGCACATCGGCGTCGACGGAGTGGTCGGCCACGTTGCGGTCCGAAAGGCCCGACCCCCTCCCGTCGTAGCGGACCAGCTTCCGCTTCTCCGCCAGCCGCTCATACCAGCGGCCGCACCCAGGGAGCTGCCACTCCAATTGGATATGGCTCCAGGGAGGAGTTGGCATGTACACGAAGGGCACGCCTTCCCCCAGCGTCCAGAAGGCGATGCTCACCCCGTCGGCTGTGTGCGTGTACTGGATGCGCGGCTCCATCACCCCTCCTCCCTCCAGCGCACCTCGTAGAGCCGTACCGGATCCTCGAAGCCGCGCAGCGCGACCTCGCCCCGGTCGGCGAAGAGAAACCCCTTGCCCGCTACGAGCTGCCGCACCACGTCCGAGGCCAGTATCTCCTCGCCCTTCGCCTGCGCCGCGATGCGCGCCGCCAGGATGACCGCCGTCCCGAACAGGTCCGCCTCTTCCGCTATCGGCTCCCCTGCGTTCAGGCCGATACGGACGCGTATCGGCGTCTCTGGGTGCTCATCATCGTGGGCGGCGAAGGCCCTCTGCATGGCGATGGCGCACTCCAGCGCCCGCGTCGCCGAGGAGAAGGAGGCCATGAACCCGTCCCCCATCGCCTTGACCTCCGCGCCGCCGTGTGCCCGCAGCGCCTCCCGCACGATGCGCTCGTGGTTTCGCAGCACCTCCCGCGCCTTGGCGTCCCCCAGCCGTTCGGTCAGCGCCGTCGACCCCTCCACGTCGGTGAACAGTATGGTGCAGAAGGCGCCCGCCGCGACCGGCTCGGCTCCGGCTGGGGCGGGCTCGCTATCCCCCAAGAACTCGTCGACGGCCGCCAGCACCGCCTCCTCGTCGCCCACCCACGGTATGTCCGATGCGCCCTCCAGGAGGGCGAGGCGGGCGTCCGGAATTCCGGAGGCGAGACCTTTCGCGACCTCCAGGCTGGGAAGCACCGCGACCTGGCGACGCTGGAGTATCAAGGTAGGCGACCTCACTTGCGAAAGCACGGTCGCGACATCAAACTCCGCAAGCGCGTCATAGATGGCGCGCGTGGTTTCTGGCGTCGCGCATTCCCGCAGGTAGGCAGCGTAGCGGTGCGCTTCCTCACCCGTCGACCATCCCAGCGCGGCATGTGCCGCTGCCTCTGTGTATAGCTCCCAGTCCCCCTCTCTCAGCGCCCGGAATGCCTGGGAGCGGGCTTCCTGCGGCACCCACGGGCACCACAGCACAAGATGGGATACGGCCTCCGGGTGGCGGGCCGCGTAGGCGATGGCGACCGGGCATGCCGCGCGAGAGCTGACTAGAGCGAATCTCTGAATGCCCAGGCGTTCCACCACCGCCTGCAGGTCCAGCATATGGGCGTCGACGGAGTAGTCGGCCGCGTTGCGGTCCGAAAGGCCGCACCCCCTCCCGTCGTAGCGGACCAGCTTCCGGTTCTCGGCCGCCCGCTCGTACCAGCGGCCGCACCCAGGGAGCTGCCACTCCAACTGGATATGGCTCCACGGGAGATTTGGCATCTGCACGCCGGGTGGCCCTTCTCCCAGCGTCCAGAAGGCGATGTTCACACCGTCGGCGGTCTTGGCATATTGGATGCGCGGCTCCATGGCGGTACCATCCTACACCATCGAGAGCGCCCCGACGAACTAGATCCCACCCAGCAGCGCCTCCGCCATCTCCACGTGCTTGGGCATGCCGATGCGGCGGTACATGGCCAGGGCCTCCGTTAGCAGCTCGCGGGCCTTCCCGCGGTCGCCGGGGGCGTCGCGGTCGATGAGCATGCGGGCGTACCAGCGCCGCACCTCCGGCTGTTCGATGACGACCGGTATCTCATGGGCCTGGCGCAGGGCCGTCTGGTAGTGCTCCGCCGCCTTTTCCCACTGCCCGCCGGCGGCCGCCGCCATGCCCGCGATGGACTGAAGGAGTCTAGCGTCAGGCCAGCGGATAACGTCACCGGTATCGATGCTCTCCAGGATCAGGGGGTAGAGCTTGGCGGCCTCATCCCGTTCACCGAGAACAGCCAGACCCTCGACCACCGCCTGGAGCATCAGCCAGGCACCATCGGTGTTGGCCTGGCCAGCACGGGGGATGTTTTCCAGCCTCTCCTCTAGCATAGTGAGGGCTGCATCTTTATCGCCGGCATAGGCCTTCGCTAGGAGGAGAAACGCCCAGTCCGCACCGGCCCAGAAGCCTGGGGGCTCCAGCCTGGCGGCCGCCTGGAAGCTCTCCAGCGCCTCCCCCCACCGGCCTCTCCAGAAATGCACCAGACCGAGGAGGGTGTAGGAGATGGAGATGAAAGCCCAGCCGACGTCGCGGCACAGCTCCAGGTCGCCTCTGGCGAACTCCTCGTACTTGTCGATGTCCCCCGTGAGCATGAACTCACGAAGTCCCCGAGCGCGCCCGGCCTGGACGAGAGCGCCCAGGTGGCCCAGGCGGGAGGCCAGGGCCTCGACCTCTTGGCTGATCTTGGCGACCTCGTCCAAGCGGCCCAGCATAAGTAGCGCGTACTGGCTGGGCCACAGGGCGTCGGCCAGGGGCCAGAGGTCACGAGCCGAGCGCAGCAACTCCGCTGCCCTCAGACCGCTATCGACGATCTGAGGTAATTGCAGGTAGGCCCAATGGTGGACAGTCTTGGCGCTGAGGACCAGGCCGAGAAGCCGCTGATCGCCCAGTTGCTCGGCCATCGCCACGGCCTGGGCGATCATGCCGTCGCCGGCTGTGTGGTAGCCGCCCAGGCTGAGGACGAGGCCGGCCCGGGCAAGGAGGCGACAGCGGTCGGCGCTCACCTGCTCCCCCAGGGCGTTGAGGCCGCGGCGACTGATCTCCAGGGCTTCCACGTAGCGGGCGCCCCACATCAGTTGCACACTGATGTCAAGGGAGATGCGGCCGACCGCCTCGGCGTCGCCCAGTTCCTCGTAGGCGGTCAGGGCCTGCCGCCAGTCGGCCAGCGCTTCTTCCCAGCGGCCCAGGCTCCGCTGGGCCAGCCCCCGTTCGTACAGGAGGTCGGCGTGCCCCGGGCGGTCATCGGTCGGCTGTAACGAGAGGGCGCTCTCGTAGTGCCGCAGGGCGTCCTCGAAGGCAGCTGAACCAAGGGCCCGCTCGCCGGCCAGCGTCAGGTAGTGAACCGTCTTCTGCGGGTCAGCGGCTGTCCCGGCTTGGTGCAGATGATAGGCTAGGTCGGCGGCGTGCTCCTCCAGAGTGCGGGCGTATACCCGCTCCATCGCCTCCGCTACCCGCAGGTGCCGCCGCTGCCGCCGGGGTGAAGAGAGCCCGCTTACCAGCGTCTGGCGGATGAGCTCGTGGGCGAAGGTGAAGCGGGCCTCGGGGCCGTCGCCGCTGGAGGTGATGAGGTGGGCCCGCTCCCCTTCGTCGACGGCGTCCAAGAGCACGTCGGTGTCCACCTCGCCCAGTGCCTCCAGTAGTTCGAAGCTGAAAGCGCGGCCGATGACGGCGGCAGCAGTCAGGGCGCGGCGGCATTCGTCAGTCAGCCGTTCCAGTCGCTGGCCGATGACCAGGCGGACGCTGCGCGGCACCTCCAGCTCGCCGATGCCGAGATCGGAGCGCCAGCGGCCCTGTTCGTCGAAAAGCTTTCCCTCCTCCGCTAGGTGCTTAAACACCTCTTCCACGAAGAAGGGGTTCCCCTCCGTCTCGCGGTAGACCTCCTGCACAAGAGAGGTCGGCGGCTGCTGGCCGCTGAGAACCCGCAGCATCGCCTCCACGCCCACCTCAGGCAGCCGCTTGAGGGCCAGATGATGAGCCAAACGCTGGCGTGTCAGTTCCCGCAGGGCCGCGGCCAGGGGTCGGGCGACGTCCATCTCCACGTCTCGATACGTCCCCAGGATGAGGACAGGCATCTCGTGGAGCCGCTGGGTGATGTGCTGGAGGAGCAACAGCGTGGAGTCGTCGCCCCAGTGGAGGTCTTCCAGCATCAGAAGAAGTGGCTGCCTCTGGGCCGCCCGTTGCAGGAACTCCAGTACACAGTTGAACAGGTAGCGGCGCTCCTGCTCCGGTGGCAGCTCCAGGGGTGGCGGGATGTCGGAGAAGAGGCGACGGAGCTGCGGCATCAGCCTGGCCACCTCCGGCGCCGCGTCGCCCAGCGCGTCACGCAGAGCCGCCGCCGGGATCGCCCGGGCCGCGGTTTCCAGTATCTCTACGAAGGGGACATAGGGCGGTGCCCCCTCCATCTCGCAGCAGTGACCGGTCCAGGCCAGAACTCCCTGCTGCCCGGCTTCCAGCAGCAGCTCCTCGGCTAGTCGCGTCTTGCCGACCCCGGCCTCGCCGCCGATCATGACCAGGGCGCCCCGACCGCGGACAGTCTGGTCGAGAACACGCCGCAGGTCGGCCCGCTCGCTCTCGCGGCCCACGAAAGGTGTTCGCTCCACGAGGGCCGGCACGGCGGCGACGGATGTCCTCGCCTCCTGCCAGGCGGCTTCGTAAAGATGCCAACGTTCGGGGAAGCCCTTGAGGCGAAAGCGGCCGCGGTCGACCAGCTCGACGTCCTTGGCCCGGCCCAGGACACCCCGCACGGTATCGGAGAGCAGGATCTGGCCGCCCTTAGCCTTGGCGGCGATGCGGGCAGCGGCGTCCACCGCGGCCCCGAACAGGTCCGCCTCCTCCCGGATGACCTCTCCCGTGTTCAGGCCGATACGGACCTGCACCTGCTGGTCGGCATGCTCGCGGTTGTGCGCCTCCAGGGCGCGCTGAATGCCGACGGCGCAGGCCACCGCCTTTCGCGCCGAGGCAAAGGCAACCATGAAGCCGTCGCCCAGGGACTTGACCTCGTGGCCGCAGTGCTGCTCGACCTGCTGGCGCACCAGCTCCCGCTGGGTGCGCAGTATCACCTGTGCGGCCTCGTCGCCCCGGCGTGTCGTCAGATCGGTGGAGCCTTCCACGTCGGTGAAGAGGACGGTGACGGTGCCTTCAGGGAGCTCATGTGCCATCGTAGCCATCCGTAGCCCTGGATGACCCAATGTTACTGCGTTTGCTAACGATGTCAAGAGGACAGGTTCCTCTTGACGCCCGACGGCCGTAGGCTGGCGAGACCCCCTGCCGGCTCATCGGCTCAGGCCGCCCAAGTGTGCCTCTGGCCCAGCCGTGCACGGCCGTCGAAGGGGGAGAACTTGGAGCGGGAAACGGGGACTCGAAGCCGCGACCCCCTGCTTGGTAAGGCAACCAGTTCCCACGAACGCCGCACACAATGCACGCTTAGTGTGCGTTGCATCGATTGCGCAAGAGACGCCATCCATGTCCTCGCCAGCCGCGCTATTTCCGCCCCCGTCTCCACGGCGCTCTCCACGAACCCCTAGTAGGGAGGCCAACTGGTCGGCCTGCCCGGCTGAGAAGAGTCGCTCCAGCGATGACCGGCGAGGGCAGAGCCGAGCCATACGCCCGCCTGCGGAAATAGCCCCAGGTACCTACGGAGACGAGCGAGTAGAAGGCAAGCACGCTGAGCGCTGTCACGACCCTCTTTTGGGGAAGTACGTCCAGGTAGGAATTCTCCTGCTTCAAGATCACCCAACAGAAGAGGAAGATCGCCGAGGTGAAAACCCCAAGCCAAACCCAGAGACTCCATTGCATCATCTTCGACCCGTCCATAAAAGCGAGTGGAATCATGTTGAAGAGCGAGCCTTGGAGGCCCGCTACGAAGATAGCTACAGCTGCTCCTTCAGGCAGCGCCAGCCACCAGTTGTCGCTGTTCTGTGAGAGCTCGCGAAGAGGGATTACGAGAAACCAGGCGACCAAACTGACTGCCAGCAGGGCAATAGAGGCGTAGAGAATCATACGCCCCGACTGACTGCGATCAAGGGGCTTTGGTGCCAGTAGCGTGTAAGAGGCGACAAAGCCGTAGAGGAACCCAGGTTGGAAATCGACGAGACGGGACAGTAACACACAACCGAGGGCGATGAGAAGGGCGATCGCGAAGAGCTTCACGCCAGCGTCGAGCTTGAAGACACTGGTTGTGACCAAGGCTTTGCCGCCATCGTACAGGTAGGTTACGGTGCCGATCCCTATGGCTAGAGAAACAAATAGAACGAGGCTTCTGGCGTTTAGGCCGAAGTCCGGACTGAGGAAACCGTAGATGAGGCCTGTTAGCGCCAATACCACGAGCGGTTCCAGCACGCGTTGATACCTAGGACGTTGGCCGGTCCCTTCGCTGCTGTGCCTCGTGAAGAGACTAGACAGGCGAGGGAATGAGGCGAAGAACTTCGCCGCGGAGCCCTCGACAACCAACCGGTTCTCACGCAGGGTACGGTTGAAGAGGGTGGATGTAAAGGCAAGGGTCAGGCCTACGAACAACGCCAAGAACGCGTTGGAGCAAATGACGTTGGGATCCTTTGAAACCTCGTTGGGTGCCAGCACCGACGATATGAACTCCGATCGGGAAGCGCCTTGAGCAATCGCGGAAAGTTCGACAGTCGCTGATGCAACGAGAGTCTCAAAGTTGGCCTGTCGCAGAACCGTGTAGGGCGTACCCGCTACAAGGTAGGGCTTCCCGGCATCCTCCAGAGCATATTGAGCATGCCAAACGGTCAAAAGGAGACTGTGTAGATCATCCAGCCCGAAGGCGATGACGAGATCCGAAAATGCCCCCACTTCGTCCTCCTCCTTGGTCTCGATCTGGACGAAGTATGCCCCTCGGCTTGAGACGTAGCCTGGCAAAGCTCCCTCAACCACAACATCGTAACCACCGAAACCTCCTTCTTCCAGGTAGTGCCGCTGAGCATATGAGCGCACTCGTTGTTGTGCCACCTGCTGGGGAGAGGAGGAATCTTCAACGACATCGGCGGAAGCCCAGAATCTGATTGGCTCCTCGCCGTCGAAGAACTGGAACTCCGGCCCGTCGAGCTGGACCTCTCGGTTGGAGAGGTGGGATACCGTGTAACCCGGCAGCGCGGCGAAGGACAGCCAGGCCTCCTTGTCGTCCAAGGGAATTGGCCCGATGCGTGTGCGGTCTCGAGCCGACGAGGCTGGTTGAGCCCGCTGCGCGGTCGGCTGGGGCTGCGGCGGTGCCGCCGAGAACTCGGCGGGTTGCCAGGCAGGCGACCGTCCGGTAGTCGTGACGTGCCAGGCCTTTTGCGAGCCGTCTGCAAGCGCTACCCAGACGCCTCCAGGGGCAGCGTTCGAAGTCGAGTCCCGCCTCCCCAGGGAGAAGACAAATGCGTCCTCATTCGGGGAAAGAGCCTGGTCGGGGAGGCCGATAGTCTGCTGTATGGGGACGTGCAGAACGGCCAGGGAGTTGAGGAAGACATCGCCTTCCAGGCCCGTCTGCGTGTTGAGGAGCTTGCGGTGCAGATACCCGCCCTTCGGCCCGGGCTCGCCCATGGCGTCGGTCTCTTCGTTCGCCTGCGCAGGTCGCGTGTTGCCCGTCGCCACGTCGAAAGCAATCGGCGGTTCCGTGCCGAAACCGCCGTACGGCGTGTTTACCAGGAGCAACTCGTGATCGTTTATCCAACCGCCGGACGACCATGCCCCTTCGTAGCTGTTGCAGATGGACGCTCCCGTGTCGATGTCCAGGGCACAGGCATTTTCCGGCCCTTCGCAATACGCTGCCTCGTCGAACGCCATAAATGAGCCGCCGGGAGAAGGCGGACCGATACCATTGATGAACCTCGCGTCCGAGCTTGCGTGCACAACAGTCGACTGCTCCCCACTGACCACGTCGAACGATTGGATCGACTGGCCGGAATATGTTTCTCGAAAACAGCCTTTGAAGTCATCCCTCGTGTCGATTACCCAGAGATGAGTGCGGTCAAACCACCGGAGCCCCCAGCGGTTCCGGCCCGCCGGGGTGTTGACGACCATCGTGCTCCCTGTTGTTAGGTCATATATCGCGATGCCCGCTGCCGCCGGCAGGTCGCCCCGGCCACCGGGCTGAAAACGCAGAAATGCCAAATAGCGACCGTCCGGCGACCACTGAGGCCCTCCATAACTGACTACCTCCTGCGCCCCCTGGCCCTCGGCGTCATTCGTTACCTGTCCGCCTCCGCCGCCGTCAGGGCTAACAAGCCAGATGTTGCCGTCCTCGCCCACGTACGCGATCTGGCCGGACAGAGACGGTGTCATTCCTGAGTACTCCGCCACATCCGGTTCCGGCGGTGCCGTGACTCGAAGCCATTGGTCAGCCGCCCAACCACCCCGGTCGAGAATCCACCACGTATAGTCCAGTGAAAGGCCTGGACCGCCGATGACACGAGCTCGCGTGCCGTCCGGCAGACAGGTTATGACGCTGGACTCGGCCGACGGCTGATCGCGAATGTTCAAGCAGTCGCCCGTGCCGGTCACCTCCACCTCGCATCCAATTTGTATCGATGTGGCGGTTTGCGGTTGAGGAACCGGGCCCGTTTCCTTGAGCACTCGATCGTCGGGCTGATCGGGAACGGCCAACTCTAAATGTTGGCCGAAAGAAGACGGAACTTTTGCGGATGAGTAGGAGACCAGAGGTGCCTGAGTCGTGCTATCGATGTGCCCGGAGCCGCCGATCGCGTTGGTCGGCATCATCGCTGCGAATAGGAGCATGATCAGGCTGAAAGCGCCCAGTGCCGTCAGCAATCCAAGAGCATGTCCCGCGCCTACGAAGCGCATCGGCAGTCTCCTTATATACGAGAGATATTAGGGCGGGAATTTCGGCAGCGCGGCTACAATGGGAGGATCATAACACTAGCTCTGCTGTTGTCAATGGGCTCAGATGCGCTTCTAGGCCATTCCGAACCTTGATCCGCCACGATGGGGACTTAGTGTGTGTTCCTCAAGGCATGACAGCCCATCGGCCTATCTGCGTCCGAGCCAGAGCCCGCTAGTAGGCATCGCAGGCGCAGCCGGGTGGCTGGTGGCAGGTGTAGCTCTTAGAAATGCAACCATCACCGCAGGCCTTGCCCGTGGTGCAGTACTTGCAGCAGCCCTGAGTGGGCGTACTAACTGCGGCCGGCGAGTCCTCATCGTCGCTGTCTGATGGTGTCAGGGCCTGTGCCGGATTTGTTGTTCCTCCACCCACGGCGAGCCAGTTGGTGGCGATCAGCGTCTGAGCGTCGGCCAGCGTGATCTGACCTGCGCAGACTTGGCTATGCAACAAGTTCTCGATCTTGTCCTTTGCCCTCGCGCCGTTTGGGATGTTGTACGGCTCGGGCCAAAGGTTCCTCTCGTCGGTGGGGTTCCCGCCGAGTTCGAGCGATATGAGGTGGTCCTCCTCGTAGTCTGCAGTCGTACCCGTCCATCCATAGAGGGCCATTTGCCGCACTTTCAGGGGAGTGGTGTACGAGCTAGATGGCCTCACCGTCTTCGTGTAGCCGGAGACGCAGATCGTCTGCTGGATGTTGTCCTGCGTGACTCGCGGGTCGATGGCGCCGGGAGTGCAGTTGCGGTCGGGGAGGCCGTCCACCGAGACGCAAGCAGATGTTGCGGGCGGGGGAGAGGTCGCTGCGGCTGGAACGGCGGTCGCCGGCAGCGGAGTCGATGTGACGCTCAGGAACGCCGTGGCCGGCGCTGCGGTTGTTGTAAGCGCGGCAGTGGGCGAGCGCGTCGGGCCTGACGCGATATTGCCCCTCGCGATCCGAAGGGCTTGAGGGATTATGGCATCAAGGGAGCGCCGCTGCAAACGCCTACCCGTAGACCCGCTCGGCGCGTTCCATGATCTTCCTAGGGATGGCCAGGTCTTCCTCGTCCGGCTCTAGTAGGTCGACGGCCAGCCCGTCGGACTGGAGCCGATCGCGCACGTCCGTAAGCGTCAGCTTCGCGCCGACCAGGATGTCGCGCACGAACGGGACTGTGGGGTCCTCACCCTCGAACTCCTCCCGCACCTCCTCGATCACCAGCTCCACCGCCCGCGCCAGCCGCCAGCCCTTGGCGATGCCGTCGACAAGGGCTGCAATGAGTTCGTCCCGCAGCCAGTTGCGGTGAGGTAGCCGCCCCCCCGCGTCAGGGTACGATTCGGGCGGCCGGGGTGCCGCTGACAGCAAGTCTTGGGGCGTCCATCGCTCACACATCTCCAGGACGTGCCGCCTCTCTCCCTGATTGAAACTGACAATGTCGGCTTTCTCGTCGGGAAAGACCTCGTAAGCCATTCCCCATTGTGGCTGAACCGGGGTGGGCTCTTTGAGCCAGTCGTAGAAGGAGCCGGCCTGGACGAGCAACTTCTTTCCCTTTCGCCTTCCCACGATCAGGCCCGTCTCCACCAGGGCCTCCAGTCCCCGCCGTTTCTCCGCCAAGACGCGGTCCCAGGCCTCCCGCGTCAGGTCGCCGTCCTCATCCCGGTCGGCGTCCGTCCAGCCGCCATACTCGTCGGTCGCGCACGCCGCCGCGTCCTCTACGGGGAGCATCTCCTGGCGCGCTTCCCTGAGAAGCCGGTCGTACTCACTCTGGATCACCGGCTCTTTGCAGAAGAGCGTGATGTAGCCGGCGAGCCCGGAGGCGATTATGCCCCACATCTTCAGGCACTGCAGCCAGCCGAGCCGGATCTGCATCTGCTGCGCCATTGCATTGAGGTAGGAGAGAAAGGTTCCCAGCTCGAAGTTCACCGTGTTCATCAGGAAGATGTAATGGTTGAACTCCTCGGACTGCTCGTAGGGCATCGTGAACCGAACCGCCGGATCTTCCTTGCCCCCTTCCTTCATCGCCTGCAGCATCAGCAGGCCCCTTTCCCTGGCCGTTAGGGCCGAGAACATCTTGTCCAGGCGCTGCCCTTTTTCAGTCATCGCCTCCCCCTGACCGTTCTCATGCGCGGCCGCGTGACCTCCTCGAGCGCCCGCACGCGCTCCTCCAGCTCTCCCACTTCCAGCGCCTTGAGCGCCATCTGGGCCAGATAGGCGAGCGCCCGGGAGCGGGCAATCGAGGGCTCTAGCACCAGGGTATCCGCGGTGGCAATCTCCAACAGGCGGCGGATCTGGGCGACCGACTCCAGCCCAACGAAATCATAGGCTCCCCCGGTGATCCGCTCCTTGCGGCGGCGCAGGCCGCCCAGCCGGCGAGCTTCGGCTGCCGCCTCAGCATGCTCAGGAGAATGCCAAAAGCAGAACTCCTCGTCCTGCATCGGAGCATTGCGGCAGGGGAAGCCGTCCTGCTTGCTAAAGCTACAGGTTCGAGAGACTACCAATCAGTACCTCTGCTTGTCTGGGGTGTTGGTACACCATCGGGCCATAGTGTGCGTCCCTCGTAGTCCGCAGAGAGAGCAGCAGACCCGACTGGGCCTGCTGCTGCTCTAGCTGCGTCTGTCGCTATTCGCCGGGCTCCTCTGTGCTTCCCCCCGCCGGCAGGTCCGCCGGCGTCTCGTCGCCCGTCTGCGGAGTCGAGGGCGGCTCGCCGATCGCGTTCATGGGGTCGACCATGACCGCCTCGAAGTTGCTGCTGCCGGTGTTCTCGCGGGCAGCCTTGGCACCGGCACAACGGCAGGAGGCCGCCGACTTCTGCGTCTTGTAGATGTGCATGCAGTGCAGGCAGCGGAAACGCTCCACCTGGCCGTTCTTCTTGCTCTGGCGCTCCTCCTTGGGAGCCGCGACCTTCTCCGCGATCTCTTCGGCGGGGCTCCAGAAGCGCCAGCCATTTGCTGCCATGCCGCCCATGACAGCGCTCGCGGCCGAGGAAGGGCTCTTGAACTCCCTGCCGTCCTCCAGCCGGTAGCGGATCCCCTCCTCGGTCTGGACGACCTCGCAGACGTAAGTCGTCCCCTTGTAGCGTGCGGCCAGGCGCGTCCCGGCCTCCAGGTTTCTGTTCTCGATGGGCATTCTCCTTCTCCTCTCCTATGGCCCCTAGGCCACCAACTCGATCTCGCCGAACTGCAGCCAGCGGCAGAGGTCGGCGGCATGGACCCTGCTCGGCGTTTGAATGCACCTGCCGTGTGACCAGACGGCGTAGGTGATCTCCTCGCCGGCCACCAGCACCGCGACCTGAGCAGCGTTCACGTCCTGGCCGTGACGCTTGTAGAACGCTATCGGCGTCCACTCGTTCTGCGGGATCTCGTCCGGCCCGCACCAGAACTCGCCCCAGAAGCTCTTCAGCTCCTGCGGCACCGTGAATTTGGCCATCTCTCTCCTCCTTCAAATCTGTCTCAGCGGTTGGTGGCACATACATCGCTCTGGTCTCGAAGGAAGTCAAGTCGATTCTCACGCTTCCTCCGCTCTTTCTCCGGTGAACGCCTCCCAGCGCCGGATGGCGACGTCGACATAGGCCGGTTCCAGCTCCATCGCGTAGCAGACCCGCCCCGTCCGCTCCGCGGCGATGAGGGTCGTGCCGGAGCCGAGGAAGAGATCGAGGACGGTGTCCCCGGACCGGCTGCTGTTCCCGATCGCCCTCTCCACCAGCTCCAACGGCTTCATCGTCGGGTGGAGCTCCGAGTCGGCCGGGCGGGGGATGTTCCACACGTCTCCCTGGTCACGGTCGCCGCACCAGTGATGGGAGGCGCCCTCCCGCCAGCCGTACCAGACCGGCTCGTACTGGCGCTGGTAGTCGGCGCGGCCGAGGACGAAGCGGTCCTTCGCCCAGATGATGGTGTCCGACCAGTGACCGCCGAGTTCCTCAAGGACGTGAGAGACGAGAGGCCACTCCTTGGTGCTCATGCAGATGTAGAGGGCACCCTCCACATGCTGAAGGAGGTTCTGCGCCCAGGCCCGGACGAACGTCTCCCAGGCCTCCGGAGCGAGCGCGTCGTTGGTGAGGCGCCTTCTACGGCTCCCCCGTTGCCGGTCGCCGTGGTCACCGAGGCTGACGTTGTAGGGGGGGTCGGTGAAGGCCATTGCCACCCTTGTCTCGCCCAGCAGGCGCGATACGTCCCCCACGTCGGTCGCGTCGCCGCAGGCCAAGCGGTGATCCCCCAGCCGCCAGAGATCGCCACCTTGGCCAACGTGTGCCCCCCGTGCGGCTTCTAGGGCGGCATCGAGGTCGAACGTCTCCACGCGTTCCTTCTTCTCGCGCAGGTCCAGCGACTTCAGGAGCTTGCCCAACTCCTCCTCTGTGAAACCCGAGAGGGAGAGGTCGATATCCTCGACCGGCCTGAGGTCGGCCAGCATCCGGGCCAGGAGCTCCTGGTCCCACTCGCCCGAGATGCGGTTGAGGGCGAGGTTGAGGAGGCGCGACTGCTCGACGCTGAGGTCCAGGAAGATAACCGGCACCGTCTTCCAGCCGAGGCGTCGGGCGGCGACGAGGCGCTGGTGGCCGCCGATGACCACGTTGTCGGCCTTGCGGACGAGCACGGGCTGAACGAAGCCGAACTCGTGCAAGCTGCGCGTGAGCGACTCCAGGTCGCGGTTGCTGATACGGCGAGGGTTCGCCGGGTCGGGAAAGAGGGAGTCTGTGGGCACCTGTTCAACGGTGATTTCGACCTTAGTCGCTCTTGTCATCGCCTTCTCCTTCGCGCCTTTCTTTGCAGGAGCGCCATCAATGACCACGATTCAGCCACGCCTCGATAGGGTCTTCCTCTTCCGCTCCGGGGAGGGCGTGAGCCCGTGTGCGGCTGGCAGGTGACATGCCAAACTCGGTCAGCATCGCCCTGATCTGCTCCATTGCCTTGTTGGCCACCGCTAGGTAGGGCGATTGCATGGGGAAGCCGTTAGGCGACTTCACCATGACGCCGTACTTCTTCAATGCTTCCTCCGCCTCGACCCAGCGCCCCCAGGCCTGGCAGTACAGGGCGAGGGCGCCGCGGTCGATATCGCTGAGAAGACGCAGGTTCTCCAGCAGCGGCGCCACCCGTTCCCACTCCTTCTTCGCATCGCCCGAGAGATGGAACGGGCAGGCGGGAATCCTCGTCTTCGGTTCGGGCTCATTCTCGTTGAGGGGTCGCTTCCCGGGATTGCCTGCCAGCTTCTTCAACTGGGTCGGCTTTGGCTTGCGCCCCTGTCTGCCCTTGTATCCAGCCATCTCAACCTCTCCGCTGACGCGTCCTCTGGCCTATACCCCCCGCCCTCATTTCGCGGACGCACACGTGACACTTCCCTGGCGGTCTACCGCAAACAGCACTTTGAACTTTTCACCGGCCCTCCCCTCGGCAGGCACCAAGCACCATTCACTCATGGTGTTCTCTCCCCCCGTGTCTGCGCGGTGAAAGGAGTGAAGGGTTGTGAAGGGTTTCCCCATGTTTTCTTGCGTAAGGCGATAACATAGAGAGAAACATCGTTTTCGGCGAGCCTAGATTCAAAACCCTTCACCAAACCCTTCACCGGGCCCCCGCCGGCGCGATCTCAGACAGCAGGCCAACCCCAACGTAGACGTTCCCGCTGCGGGCGTGCCTCTTCTCGAACCGGTCGGCCATCCGTCGCCCGAACGCCGTCGAAGTCAGCCGCTCGCGCTCGCTCATCCCCTGCTCGACGGCCCAGGCACCGTAGGCCTTGTACGCGGCGGTGGCGGCAGTGATGCAGCCGTCTTCCAAGATGCACTGCTCCTGGAAGAACTGGGCGAGCGGGTCGGACTCGGTTCGGTAGCTCTCCGTGGCGTTGAGGACCGCGTCCGGCGGCTCCAGGCCGCGCTCGTGCCAGGCCACCGCACCGCGAACCGCCCATATCAGAATGCCCGGTAAGTCCTTGACAAGGTGGGTCGCCAGGTTCTTGTCCTCAGCCTGGCCCTTGAACTGTTGCAGAAACGGGATCAGCCGCACCCTCCGCCAGAAGCCGTAGGAGTCGTCCGTGACCTTTGGCTTGTGGTTGACAGCGAGCCAGAACTTGGCGACGGGCCGGAACGTGAAGAACTCCCCGTGGAGGAAGCGGGCCGTGACCGGATCACAGCCGGTCAGTGCCTTGAGCCTCCCTTCGTTCAGCCGCACGCCCTCGTTCGTCTCGGAAGCCGTGACCTGGCGACGCCCTGCCAGCGCCGCCAGGTCGTTGGGGATCGAACTGCGGGCCTCCAGCTCGAAGGTGGAGAAGGGAGCGTTGTACGCGTAGCTGCCGGCGACGGCACGGAGGGAGGTAAGAAACACGCTCTTGCCGTTGGCACCGGAGCCATAACACGTGAAGACGCACTGCTCTGACGTGTCGCCGGTGAGGCTGTAGCCGACGGCGCGCCAGATGTAGTCGATCAATTCCTGGTCGCCGCCGAAGATCTCGTCGAGGAATCTGAGCCAGCGCGGACAGCGGGCATCCGGTTCGAACGGGACGTCGCTGTGCAGCGTGATGCGGTCCTGCGGCGAGCCGCCGCGCAGGATGCCGCTACGCAGGTCGACGACGCCGTTGGCCACGCCCAGAAGCCAGGGGTCACGGTCCCAGAACTCACCGGCGTCGCTGATCGGCGGCTCGGTCTGTGCCTGGGCCAACAGCGCGTCCAGCCGCTGGCGGTTCTCGCTCGCCACGGCGAACCGGGACTCGGCCGCGCGCTCGTTCAGATCCGCGATCGTCGTGGCAAGCAGGTAGCGGTGGCGCACTGCTGTCTTGGCCAGCCGCCGCACCTCGGCGTCGTTGTCGTCCGACCACCAGTGCCCTCCCCAGACCAGCCAGCGCCTTCGCCGGTGGTCGAAGCGCACCCGGTCGCCGTAGAGATGGGCGAAGAGCTCCCCGTTGCCGGCGTCGGTCCGCGGGAACGCCTTGTGGATCGGCGCATGCTCGTGGGACACCATCACGGGATGGTCGTTGTCCCGCCGCTGCTGGCGTCCCTCGATGAAGTGGGTTGCGATGTCCATGAGTTCGCGTTCCGGGATGGGCGGCCGGATTTGCCGTTCGTTCATCACCCGCAACAGATCGACCAGGGTCTCGGGAGCCATCCCCTCCACCCACACCTTGCCGGCATAGGAGACGAGCGCGTTGTGGCGGCCCTCGCCCTGGTGGACGACGCCTGCCAAGGCCTCGTAGTCCCTGTGAGAGCCGGGCCTGTCATGGGCGAGGGCGAATCCGAACGCGGACAGCAGCTTTCGAAGCCACTCCACGGGGTCGTCAACCCGCAGAGGCAGAACAGCGTTGGGGCTGAGTCGCCGGTAGGTCTTGCCCCCGATGGCACTGGGAGGAATGACAACGTAGGCGCGGGCCGCCTTCAACTCGCCGAGCTTGCGGCCGTCCTCCAGGTACAGGGTGCGGGACTGGACAGGGGTTTCCGTGGCGAGGCCAATGTGGAGGCCGCCGCTCGGGGTGCAAACGACTGGCGTCTCAAGCGGGAGAGCCGTGTCCCTCGCGAGCTCCTCCGCCACGTCCAGGAGGTCGATGTCGATGCGTGGGCGGTTGTCGGTGCGTTCGCCAATATTGGCCTTGGGCCACCTCGGCCACCAGCGCGTGATAGTCGCCGGATCGTTCGAGGCGTCGTCGAGGCCATTGGGTGTCAGCGGGTGTTTGCCGGGGGAGGAGCAATTGCTGCCCTTTGGGCATGCGCAGGTTCCGCTGCCGTCCGTCCACCACAGAGGGAGAACCAGGTCACCCCTTTGAACTCGGGCAAGGGCAGCGTCGAGGAGGAGGTTCGCGTCTCCCGCTGACAGACTCCCGCGGGTCACGGCGATGCTCCCTCGTGTTCAAGCCGCTTCAGAGAGAACCCTCTCTCGCCGAACCGGGCAGCGGCTAGGCCGGCGAAGATACGAGCTGCGGCCTCTCCTGCCTCGCCACCCACGTTCATCACGCAGGCGCTGCCCTCAGCATCCACCAAGTAGGAAGCCTCCATGCGCAGCCGCGGTCGCCCGAACAGACACTCGGCCGCGAAGATCGCCAGCGCTACGTCATCCTCCAAACGCTGTCGATCGGCCTTGTGCGGGAACCTGAACTGCAGAACGGAGTACATCCCACAAACCTCCCAGTGCTCTATACGAAAACCGAAGCCGAAGTGTCGGATTCTAGTGCAGGTACTCCTCCAGCCCCGCATCTCGGAAGACCTGCCGGATTCGCTGCAACTCCTCGTAGAGGGTGCCCCGCGACAGGCCGCTACGCCGGCTGATGTCAGTCACCCGCCAGCCGTCCGCGAGGGCTCGAATGACGACCCGTTGCCGCTCGGTCAGCAGCGCGACGCCCCTCTGAAGGTCGACTCCCAGCGAGCTTTCCGCCTCCATGTCGACGTCGCCGGGGACGAGATCGCCCAGCACCAAGCCGTCCTCTTTTTCCTCCCCTACTTCCCTGTCCAACGAGTCCGCAGGGCGGCCGCAGCCTCGCTTGGCCGCGCCAGCCTCTCGCGTCAGGTCCACCAACTTGGCATTGAGAACCCGGCGCATGAAGGTGCGACGCGAAGCTCCCCTCTGTTGCTGGTAGCGCTTGCGCTGCAGCCACCAGTGCAGCAGGCACTCTTGCAGCAGGTCATCGGCGTCTTGAATAGTTCCTGGCGCCCTGGTCGCGAGAAAACCTCGGACAACGTCCTCGGCGAGCTCCATCTCCCAAGGTTGGAGCCCTTCTTGCGGCTGTGGTGGGGTGAGTGATGAACCCACCCCTTCCATCTAGCCCACATCTGGGGGCTCCGGAATTGCGGGGTTTGTGCGGAGGTTGTGCGGAGGTCTTCGGTTTTCTCCGGTCCGGTGCCTTCTCCCGACAGATCGGCCCTGCTTTTCGTATAAGGAATCAGGGGGAACCGATGCGACGGATTGTGAGCCACCACAGCGAAGAAGACGACGACGCGGCGGAACGGGTCAGTCGATTCGTGGCCATCCTCGCTGCCGGACTGGAGCGTTTTCTCGCCTGTGAGGGAAATACGGCAGAATCGGGTGGGAAATCGCTTGACTTCGGCGCAAACCTATCGGTTACTACGGACTGCCAATCGAACGGCCAAACAGAGGAAGGCAAGCAGTGGTAGTCGAAGCCCTCAGCACTGCGGTTCAGGATGAGCAACGCCGCCCCGCCAGACGGGTTGCCTTGGTCACTCGCGTCAGCACTGACCGGCAGGCGATGAACCCGGAGGGGTCACTTAAGACCCAGCTCCAGCGACTCCACCAGCACATCGAATACAAGACGGCCGTCTGCGGCGAGGATTGGACCGAGGTTAGAGTTTACGAACTCCGAGGCATCTCTGGTAAGTGCTCGGCGAGAAGCGCGGAGTTCCAGGAGCTGTTCGCTGACATACGTTCAGGCCGCGTCAACACCGTGCTCTGCACCGCGCTCGAACGCGTCTGCCGCTCCGTCAAGGACTTCCTCCACTTCTTCGAATTCCTCAACGATCACGGCGTGGAGTTCGTCTGTCTGAAGCAGAACTACGACACGACGACGGCCCAGGGGAAGCTGTTCGTGACAATCATGATGGCGCTGGCGGAGTTCGAACGCGAGCAGACCGCGGAGCGCACCCGTGACGCGACAGCGGCCCGGTCGGAGCGCGGCCTCTGGAACGGCGGCCGGCTTATCGGCTACGACCTGGACACCGAACACAAGGGTTACTTGATCCCCAACCCCGACGAGACGGCCCATGTTAACTTCGCCTTCGACACCTATCTCCAGTGCGGCTCCATCGCCCAGACTACTGGAGTCTTGAACCGCCACGGCTACCGCACAAAGGCCTACACGTCCCGCCGTGGGGTCTGTCACCCCGGCAAGGAGTTCATCCTCACGTCTGTGCAGTACTTGCTCAAGAACGCCGCCTACATCGGCAAGAAGGAGATCAACAAGAGGGGGAACGCTCACCGCCTCGTGGATGCGGTCTGGCCGGCAATCGTGGACGAGGAGAAGTTCGGCCAGGTCCAGAGACTGATGGAGACGAACAGTCGCACGAACCACAACGGCTCGCGCCCGGTCCGCCACGCGTACGTCCTCAGCAACAACCTCCTGCACTGCGGCCGCTGCGGCTCGCCCATGGAGGGCAGGTCAGGAACCGGTCATCTCGGGGTCAAGTACTTCTACTATGTGTGCCGCCGTTCGGACTGCGGGCTGCGGGTTTCAGCAGAGGAGATCGAGGGCGCCGTGCTGGGACGCATTCAGGAGCTGGCGGGCGATCATGACCTGCTCGACCGCCTTGTCGACGAGACGAACCGGCGGCTGGCCCGCCAGAGACCGGTGCTCCAGAACCGGCGCCGCACGCTCCAGAAGGGCCTGGACGAGGTCAACTCACAGGCCGAGAGGATATTGAAGGAGTGGGCGGCGCTCGACCAGGAGGCCGGTCGTGCGTTCCTCACGGAGAAGCTTGGAGGGCTCGCCGAGCGGCGCGCCGACCTGGAACGGGGTCTGCTCGATGCCGACCGTGCCCTCGCTCATCTCGAAGAAGGCCGCGTCGCGACGGAGACGGTGCGGACGGCGCTTGGCGAGTTCGGCAGGGTCTACGAGTGTCTCACGCCGCACGAGCGGAACGAACTCGTACGGCTTGCCCTGCGCCGTGTTGAAGTGGGCGACCGCAAGATTGCGATGGACCTCTACCCTCTCTCCCTGCCACCAATGGAGGTGGCCCAGAGCCGTTTACGCTCTGAGCCACCAAACTGGCTCCCCGAGTAGGACTCGAACCTACAACCTAGCGGTTAACAGCCGCCCGCTCTACCGATTGAGCTATCGGGGAGCGCCCGATACGCGTCTAGTGTTGCCTGGCTGCCGAGCCAGGACTCGAACC
>Ga0315284_10004123_pt1 | contig 20635 bp, 36 predicted proteins | sample YL17G09_16_MG_FD_203696 | JGI IMG/M metagenome (GOLD analysis project Ga0315284, IMG submission 203696) | Sediment microbial communities from Yellowstone Lake, YNP, Wyoming, USA - YL17G09_16 | ecosystem: Environmental > Aquatic > Freshwater > Lake > Sediment | place: USA: Wyoming | collected...
GGCGGATCGGAACAACCTTGATCCGTGGTTGTTCCACGGAATTGTCTACATCGAAAGTCGTTGGACCCCCGGCGTCGTGCGACGCGAGGGGGACGGGAGCTGCTCGATCGGCCTCGGTCAGATCAACGTGCGACGCTGTGAGGCGTCGAAAGTGCAGCCGCTGCGAGATCCCAGAGAGAATCTTCGTCGCATGGGCGATTTCCTCTCGACGATCCGGGACTCTTGCTTGAAGAATTGTCAGGGCCTCAAATGGTTGAGGTTTTACAACTACAACAACAAGCGCTACGTCACCGGACTCGTGGGACCTGTCGTCGACCGCTGCCACGCCGCGTACGATGAGAAGGATGAGCAACCCTCTCCTGAACACGTACACTCTGAGCTGCACGTTTCCCGGGTGTGCCGGGAAGCTAATCTGTGAAGAGGCCGGCTCGGCGGGCTGGCAAGTCGGCTACCTCGTCCCTCCTTTCTCGGGTGACTTCTCTTACGGAAGGTGCCCGAGATGCAAAAGGACTCAGATGAGAGTGTCGGAAGTTCCTCCCCAACCCGAGCCGATACTCCCCGTGGGATTCACAAAGATCCCCACGAAGTAACGGCGTTAGAAACGCCGATCTGGACAGTCGAAGCCCCGGGTTGGAGCTCCCCGCCGGCTTTCGCAGGTACTGTCGTCCTTGCAAAGCACACACGCCCCCTCGGGAACGGAGTACTTTGCTGGGACGAGGTACGAATTGAAGAGCTCCACCTTGCTCCCCATTCCGCGCTCCTGGTTCTTCAGGGCTTCGCGCCACCTGACCTCTTTCCCCCCGATGCGGTAATTACGCGCGGGAAAGAGAAGATCTTGGGCCCGTTCATCTATCTTCGTGGTGAGTTCACTTCGTACAGTCCAAAAGTTCTGAAGGTGATTCTGGCGTGTCCGCGTTCTATTCCGGAGGGGGTAACAAGAGAAGAAGTCCTGGGTCTGCTCGTAGAGCAGATCACGGGGCGTCCTTGACCCCTTCTGTTTTTCTAGCTACTTGTATTCAGGTGGGTGCACATTGTATGTACGCGCCTGGGAATGGAGACCAATGAAGCGCGAAGCGCAAAAAACTGAGACCCCGTTCGGTCCGCCCGTTTCTGTCGGTAACATCCCTCTTTCTAGTGACCCCATCGCCGCGAGGTACCAGATGGATATGATGGAGCGAGGGAAGTACCGTGAGCCCGTCGCGGGCGGACCAACCCCACCCATCCCCCATCTCGATCAGCCCTTTCAGGAGGGTATGACGATGGCGGACCAGGCGCGCGCGCAGATGCCCCCTCCTCCCGGACCTGCGGTGCAGCAGGCAACACAGTTCTTCGGGCCCGGTGGCTCCGTCGCTGTCCCCCAGACATTTCAGCCACCGACTCGCCCAGCGAACCCGCAAGCGCCTTTGTTTTTCCCCACGGACATCTTGCCCGAGGTTGCTCGGCAAGACCCCGACTTCCAGCGTGGGCAGGGAGAGATGTACGCGAGCTCGCAGCCTCGCATGGCGTACAAGTACGGGGTCATTCGAAGCGGAAAGCATATCCCGCCGCAGCAGCTCGCCTCCGGCAGTCGATCTACGCTATTGAGTCAAGAGACGATCGCGGGCCTCACCGCGGTGCAGAACTTCCAGCAGACACGCGCGCAGGCTGAATCGTCAGATCCCGCCGTCGTTGCGGCGGCGGCGGCCAGTCCGGCAGGGCAGGCAGCGCGTATGGGGCAGAGCGCGACGGACGGGGAGAAGCCCCTGACCGAAGCGGAGCGTGCTCGGGTGAAGAACGTCGTCAGTAACATGGACGACTTCGACTTCCACACGTTCCGCGAAATGATGATGAAGGACCTGCTCAATAATGATGAGCAGAAGAAGATCGTCGAGAGCCGCCTCACCCCGATGGACCTCACGGATCTCGTCTCGAACGGCTTCGTCACGCAGTCGGTTCCAATCAACTCGAAGCTCACACTCGAGTTTCAGAGCGCCGGCGCCGAGGAAGATCTCGCACTGAAGAGGCTCATCATCCAGGAGGCGAAGCAGACGGGCTTCCACGTCGACGACAAGTACATCCTCGACAAGTACTCCGTCATGTCGATGACTGTCGGGGTTCGTTCAATCAACAAGAACCCGCTCCTCGACTACCGGGGCAATGACGGGAACTTCGATGATGAGAAGTTCTGGAAGAAGTTCAACCAGGTAGTGAAGCTCAACCTTCATCTTCTCGCGAGTATTGGCATCAACTTCTTCTGGTTCGACGTGCGGGTGCGCCGCCTGTTCGTTGCGGAGAGCCTGGGAAATGGCTAGAGACCCCGGAGGGCTGGGCGCGAGCAAACCTGCTGCTCGCTACCCTGCGCGAGCCACCCAAGAAAGGGTCGCTCCGGGAGTCTCTTCTCATCCTCTTGCTGCTCAAAAGAGAGTACATCGAGTACGCAAGAGTCAGAGCGCTCGCACAATCGATCATCGACAAGGAGAAGGGTGTGGAAGCTTTCGAGGACTTCCGGAAGACCGCGTTCCCTTGGGTCGACACGCAAAACAAGAGGGATCGCCTTGAGCACATCAAGCTCTTGGAACAGGAGGTCCGGAAGGGTGTTCTCGGGGTGACGCCGCTCCGGGAGGGCAATAAGGCGGTTCGCAGCCGTATGAAGACACGTATCGTTCAGGCAGGTCCGTCGGCGGCTGTAAAGCCGAGCGCGGATATGAAGAAGCTGTACGCCAAACTGGGATCAATCGTTCCTACATGAGCATCGCTAATGACAACGGGTTGAACGACAAGGCGTACTTCTGCCCGACGTGCGGAAGCGCTGCGGTGAACCACTCGCAGATCGTGGGCGGTGTTGCGGAGTGCTCTCGGTGCGGGTGGAAGGGGACGGTCGGTGACCTGGCGGCCGTCCCCTTCTCTCACGACTTCACATCGCCGGACTCGATGCTGCACGCGCTTTTCATCGACATTCGTCAGATGATGGCGAAGAGCCTCGCGCTAGACCTCGCTAAGATCCTCCTCAAGTGGGGGTTCATGACCAAGGTGGAGCCTAAGCAGCTCGCACGGTTCATCGGTGCGATGGCCAACGGCATGGCGCGCGCGATGGTGGAAGAACGACGGAAGATGGAACTCGAAGCGGAGACTCCCGGATGAACATCCCCCTGCATGCGCCGAACATTAGAACGGAGGAGGGCGACAAGAGCGGCCTCTTCTGCTTCCTCGAGCAGACCCGTCCCTGCGACGCCGCCTGCATGGCCTTCTGCGAACCTCCGGAGCAGCCGGACTATGAGGGAAAGCAGTGGGCTCGCTGTCATCTACTTGTGAACATACATCGCGGTGGCAAGCACCTTGTTGTGCTCGCTTCGCACGGTGGCGAGCTCGTGAAGAAAGCGAAGGTCCAAGCCGCGGATGAGGCACGCCGAAACCAATCCGCACCCCCGGAGCCTCGATGAGCATCTCGGCGGAGATCTTGACGATGGGGCAGAACTTCGACCTCCAGACAGGGGAGCAGTCGAACTACCTCCTCTTCCGGCTGCTCGACGGCACCATGCACCAGGCGTTCGTCAGCGACGAGACGGCTACGAGTGTGGTCGCGCTCTTCGTGCAGCAGGGCGGCAAGCCCGTGCCCGCGGCGAGCGTCCCGATTCCCATCCAGGCGCCCTCGGCTCCTCCCCTCGCGCCGGCGAGCCCTCCTGGGTTCTCTTCGGGGTACACGGACGAGGGCGCTGAAGCTCACGTCTTCGGGGGGGAGGCGGCTCCCGCGGAGGTGTCGATGCCCGCGGGCGTCATGCCCCGAGGACGGCTCACGGGAGTGGACAATTCGGGCAATCCGATCGTCGAGTACCCAGGGGGCGCTCATGTTCCGTTGAACGGCGCGGGCGGCGTAGGCCTCGATGAAGACGGGGTCGCGCAGGCATGATCCTCATGCTCTGCCTCCCCTGCGGCTTTGGTCTCCGCGTCAACGGAGATCTCGCTGAGGTCATGTCTCTTGTCGGACCGCAGTCCGACCTCTGGCCGAAAGGCTTTCGCTGCGCGCGCTGTGGAGAGCCGATCGAGGCGTCTCTTGAAGCGCAGGTGGCGGGAACCGCACTCGCGAGAATGCAGATCACGAACGTCACGCCTGCCGAGGCGCTTGCTGCAAGCAGTGGGCTAGGCCTCCCCATTGAGCGCGCGTGCACTCTAGAGGAAGTTCACGAGCTCTTTCAATCTCGGGGTGTGAAGCGCGTAGTCGGCGCGAACATCCAGGGGACGCAGCGTTGCATTCTCGACTACCTCGTCCTCAGTGACGACACGAAGATCTACTTCGGCGCCAGCACGGACGGCGCCACGGTCTATCGCATCACCAGACCGCACAGTTACGTGGAGAGCCTCGGATGAAAGAACTCGTTCTCGAATACAAGCGCGTGAACGTAGATCGATCTACTGGCCGCGTCGTTCTGAAAGAAGACGGTTCCGAACGGAGTCCGTGGCTCGCATTCGATTCCGTAGACTTCCCGACGATGCTCCGTGCTTACGCCCGGCTGCTCAAGGATAACGAGGAGGCCGTCGCCATTTGGCAGCGTACTGACCGGCCCGGTCTTCTCCCGTATACGCTCGACCCACAGGTCGCTGACCTCTTTCGAACGGATATCGAGGCTGCAATCGTCAGCATGTCCCCGGATGTCCGGAGCCCCTCCTACAAGTTGCAGAGCATCCAGGCCGCACGCGAGGTTCCCGCGGGACTCCGCGCCGGCTTCGATACGCTCGCGGACGCGTTCGGCGACAAGCTCTACGTGCGCTTTCGGGACAATAGCGAGATCGAGTGCCCCTGCTGCGGCATGTGGGGCTCGTCACATCGAGATGACACCTTCATCTGCCAGAAGGCCTGCGCCAACAGGCAGGTCCGTGCGTTCCTCGTTGAGCCCTCAGGGCGATGGGCGGGCTTTTCCGCGCAACATCTTTTGGACAGCGGGTCCTCGAAGTTCTACTTCCCTCGCGCATGGAATGACGGAGCATCGTGGATCTCCCGCGAGAAACTCCAGATGAAACTAGACGAATACAACAAGGAGAAGAGCGAATGTTGACCAGCAATACGAACCCGAAGCTTCAGGGCGTGGTTTCCACAGGCGCCGCTGAGGACAGGACAGCACCGGCGCGCAAGGTCACTCAGTGCACACCGATGCAGATGTTCGCCGTCGAGATGGGTGACGAGAACGGTGTGAAGCACACGACCGTCGTCTTCAAGGCAGGCAATCAGTTCTATCACGATCCCCAGGGTGAGGACTGGGCGCGCCGCCTGCGCCCCATCGACAGCAAGACCTGGCTCGCGCGTCAGCTCCTCGACAAGACGGAGGTTGTTGCGGACGCCACGCGCGCAGAAGTCCCTCGGCGAGACAGCGTTGACGTGATGGGCGGCGGCTGATGATCACCCCGCTCAGCGACTGGGTTCTCGTCGAGCTCGACCCATTCGAGGAGAAGGGCCCCGATAGTATCATCCTCGTCGGGAACGTGGACGCGCAGAAGGTCCGCACGGCCACGGTGCGTGCGGTGGGGCGCGGTAAGAAGGTAGATGACCACCGCACCCCGGTGGGCGTAGAGGTTGGGGAGAAGGTCGCCTTCCTTCGCTGGCACCTCGAGCACAAGAATGGCAAGCAGATGTCCGCCGCTCTCGAGGGTTTCGGAGAGAACCTCGGGCTCATTCGCTCGAACGACATCCTGTTCGCATACGTGGCCGGAGAAGAGGTGAGGGTCGAATGAACAGGGGTAGTGCGTCATGCGTCTGATCGAGCGTTCTGACGTGGGTCAGGTGGACCTGCAGTTCATGTGGCTCCCAACCTTTCTCGGGATGGATAGCCATCTGAAGAGCTCACTCGAGAGCGAGCTGACCCCGAAGCTTGTGGGCAGAGATCTAGATGACGCAACGCTGGATTGGGCCCACGAGTGGGTAGTCACGTGGATCTGCGCGAGGTACCCGGCGCTCACGGGCCTTCGCCACTATTTGGACAGCATCAAGTTCGTAGGGATGGTTGCTGCCGTCCCCGTGCACGTGGATAAGTACCCCCGTCATGGCTAAAGGCGCGCGCATCAATCTTCGCATGGAGGTCTCCCTCGTGAAGCAGATGAAGAAGTACGCCGAGCGGTACGGGACCACCGTCTCGGCGATCGTCGACAAGCACTTCCGAGACCTCATCGAGGTTGATCGTCAGGCGCGGGCAGTAGTTACCACGCGAGATGCGGAGCAGGCTTGATGCGCGGATACAGGCAGCACACGGGCACTTCTGCGGTTCCCAAGGCGTCGGGCGTGGAGGGCTTCATTCTCGCCATCCGGAAGATCTTGGAGCTGCCGAGAATTCAAGGACTCACGGTCGATGGTCGGGGGAAGATCAGCTACACGTACATCTTGCGGGAGGAGGAAGAAGAGAAGCCCTTCGCGATCAACTTCGATGAAGTTCTTCCTCATGCCATCATCCGGAACGGGCAGGTCCAGGAGATTCCTTTCGCGCATGAGAACTGTGCGGTCGCCGCCGCTCAGATGTTCCGTCTGCTCGCCATAGATCATCTGACTCCCATCTCCTTCGTCGCGGGCGCGAACTCTCGCATCTGGGGCTGGTACAAGGAGACGACGGGACTTGAGCGCGTGGGCGACGACTTCTTCGGCCTGCCCATCCTCTACGACCGGCACATCGACGACGCGTCCCTCGTCCTCTGCGGCGCGTACAGCAGGGACTCGTCGATGGCGGACACCGTGAAGTCCTACAAGATCACGATTCCCAAGGAGCTCAAGTGAACCCCCTTTCCGTTGCCATCCTGCAGTCGGGTGTGATCGATCGGGGCATGCTCGAGGAGCTGCGCAAGTGGGGCGCACCTCTCGAGATCCCCAACGACCTCCCACCGCCCCCGGAGACTGTCGCCGATGCCCTCATCCTCTTAGAAGATGCGCTTCAAAGCGAGGGCATGGTCATCACCCGGGAGACGGACTTCGAGGTCTTCCGCCAGTACCTCGCGACGCAGAAAGGGAGCTCCCTTCACTACGTTTCGGGCGGGGTGGAGGTTGATGTGCCCGTCGTGTTCGGCAAAATCCCCACGGGGGAGTACATCATCCCGTGGAAGGGTGAGTCGATATCCGATGCGATGACGAACGGAGAGACCTTTCTCATGGACGGGGAACATGCCGTATTCTTTTCTGTGACGAGGGAGCTCTTCTTTGGGGACACGCAGGCCTTCATGGTCTGCACCCCCTCCTCTAGAGAACTGATCGAGGCGGCTGATGACGACAACACTGCGTGACTTGCAGGCATCTCTTCAGAGGAAAACGGGCTTCGAGGTCATCGATGCAAACGAGTCCCCTACGAAGCTTCGTCTGATGGGCCGCCTGCCCGCCGACAAGATGGGCCTGAACCTCGCGAACTGGCTTCTTCTTGTGAAGGAACTTGATAAAGCCGGAGATGGACGCGCTGGCTGGGGCGTAGACATCTCAAAGAAGTACTTCTGTAGGGGTGAGAAGACCATGTACTCCTGGAGGCTGATGTTTGAGTCTCCCGAACTAGCGGCGAAGTACGAAGCCATTCTAAAAGTTGTCATGGGAGCTCCCTATGCAGGGCGGGGCGAACTCAGCGAGTTCCCTCTTGCCGGTGCGCGCGCCGACCGGAATGAGCTCAACAACCGTAAGGGCGCGAGCAGCGTCAAGGGATAGTCATGCCTAGTACTGTTCACGAGGTAAAGTGGAAGCAGGACAACCCGATCGAGAACGCCCCCACTCTCGGTGCGGAGGAGCTCCACGCGCTCGAGGAACGGAAGAAGATCTTCGACAAGCTCCTCTCGCAGGAGGGCAAGGCGAAGTACAAGATTGAGATCTTGTTCAAGCACACCCGCGTAGTTCACGGGCTCTCCGCGGGCACGGTCTCCATCTGGGAGAGCGGTACGAAGCTCCACGGGGGTGGTGACACGAAGGCCTACTGGTGTCCTGGAAAGGAGCTGAAGAGGAACGACTGCACGGGGATCATCCCGGATGCGTCGAACGGCTACGGCCACCTCGTCTGCCCGAAGTGTCAGGTTCTTTGGAAGGGCCCGGAGGTCATCGGGGAGATCTTCTATCGGCTGCCTGCGCGGAAGTGGGCTGAAGTGATCCTCAAGCACTACGTCCACTTGGACCACAACGCGGATATTTACTGCAAGTACCCGAAGGAAGACCTGCGGATCGCCTCGTCGCTCGAGCAGGCGAAGCAACACATGGGCGAGAAATTATCGAAGGCGCGAGCGAGCCGGCAAGTCTACATTTACCCGCTCGCACATCTGATCAAGGACGTGTCGGCTGGTTCTGATCTTCTGGAGCGCTTCCACGCGTTTTTGACCGCGTGAAAATTTCATCCTTCAAGACCTCCGAGTCTTCTTTCATCTACGGCCTGGTTGATCCACACACCGGATTGATACGGTACATTGGGAAGACAGGGTGGGGTCAGGCACGCGTGCGGTTGCATCAAACACAACTACACAAGGACAGGACCTATAAAGGGAACTGGCTCAGGAAATTGAAGGATGAGGGCCTTGAGTGTGAAGTAGAGGTTCTGGAAGTTATGCCGAAAGAACTTCTATCTGAGGGAGAGAGGTTTTGGATCGAGTACGCCAAGTGCCTCGGGTGGCCTCTGACGAACCTTACAGACGGCGGAGAAGGTCTTCATGGGCATGTCTTCTCGGAGGAGCACAAGGCGAAGATCTCCAGTGCCAATAAGGGCAGAAAGCTCACGGATGAACAGAAGCAAAAGATCCGCACTGCCGCTCTTCAGCGCGATCCTCTCACGCGCTTGAGGTCCAATCCTCGACGGGGCTGGCATCACTCTGAGGAAACCAGAGGAAAGATCGGTCTTGCTAACCAAAAGAAGAAGGCATGGTCTACTTCTGGACGAGAGAACTTCAGGGCCGTAAAGTGCAAGCCGGTTCAGCACATGGAAACTGGAACGATCTACCCCAGCGCTCTTGAAGCCTCTCGTGCATTGGGCATCGGGGTGTTCAGCATTCAGAAGACCGCGAGTGGGAAGCACGGGAGCGCGGGTGGACTTCATTTCAGGTACGCAGCATGAACCGAGACTACGTCCGCATCGCCCACCGACGCGCCGCCATGATGGAGCTCCAACGAGTTCTCATGGACACGTACATCCCGGGTGACAGTCCCGCCAAGAAGGAAGTGATCTGCGACGAGGTGCCCTACAGCGACAAGGAAGTCAGCGCTGAAGCCCTCATCGAGGTCTACGAGCTGCTCGAGCGCCTCCAGCAAGACGAGAAGCTCGAGATGTCCAAGTTCGAGTTCAGGAGACGTGATGACCGCACCGCAAGTGAACAGCCGCCGAAGCCTCCGAAGGCTCGTAAAGACGAAGAACGTCGACCTGTCAAACCAGGAAAAAAGCGTCGGGAAGGTAGTCCACGAGCGCCTGGCGCAGATGGAAGCACAACTGACAAGGCTGGGTGAGGCCTTCGACCAGAACACCGACGTCTTCTCGGAGTCGCTGAAGTACGCCGAGTTGATGCACTTGATCTTCCAGCGAGTGCTCAACGACATGGCGAACAGCACGGTGCGCTGCCTTGGCGATGAGGAGTACTACCGGGAGAACCCGCGTAACTCTCTCCGTCCCGTCGATCCGGAGAACCCGAAGAAGATCGACTTCCACAGCTACATCCGCGAGTACTGGCTCTGCATGGCCTTCACGGACTTCGCGGTGAACTGCAGGCGGGTCTGGGATGCGGCCCACCCCGAGCAGAAGAGCCCCGGGCCCATTCTGGTGCCCGAGGGGGCCGGCGATCAGGTCGTTGTGTTCGGAGGTGGATGATGTCGAGACCCATTCGTGGAACGCAGGACATGAAGAACTACCAGGCTTCACAGGTTGTCTCCGGCCCGTCGGTGAAGATCACCTGCCCGAAGTGCCGCGCGCCCGCCTTCCCCGGCGCCGGCGCTGGAACGGGGAACAACACGCCCGCGTACACCTGCACCGGGTGCGGGGCGACCTTCAGCGCGCAGCGGATTTAGGGGCTAAGAAAAGAGGAGCGCAGGCCTCCTCTTTTCTTCAGCCGATGCAGCATGCGCGGCAGCGATGCCGACCGTCCCCCAGGGCCATGTGGTCGATGATCGCATCGCCCTCTTGAGTCCCTTTGCAGACGGGGCAGATGTCCTGCGAGTTGGGGAACTCGACGGGACATTGTGTAACGGTAACCATAGACCCGAAGGATTCCGCGCGCTTCAAGCTCGTGGTGACCATAATAATCTTGTTGGTCGCGATCGTCCTTACAATGAATACGTGCATGGTGGTGATCTCCTTCACCACTCTTATGCCCGAATCAGGTCTTCTTTTGCCTCCGCATGACCCAGGCACCAGCCCCCGCCAGATGCCCCACGATCTCGAACCCGGCCTTCTTGTAGAGGGTCATCGCGCGCAGGTTGCTTTTCTGGACGGTCAGCAGCGCGTCGGGCACCCCCTCGAGCGCGACCTCGAGGAGCTTCCTCCCGATTCCCTGTCCGCTCGCCGTAGCGCGCACCCCCAGGCGGGTGATGTCGATGAGATCCCCGTCCATGCGCACGAGGATGTACCCGTCGATCGGGTCGCCCGAGACCCATCCCCGCCCGCGAATCAGTTCGTGGTGGAGCATCCTCTCGTTCATGCTGTTCGGGAAGAGCTCGCTCTCGAGAATGACGAGGGCGTCGATGTCGAGGGGACACGCCGGTCGGATCATGGGGGCTAGAATAACAGGGGGGATTGGCTATCCCCCCGTCACTCCATAGACCCTTCTGTCAGCAGTCCCCGCCGAGACTTCTGTAGACCCTGTGGTTCTGCAGATCGTCCATCAGCGAGAATCGCCCGATCGAGTCCTTTACGTCCGCAAGTAGCATGCGGAGCTGCGCCTGGGAGTCTTTGACCGCCGGTAGGCTCGTGCAGTCGTACTCTCGGTCGGCCACTTCGATACGCGAGAGAAGCTCTTCGACCAGGGCTTGTACTTCCAGGGCGAGCGCTCGGCTCTCCTTGAACTGCCCACAATCGAAGTGGGCTTCCGCCCGCTTCCGGTCGGCGATGAGCTTCGTGTACGACTTCCAGATCAACATCAAGAGTTCTAGCGACTTTTGGCTCATGGGGGGTGGTCTCCTTCATCTATCCTTATGCCCGAAAGCTGGTAGTGTTTGCCCATGGTGAAAGTGCAAGTTGATGCTCCCCCGGAGCGCCTTGAAGCTGCCGTGGACGCGGACATCGCAGCCTTCGATGCGTGGTTTCAAAGAAGAGGGAATGAGCCCTTGGTTCGCTCTGAGGTCGCTATCCTCAAGACCTGGCTTTGGTGGCACGTTCACGGGGAGGACGTGTCAACGCTTCCTCGATAGACCAGCCAAGATCCAATCGGCGAGCTATGGACCCGTGACTGAGGCCCGCCCGTTTATTCCAGTCACCAATCGTAAGTGTCTCTCCCCGAAAGGTGATCCATCGATTCCTCCTACTGTTATTGGCCTGCTCTACACGTGTTGCCCACCGCACGTTTCCAGGTTCGTAGTTACCATTCATGTCCGGGAATCGGTCTAAAGAGTGCTCTGGAGAGGGCCGATAACCGACATCGTGTAGAAAGGCCTCAAAGTTAGTTACCCAACCTGGATGAACACTAATGCCCCTTCCTCCGTAGTCCTTGTATGCAAGAGCTTGCGGGTTCGTACACCTGTTCTTCATTTGCGACCAGATGGTGTACTCCGTAGATCTAGCCCCGGTGCGGTTGTGTCCGTGCTTGGTCTTTCTTCGTGTGATGAGCACGCCCCGTAGACAGCCGCAGGATTGAGCTTTTCCGTGAACTAACTGAGTAGCTTCTATTTCTTTTTTAGAGTTGCAAGCGGTGCAAAGGCACAACCAAAGGGCCGCGCCAGATGATGGAGAGGTTCCGGATCTATAAAGTACCTGTAAATAGTGTACTTTCAATCCACTGAGTTCTAGCGGCGGACGTCCTGTTTTAGGCATGACGTACGCGTATCACGTATCTCTTCTGAAAGAAGAAAAGGTTGCTATGATTGCCGCCGATGATTCCTCTGTCCCGACCCCCTCCCCCACGGAGGAGCGACATGGCGCGTAGGCAGGTCATCGAAGTCCAGTGTTCGCGCTGCGAGCGCACCGAGACCATGCCGATCAAGGAGGAGCCCCCGGTGGGGGTGCGTCCGCTTGTTGCCTTCAGCGCCACCCTTCAGGCGGAGGGCGCGCCCGCGCGCGTGGTCACAATCGCGGACCTCTGCGCCGTCTGCACGAAGACCGTCCAGCACCACCTCGACGCAATCGCCAAGGTCATCGACGGGGTCTCGCCCGACCGAAAAGCGGGGGCTAAGAAAAAGGGGGCTGAGCCTCCCTCTTCCCCGTAACCGTACCTCTACGCCTCGCCCACGCTCTCGGAGAGCTCCTCGAGCTTCTTCATCTGCATTTCGCAGGACGTGAGAGCTCCCTGCATGAACGGGTAGTGCGAGACAGAGGACTTGAGCAGCGTGTGACGCCTTCTAAAGGTATCGAGTGCATTGATCAACTTGCGCTGGTCAACCTGCCTACTCGCCTCCTCCAAGAGGTCCGAGCACGTGCTCAGTACCTCTAGGACCGTGCCCTTACTCCGTAGCTGGGCGACTTCCTCCGGTGCGCACTTGATCTCAGCGAAATCGTTGCTCTTGGACATGGTGGGGTGGTCTCCTTCATCCTTCTTATTCCCAAAAAGCCGGGGAATTGAGGGGTGGGGGGTAAAAAGAAGGGGGAACCGGGACAGCCCGGAACCCCCTCCTCTCCCTAGTTCGCCATTTCGAGGAGGGCGACCGGCCGTACTGCCCGGATCTCCGACCTCGCTTCAGGCTCGAACTCGTCCAAGAACGGCATCGGATACCCGCTGCTGCGCGCCGGCGGCGACAGGCGGAGCTCCGACCCTGACCACGTCACGAAGCACGTGCGAGGCAACCCCCGCCGCTTCCCCGTGCGCTGAATGCGGAACGAGGACCCAGGGTCCATCGTCAACGCCAACTCGATCCGATCACTCCCCTGAACCCAAATCGGAGGCTCAATCTCGCTCGGACCCAGCACGATGATACCCGCGGGCGGGAAGGCGCCATACCCCTTCATCACCCGGTTCCGCATCAACCACTCCGTACGCTCATTCGCCGCTGACAAGAACACCCGCCCACCTTCGCCGGCACGGATGTCGAGGCGTATGAGCGCAATGTCCCCTGCCTTACCCACCGCCAAGACCCCCTGCTCGCGGAACACCGCGCGGTCGAGACGGATGGGAGCAATGGCCGGGACCTGCCCTAGAAACGCCGTCAGCTCGTCATCGAGCGCAAAGCAGAACTCGCCTTGCGCAATCGGTACATGAGGAAACGCCCTTTCTGATTCTGGTTCGACACGTAGACCATCAATGGTCCCGCCGTCGTTGAGCTCGTAACAACGCATGATCGAATCACTCCTTTTCAGCACAAGAGAGTGCCAAAGGTCTTATTCCGACCTTGGAGGTACTTCTTGCGCTGCAAAGGAGCGGGGCGCGCCGGCGCCCCGGAAAAGGAGAGTCAGGAACGGAGGGCGCGCTGAATCGACATGACGGCTATCTGCCGGGCGTACTCCGCCTCAGCTCGCGTCTTCATCGAGTTCAGCATCTCAAGCGCAACCTGGGCCATCCCACGGTCTGTCACTTCGAGTCCCGTGAGGCGCGTCGCCTCCTCCGTCATGCCCGTACGCTCCATTACCTCTCGGCAGTGGAGGACGGTCATGTTGGCGTTCTCGAGCGCGGGGCTCGCAAAAAGCACCGGGTCACTGTTGTCCTTGAACATGATCTAAGACCTCCTTTCCTGTTGATAGTTGTATGGTCACGTCGACCGACGTGCAAGAAGAAAGCCTCAGTTCAGTGCCCTTTCTTTCGCCTTTGAACCGCCCTTGAGCCGGTACAAGCGCAGAGACGTCCGTGTAAAGGTGGTGCTACTTGCCCCAAAGACCCACCTGATGGCTAGGAAAAGGGCGAAGCCCAATCCCGTGAGGGCGCCCTCGATGGGGCGCCCTCACGTTACTTCCGTCATGCCCCCGGCACCATCGGGATCGCGGCCACCGGCTTGGGACCGCCGAAGATCCATTTTCCCAGCGCGTACACGCCGACCGCGACGCCGCCGACCCCCAGCGTGACGACCGCAGTCTCCGCCGCCCGCCGCCCCATCGTCGTGCGTGCCTCGATCTTCTTCAACCTGTCGTCGATGCTCTTCATGGTCTTCACGGCGTCTTCTTCTACCGTGTTCGTGTTCTTCGTGTTCTTCGCGTCATTCGAAACCGTCTGCTGCGTCATGGTTGTATCCTCCCGAACTGGTTGTTGTGGTGGCGAAGCCTTATGCTTTCCTTCACTCTTCTTATCCCCGGTTTCCCTTGTATTTTGCACTTGTTCCTGGACCTCATAGCGAAGACCACGAGCGTGCATCTCCGCCAGCAGTTCAGGGTTTATCGGATGCCTCATTGCCCTCGTCCTCGCCCCGTCACCCTTTCTGCCTCCCTCATCGCCGCCGCCGCATCGACTGCGTCTAGGATGAACAACTGGAGCTCCGGAGGGAGCTTGGCCAGCTCCTCATTCGTATACGCGATCTCCATGATGAGCACTCCTGCGCCGCCTTCTTTGACAGACTCTTTCTCCTTCTTATGGATCAACGTCGCGGCGTTGATCCAGTCCGCGCTCTTCTTGAGCGCTTTGATTGTTCCCGCAAGACCACCAATGATTAGACTGGGTCCCATGGTTGTATTCTCCTCACTCTTCTTATCCCCGAAGCCAGCATGTAATTACTTGTTCTTACTTTCCTCCCGGTTCTTTCGGCGTAGTTCCTCCCGTAGTTCCTGGAAGAACTTCTCCTGTTCTCCCCCTTCCCCTTCTTCCCTCTCCGTACGCCCGTCCTGCCTGCCCTTGGCGTAGGACAGAAAACCCACTGCGAAGACAAAGGCAATTCCCCCGAAGGAAATGATGATTTTCATGTTCTCTTCTCCCATTCTGGTCCCCACAATACGGTCTCATCCCACTTCATTTTCGACTTCTCCTCCGCGCTTAGGGGCCTTCCACATGCCCTTCTTAGCTGGATGTACTCGTCTCTAAGGCGGACGTATTCCTGCCTTTTGTCCTCATTGCAGTCCTGCATGACAATGAGGACTGCCTCGTACTCCTTGATCAGCTCTTCGAACCTGCTGATGATCACCTCGTTCGCGCCTCGTTCTTCTTTCGCCCCCGTGTACTTTCCTCGTTGGTAAATGGCGAACCCCATCCCAGCAAGGCCGGCTGTTACGCCTACAACGGCAAGTACTCTGGCAGCAATCACGGGACCCTCAGGCAGGTCAACGTGGCGACTACGCTGATCGTGTAGCCCGCGTCGTTGTAGTAGTCGCAGGAGCCCATCGACAGCCTGGTCGGGTCATCCTCAAGGACACCACGCGTGGTGAGCACACGACCTCCTTCGCTACAGTCGATACGAAGAAGAACGTCTTTGGCAGCGCGGCAGCTCGATACAGCCGTTCCGTTGCGGCTCGCGTTGATCGTCACGGCTACTCCCGTGACCGCGTAGATCGCCGTCTTGCTGATCGCCACCGACGTCCCCGGGTCGCCCTTCGGTCCCTGCGGCCCGACCGTCCCTGTAGCTCCCGTCGCCCCGCGTGCGCCATCCATCCCCGAAGGACCCATCGGACCGGCGGGCCCCTGAGCTCCCGACGAACCTGGAAGACCCTGGTCCCCCTTCAAGCCCTTGTCCCCGGCAGGCCCCTGAGCGCCAGCCGCCCCCTGGTCCCCCTTCGCTCCCGGAGAGCCAGCCGCCCCGGCAGCCCCCGCCGGACCCTGAGCGCCCTGTGCACCTGCAGGACCGTCGACCCCCGACGCACCACCCGCCCCGGCTGCGCCCGCCTTGTCGGCGGACGAGCACCCCGTAACCGAAACAAGAACAAGCACCGAGATGAGTTGAACGATACGCATGGTGAAACCTCCTTCTATTGTTCTTATGCCCGAAAGGGCCCAAGAATTGAGAAGTAGGAGGTAAGAAAAAAAGGGGGGTCTTTTACCCCCCTAGTACTGCCTTCTTCCACCTCTAAAAGTAGGTGGTCTCGAACCCCAGCTCGATCGCGATGGTGCTCCTGCACCCTCGGCACTGGCGAAGCTCCAGGTCCGGCTGAAATTCCTCTCTTTGAATGCCCTTTAGAGACAGGTTCTTCCACTCTTCTTCGGTGTACTCGATACCGCAGCCGCAGGCTTTGAACGGGGACGGTGCCGGTATTGTATCGGCGTTATCAAGTTCCATGGTTGTATTCTCCTTCTGTTTACTTATCCCCTAAACAGAAGAAGAGTTGAGAAGTAGGGGGTAAGAAAAGAGGGGGTCATGGCCCTCTCTTTTCTACTGTCAGACCACGCCCGGGAGGGGCACCGGCAGTGGGAGCGGGAGTGGCCCCTCCATAATCGTCACTCTTATGCTCGGCTTCATCAGCGCGAAGACGCCGAGAAGAACGCCGCCAGTGGCAAGCACCAGCGTTGCATTAAGCACCATGTCGTTCCCCATTCTTTTCCCTTCAAGTGCCGCAAGCCGCCGTTCGATTTCCGAAGTCTTGTCGTCCATGGTGGTGATCTCCTCACTCTTCTTATCCCCGAAGCCGGCTTCTTCTTGCCTCCTGGGGGGTAAAAGAAAGAGGGGCCTGAACCCCTTTTTCTCCCGGTCTACGCGGCTTGCGGGCACCCTCGACCAAGGGGGGCCAACAGGAAGGAGAAACAGCCGCCGTTCCACCAACCCCAGTGAGAGGTCTGCATACTTCTTATGCCCCATTCCACCGGGTTCTTGCGTGATACGCTCGGGGCCATGGCGTACGATTCTGCGCAGATTGCCCAGGTCACGGGCATGTACCAGGGCATGGCCATGAACCAGATGGCCTACTCGAACCAGATCGGGCAGCAGGGCCCGATGTATGGTTCGACGAGCGGGATTTCCGGCGATCGGATGATGGGCGGGGCGATGAACGCCGCTGCTTCATTCGGTGGTCCGATGGCATCCGCCGCCAGTTCTCTTGCCCCCATGGCGATGATGGGGATGGGGATGAGCGGGATGGCCTCGACCGGGGTGGGAATACCACTCGCGGCGGGTCTGGCGGCGGGACAGCATGTAGGCAGCCAGATGTACACGGGGGCGCAACAGCAGCAGTCCTTGAACCAGACGCTGCGTGGTTCGTTCTCTTTCCAGAACCCCTACGGGGGGACCGGGTTTACGCGGTCGGACATGAGTCAGATCGGGAGCCAGGTCCGGGGGATGAGCGAGCAGTTCGGTCCCGGGGGGGAGATTGCTTCCTTCAAGGAGCTCTCGAACATCGCTGGCAAGATGGGCCAGATGGGGTTTGCCCAGGGGGTCCGGGACGTTCAGGAGTTCGGCAAGCGCTTCAAGGAGATGACGACGGCGCTGAAGACCATGGCGAGGGACCTCGGGACGACGCTCGAGGGGGCGATGGAGTTCGCGTCTGCGGCGAAGGGCTCCGGCATCTTCGGGACGGGGAAGGTGACGGCTTTCACGGGGATGGCGCGCGCGACGGCGGTGTCGGGCGGTCTGGCGATGAGCGAGGTGACGAGCGCGGCGAACATCGGCTCCCAGATCTCCCGTTCCATCGGTGGGCTTGGCAGCCAGGGCGCGAATGCCGGGATGAAGACCATCGGGCAGATCGGGACGGCGCAGCAGATGGGCATTCTCTCTGAGGAAGACATCTACAACGTGACGGGGCAGACGGGCGCTGAGGGGCGTCAGTCCTACGCGGCGAGCTCGTTGCAGCGCACGGGGAAGTTCCTTCAGAGTGGGCGCGGCCGCCGTGTTCTCGCTTCCCTAGCGGAGAAGAACGGCACCTTGAACGAGGAGAACGTCGAGCAGCTTTTGAACGGGGGGATGAGCATCGGGGAGACGATGCGCCTCGACAAGCAGCAGCTCGGGAAGGTGGGGCGCGCGAACTTCATCCGGAACGAGGGGCGGCTCCGGGGGGCGGCGATGGAGCGACTCGGCGGGTTCCTCCCCGCGTTGCAGCTCCAAGAGTGGGCGCAGTCGAAGGGTGTCGACATCAACAACATGGACGACCGCTCCATGCTGTTCGCCCAGCGGCAGCTCGGGATGGGTCGCGACGAGGTAGATCAAGCCGTCAAGATGTCCAACAGCATGCCGCAGATCATAGAGCGGCAGCGTCGGGACAAGTCTGACGACCAGTACATGCAGAAGCTCACTCAGGCCCGGAAGGGTCAGGGCATTCAGGGCATCGGGCAGCGTCTCGAACAGGCTCGGGAGCTCGTGAACGGCAAGATGCAGAAGGCTGGTCAGGACTTCTTCAATCAGGGGTCTGAGCAGATCGACGAGTTCTTCAACAAGCTTTCAGGCCAGTACGTAGAGACCTACGCGAAGGACATTGATTCCGTTTCTCGCACGATGGGGCAGGGTGGTGCCCGTGGCCGGGCTGCGGGTTCTCGCGCCTTCGGGATCGGCGGAAGCGGGATGAGCAAGTACATCTCGACGACGCCCGGTGCACTTTCATCTGCTCCTGGGGGGCTCAAGGGCGGGCTCATTGGGGGTTCAGATAAGTCACTTGAGGAGAATCTGCACGCGGGCTCTCTTAGCGGAATAACTCGGAGCATCTTGGGTGGTCAGACAGATCGAGGGCGTATCAGTGCGGCCGGCTTCGCAACAGAGGGCTTCACGGATAAGGAGCTTCAAGAGCGGATGGGGGATGTTGCCAACACGCAGTTGGCTGCGGCCACCGGCTTCAATCCGGAGCAGATAGCTACTGGGAAGAAGAACGAGGCTTGGGTTCGGGATGCGTACGCCATGGGGAAAGTATCTGGTGAGGGGGATCTGCGAATGCAGGCCTTCGGCGACGTCTTGAAGGACAAGAGCCCCGAGTTGTCTGCGGACTGGGGTCGAATGAGTCAGGCAGAGCGCGCGCAGATGATGAACAACATGGAGCGCGGGGCCGGCATCAACGAGAAGGAGCAGCTCGCTAACCACTATGGAACCCCAGAGGGGCTTCTTGCCGGTTTAGGCAAGGGCGGGTTCACGAGTGTTAGCAAAGAGAACGAGGCTTTTGCGGATGCCGTTGGGTACAAGAACCAGCAGAGCACTGGCGAGAAGAGACTTGCGGGATTAGGGAAAGGTCTTCTTGTAGGAATCGGCGGGTTGCTTGGCGCGGTTCCAGGGGCCATGGCGGGGGCGGCGCTTGGGGGACAAGTAGACGAGTTTGTTGGAAGAATGTCTGGTAGTCATGCGGACAAGCAGACCGTAGGCTCCTTCTTGAAGGGGGCGGAGGGTAGAGACTTCCTGAGTGGGATTCTCAGTGATGATAACGAGTCTGCGGCGAACACCCGGAGGCAGGTAGAGGACGAGATCGGGCGGCGAGGGGATAAAGACCCCGTTACGGGGACGCTGCGGGACATGTTGAGCACCCGGGACTACCTCGACGCGAAGAAGAACGGCAACGGTACTATTTCCCCGGAAGTAGCGAAAGATCTCGAAAAGCGCACGGGCAAGTCCGTGGCGGAGCTCGAGAAGAAGTCAAACCAGTTTGGCGATGTCCTCGTTGCTGACCAGGCGAGAGACCGTGCGGAGGGCGCGCGTAGATGGACAGAGCGGGGTAAGAGTGATCTCAAAACACTCGCGTCTGTCGGTGTCTACGATGCGGCTACGGGAGGACTTGCTTCCGACCGAATGAAGGAGATTCAGAAGTTGGGTCCCGGGGCCGCGCAGTACGCGCAAACCGCCCTGCAGTTCACGAAGGAACAGGGGGGCGGACAGTTCAACTCTTACCTCGCGGACACGATGGAGCATGATCGCGAGGGGATGTCGGCCAAGGACAAGATGGCCCTCGGTAGGGTCTTCGCTGGTTCAGAGCAGGGGGCTACACTTACCCGGACGGGGGCGCTGCAGGGACGCCTGGAGAAAGCAGGGAAGAAGGGTGGTCGCGGCTCGTTCCTCAGCCAGACTTTAGGCGCTGGGCTCTCCAAGGAAGAAGTAGGAAAGCTCGACTTCGGGTCGGAACAATCTGCCTCTACTTCCGCAGGGATACTCGCAAGGGGCGCTGGTCTCGCTGGGGATAGTCCTCTTATCAAGCAGATACAAGAGGCCGGTCTTGCTGGCCGGCAGGGCAAGTCTGGTAAGGCTGCGGGCCTCCTCGACACAGTCATGCACAGCGAAGAGTTTGTGGCGGCGAAGAAGAAGCAGCAAGAGGGTAAGGAAGAAGCGGAGAATCCTCTTCAAAAGGCCATCAAGGACAACACGAAGTTGGCCGCGGACACCCTGGAGAAGATGCGGCTCACGCTGGTCAATTCGAACAACCTTCTTGTCGACATCAAGGGCAAAGAGGACCCGGAGAAAAAATGAGCGCGAAGAGCCTTCTGTTCACCGGAGCACTTCCGTACACAGATCCCCAGGGTTGTGGCCCCTGCCGCACTGAGGTCACCATGACGATTCAAAAGAACGGGAGGCTCTACAACTTCATCGTTCGGGACAAGATCGTCATCGAGGACCCATACCTGGTACTCGTGAAGGCCGGCGCCTTCTCCATCAGAACTGGCGAGCCCTATGCGGGCGCGACTCCGGATAGGTCGGTGAGGGACTTTCTTCTGAAGAGCAACGTGGTGATCTGATGCCTACGAGAAGGCCAATCGCGAAGAAGTACAGAGTCGACATTCAAACCATTCG
>Ga0315284_10004124_pt1 | contig 20629 bp, 31 predicted proteins | sample YL17G09_16_MG_FD_203696 | JGI IMG/M metagenome (GOLD analysis project Ga0315284, IMG submission 203696) | Sediment microbial communities from Yellowstone Lake, YNP, Wyoming, USA - YL17G09_16 | ecosystem: Environmental > Aquatic > Freshwater > Lake > Sediment | place: USA: Wyoming | collected...
GAGTGTGCGACATGGGCACGAATGGCGTCCTCGATCTTGGACGACATCGTGTCGTACTTGTCCGTCTCTTTGGTCCTCTTCACGGGGATGAAGGTGCGACGCCCCTTCTCCTCAAGCCACACCTTGTAGTTCTCGCCCTTCTCGGGGAGCCTCGACTGCAAGTGCATTCTGGGGTCTTCACGTGACGCCCAGCCCCAGTCGTGCTTCGGGGGGACATCCTGAGTCGGCACCCTCGAAGAGCTTCTCGTCGGTGACGTACAATCACAGGCGTACAGGTTGCAGAAATCCCCGGTGAAGAGGAGATTGCCCACCGTGTATTCCCGCTTCTCACAGGCGACCTTGACGGGGGAGGCCCCGAGCTTCTCTTCGTCGCCTTCAGCCATGGTGATGAGCATTGAACGTCTTGTCCTCGAACGTGGGGCCATAGGAGTAGAGCATTGTCGGGGCCTTGAGGTGGCTCAGGAGTTCCCCTGTCTTGATGACCTGGTAGAGCGGTTTGGCTTTCAGAAGACCCTGGGTGATCTTCGCTTGCCGGTCGAGGTGGTGCTTTTCCCCGAGCACCCGTATCGCATCGATTGTCTGCCAGGCGGGGGTGTGATCTAGGTCAGCACCGTCGTAACCCACGCAGACCTTCACGGTGTCCTTGACCTTATCCATGTGGGTCAAGGCGAGCATATCGATGCCCCCGAGGATCCTGTTGGCGTAAGAGAACATCTCCAGGTCAAAGTGACCAACCCGGAAACCCTGCTGCCACTCGTTCTTGGTGTTGTGCTCACCATCGAACTTCAGGTCGGGGTCTTCCGTGACGAAGGGGCCAGCTCCGTGACGAGTCATATAGGACCGCATGACCCCGACTCGGGTTTCCTCGTCAGTGTGCTCACGAAGGAGGTCATAGGCGTTCCTGAAGGTCGTGGTGCTCCAGGTCGTGTGGGGATGGAACCCGAAGTTCTCGTCCAGAAGCACACCTTGAGCCCCCTCGAAGATGACTACCCCTTCCCCGTTCGTCTGATCCGTGAGCCAAGACCCATCCACCAGACGGACCTTGTTCTTCCAGTCCTGATAGAGCCCATTTGCCAGCTCCTCAGTCCATCTGGGGTCTTGGAGGATGGCCGTCTCGACATCGACCCTGTGTGGATAAGAGCACATCCCTGGAGTGGTTTGCCAAGGCCAGTGGATTGTCCTCATCTCGGCAATCTTGCGTTCCTGGGAAATCCTGAGTTTCTTCTCTGTCAGAATAGGATCTTCGAGGTCACCGGCCCGAAGTGCATCCTCGGGGTGCTCCAGGAAGTCCTGCATGGTCTGGCCGATGCCCATTCCACAAGACCCGTGACGGCCGTCACCACGGTACAGCTCCTTGAGCCGGTTGATCGCCACCTGGAAAGGATTCGTGACCAGGGCATCACGGTCCACCGTCACCCTCTGCCAGACATCTTGAACCCCAAGGTCCAGAAGGTGATTGGCCTCGCTGAACATGAACAAGGGGTTCACCAGCATGTGCCTGGAGAGATGCGTCCCTACCCCAGGCACGAACGTTCCGCTCCCGAACTGGGAGAAACAATGGGATCTCCCATCAGGCAAACAGACTGTGTGTCCTGCGTTGGCACCACCGTTGTACCGGCAGACGAGTTTCGCTCCGGTTGACCTCGTGAGAGACTCGGTCACGGACCCCTTCCCTTCGTCCCCAAAACCCATTCCTGCTACGAGGTAGACACGGGCCACGCCATACCTCCCTCGAAGTATCCCTTGGCGAACTTCGTATGAGTCTCCCAGGCCAGCTTCGTCGGGGTGTGAATCACCCTCAGCTCGGAGACTTCAAGGTTCGGCTTGAAGTTCTTGTACCACCCGGGCTTGAGGTCCAGGTGCTTCGGGTTCTGGCCGAACTTCCTGAACCGAAGGGCCTCGTCCTTGACTGCCTGATCACGGGGGAACTCCAGATACTCGGTGGCGGCACAGAAGGCATCCCCCTGTGCGATTCGAAGAAGCATGTTGGGATTGGGGTGTTTCATTCGAACCTCTGACGGCGCTGGATCTCGTCCCCACGGACTCTCTGGCTTCGCTCTCCGTATTGCTTCGGGTCAGCCTTGTACGCCTCCTGGACAAGCTTCTGCTCGTCCTCGGTGAGCCTCTGGCCCGTGAAGGACTGAAGCATCAGGTATTCGATCTTGTCCCAATTACGAACTTCTTGCTGTCCCGTGTCTTCTTCTTGGGTTTCGTCTTCTTGGTCATCTTGGGTTTTGTCTTTTCCGTTGTAGCTCACGTCGTATGAGCCACCGCTCTAGTCGTGGAACCCTCATGACGGTTGCGATGTACAGCCAGGTTGGTATCGGGATACCCAGGACCTTCACATAGAGTTTGATCATCAGCTACTCCTGAACAAACTCCATGAAGCACTGGAGCCACTCGTCCGCTCCGAGATCGATCACAGTACTACCGCTGCCTCCCGGATCTTGGTCGAGGACATCCCGAGGTGTTGAGCTGGCCGAAGGATCCTCACGCAGAGGTCCTCAGGTGCATCCTTGAGGTCATCAAGGGTCTGGACCTTGCCATCCACTTCACGGTCAGCTACCAAGAGCTTGATCCCGAGCTGACGGAACTCTTGAAGCAAGGGAGCGATCTCGACACCCCACTTGGGATCCAGCATCCGTTCCATCGCATCCACCCCGACCAGGATCTTGGCCCCTGGAAACCTTCGAGCCTTGTCGAGGTAGAGGGGGTCATCCTTCGTGAACAGGACGGGGAAGCCCTCCAGCAGCTTGGCCCGTTGGAGCATCTGAGCTACCGTGAGAGGAGGCTTGTGAGGCGGATTGATGGTGATGTGGAAGGTGGCCCTGTGCTCCTTCGCCATCCACACATGGCCAAGATGCGGTGGGTTAAAAGCTCCCGGGAATAAAGTCAACCCGTTCCCGTTGGAGGGGGCCTTCTGCCGCTTGCCGTTGGTCATGAAGAGGGGGTGTTGGAGCAGGATGGGGAGGGGGTCGAAGCCAGCCTCGTCATATACGAGAACCCGATCCTGATTTGATCTGCTACCAGAACTACCCGACTCAAGACCGCAAGCTGTTAGTAGGACCGTGAGTCCAAGCTGGTCACAGATGTCCCCATCCAGTTTTCTTGCTTCGTCCCCAGAGCCCTTGACCAGGATAGCCTCCAGGACATTGCAGCCCTTGTCCGTCACTGTGGCCACGTAGACCCGGTGATTTCCCCGGTGGGCCGTGGTTGAGGCTACAGAGCCCGTGAGGCCCAGACCTACCGGAGGGGCACCCCCAGGCTGAAAGGCCCGGAGATAGGCTTCCAGGGCCATTGCCACGGCCGTTTCCTTGGAGCTGTAGGACTCCGGGGTGAAACCCAGAAAACGGTCCGAGGCTTCCTGGGCGTAGGGGAACTCTGCCCCGACCAGGACTTTCGAGATCCCTGGCACGTCCCACAGGATTTTTTGAATCCCAGCACCGGCACCTGAGGCGACGATGTAGATCCGGTGGTCCGTGTCGAGGAGCTTGGCTGCTTCAGTGGTCATGGTGTCGCTATCTTCTGGCATCTTGGAATCGAGAGGCGATGGTTTGGGCTAGGACACGACTCCCAGGAAGGTCGCTGTCTTCTACGACCAACTTCCCGAATCGCTGACCATCCAAGTCCTTGAATCTTGGATGGTCCCTTCGTGAGGCATAACGTTTAGGCATGGCTTATAGCGAGAGAACCGCCTTCGTTGCGTTCTCCCGAACCTCGTCCAGGGTGTAATCCTTGAGGAGCTTGCCGTTACGGAAGACTGGCTTCAGCATGTCATCCATGCGAGGCCCTTTGACGGTCCGGATAGGTCCGCCAAAGCCATCTTGAATGAGAGCGAGATGACCCCTCTTGCTCTTCTTGCCAGGATCCGTGATGGGGTCCTTGAACAGGTCAATCCACTCACCGTTGAGGAGCCCAGCCGAAGCCTTGTAGGCGTACTTGGATGTGTCGCGATTCACCAACTGGAGGAGCCCACCCCCCATACCGAACGCCAGGTTGGAGGCCGAGTAGCCATGAGCCATGACCTCATGGAGGATCTCTTGAATGGAGTCGTAGTTGCAGCCGTCACCCTGAATGAGGCCGAAGTAGGGTGGGAGCACCTTGTACCCCTTGTTGTTCTTCCTCATCCCGATCTTACGGTCGAAGATGGCCAGGAGCTTAAGAAGCACCTCCACAGGATTACCCGAATCCGGACGAACGACGAGCTTCCCTCCCGAATCCCTCACGTACTCGTGAAGCTCAGGACCGCACCATCCATTCTCGACGGCGTTGAAGACGTCATAGGTATCGCTCACGCAGGCAGCGATCTTGGGAACCCCCGGGGGAAGCTTGCGGTCGTAGAGGAACTTCTTGACGAGCTTCTTGTACCCAGCGAACTCCCCGTCCTTGCCCCAGGCACAGCGAGTGCTATGCTCGCTTGCGGGGATAGAGAACCCGGGCATATCCCCTTTGCACCCGTAGTAGTGCAGAAGATACCGAAGAGCCTCCACGGTATCCGTTCCGAGGAAGTTGGCAAGATGAGCGGCTCCACCGATACGGGCCGACTCCTCCGAGCTGACTCCTCTGGACCCGAAGTCATGCAGCTTGAACATGATCTCGCCCATGGGGTCGTCTGAGGACTTGTTGAGAGCTTCGAGGATCACCTTCTTGCAAAAGATCGAAGTGGTTCCGACTGCATTGGGGTACCAGTTGCGAACGATAGCTGTCTCGATGTGGGTGGGAAGCCAGAAGATTCTAGGATCAGGCTCGGTCAACTCCACGTCGAAGAGGGCGTTTGAGGTCGGGAAGACAGAGCCTTCCGGGACTGCCCGAATCGTGATGGGGCAGAAGCCCTTGTAGTCATCCACGATAGTGTCCCAGCCGTGACGGTAGAACGGCTCTCCATGTCCCATAGCGAGCTTTTCGGCCTCATCAACCATCGCCTTCGTGACTGGATTCACTAGGCGCTTCTTCAGGAAGCCCTGGAGGCCAACTGCTTGAGTGCTGTGGAATTCTCCACCACGGGCCTCGAAGTATTGATACATGCTGGACATGCCATCCGGAAATTGTTCCTCGAAGCTCCACTTATATGAGTCCGTATCCGTCACGAGATTGTCTGTGAGCGGAGGACAGATGATGTGGGCTGGGCGGCAGTCTGCCTCCGTGGCTTCGACGAAGTTTCCGTTGGCATCCTTGATGTAGAGCTGTGGCATGTTCGTTGTTCCTCTCAAATCTCGAAGTTGAATCTGTTTTGGACGGCCTTGTCGTAAGCTCGCTTGTCGAAGCGGTAGAGCGGGGCCGGACGGTGCTGACCCTTCTGAGTCTCCTTGGTTTTGACCAGGATCCCCGAGTCCACCAACACCTTCTTGACCTTCTTGGAGAAGTTCGAGGAGTCGAGCCCCTCCTTGTCATCGAGCTTGCGAAAGAGCAGGGCCTCGTAAAGCTTCTGAAGCTGTCCCATGGTGAACTTGGTGGGCAGGAGATTGACCCCGATGGGGGCGTACCTCACCTTCCCCTGAAGCCTCTGGACAGCCAGCTTCAAGATGTCCCTGTGGTCGAAGGCCAACTTGCCGTGATCCAGGGCATCCTCGACAGCAAACCACTTGGCTTCGGCTGCATCGGACCCAGCCACGACCTTGCAGTCCTGCATGCGGACCAGAGCCATGTAGGCGACCGAGATCACCCGCCCCCGAGGATCCCGACCGGGAGTTCCGAAGGTGTAGAGCTGCTCCATGTAGGCGACCGAGATCCCGGTCTCCTCCTGCAACTCCCTCCGAGCCGCATCATCAATGCTCTCGCCCTGGCCGTGGGTGTCCAAGACCTCCACGAATCCCCCGGGGATGGCCCACTGGCCCTTGTGCGGCTCGTCCGCCCTCTTGATTAGGAGGACTCGAAGTATTGGCGTCTCTTCCTCGGCATCAAATCCGAAGATGACGGGGTCCACTGTCAGGCTGGGCCGGGGGTACTGGTAAGTGAACGGGAACGGCATCGGTATAGGTAAGGTACACCGAAACCTTTAGGTGGGAAGTACAAAACGACATGGCCTTGGCGATTGTTTGCAACCATCGGTAATGGTTCATATTACCGGAACCCTGTACTTCCTCAGGTAAGCCTCAGCGGCCTTCTGGGCTTCTTTTTCTGTGGGCTCGGTCCCCCACCAGCCGTCCCGGTCGAGACCCATGTCTTCCGGGCTATGGGCCTCCCAGACCCACTGGTTGCCGCTATCGAGGGCAAGGCCCGGCTCCACGAAGCGGACGTTGGCCAGGACCGTATTTGAGCCCGGGAGGGTGAAGAACGAATCGAAGCCGTGGGGTTGCCAGGTCAAATCAAGCCCTTCTCTCTCATGTACTCTTCGGCCGAGGCCGTAGCCTCAGCCTGGGACGCTTTGGTTCCCCACCAGCCGTTCCGTTCTAAGCGTCCGTGGGTCTTGGTAGACCACCGCCAACGACCCTTAATCCCAACCATGCGGACGTTGGCGAGAACCTCCCCGCCCGCATCCTGGTAGTCATAGCTGATCTCACCGATTCGTTTGGTCCAGGTCATCACCGCTAGAGCTTACACCGTGTTGGATCAGACTGTAGCTCCCCATCGCACCGCTGAGTCTCTTGAGCCTCCGAGCTTCATCCCTGGCTGCGTAGGACTCCTTCTCGCACTCGTCAGCTTCGGTGTCCACTTTCTTGGCTCTGGCAGCCAGGTCATCCTTGATCTTCAGGAATAACTCCTCTACGGCTTTCTCACAGCAATCCTGTGGGCTGGAACTCCAGTGGACGCTGATCAGCTCAAAGCCGACGGACACCTTCCAAAGGTACCTCTTCGATGCCCCGTCGTAGAACGGAAGGGCACTGAATACAGGGAACTTGTTCTCACGTTGGATGGCGACTGTCGCGGCTGATGGGTTTGAACTTGTCAGGACGGCGTAGTCCACCAGAGCTTTGCAGACCCTCTCGATGGCTTCGGCCATGCTAAGAGTGCTGGGGAACTTCTCGTCCTCGGGGTTCCTACGAAGGATGGCCCAGTCATCCTCGATGGGGTCGGTGTCTACTTCAGCCATGACCAGATTGATGTGAAAAGGGTCCAAGTGAGCAGGGCGAGGATCGTGACAGAGCCAATGGCGATCCCTCTCCAGGGGCTCCACGGGTTCCACTGACCAGGGTCTTGCCATTCCTCAAGGGAGTGGCGTAGGAGTGGCGTAGGAGGTGGCCTTCTATCTACACCGGGGGCTCGCCTGATGATGATCTCTGGGGGTGCCTTCGGAGCCGGAGCCTTCCGAACTCTCTTGGGCTTAGCTACGGGTGGAGAATGGTCCTCATCGAGGATCAAGTCCCAAGCGGTACGGGTAACCGCAGGAAGCAGCTTCTTACACCGCTCGCAGGACACCTCCTGGGCATTGAGAGCAAGCCTATCCGTCGTGTACCCACACACGGCTTTCCCCTCCCCTGGCCAATGGACTTTCCTCAACGCCACGGTGTATACTCAATCCCATGCCCAGGCTGTACGCCGTTCAGCACTGTCACAAGATGCGAGGCTGGGAAGACCTTGACATGATGCCGAACCGCGTGGAGATCATCGCCGTGAACGGCGCTAGTCGTTTCGAGATTGGAAGGTCGGAATGAAGCACGGATGCACGGCTGTCCCCGGAGAGAGCGCGCCGGTCGATTCTGACGACCCACGCTGTCGCTGCGATGACATTGGTGAAGGCCCGTGCCCGGCACACGCTGATTGTGCGTGCTGCGGCGAACGGGCTTACTACTACGCCGAAGACGACAAAACGCCGCTCTGCTGTGAGTGCGCCGCGTGACCGCGATTACCGCAGAGCGCCTGCTACCCAAGTCGGTGACCGTGACCGACGTGCGGTGCGAACGGATGCAGGTGTTCGGTGTGGACGGCGGGTCTACTTCCACCAGTGGGCCACCGCAGTCCGAGCCTCCGAACTTGCCGCACAGAAGCAGGGGCTCGTGACCAGTTGCCCTCGGTCAGGATACTCCAGTGGACTTCATTCGGGGTCACGCGGAACCTGCCTTGGCCACAGAAGAGGATGACGTCAAAGCGATGCTTCTCCGAAAACATCAGAAGAAGCTCTCACGGGAAGCTGGTGCCAAAGCTCGTATTCCTACCTGGTACGATAGACTTAATGATTCGGTGAGCTTGATCTTCGAGACTTGAAGGGGTACGAAGGGCGCATAAATAACGCTCGTCCGTGCCATCTGCTCCAAGACAGCGGGGTCATGAGGAAGCTGGTTGCTGATGTACTGGAACACGGATGACTTTTTCTCGTACTTCACACCCCGCTTGGCTTCCTTGGCTTGAGCAGCACATGAGGAGCAGAGCGGCACCGTTCCATCAGCCGAGGTAGCGGGGTTTGCCCCGCAGCCTAAGCAGAGCTGTCCGGGTTCAATGGAGGGGTTCGCCATGGTCACGTTTCTCCGTGGAGGTAGCCTGGGTGGGGTAGAAGACCTTGAAGTTCTGACAGAGTTCCTGGAACCTTACCACTAGCTTCGGGTCGGGTTCCTCAGCCGCCTCCGGAAGCGGTGCCGAATCTTCTTCGAGCTTCACACCAATCGGGGGCATAAAGAAGTTCCCCTTTGCCCGTTGGACGTTTACGTTCATCGTGGCGTGCTGGCCTCCCTCAACCGGGGGAAATATCAGGGAGGCTACTAGCCCAGATTGCTCCAGGAAGTGCCTGTGGTTGGCCTCGTCTTCGGTCCCTGTGGGCCAACCCGGGTCCGTGGGCCAGGTACGACCATCCCAACCGAAGCTCTGGAGGAGCCTGATAGCGTCGGTCTCAGTCTCGGGGTAGATGGGGATCTCGACATGGAGAATGCCTTTGACTCCCTCATCCCGGATGAGCAGGAGGGCCAGCATGAGTAGCCGCACCTCAGAGTTCTTCCGTAGGCTGATCCAGCCCATCAAGGGTAGACCCCTGAACTCCCCCTTGACTGGGGCGGACACTACCTTGCCGACCGGGAGCCTTTGCTGAGCCTCCGTAACAAGCTCACTCTCCGTAGACCGACGAACCTTCCGATCAAAGCTGCCCATGTGGTGTAGGCTACACCGGAGACTCGGAACTAGGCAAGAACCTTGAACACCAACGTCGCTATCTTGATTTGGTTTGGTATTTTCCTGGGATTGGTATCCTGGTACATCTCCAGCGTGTCCGCTCGTATCACGCAGAGGGAACGTGACTCTGAGGTTCAACCGCCCCGATTTCCTGACCCCCCTGACATGGCCCATACAGAGGAAATGCTCCAGCAAGCCAACCGGCAGATGGGGGAGGCTAACGTCTCTATGGAAAGAGCGATGGAGGACATGGTTCAGACCATGTCCAACTCCAGGTTGCGTGAAGGAAATGTTGTCTTCCGAGCGGGCAACGCCACCGGGATTAAAAGGGAAATGCGGGTAACACCGCTCCCATCGGGAGGTGTCTCCCAGACCCTAGTCCCAGTACCCCCGGAAGCCCCTAAGCCACCCCCCGTTTCGGAGAAGCTCCCCCCGACCATCTACGAACGACTCAATCAGGATGATGACTGACCAGGTCCTTCAGGTGGGCAACCTCCTCCGGGGACGTCTGGTCCACCTGTTCAACAGCGTAGTCCACGCAAATCCGGAACCTGAAGATCCCCTGAGCGTCGATGAAGGTCATCCCACCGTCGAACTTGTTGAGCCGAAGGTAGTCAGAAGGGCCTTCCTTGGCCTCTGGCTGCCCTGTACAGGCGGGTTCAGGGAGAGAACAGGGCAAACCTCGTTCGGCCAGGGTAAGGGCCAAGGCGGCCAAGGCGGCCCTCTTGTAGTTCGCTTCCCGAATCCGGTAGCGGTCCCAGAAGAGCCTTCGCAGGGTTTTCCGGATGAGGGAATCTTCCGAGCCCACGAAGGAATCGGTGTCAGCGAAATAGCGGGTGACGTTGTGGGAGCCCATGGGGAGAATACGACCCTGGTTAGTCCCGGATCAACCTCTCCCAGATCGTCTGGACACCTAGGATTGGGGGAAGGCGAATCTCCGTAGGGGGTGGAGGGAGAACTACAGAATCCGGCTTGTACTCGGGCAGGTCCAGGAGAAACTGGTTTTTGTCGTGGGCCACCAGTGCCCTGGCGATGGAAGTCCCCGGAGGCTGAAGAACCACCATGAATGAAACACGGGTCCAGGGCCGATCTGTAGCAGGGATAGATGTCACGAAGCGGTAGCTACACGGCCCTGGCAAGTCGAGTGACCTGAGAAGGTAGTCCAGTATCCTCTGGTCGTTTCCTTCCTCGTACACCTCCGTGGGGTCCAGGAAGTGGCCGTAGTGCGGTCTTGCCTCTCGTTCTCCCGTATACCAGATGGCTGGGCGATCAGTCGAGCCCACGACCCTCACCCTCACGGCCATGCTGGTCGCACAGACAGAGGCGTCCACCCGAGGGACAGCTTGCGTGAGGTCGAGGAGCACCCCCGAAGGTTACACCAGGGACCGGTAAGCTGCCGATCTACTGACCTCCCCGACCAAGGGATAGCTCAGCCCCGTACAGGATTTCCACATGGCCGCTCCGACCGGCTTGCCTCCAGAGAGATCCAAGACCTGCCTTTGGGCACTGGCCACGGAGCTGGGGTCTCTATCGTCGAACGGAAGCACGGTGATGTTGGGGTGGAACCCGAAGCGAATGTAGTTGTTAGCCGTCATGGACAGGAAGATACCCTTTCGGCTGTGACGGTGTAAAGTAGGATCATGGCTGACCCGAAGAAACCATCCGAGGATGAGGTCACGCATGGGTCCGGACTTGGGGAACCGGTGTAGTATCCCCGGGTGGGCACTCCCTGGCACATCGGAGATTTTGGCCGGTTCAACATTGAGAACCCCCAGTTCCCTCGATTCGAGGTTATCTCCTGGACCAAGACCGAGGTTCAGGTCTGGTACTCAGGTCACCCTTCTCCGACAGCCATCCCAAAGCAAACCTTCCGGGATGACTGCGTGAGGTCGTGGCTTATCGAGCCCATCGAGAAGCCCTTCCCGAAGTGGCTCTACGAAGGCAGCTCTTTTACGCTGGAGTCCCCCTTCCCCATCAACGTGGTCCTCGCACAAGTATCCGGCGTCTCGCCTTTGTATGGCCCCCAATTCGTCTCCCAGGGCCTAGACCTGAACCGTCGATGGCTCACGTACAGGCGAAAGCAGGGGGACTACATCTCGTGTCTCACCCGAGACCCAGTGAGCTTGGTTCTGGTCCCCATCAAGACCGTAATGGCCTTCGGTCAGGCCATGAGAACCCGGTGGGACTTCATTCGCACCAGGGACATCGTAGATCCCTATGAGGACGACTTCTAGCGCCTCATAATGGCGTCGAATCCTGGGAGTTCTATTTTTCTCATCTCGTCATGCACGGGCGGCAATGGAGGTACTGAAACTGGAGCTGCCGGAGCGGGAATCTCCTGAGCTTGCAGTACAGGGGCGGGGGCGGCCTGTTCTCCCAACAACTCTTCCACTTCAGCCACCCTAGCGGACGCTACGGGAGGCGGGGGCTGGTGTCTAGACCCGCCACCAAGCCGTCCATGCCTAGGAGCTGCGGGAGCTGCGGGTTCTGCGGGTTCTGCACTGGAGGCTATGGGGGCGGGACTCTGTGGAACACCCGCTCGGGTGAGGCCATCTAAGTATCCTCTCAGTGCCACCACATCATCGTGGTCCCGCTTCTGCCCTTCCGCAATCTGGGTGATACTCGCGGAAAGGGTATCGTAGGCCGTCTTGGTGACTGAGTGATCCTGTGGCTTGAAGAATGCCCCCATAGCGGTGATAAGAGCTGCCACGGCAGCGATTGGCCCCTTTGATGCGTTGGCCCAGGCCATCAGGTGCTTGATGAACCGTGGACTATCCTTAGGAATCGGAGGGTCCGACTTGGACGAGGGATGGGTTGATTCTCTCGACGAAGGAGGGCCAGACTCCCTCACGGGCACTATAGGTATCGTGGTAGGTTCGGTTGATTCCTCTTCCATAGCGTACCCCTATGATAAAAGGACAATCTGGTGTAACCTGGCACATGCCCGCACGAAGCTTTGCCATTGATGCCTGGGCTAGCCGTCTCCTGTTCTTAGGCGTGGCCAATGGCCAGCTTCGACTCTACCTGGAGAACCACAGGTGCTCTCCCAGGGGTCAGACCTTCCAGACCCGGTGGCAACTCGGGCCTGAGTTCACCATCGTGGAGTTCCAATGCTCCAACTGTAGTCAGATCCAAGGAATGGGGGTCCGTACCCCTTTCAACCTGTTCGGAGATCCCGTGGCCGAGTACCTACAAGAGGGTTGGCCTGAGCTAACCTGGGACTCGGTCATCTCCTCCTGGCAACTCGCACATCGAGCCCACGTAGACGTCTCTCAATTCTTGCTGTCCCGGTCGTTCAGTAACGGCCGCATCTTCTTCACCCTCGCCTGCCCGTGTGGAAGTCAGAGTCCACCCTCTGCCGGGTGGAACATGGAAGGGGGGATGATCTCAGCCCACGCTGAGCGTCGTGCTAGTTACCACCCGTCGGAAGCAGTCTCGGACCTCCCCAAGGTCATCAAGTCCACCCTACAGAACACAGATAGGCTCGTGAGGCATCGGGCCTCTGGACGGATCTACAGGCTACCTGCCTTCACGGTCCACCTGGAACCCGTTGAAGCGGGAGAAGCACAACCCCTCAGTTGCTCGGTCGAGAACCTCTGGTCAGAGTACGACCGCTTCTACGGTGGTGGCGAGACTAAGAAATATCAGACGTGGCACGAGAGACTGGCTAAGGAATGACCGTTACCTAAACCTCCCATCTGACTGACGACACCGTTGCTTGTACGCTACTTTCGCCGCTGCACTCATTTTGGCCTTGGTCTCATCTGACCCGTCTGCTCTCGTATGCGTTGTTGGCATCAATCTACTAGTTTACAACACTCAAAGTGCATCGGGTCACGTCTTTTGAACCAGCCACCCCAATATACCCCATACTCTAGGGCGATGTCCACCAACTTCCTGGTTGATCCCTCTTTTCCAACAAGAGCCCCGATTGATCCTAATGGGTTCTGCTGGGCATTTAGATCAAAGGCAGTACCGTAGGCATGATTCGACAGATACTTGGTCGATCCCCGGACGAATCTCGGATTCCATCCTCCATCGAAGGTCTTGATCAGAGGGAGCAGACCAGCCGTCTCCCAAGCCTTGAAGAGATTCTGTAGCTGGGTCGCTCCCTTCCGATGAAACGATACCTTCCCGTTCGGGCAGCCCTTCGTTCCGTGGAGCTGAGGAATGTCTACGGTTACGATGTTGTGCTTGTCCCAACCATCCGTGATCCGGATGGCCTCGGGATTTCCAGGCACGGGAGCTGGCTCAAAGGCAAACGTCCCGAAGATTTTGGCCCGCTCCATGAATCCCAACGAGGGGAAACTTGGCTTCGGTGGCCAGCTAGGACCCAGTACGTCCTCTCCAGTGGCAGCCGCAGCATCGGGGTCTGGAAAACCAACCGCAATGGCCGCCTTCAGAGTCCCTGGGCCGACCTCACCATCCTGGTCGAGTCCTTGGGACTTCTGAAAGTCCTTGGTGCCCTCACTGGTGTCGTGGGTGAAGTTGCCGTCTACGTCTAGCCAGTAGGAACCCTGGCCAACCAGGAAGTTCTGCCAGGCTTCTACTTCAGGCCCCGTCGATCCCTGTTTGAGCAATTGCATGGGTTTCCTTTGACAAAGCGAACTTCAGGGGACTGCATTCTGAGGATTGCTCGGTAAGCCGAGACGTTAGGAGCTGATTCACCGCACTTCGGGCAGACTTGAGCCCCTGCTTGACGTCCTGAACAGCTCGCTCTGTTCTGTATGGGCTCAGGGCCTCTACAGCGTCGGATTCGATACCGAGCAAGATGACGTCCAGAGACCGTATCAGGGCGTTGGCTTCGTCTAGCGGTTTACACATGGCTCCTCCAAGGCGAACTGCATCCTGACTGGCCTGGCGCATAAAGAATTTGTGGGTTCGCTATTGCGTGGCAGCCCGTAACCAGCTTGAGCAGGAACTCCTCGACATGATGCTGACAGAGCATCAACGAGCCGCTTCTTCTGTTGCGGGGCCTCCTGACCTCCCCCCGGAGCTGTTCGGGGGTCAGGTCCCGCAGAAGTTGCGGCAAGCATCGGCCTCTGCGATGTCCCCCGACGCCTACCTGGACTTCCTGTGCCCTCCCTCCCCAGGCAGGAATGCCGCTGACCTGAGCCTGGAGTCCCTCTGGGAGAAGCCACAGGGAGAAATCCTGCAAGCCCTGCAAGCGTCAGATGACGACCCCCTGGCTTCCCTCTGGACTACTCCGGCCCCTGTTGCTCAAGGTGAGCCAGACCTCGGTTCCCTCTGGGCATCGACTCCTTCAGCCACAGAGCCGGACCTGGAGGGCCTCTGGGACTCCCCAGGACGAGCTACAGAGGCTTCGGATGCAGGGGACAGCCTCTCGGGCCTCTTTATGACCGGAGAGGCTGTGGCTCAAGCTGAGATGACCGGACAGACATTCGAGGCTGGGGAGATCCCCATGCCCCGAATGTCTCGGACAGCTTCCTCGGACTTCAGCATCGAATTTGACGGTGGGATGGACTTCGGGGCCGAGGCTCCCTCACGAGCTTCTTCGGCCGCCAGGTTCAGAGTAGACCAGCCACCCCGCTACACGGCATTCCCCCGTGGCAACATTACCGTTCAGGACGGAGTTGTGGTTGGGCAACGGGGTACAGATGGACGTTTCCAAAGGACCGGAGCACGGCCCCAAATGGAACGTCCCGCTCCGCAGTCACGCCCAGCTCCAACCCCTAGAGTCGAAGCCCCCAGGCCCCCGTCCACCTTCACGAAGTATGACATACTCCGCAAGGGTGGACTAGACATCTAGTTGATCCGGGGATCTAGAATCTTGGGGAGAGTTGTGTCCCCCTCAGTCGGCTCGTCTGTCTCGACATGGTTTTCGAGAACTTGCAAGAGCACTCTACCCAGCCTGAGCCCTGACTGATTGTAGTTCAGGAAGCTTCGGTGGTAGTTGTCCACCACCGCGTGGAACGTCTCAGTGAACCCCTCGTCACTGGCGTCATAGTCGTCTGCAAACATGTTTGCAAGCTGTAGCATCAATTCACCCCGCTCAGCCGGATCCTGACAGCCCTGAATCCTTCGGTACAGGGCCAACACTTCCGGTGAAAATGGGGCGCATTTTGGACAGCGGTGGTCTTGACTCATTGGTCTCTACCTCTACACCGGGTCAAGGACGATTTTCTCTAAATGTTCGGGGCTGTTAATAACCAGTGGGCAGCCTTCAGGCTCTACATGAGGGGTGGCTCTGGAGTGTGCGAAACCTCTCATCGTGTGAGTGCCATCCAGGCCCACAGGGCTATGCTGATGAGTCCCGCAATGAGGATTTTCCCACGTACCTCGCGATCACTCGCTTGGGCATCGATGCCATCCTGAGCGAGAATGGGAACGTGATGATCAGCTTGCGGTCTCCCTGATCCCCACCCCAAAGGACAAGCTCATGAGCACCCCACTCTACTGTGGGGATGCGCTTGTCATCAATGTTGTTGTCCGCCCACGACAGTGTTACGTGTGGCTTGAACTCAGGAAACTTGTCCGAGAACCCTACACCGGCAGCCTTGAGTGAGACTTTAAGGTTCTGCTGTAGCCGGTGCAGAGAGTCTGACTCGATGCGACAGATGACCGGCACTTTGCCATCCTTGGCCGACTTCGGGGAGGTCTTCTTGGGAAAGCAGGAGACTCGGCTGGTGCTCACCGTGAAAGGTGCGGTCTGTGACGTCACCTTGAACGTTGCGACCAGAGCTTGTGCCAGGGTCTCGATGGCTACATCATCCCCCAGATGGATCACGGTGACGTGAAAGTGATCCACTGGATCCTTCTCACCAGGGACATCCAACTCACTCAGAAGTCGAGCAGTTTCGTGTGGTACGCGAAAGCCGATGAAACTCATATGAATCTCCGCAGATGCTCAGGTAGCTCGGGCTTGGCGGTATCGCCTTGTCCAGACATCAGTGCTTGAAACCGTTCGACCTTGGAGGGGTCCCAGGAGCCGTGCAGATTGAAATGACTCAATGCAAACAACTCAGCAAAGGATTCGCCTTCCTTCATGCTGTACTTCGAGGTCCACCAAGTGGGCTTGTCGAAATCCTCCGAGGGTAGCCGGTTCTTGTGCTCGTACCGATGACCAAGCTCGTGAACCAGGATGTACTCAAAGTCCCCGTAACCCCCAGACCGACTCAAGACAGCCGGTGTGGCCCTGACGTAAAGCTTGCCTCCCTCGCTAATCTTGTAGACACCGCCAGCAGTCCCCCTAAAGTGCCGGGGGCTCGCCAGCACCACCTCTACACCACCCACCAGGGCCTTCTTGTGCCACCCCTTCAGGGCGTCGAATATGGTTTCCAGACGGGCAGCGTACTTCTTGAGTGCCGCCTCGTTGACTCCAACGTCATTGATGTAGGTGTTGCCCCCGAGCTTCAACTCCTTGGGGACAACGACACTACCTTCGTCAGTGAAACCGGCCACGAGGTCTTCAAGCTGGGGTCGGATTTCAGTCCACAGACGTGATACCTCCTTGGCCGCCACTTCGGGGGTAGTGGCGTAGGAGCTGGGGCCAGCCATCAACCACCATCGAAGACTTTCAGCCTTCTCTTTCAGGGCTTTCATACCACGAGGGGTTTTGGGAGAACTGACTCTGAAGTTCTGCTCATACCATTGTCCCACATGCTTGGCCTTGGCAGGATCCCAGTGGGAGATGAGACTCGTCATCAACTGTTCCAGCGTGTCCCCCAGTCCAGCAAACTTGATAGACGCCCCGGTCTTCTTGTTCCGCCAACCCCCACCGAGATTGTTGTACTGCTTGACCGCCCAGGCCACTCCTTTGGGGGCGGGCCAGTGTTTCCAACCGTGGCCGTCGTTAGGCCCCTGGATGACCTTGTCTTGATAACGAAGGTCATGGCGTTCCCCTCGGACCAGCTTGAGGCACTGCTCCCAGAGCCAATCGTTCGTGGGCTCGTGGTTGTCTTGTGGGAGCGGAATGAACGCCATGCCACTAGGGCATTTCGTTCAATACTTTAGCGAATGGGCTCGGTTCGGATGAAGACGGGGGTATTTGCACCCATTCCAGCTCCCAAGACGTTGAACTCGAAGTACTCCACCGCCGCCTCGTAGGTCATCCCGTCATCCATCCCGTCCCGCTCCATCAGGACCATGATGCATGCCTCGAAGCTGTAGGCCGCCAGAGAGGGCGAGCCGTACCTGTACATGACCCCGATGAAGGCCGACTCGAACCCGTCGGCCAAGAGGGCCTGGGGGTTCGCGTCTTCAAGCTCGGCCAGGAGTTTGGTACGCTCGGACGACGTGAGGACCATGAAGCTGGGCATCAGTTGTAGCTAGTCCCGTACTCTTGGGGGATCCCCATCTTCTCGCAGACCTGACCCATCAGATGCGAAAGGCTGCTGGCCATGCTCTGATACTCGTCCCCGTAGATAACGACCACATGGGCGTCGTCGGTTGGGACTTCAGGGAGGTTCGTGTATGAGGGTTCCTCCCCCTCGTGGTTGATGGACTGGAACATCCGGTTCACCTCTTCCTTTTGGTCCTTGGTGACAGCGAAGGTACCACACTCCCCTCGATGCCAGAGATCCTGACCTACGAAGCCACCACTGACCTCGAACGCCTTGAGGAACGCCTGGACGTTAGGATCCTGGAGGACGGCCACAGGGAAGCTGTGAACGACCGAACTGGAGTTGGTCACGAAGCCGAGGTTCATTCCGAGTCGCAGCATGTTAGTCATCCTCCCGGAGAATCTGGAAACGAGTTCTGGGGACAGCCGGTTCCTCTGTAGTCATCAGGGGCAGCCGGTTCTGTGGGGCGAATTTGCAGGCGAGGTAATGGTACGTCGAAGGGGCTGAACACTGATGCCGAAGCTTGCAATCGTAGCACGGCTCACCGGAGGGTTCATGCCCGAAGCTGTGGAGGTCCTCCCAGAGCTTCTGAGAGGAGACCCCCTCATCGAAGACGGTCTTGCCCTTCTCATGCGGGGGGTCGAAGCTGGAGGACGACATACGACCTGTCTGGTCGAAGTAGCAAGAGAAGATGCCCTCGGATCGCATGGCGAAGGCCGTGTTCACTCCCAGCTCGGGGCGAGACAGAAAGTAAGGCAGCAAACCCTCGGAGAAGGCGATGTCCACGGCCACGTTCCTGGCGAACCTTATGGCCTCGGGCAGATCCCGGGTGTAGACCGACCGGGTCATCAGACCTTCCAGGTTCCCACGCCCCACGTCGGGATAGTAGGCCAGCAGGATGATGGAGAGAGGCCCAAGCTCGTCTCGGGCCTTGACCAGGTCCATCAGATTCTTGGCCACGTCCTTGTCCGCGATCAGGTGGATGTTGAGCTTGCAGGTGAGCTTGTCCCGGAGGTTCTTGTAGTGCTCCTTGAACCAGTCCAGGCCCTTGAAGCTGTGGTAGGTCATGGCCACCCCGCCGCAGACCTCATTGGTTGCCTCCACAATCTCGGGAGTCATCCTGAACCCTGCCGTTGTGTAGTTCGGCACGGTCCCGAGTTCACGGGCTTGGCGAAGGATGTACGGGAAGTCAGGATGCTGAGTCGGCTCACCTCCACCGAGGGCAATTTGGTAGGGAACCGTCTCGAAGCCCTTCAGGATGGTCTCGACCAGATCCTTGCGGCCGTGACCAGATCGAGGCTTGCTGTCTCTGTAGCAATATGAGCACCCCATCGAGCACTTGTTCGTGATGGCAATGTCGATGAGTTCTGGTGAAGGGCTCGGGACAACATTGTACCGGGAAGAGAACCTCTTGAGGATCTCTTCATTCAAGAGGTGATTCCTCCGGTTGAAGTCCCCTCCCAGGTCGTCCACCAGGCGAACCAGGTTGCCGGTCGTCTCGTCAAAGGTCGAGTAGTAGACTCTCCGACCGTTGACGTTGTACTCCATGTCTCTCATCAGAACTCGATTCTCGTTATCGCCTACACCGGAGATACGCCACAGCGGTACCTAGGATCAACCCGGTGTACCTAACGGTTGGATGTTCAAGAAATTCGGCCCGTACCTAGCACTCCTCATCGTTCTGGTGACGGTGGCCAGATTCGTCACGCCGAGGGTCATCAAGGGCTACGTTGAGGAGCACTACCGCGTCAAGGTGGACCATGTCGAGCTGGGCGAGCTGGGCTGGCCCGTGGTGTTCCACGGAGTCGAGGTCCAAAGGGAAGCCCTGCATGCCGAACTTCAGGAGGTTCGAGCCACCCCCTGGGGTTCGGCCCCCGTAGAGATTCTGGGCGGGACAGCCCACGTCATCAAAAAGGGTCATGCTAGGCCCCAGGCGTCTCCTGGAGGCCGCTCTATCATCGCCAGGGGCCTCCGGGTCATGGTCGAGGGAGAAGGCTTCCAGGCCGACCTGGAGGGGTTCAACCTGGACTCTTCCTACCGGTTCCAGTCCGGGACATTCACAGCGGATGGTCGGGTGGTCCATTTGGGGCCGGGAGAGGTCTCGAAAGACCTCCAGTCCGTCTCCCTGGACTCGGCCGAGGTGGAGCTGGCTCTTCCATTCGCCTTACCAAAGGTCCCTCCTAAGGGGGTGCTCCGGGTCGAGAACGTGAAGGCAGACCGTGGCAAGAAGTCCGCCGAGATCGGGAAGCTCTCCTACGGACCTGTGATGGCCGAGCATGTCAGGGTGGAGAAGGGTCAGGGCTTCAGTGGGGTCGCCCAATCAGTCACGATAAACCACCCCTGGGTTGACGTTGGACCTGTGACCGTGAGGGACATGGGCTTCACCTTGGATGCCACTGGTGCTAGTATCCTTCTTGACAACACGGTCATTCTGGTTGACCTCGCCAACTACAGGATCGCAGGGACAGGGACTTGCGGGGAGTGGGTGAAGGCCCTCCCAGACGAACGACCCGAAGCCCTGCAAGTACCCCCGGAGAACTGGTCCGGATACATCAACTTCGACGTGACGGCCAAGGGGCACGGGGAAATCGCCTTCAACTTTGACTGCAAGTACAAGTGCTCCGAAGAGCCCCTCAAGTCCCTGAAGGCTGGCCTGGTCAAGTACATGGCCTACGGGACACACGGCCTGTTTGAGCGGAAGCTAGGTCGGGGTTCCCCTGACTGGGCAGACATAGCCGAAATCCCTCCCCTCGTGACCAAGGCGTTCATCACGCTCGAAGACCCTGGGTTCCTGAGCCACAGGGGCATCATCGTCCAGGCACTCCGTAACTCTCTCACGGACAACCTGAAGCTGGGGGAGTTCTTCCGTGGGGGCTCCACCATCACCCAGCAGCTTGCCAAGAACCTCTGGCTCCGTCGGCACAAGACTCTCTCACGCAAGGTCTACGAGGCACTCCTGGCCATGGCCCTGGAGTCATGCCTGACGAAGCAGGAGATTCTTGAGCTGTACCTGAACGTGGTCGAGTTCGGCCCAGACCTCTATGGGATTGCCCCGGCTGCCAAGCACTATTTTAACAAGAATGTGGGTGACCTGTTGCCAGAGGAAGCGTTCTTCCTGGCTCATACTCTGCCACACCCATCCAAGGTAGTACCCCCGGAACAAGGTGGCTTGGAGAACGCTCGGAAGCTCATGAGGCAGCTCGTGCTCGCCGGGAACATCGAGGACGTGTATCTCCCTGCGGAGGAGACTAGCTCAGAAGGATGGCAGACGAATGAATAGCATGCTGGAC
>Ga0315284_10004127_pt1 | contig 20623 bp, 25 predicted proteins | sample YL17G09_16_MG_FD_203696 | JGI IMG/M metagenome (GOLD analysis project Ga0315284, IMG submission 203696) | Sediment microbial communities from Yellowstone Lake, YNP, Wyoming, USA - YL17G09_16 | ecosystem: Environmental > Aquatic > Freshwater > Lake > Sediment | place: USA: Wyoming | collected...
CCAGTGATTCCGAGATGTCTTATGACGCCCTCTTCGTGCATCTGGATGAGTGCTTCTAGAGCCCCGCCCTTCTTGGTTATTTGGTTAACTTCTTCTATAGTGTCGAGATGATGTATCTGCCACAGGTCAAGATAGTCGGTCTTTAGTCTCTTGAGCGATCCCTCTATCTCCTTGAGGGAGCCGTCTCTGTCGCGGATGTCGGTCTTGCTAGCTAAAAATATTTTCTTTCTCCAGCTACCCATCGCCTCGCCATAATATTTCTCAGACGATCCGTCTCCGTAGATGGGCGAAGTATCTGCATATGTGATACCTAATTCGAAAGCTCGTTGAATGATTTCAATGCAATTCTTTTCGGTGCCTTGGGTTTCAAGGGAGCCTTGGCCTCCAAGTCCAAGAATGGTTACGGACTTGTCGGTCTTGCCGAGTTTTCTTTCTGGAATCTTACTGTCGTGGATGGATGATAATTTCATAAGATATGTTTGATACTAGCCGTTCCGCAGGTAGCAGCGAGCACAAGATTATGGTATACAATCCCCACACACACATTCCATGTAGCCAGAGTTATACCATGGATCTGAATAAGTCTCACCATCCTTAGTAAAGTAATTAAAATATTCACATGAATCATGGGCGTCGAAATCAAATAGAGCAATGCTATTACTCAATGTAATAACTGTTCCAACAGTCGAACCATTACATGCTATGGACGCTCCGTAGAAGCTTGAATGCCAAGAGCCGGTAGCTAACACAGCATCACGAAGCATCCAAGTACATTTAGTGGTGGGACTAATGGAACTGGATGAGCTGGATGATGAACTGGATGATGAGCTTGATGAACTGGAAGAACTGGATGATGAATTGGATGAGCTGGATGATGAGCTTGATGAATTGGAAGAACTGGATGAACTGGAAGAACTGGAAGAACTGGATGATGAACTGGATGAGCTGGATGATGAACTGGATGAGCTGGATGATGAGCTTGATGAACTGGAAGAACTGGATGAACTGGAAGAACTGGATGATGAACTGGATGAACTGGATGAACTGGATGAACCAATTGGTAATATTGGGAGTGGTGTCTGTGGTTGTCCTTCGGCGCCGCAAACATCATTTGGGGCTAAGTCTGGACAGAAGAAAAAATCGTCTTGACAGCATTGTTCTGGGTAAGTCAATTCTTGGCTTAGATGAGCAAATTCAGGGCGTTGTCCTGGATCAATGAATATATCAAACTTGGCATCGCAAGTCCGCCATGGTTCGGTCTTATGCCTTTTTTGCCAATCAAGCATTTTGTCTAGCGATAATTGTTGTTGGTTGTTGGATGAGTATGATATACAAATGTCTTATCGGTGTCGGCCAGAGCCTCGTCTGGATCATATTCTATTTCAATCTCAACATTTTCTGGCGTTCCCGTGTATCTCTTAGAGGCCTCGTCTGAAGCCCTCTTGCCGCCAGTTGTCAGGGCGCTCACGCCGCCAATTTCTTTTGATCCCTGTCTTGGAATTGTAGAACCAAATTGTTGGGCGGCAGATTGTAATTTTGGGTCTGATATTTTACCAACGGTTTGTCCGTCTGATTTTCCAGACATTTCGATACCCATGTTTCTTAAACCACTGACTAAAACTTCTAGATCATTTGTTTCCATTGTCTTTTCGACGAGTTCGTTGTAACTACGAGCATCAATTCTTGGTGTTCGACCATCGATTGGTGTCAATATGATTTGGCCGCCACCCTGAGGGTATATCACAGATGGCTTACCGATCTGAAAAGTAGCAGCCGCAGATGCAAGGTCTTGTAATGACGGAATTTTTGACATCAGGTCGAGTTTCATGACTTCTCCACTTCTGTCGGTGAATATTCTGGTTCTTGGTTTGAAGTGATAGATAATGTGAGGTAGGTTCCGTCTGTTCCAAAGCATCTTCGTTTAAATTCGTCCTCTGGGAGGTATCCATAAACGAATTTAGATGGGTCCCTAAATACCACTCCGCCATCATAATAACCAACCACCAACACGAAATGATGGTAGTCCTTACCTTCTTTTAGAATTGCTACTACCATTGGTATTTTCTGGTCTACGGTCTTGATGATTTCATCATAACTTTTGTTGCTTCTGTCTGTCTGTAAACCTATTTCTTTGGCTATATCTTCGATCTTGCTGAGTTTAACTCCGGAGCTGTTGCCTATCTTTAACTTTTTGATGAGATCATCTTCGCGGATGTTGTTACCGTAATATGCGGCAACCATCTGTATGACGGCAGCTCCGCAAGAAAAATGCTTTGATTGACGCACCTGTGGGAGACTCACACAGACACGGACATGTGGCAAATCTTGTATTTGATGTTCTGCTTCTTCTTTTATTTGTTGTGCCTGCTTCGGTTTTTTCTTGGCTAGCTTGTCGAGACCTATTTGTGACCTCGTGTAAGACACATAAGCCTGTGGGATGATGCCCTGTTTGACTGCCTTATCGATGGCTCTACTGATCTGCTGTTCTAGATAAGAAGGCCCAAGAGATATTGCCTTGAGATGTCTGGTGTATTGGTCCGGATGATAGTTTCGAATTTTGACGCATTCTTGGGACCTAATTGCATCAAATATATTCAAGATAGTCAATTCGCCGTTCTTTAACGGGTTTTTTAGCTTTCCTTCACCGGCTAGGATAGCATTCTTAATCAAAGTAGCTAGTGTTAAATTAGTCTTGCTTCTCGGAAAGAGGCATTGTGGCGCATTGCATGCTTCAAATATGGGGTTGATTTTCATATGTTTTATATTTGCCAAATTTTTGTCGACGGTATATAAGATCACATGATGAGACTCTCGCTTTTTATCTTGTTACCATTCATGCTGACGGCGTGTTATGATGACGCCAACTTTCGCCTAGAATCTAGAATACATAAACCAGAACTCGTCAAGGGTAGTCCAGAAATCAAAATTGGTAACATCGTGGTTCAGGAAGCATCCCTGACTAGGATTTCTCCTGAACCAAAAGCGAGAAAAGTCAAGACTATCGTAACCGGGTACTGCCCGTGTGCTAGATGCTGTAGTAAGATGACTGGGAAGACCGCTTTTGGAACAAATGCATGGAAACCAGGAATCGCTGCTGACTGGGGTTGCTTTCCGGCCGGTACAATATTGAGGGTGCCAGGGTATGGCAGCAACGAATCTAGGGATGATGGTGATGCTATTGTGGACGATAGCGGTGGTGATATGAGAAGAGCCTGGAGGAAAGGAGAGATACATATAGATGTCAGATTCGTTTATCATTGGCAGGCAAGACAATGGGGAAGACAGATTCTTGAAGTATTTATAATAAGTGTGCCAGGAGAAAAGAATGTTGACGCAAGATGAAATAATATTGTTGGCCTTCGCTCTAGAATATGATTGCAACGATAAGATGCAAAAAAGGCTCGCAAGTATTTTGGAAAAAGTGGAGAATAATTTACACGTGGATGCCGTTATTGGGCATAGGTTATATGAACATGGCAAAATCATGGGATGGTCTAAGGAGCAATAATGGATAAGACATCTAGAAGCAAGGGTTATGCTAAGGTCGAAATGAAGGCGTCGAGTTCAGAACAGGCAATTGAATTGATTCGGAAAATGTCTGATAATGGTTTGAGAATTGGCCAGATCATGTCAAATGTGTTTGATGTTGCGGCCAAGGACAGCAGTGATCCGTTTTTCATTACCGACGACCAGCTGGTTTCGTACCTCGAGAAATATAAGGGGAATTAATGGGTGCCGCAAGAGACATGACTGCCGCCGAGCAGAATCTAAGCATTGCTTTTCATCACATTAGATTTCTTGATCATTTGTTGCGCATTAGCGCTGAGCCAATACCCGGTGTAACTGCTGAAGGTTGGTTGCCGGCTATTGAGGGAGCATGTAAGGAAATCATTGAAAAGATACAAGCCATACCTGGGATGGAAAAGACTAGGTGCATCAATCCGAGCGTCAAGTCGGTTGTCATTGGTCCAGACAATGTCAATGGGTAAATTTGTCGTATCGGTAATTTAGCCATCTGCGAAGATCTTGGTCTTTGATCTTCAAAAAGTCGGCCATCCAATCGACACACATCTTTTCTGACATTGAACACAATATTTTAAATGGGTCAATGTCGGCAGAAAATCTGATAAAATCTAAGCAGAACTTCACCCAATTCCTGATCATGTCAGGATCTGTGGTGCCCTCTGCTATTCTGAATTCTACAGTTTTATTGCTTTTGTAGTGGTGGGTGGATAATACGCTATGATGATCGTCAGAGAATTCAAGCGCCTGTTGGAACACCTTTGCCACTATGTTTTTATTAGAACTGTTTTCTATCAATTGCGCACAATAATAAGAACTGTGCTTATATTTCTGTCTTCGATGTTTGGGGAAGCACCTAACTATTGTCTTTTCGATCGCCAGCCACGACGACACTATCAATTCTGGTTTAATATCACCGGCATGCACATGAACATGTAATGAATCGTTTTTAGTTATTTTCACTCTATCTTGCAAGTATCTTATAACATTGATGATTCGTTTTATGTCCTTTTGGGTTGATATTGGAGTGCACAGTTCGCAACCAGTGGATGAGTCGAGTTTTAAATGCCATTTTTTGTAATTGTTTCTGGATCTAAACCAATCTTTGGCGGCTTTTAATGAATTTGGACCATAATATTTTGCAATCGCTTTGCTCGCATGCTCCTTTACTTCATCCCATGAACTTGAAAATTCAAATTCACAACCGAAGGTATGAATCATATTGTGCCTCCAAGAGGCCACATTGTATTTTTGATAATTCAATTCTTTTGGCCCTTAACAATTTCTCAAATCGTTTTTCTCATCAAATTTACGCATAGAGCTCACTCCTGAGAGGAAAGTATATGAGAAACAAAAAACGTGTGGTGGTGATTTCCGATCTGCATAGTGGACATCAAGTTGGTTTGACTCCTCCCTCTTGGCATGATGCCCCATCAAAGACAGCTGAGCCAGGTAGAATCAAGTTGGCAGAATTTCGCCAGAAGTCGTATGCGTTGTTTCACAGAGCCATTGCTGCTTTGAAACCAATTGATGTGCTGTTAGTCAACGCTGATTGTATCGATGGCAGAGGTGAAAAAAGCGGTGGAACTGAACTTCTGACTAGTGATAGAGATCGGCAATGCGACATGGCTGTTGAAATCATCAAATCAGTTGGCGCGAAGCGCATTGTGATGACCTACGGTACTGGTTATCATTGCGGGTGCCTTGAGGATTTTGAAGACAGAATAGCAAAGGACGTCAAGGCAGAGAAAATAGGCGGACACGAGTGGGTGGACGTCAATGGTGTTGTATTTGACATAAAGCACAAAGTTGGCGCCTCGAGTGTTCCTCATGGAAGATTTACGCCGATCGCGAGAGAAAGAATCTGGAACATTTTGTGGTCAGAAAGAGAAGAAAGTCCAAAATCAAACATATTTATCAGATCGCATGTTCATTATCATGGATTTTGTGGTGGAGAAGATTGGCTGGCGATGTCAACGCCGGCATTGCAAGGTCCAGGAAGTAAGTATGGTACCAGGCAATGTTCCGGCACGGTTGACTTTGGTTTTGTGCATTTCGATGTAAATCCTAGCGGGAGCTATTCGTGGGAAGCTCATATTGTCAAAATGTTAGACACCAAAGACATGTTAATAAAATTATGATCACCGATGTGGCAGGCATACTTGAAACCCTCGGTAAGAAAGAGAAGGCAGAAGCCAACGACAATCTTGGTGATTGTTATTCCATCAATGAATTATGCAAGAAGCTAGAATGTTGTATAAGGGCAGCTAGGAAAATAGTCCTTGAAGCAATCGAAGATGGGATGTGCGAATTTGCTGGTAAGAGAATGGGGGTGGGGATAGACGGGAGAAGGACCAAAATTTCGGTATATAGATTCAAATTCAAAAATACCAGTAAGAGGAGCAAAAGAAGTAAATGATGGGGTTACGACTTGAAACAGAGCCCAAGAAACCATGTGTTCAGGGGAAAGAAGTATAAGATATTCTTCCGGCCTCCGAAGAATAGGAAGCATCTTGGGACTTGTGACTTTGATGTAAGGGAGATAGAGATAAGACCGAATCTGGAAGGGAAAGAGCGGCTTGATTGTATTATACACGAAGCCCTTCACGCATGCTTTCCAGACATAGACGACGACGCAATCGATGAGACGGGAACATCAATAAGTGATCTTTTGATAAAATTTGGATATAAAGAAACCAAAGAAAGGAACAAATAAAATGGCAAGCAAACTCGCGAAGAAACCCACCTCTGATAATGGTGGCATGAAGGGCAAGCCACAGAACAGCTTCACCCACAAGGACTGCAAGCCTGTTTCTTCTCACGGCTGCAAGCACATCAAGGCGGGTGGCGGCGGTTTAAAGGCTGGTCCGAAATAATAGCCACAATAAGCTGGTAAAAATCGATCGCCATGATTGGCGACACGCACCTGCTGTGTCTGGAGATTACATGCCATATATCAAGAAAGAAGATCGTACCAAGATCGACAAAGAAATTGATCTGTTGATTAATGCTATTGGGGAAGAGTTTGAAGGTGATATATCTGGCGTTCTCAACTACACTATCACAAGAATATTAACAAATACCTTGCATTTACATGACAATACTAGATATCATAATATCAATTGCGCAGCTGGCGTGCTCGAGTGTGTTAAACTTGAAATGTATCGTCGAATAGCCGGACTTTATGAAGATAGAAAGATTATTGAGAATAGTGACGTGGTTGAATATCATGACTTTACGTCGTCTAAATAGGAGAACACATGGAACTAACAAAATTTTGTAATCAAGTAGAATCAACTAAGGATCTCACTGGTGTTGGTATGATCGCTGACGCGGGCAAAATAGAGGGATTTGTTGTGAAGTATAACCCAAGCGGTATGGAGATAAAGATTCCGTCCGAGGCGATCAAGAAGTGTGATTGGTCAATGTTATATGAAATAATGACTGGACAGAGAGAGCCATCGGTCCTTCAGCACATGAGCAGGATAGTAGGATACTTCAGCAAGATAGAGAATTGGAATCCATCAAAAATAGGTGAGATGCATGATCGTCACGTTGGAGATTACGTAGTCAAGGAAGAATAGGTTTTTACATGAAAATGTCTATCATATCTGAAGAAATTGAAGATATCGAATTCGACGAACCATTTGGTGAGTTTGAATTTGAGAATCAAAAGTACCCATTCTGGGGTAATCCCGAGGGCAGGAACAAGACCGTAGATTACGATCTCGGGAAGTTCAATAGATACGCAAAGATCGGCGTAGTTGCCAATGAGTTAATTGAAAAGTTAAAACACAATATCAAGAAAGATATTGGTGGCATAAATGGTAGGTGTTCATTTGCCTGTTTGATCATGATGAAATATGGTATAAGAATTGGCAATGAAGATTCAGCGATGGGCTACGCTTCTGGTTTGGAAGACAATGAAGGTGAGGTTGTTCAGACTTATGGCACCACCACGTTACTTAACAAACACATAAAGGTGCAAGAAAATAAATTGTCTCTCGATTTTCTTGGCAAGACTCAGGTCGAACAACACGTTGATATTGACGACCCATTTGTGATAGAACACGCCGGAAAGTATTATAAACCAGAGGAACCAGAAGAAAAATGGCTCGGAATTGACTACGACATGTTATTTAGTTTCGTGAAAAGTGAAGTTGGTGATGCTTTCATACCGAAGGATTTCAGAACTTTCTGTGCTAATGTAACTGGGTGGAAGGCGGTTAAATCATTCCTTGATAAGCCGAAGAAAGAGAAGAAATCTGAAGTTAATGCTGAGGTTAAGACGATAACAGAGATAGTTGCTTCAAAACTTGGGAACACCCCCAGCATTGCGAAGCGTGCATATATAGATAATAGAATGTTAGATTGGTTCAAGAGTGAGCGATTAAAATAGGAGAATACTGATGATGGCCACTGTTTTGTATGGCATGCCCGACTGTGGGAAATGCACAGCAGCCAAGGAAAAATTAGAAATCTTCAAAATAGATTATGAAGAAAAGCCATACAAACATTATATGACATACCATCAGGGTTGGAGAGAAGACGGAAGCATCGACGCAATCACCGCAAAATGCTTCTATGGCGACAACGCGGTTCCCCTCATAGAGCATGACGGCAAATTTTACGATTATCCTGGATTTATGAAAGAAGCAAAGCATCTAAAGAGTGTCGGAAAGCTTCCGACTTTGTAATCCGTCGTGCGTAATAACTGAGGATACCTAAATGCCAAATTCTATCAAAGTCCGGAAAAAGTCCGGAAAGAAGTCAAATTCTACTGACATTAATCTCTTGGTTAATACCGAAACCAACGATGTTTATTTTGAATGGGACAAGGCTAGAATAGCTAGAGCCCTCAGGGAAGAGGGTGGCGTCAATGCGACGGTGGCAAAAGAAATAGCCCAGGCTGTTGAAGATAAGGTCCTCAAATCTGGGATTCAAAAGATATCAACATCGTTGATTAGAGAACTCGTTGACAATGAATTGTTCGATCGTGGTGAGCAAAAGAAACTCGAGAAACAGACCTCCATCGGCATGCCGAAGTCAGATATAGAAGAATTAATTTTTTCGAAGAGCAAAGAAAATTCGAACATCGCATCGAACAATCCAGAAGCCATCCAGCACACTCTTTCTGAAACCATATTGAAGCAATATGCACTTCAGGAAGTGTTCTCTCCAGAGGTCGCTGAAGCTCACAAGACAGGCATGGTGCACGTCCACGATTTAGGGTATGTCTGCCGCATATACTGCTCGTCGCATTCGCTTGAGTATATCAAGAAATATGGTTTAGATTTAGACAATTTAGAATCAAGATCTGCTCCAGCCAAACACGCAAGAACTTTAAGTGTTCAACTTAATTCGTTCTTGGCTAGCATGCAGGCCTATTATGCAGGTGCCCTAGGTGTGGCGTATGTTAATATTATGTATGCCCCATACTTAGAAGGCATGACTGACGAACAGATGTATCAAGAGGCTCAACATTTAGTGTTTCAAGCTAGTCAAAATGCCTTCTCAAGAGGAGGGCAGAGCCTTTTTATAGATTTCAATATTCATACTGGGATTCCTGGGTACCTGAAAAACATCAAAGCAATCGGTCCAGGCGGTAAGTATACAGGGAAAACTTATGGTGATTATGAAGATGTTGCTCTTAGATTCACTTATGCTTTGTTGAAAGTGTGGGGAAAGGGTGACGCTGATGGAACTCCACACATATTCCCTAAATGTGATGTTCACGTCAATGGTGAAACTTTTACTGACCCAAAACAGAAAGAAGTTTTCGATTATGCTTGCAAGATCACCGCAAAGAATGGTGTTGTGTACTTCATATTTGATAGAGATGAGGTAACGCTTAGTGCATGTTGTAGGTTAAGGACAACCATCACCGACAATTACATGATTGACCACCCAGAGAGCATGCGGTTTACGGGATTCCAGAATATTACTATAAATCTACCCCAATGTGCATATAGATCCGGTAAGGATCCACAGAAATTCAACGCTGAACTCGAAAAGACTTTTAAAATATGTATTCAAGCACATCTTGATAAGAAAAAATTTACCCATAAATTAATGGAAAAACCCGGAATGCCCTTGTGGCAAGTTGGCCGCATAGCAAAAGATGGAAGACCATATATTGACCTAGAAAAAGCAACATATATCATTGGGCTTATTGGGTTAAATGAGTGTGTACACTACATGTTTGGCAAAGAATTACACGAAAACGAAACTGTGCTATGGAACGGCATTAGGGTGATATCATATCTATTTTTCTTATGTAAAGAGGCCGAATCCCAACACAATTTAAAATTTACTCTTGAAGAATCGCCCGCTGAGAGCGCCTCTAGAAGGTTGGCGAAGATCGATCTAAGAAACTACCCAAAAGAAGCGATAGTTCGTGGGTCAAGAGAGTTAGATCAGGTATATTATACTAATTCGATTCACATTAGGCCAGACGCAAAGGTGGATTTGGTTACCAGAATCATGCTGCAATCAAAATTTCATAAGTTAATTGAATCCGGAGCCATAATCCATGCCTTTGTCGGTGAGAAGATGCCGTCGGCAAAGTCAATAGCCAACATAGTACAAAAGACATTCAAGGACACAGACGCTGCTCAATTGACAATTTCCCCAGAATTTACTATATGTAAGAAATGTGGCAAGACGGTCATTGGTCTTAGAGATAGTTGTTCCGAATGTGGTGCCTTCAATATTGGTGGGGTCGAATTTGGCAAATTTACTGGGTCTGGATGGGATAAGAAGTTGCTTGATCAGACCTAGGAGAAGAGTGGTGGCTGAGTCGTGGCCGACATTTCAGAATTTGACAACGCCATTTAAAAAGGCTGGTCAGGCCGTTCCGGGCGCGAGCGGTCCACCAATATCGCCCGAAGTAATTCAACAAATAGCCGACAGTATGGACAAATTACCGCCGACTCCTGTCGGAATTGGTGATAAATGCCAGCAGCTACTATCGGGTATGCCAGAACAAAACTTAGATCATTTACAACCTGGCCAACAGATCAAAGTTGATGCTCCCCCAAGCGAGCTAGAAAAATTACTAAAGACCGGGTACAGACCGCTCGAGAACATCGATGGTAAATGGACAGAGACATCGACAAGGTCTGGCAAGTTAATTCTAGAAAATCAAAAATAATAGAAGAATATCCGGAGAGCCTCATGATAGATAAGATATTGGAGTCGGAATTGTCTGTTCTTGGGGACTATCTACTTCTAGAAGACGAAAGCATATTCAAAGAATTTGCGAACGTCAAAGCCGCTGGTCCCACCTATCTATATCAACAACTCCAGGAAATGCTTTGGGATCCCAGAATGGGGACATATTTGTCTCCAGCCAGATTCCTGAAAGATAGATCTCTATTTATTAGGGAAAGACAATTAAGGGAGTTTGAAAAATTAAAAGAAGGCTTGAAGGGGTCAGACAGGACAAACAAAGAAAAACTTGCTGCCCTAGAAGAAGAAGCATACGAAACTGCAAAAGAAAGCATTAAAAAAGAGAGAAACGATGCGATAGATAAATTAATACGTGGCGGTAAATCGTTTGACGAAGCAGAAGCTGACGTAAATAGGGCCATGCCATATCATTCAAATGTGTGTCCGTTTACTAGCATAACCACTGATTCTCAGACATCCAAAAGACAAGATGTTCATGTTGCCACCGCCCAAAACGAAAGCGAGTTGGACGCAAGCGGTGAAGATATAATCCGTAGGCGCACACCAAACCAGAAATTCCTACGCACTGATAAAAACATCATTAGTGCTGTGTCTGCAGATGATGTATATCATGACCCCAATTACATGAAAATGGTGATGTTTGGTAATGGCACCGCATTGCCGGATAGACAAAAGATTAAGATCAATCTTTTGAATCATGACATCCATGAAGTGATGGCTCAGATAGATCAGGTCAGAGGCAATGTGCATAAGGCAAAATCTGACGGCAGTGAGACGATCATTGTTGGCAAAGGGCACCCTTTCAAAAATGGTGAAACCATCAGGATTGCCCCAAAGGAAGAGGTAGCCGAGAAAACCACAACTGACGTTTCCCGTCTGGAAGATGACGACAGCTACACAATTGTTGATGTTGGTTCTGACAGAGTAGTTCTTGATAAGAAAGTAGATCCAAAATCATTCACTGAAGCTCAAGGGAAGCACTGGTTGGTGTCGGTTTATCGCGATACTGAGATACCAGCCGATAAGAAGGCGCAATATTTGGCGCTCGAAGGTGAATTGTTATATTATCGTTCTAAGAAGAACCAGTACGCTACTAGCGCATGGTCTCCATTAGATCTCAATAAGCTCATTTATGGCGAGAAGATGCTTAGTGGTGGTACACCAAATCTTGGTGCGATTGGTGATTTCTTTAGCGGCATTAGAGAAAGATATAAGATACAAGACAAAGGAACCGACGAGGATTCATGGTATGAGTTCTGGGATGTTCCAGAAGGAGTTGAAGGTGCTGGGTTGATTCCTGGATTTTATTGGAAAATAGGTGGCCAAGAAGGAGTTGATGAAAAGGCAGATAGAAGCTTCTTCGGGAACAAGATTAGGAATTCCAAAGACGAAGAAGAATATTACAGAAAACTCAAGAAGGACTGGCAAGATTCCCGAGGCGACCTGAGAAAGGTTGGCCCAGATGTCTATAGTATCATTCTTAAATTCTTCCTTGATAGGGTGCGTGGGAAGGCCATCAAGGACGAAAACGACGAGATTACATATAAGGGTGGCCTTCTTCAGAAGAAAAAGGATCAAGTTGATTTTTTGAAGAGAAGTAGATCGGATACGAGCAAGCTCGAACAAGAAGTAGACGAATTACAACAATTTATTGATCCCGACGAAAATGGCAAGATGTCGCTCACTATCGGCAATGTGGTCTATAGCCAGGGGCGTGGTCCATGGAATGACGGCATTGAAATGAAAGATCAGTATGATAAACAAGTGGCACAGAAAAACATGTCGATGTTGAATGCAGTTGATTTATTTGATGATTCATATAACATGCACAGTGTTCTGAAGAGACTCGATGTTGCGCATCTGATGATGCAAAATGTTGATCAGTCGATTTATTTATGGGTTCTCAATAGAGTAATGGATGCGTTTTACAAACAGGCTAAGCCAGATTATCGTGGTGCCCTAAATATTGGCAGCGATCCTGGCGTGGTCAATAATTTCATTTGTAACATTGACATGTTGGAAGAAAGGTATGGTCTTGGGTCTCGTATTTCGTGGCTCTTGATACCGCACATTGAAAGACATAAGAAAGCGGCCCAAGATGGATTCAATGCCACAAAATCGATGTTTAGCATTACCAAAAAGACGCAAGCCGGCGAAGACATCCCACCGGTGTTTTCAGGTAAGTTCGAGGATTTAAGCAAGGGATGGTCAACTGGCGTTTTGGATTTCAACACCATTAGGAGATTCAGGGATAAGAGCGGAAGAATTATTAGGGTTACTGGTGAGGGGAAAGATTATTACATGAATCTGGCGCGCGGCGAGGCGCTTGTTGATGGCACGATGGACATCGATGCGATTGATGATTTGATATCGGAGATGAATGTTTTACAAGACAAGATTGCCGATCTTGAAGATGAAATGAAAGAAATTCAGAAAGAAGTGAAGAGTTTGTTGCGGAGTGGTGATGAAGGTAGAATAGCAACGCTCAGGGTGGCTCATGAAGAGATCATGAATGGTAGTGAAACCGTAGAAGGTATCACGCAACTTAAAGATAAGATCGCTTCGAAAGACAGCGAACTTAATTCAATATTCGGAAAACTTCATGATAGATCAAATGAACTTCAAAAGATGGACGTCAAAAGCTTAGATGAAATACAGCAGCGTGTCAAGTCACAGAAGAGAATCCACATAGACGACAATGTCTTCCAAATGTGGCTCAAGAATAACAAGAAAGACAAAGAAGAACAAGATCTCAAAATGAGTTTTGAAAAGGCAGTCAATGATCCATCGACCTCAGGCACTGACAGAGAATTAGCAAGAAGAGCTTGGATTAATAAGAGAAAACAATTAGAGGATGAGTTTAAAAAGCACATATCTCAACAACAGACTAAAATCGATGATGACCCGGGACTCAAGGATGCAATTGAGGTGGCGTCAGAGACTTATGGTGATTTAGACAACGAGAGACTTGCCCAAGCCGCTTCTGAAATATATAACAGAGACAAACCAGAAGAACAGCGTAAGACAATCGATGCGGCGATGGTTGAAAGAGTGATGGGCGGTAACACAAAACGCAACGACATGTTGTCGTTTATGATGGATACATTGAAAGAGTTCGCTCACAATAACGAAGTTAAGCTTAGCGATTTGAGTGGCGACAATCTTGAAGATGAAAAAGTAGCGCAGTCTGATAAGTTCATGAGAGCCATGGCGGAATCGATTACTGCCATGGTAGAGATGTCAATAATTACATCATCCCAAACGCATATTTATGGTGGAAGGGGCGTAGGTAAGGGCACTGACGATGTCTATGTTGATGATTTTGGCGAAGTGCACATGCCGCCAGGAGTTGACCCGGCTCAGTTGTTTGGCGGCAGCACAGATATCTATAAAGTGGTCCGTGAAAAAGCAAGAAACATTAGCGATTGGAAGAACCAATTAGGAGGTGCCTCTGGTGAGGAGAAAGCGAAGTTAGAGAAGGCGATCAATAAAGAAGAGATGGTGATAGACGAATTTGTGAGGAAGATGCAAAAACATCCAGCTATCAAACAGGCGGCTGTTAGGTCTCAGGAATTGGCATATGGCAATAATCCATTCCACGCTGCTAACGCTGAGCATCTGGATGTTGTTCTGGAGAAGATGAGGAGAGCAGTTGCTGGTGAGCACGTTAAATGGGGAGAGTTTAAGAACAAGTTTGGTAAGACGGTAGATGAACGTGATTTAGTTCAATTCATGCACCAGCACATTCCATTAATGCAGAATATGGGAGCCAGCATAGCTAGAGTTGTTGGTAGATACTTATGCCCAATGCAACGTAGTATCCCGGTTGCTGATCAGGCCGGGCACCCACCAACCAACAGCAAGGACATCACCGATCTTGGTGCAATGAACCATGGCAATGTCTTACACAAGCTTCTTAACATCCTTGGAGCAAAGAAGTATCTTGGTGCCTTCGAAAACAAACTGAAGGAATTTGGCATCCATGAAAAGATGAAAGAACTTAATATACCACATAAATCGATACCATACATCGCATTGCAGCTTGCTTGTTATGCGAATGGCGCCCTTATGAAAGGCGCGGTTGGGGGTGAGGGTAGAGAGATCACCAAAGATTACGCTCGCGGTCTATTGACAAATTATTTAGACGATGTTGCTACATTAAGCACCACTGATCGCCGATCACGTGCTAAACTACTTAATGGCGTAATCACATCGATAGTTAATGAGATGGCTGAACTTTCGATTCCAGACGAATCCGACAAGGAAATCAACGACAATTTGTTCATGAGCACGATGCCGATGTTTAAGCAGATATTGGATGGAACATTACGCCTTGCAGACGCAGACATCCCGTTCAATCCATCATCGTCAGCTGTCATTGCTAACCTTTTAGATGGCATCAAGGAATTATCAAAGGGCGGTAGGGTCGAGGACATTGAAAGACGCATTCAAGATTTCATGGAATTTAGCGACGATCTCACCGCAAACAGAAAAGCAGAAGAGATTTATGGCGATATGCTTGGGGATCTTGGAAATGTTGATCTCCTTGATAATCTAGCATACCTCATTTATAAGATGGCTCACCTTGGAAGCATGTACAAGCAGGAACAAGATGAACAGCGAAAATTGGGGTTAGTTGATGAAATTAAGGGCGTTCGCAATGAAATGTCTGGAATATTTGATGGGCTCAACAAGAGCAGTGTTGTGTTTCCGGATCATGCTGATCTGAATTCTGTGTTGAAGATGGTAAAATCTTACAAAGACACCATACTCAACAAGGTGGATACGCGGATCGAAATATATGCCGAAGACATGCCAGAGATAGTAGATTATTTATATGTGTTCAGAGATGCGATGCTCAGCTCTGAGCAATATCACAACTCAAGAGTCGAATTTGACAAGAAGATCCGCAAGATCGATCCAGATAATATTGAAGCAAAGAGAGAGGCAGAAAAAGATGTAAAGATTAAGAGAGCAAAGCTGACTTCGTCGTTAAACTTGGTTAAAACCAAGCTGGCCGACGACATGGAGGGTAGCACTCATAGGATAGTTACTAAGGATGGTAAGCTTGGCTCGTTGTCTGAGGTTGCGACTAAATATAAAGAAAGATTGAAAATATATGACGACATAATCAAGACGCGCAATAAGGTGATGGGAAGTACCTTGACTGACCAGGAAAAAGCGGAAAGATATGCCAATATATATAAGACTCTAATCAAGATGACCAGTGACTATGAATTGAATGGCCTTAAGGTTGCTGAAGAACTAGTTGGTACTTCCGAAAACCAATACAAACAGGCGAATTGGGTCAACAAAGAACACCAACGTCGTGCTGAAAAAGACGTTGGAAATCCAGAAGTTATGGTACAAGTGGTTCTTGATCATACAATGACTGGACTACCTCTTGGTACCAGCAGAAAGTATGATGCTCTGATATTCCCGAGCCCATTGATCGCAGAACGCCTTCATGAACTGAAAGGGAAGACAATAGAAGCTGCAATATATAATCCCAAGAATTTATTGTATGCCCCACATAAGTCGAAGATTAGGCTATTCATTCCAACGGAAGACGAAAATATCGGAAGCGTCATGACAATAATTATGAAGAGGACACCAAATAAAGAAGATGAGACATATGAATATCTCGATACTATTGAGAGCAGATCGGTATTGGTATCTGTCGAAGATATAGATATTAGCCCAGAGTCAGAACCGAAGTTAAAACCAGAACTAAAGCAGAAGCCTGAAAAGCCAATAGCTAAGGTTGCATCACCAGATGTAATAAAGGGCGCAGAGCCAATTTATGCGTCAGATCAGGAAAAGTGGGCTGCAGAGAAGGAAGCTGCTAGGAAGAAGATATTTAATCGTTAGATTCAAGCAAAAATAGTATAAGGACAATTGACCGTTTTATAAGGGGTATGACATGAAAAGGTTAGCATACGCCGACGAAGATCTCACGCCATTCGTCAAGGAAGTACTCAAAGAAGCAGAAGAATTTGGGCAAGCGGCGGATACGGCGGCTTCTAGTGAGATAGAAGGCATAGCCGATAAGATGGACGCCGATGTCCCAGAGGGTGAACCTGAGGGGCAGTCTGTGTCTTTGGATTTCACGGCACTTGTTGACCTGGTTGGTGAAGAGAAGGCCCAGAAGCTTCTCGAGAAGAGCACCGAAAAGGGTTCTGGCATTCCTCTTACCACCGAAGATGTCCTTGCATGCTGCCCGCCAGAAGGTGAAATGGGTGGCGAGGTCGGCGATGTAGAGGGTATTGAGGGCGTTGGCGAAGTCGGCGAAGTCGGCGAAGTCGGCGAAGTCGGCGAAGTCGGCGAAGTCGCTCCGGAAGTTCCAGAAGTCGCCGCAACTGGCGATGCCTGTGCCGCTGGTGCTGATGTAGAAGGTGGGTTGCTTGATGTAGCGATTGGTAATAAGTCAGAAGCTCCGGTAGCTCCAGAAGCTGGAATGGATAACACAGGCGCATGTGAAACTGGTGCCGCCCCTGTTGCACCCGGAAAGAAAGTTGCGCCCAAAGCTGGTGCTGATTTCCCGCCGAAGGCCGAGGGCGAAGAAGCCCCTGAAGAAGGTGCAGAAGAGGGTGAGGGAGAATCACCGGAGCACGAAGCTGGTGAAGGCGCTGAATTTGAGGCTGGTGAGCAGGAAGAGACAGAAGAGGTGGTTGATAAGGTTGACGACAAAATCGAAGCCATCGCCGACGCGCTTCAAGGTGCAGCAGACGCATTAAAAGATATCAAGGGTGGTAAGGATAGCAAGCCGAAGAAGGCTAAGGGAGAGCCCAAGAAGGAACCAAAGTGCGGTGACGACGATAAGACTAGCAAGGACATTGACAAGGGCGGCGAAGGCAAGAAGAAAAAGGGCTAAATCTCTTCCAGAAATATATTTACGATCTTTAGCACATTTTCTACTTCGATCCCACTCCCGAAACGGAGTGGGATCGCTATTATTGGCTTCATTGAATAGTTCTTACTTTCATATTCGCTTTTGAGAAATTCAATGTTTGCGATCAGTTTACCTTTTTCGTACTTCAATGACGTGGTGACGTGAGTGAATTTTCTACAACTACCTACTTCACTTCTTTCAATCATTCCGCCGCGTTTTGGGCACTTCTTGTTGAATTCATTGATGGCAGCAATAATGCTGCTCAGGCGATATTTTGTGCCGTTATCTGATTGGACGACATCTGAATCAGTCTTTAGGTCGATCGAGAATTCCATAATTCCTCGTTGTGTTTCATTAGTTCTATTTCTTCGCCGGCGACTGGATAGAATATTTTCTTTGGGAATTTTGTGTACACATCCATGTTTTGCCCATCTCTGTATTCTCCGTGACCCAATTCTTTGCGGCCTTCGTAATGACAATCGCGAAGCCAATCTGGGATCCTGATGTCTTCTGCTAGATCTAACTGAATAGACGTATTGATGGCGTCATGGGCGGCTTTTGATCTTTTATTCATGGCCAAATAAGCCACAGCTGACGCAAGGATAATCCTTGCCTCGGGAAGACCGACAATTAACGCTGATTTGACTGCCGAATAGGTATGTACGAGAGCCATTGGGTTACAACACCCAACATCTTCTGAAGCGGTCACCAATAATCTTCTGCATATTGATTCTATATCACCACCGCTGTTGATGACTTGTCCGAGCCAAAATATGGCTCCGTTTACGTCAGATGCTTGCACACATCCTTGAACCGCGCTCAGAGCGTCAAAGTGAGCCGTCTCTCTGTCAATGGTTGAGAATTTGGTGGGCATCACCTGTTTACATATGTCTAGGGAAATATTAGTCCTTCCAGAATCAACTATGAATTCCATGGCAGTGATTAGTCTTCTGGCATCGCCGCCACTCATCGATATTAAATATTTGGCCGATTCCTTATCAATTTTAATTTTAATATTATTATCATTATAGTATTTTACTACTTTTAGAATTAGTTTAGTCATTTCTTTCTTGTTGAGAGGACGTAATTCTAATATAATGCTTCTTGATATGAGGGCATGATTAACAGCGAAATAGGGATTTACTGTGGTCATTCCGATTAGTATAATTTTCCCATTTTCTGTGCACGGTAACAATACGTCTTGGACATTTTTCGTGAGACGATGAATTTCGTCGACCGCCAGCAAGGTCTTACGATGGTCGAGATCTTTGTTGATGTTTGCTTGCGATATGATAGATCTAATATCACTTATTTTGGCTTCTGTAGCATCAATCTTGATGAATTTGGCCTTGGTTGTGTTGGAGATTATCTCAGCTAAAGTAGATTTTCCGTACCCAGATCCACCAAAGAATATCATGGACTTTATCGAATCGTTTTTGATAGCATCTCTCAATACAGAATCCTCGCCAAGAATATGTTCTTGGCCCAGGAGATCATTTAATGTCTGTGGTCTGAGTATGAAGGCTAGTGGTGTTTTCATTAATCATCAAATACCACATCACCGCAATCAAAAATACATAGAAAGGATTTCTATATGGCAGACGACAAAATCCTAGAAGATGTCCTGCGCAAGATTAATAGTAGTATTTCTTGCTCGTGTCTGTATGCGTTGGAAGAAGATTTCAATAAGGTTGGACTGACGCTCCAGACTACTTCGAGAAACAGGACTGTGTTGTGCAAGATCAAAGATGGAAAACCTCTTTGCAAGAACTACCCAGATGATTATATCTTCATCGGGTATATCGACGAAGACAAGGAGCTGAGTAGAAGAGTTTTAGACTGCATTGTCGAATTTGTGTCAAATGCGTCATCTGAACCAGCCAAGGTCAAAGACGAACCGAGATCGTGGCAAAACACCAATTGCCTTTATGGCAAAGTAGTACTCGTTAACGAAGACGTCAATTCCGTCGCCAACTTGGTGGACTGATAATGCCATATGCTTTCCCAACGCCGAGGCCGAGAGGGTTTCAGCCGGACGGTAGTAGTAGCGAGAGAAAATGTGAAAGAGAACCAGTATTCGATGGTCCAGATTTTGAGGTCAACGATCTGGTGCTTCATGCACTTATTGGTAGAGTAACAGCAAACAATAACCACGTGCATGAATTTGAAACCTTATTTGATAAAGATCAAAAGTCCATTGAAATAGATGTTCCTTCTTGTTTTTTAGATTATCTCGAGACGATTGCTGTTGGGCCAAACATCTGCAGATATATGAGATGGCTAGTTTGTGCTGCGTTTGGCGGATTGGCCGATAATTTGTATTGGGCCAGTCTTGATGAATTGACAGAGATCATCACAAACAAGAGATACAGCACTCCTCACAAATTCTTCCCGGACACATTGGCTGTCTTCTTGAATGGCAAGAAGGTGGACAGAAATGCCGCGAATGGATTTACCGTCATTGACGATCATACGTTTGAATTAAAAGAAACCTATGACTGTTCAATGAAAGTATCTGTAGGATATATGAAAAACGGACTATGAGCGCAGACGATAAACTTTGTCAGAAATATCAAATATCTGGGTCACAAGCCTATTATGACTTGGTTGCTGGCGCACATACTCAACCTGTAGCTGAGGGACAAAACAATTTAGAAGGTGATTTAAACGCAATACGAACATTGTTAAAAGACATCGTTGGTTCACAGCATTGGTATGACCAGCCACTTGAATCGATTTATCAGATAGTTACGTCTGGTGTTCTTGGGTCGCAAGGTCCACAAGGTCCAGCTGGTGGGGCTCAGGGCGGGATTGGTCCTCAGGGCATTGAAGGTTCGGATGGTGTTCAAGGCCCAAATGGTGATCCAGGTGATCCAGGGGCACCCGGAGCTGAAGGTCCTCAAGGCTTCCAGGGAATAGCGAATGGTGGTGCTCAGGGCTTCCAGGGACTCAAGGGAACTGATGGCATAGACGGAACCCAAGGGGCTCAAGGGTTAGAGGGAACTGACGGTATAGACG
>Ga0315284_10004128_pt1 | contig 20622 bp, 14 predicted proteins | sample YL17G09_16_MG_FD_203696 | JGI IMG/M metagenome (GOLD analysis project Ga0315284, IMG submission 203696) | Sediment microbial communities from Yellowstone Lake, YNP, Wyoming, USA - YL17G09_16 | ecosystem: Environmental > Aquatic > Freshwater > Lake > Sediment | place: USA: Wyoming | collected...
GTCACGTTGGTCCCCGAGAGTCCATAGGCCTCCATCAGCCCGCAGTTGAAGTACACCGGACTGTTGAAGGCTCCCATCTGATGGATCAGGATGTGGCACAGCTCGTCCCTGAAGATGCCCCTCGTCTCGTCGTCGAAATAACCCTGCTTGACACCCTGGTTCGAGATCGTGTCCACGACCCTCTCGATCAGGGCCCTGATGCTGGTCTCGCCGGCCCCCTCGTTGATGGAGGCGCTCCTCTTCAGGTACTTCGATGCTGCGATGTTGATCGCCATCTGAGACCAGGTGGAAGGGGCCTCGACCTTGATGAGGTCCTTCTGATCATCTCCCGTCCTGTGGGCCCTCGCATCCACCGTCTGCCATTCGATGAGGTCGAGCGGATTCCGTCCATCGGAGAGCCTTCTCTCCACCGACAGTGCTACCCGACCATGTTCCTGTGTGGTCATCCTACCTTCTCCTTGTCATCCTTGTTCCTCGATATCTGGGGACCAATCGATGATGAAACGACAGAGCCTCTTGAGGTTGTTTGCGGGATTGCCTCCGAGATCGGACAGCCTTTTTTCCTCGCCGTTCACCTTCAGACGAAGCGCACTTATCCAATCTTGTGCCGTCAACTCCGGGACGACCTCGTCGTGTTCCTCGAGGAGGTCGAGACTCCTCCTCCTGATCAATCTCTCCATGATCGGTGAGGATATGGAGGATTCCTCGGACGGCGATTCGGGAAGATAACCCGCACAGAGATGGTGCTGGGGGACGACGGAGAAGAGCTTGCATGTCCCCTTCTCCTCTCCCCTGTTTTGACATCTCTCGCAATCGAAACCCCCTTGGGGTGTTCTCATCTCGGACCTCGTGAGGCGCTCATCGATCTCATCTTATCCAATCGAGTGTGGCTTCTAGGTTGGAAGGGACGGTCCCTTCTTCCTGCCACCATGCAGTTCGGATTCCAACTCTCGAAACAGGAGGATAAGAACATCAAGGTGCGAACTCACGACCCAAGGAAGGAATGGAATCAAATGAGCATCGAACCGGAGATCCTGAGAGAAATCACGGAATGGAAGGTGGGGCAGGAGGGGACGGGAATCATCGGAGGCATCCTCGATTACATCCCCCTCGTCATCGCCAATCCGAGACTCGCCGATCTCTCCCACGCCAGGGTCCACAACATGGTGGTCTCCCACGGCGTCGAGTGGGAGGAAGATGAGGACTCGCAGGACAAGATGGCCCACTACAGATTCTTCGAGGACGAGATCTACGGACTCGAGGGGCCGGTGGGGAAGATCGTCGACTACTTCAACAGCGGCTCTCGCCTCCTCCCGACACGCAAGCGGATCCTGATGCTGATGGGTCCCGTCGGAGGTGGGAAGAGCACCATCGCCTCCAAGATCAAGAGGGGGCTCGCCGAGTACACGGCATCCGATGAGGGAGCCGTCTTCGCAATCGTCGGCTGCCCCCTCCACGAGGACCCGCTTCACCTCCTGCCGGAGGAGATGCGAAGGAAGATGCAGAACGAGCATGGCATCTTCATCGAGGGAGACCTCTGTCCCGTCTGCCAGTGGAGCCTGAAGAACACGCACGGGAATGACTGGCGCAAGTTCCAGATCGAGAAGATCATCTTCTCGGAGGCTTCGAGGACCGGGGTCGGGACCTTCACGCCCTCTGATCCGAAGTGTCTAGCGATGAGCACCCTCGTTCATACGACGGGTGGGATTCTCTCCATATCCGAGATCAGGCCAGATGGAGCGACCGATGATTCCTGGCACGAACAGGGAGACCTGAACATCATCGATGCCGGTGGTGATCAGAAAAAGGCATCTCACTACTTCCACAACGGGGTCCAATCGACGATAAAGATCAGGACCAGCCTGGGATTCGAGGTTGAATGCACGAATGTCCATCCCCTCATGGTACTAGACGAGAGAGAGGGAGAGATATGGCGTGATGCGAAGAACATCAGGGTGGGAGACAAGGTCAAGGTCCTTCACTCGATGGGGGTGTATGGTGAGAATAGAGAAATCGGGAGGGATCTCGCCAGACTCATCGGCTACTGGGTTGCAGAGGGGAGCATCTACGCTCCGAAGAACAACATTGAGTTCTCCACCCTTTCGGAATGGATGGCGGAGGACATCCTCTCCATCTGCAAGGAACAATGGGGATACGAAACGAAATATCGTGATGGGGAGAGGGTGATCCTCAGCAAGAAGGAGATCGCCAACTTCTGGATCGAAAACATCCTCGATGGTGAGACATCCTGCAATGCCTATCTGAAGACGGTCCCGAAGTGCATCAGGACGGCCCCGAAAGATGTTCAGATCGAGTTCCTCAGGGGCTTGTTCGGCGGAGATGGTTCGTTCAGAGAAAGATCGGAATCGGATGGCTACATCGTCAGCATCGGTTCCGCATCGAAAACACTCCTGAGACAGGTCCAGATGATGCTGTTGAACATGGGCTATGTGGCCGGACTTTCCTCATGCGCCCATGGGTACAATGGATCGACTCAGTGGGACCTCCATCTATATGGCGACCAGGCCATCTTGTTCGCAAACGACCTCAAGATGTGTGATGAGAAGGTCGTGGACGGATACGGTGGTAGAGTTCTCACCGGACGCAGCAATTTCGACCTCGTCCATGGGGTGCGAAACGAGATTGCCATTCTGAATCATTCGCTCCCATCCAATCTGAGGAACAAGTATGCCAGGTATGGAAACACCCATTCCGAATCCAACCAGCGATCATTCACGAAAGATGGGTGCAGGCGTTTCCTGTCTGATGTGATGGCATACGGGAATCACGATCTCCCCGATTTCTCTGCGTCATTCGACACCGTGAAGAATGCATGTGAGGGGAACGCAATCTGGCTGGATGTCATATCGGTCGAGGATGGTGGGAGACAGGAGGTTGGCGATCTCACGGTTCCGGAATCTCACTCTTTCGTATCGAACGGAATCGTGAGTCACAACACCCAGGACATCGCCGAGCTGATCGGGTCCATCAACCTCGCCAGGCTGGGTGACATCGGCAGGGAGTCCGACCCGAACGCATTCGAGTTCGATGGCGAGATCGAGGCCTCCAACAGGGGCGTCCTCGAGATGATCGAGATGCTCAAGTGCGACGTCAAGTTCCTCCACACCCTGCTGACGGTGACACAGGAACAGCAGATCAAGACACCGAGGTTCCCGATGGTCTCCGTGAACGTGTGCGTGATGGCACACACCAACGAGACCGAGTGGCGCAAGTTCATGAGCAAGCCGGAGAACGAGGCGCTTCAGGACCGCATCATCACCGTCCCGATCCCGTACGTCCTCAAGGTCAGCGACGAGATGAGGATCTACAAGAAGGAACTGCGTCACAGCAAGGATGCCCGGGACATCGTCATCGCCCCGAGGACCCTCGATGTCTGCTCCATGTTCGCCGTTCTCAGCCGCCTCGAGCCACCCAAGGACCAGCACATCGACCTCGTCTCCAAGATGAAGGCCTACGATGGCAAGGAGGTCCAGGAGATCCGACCGGCCGAGATCCGCAAGATGCGGAGGGAGAGCGAGAATGAGGGGATGAGCGGAATCGGTCCCCGAGAGATCATGAATGCGATCTCTCAGGCCACCACGCAGGCCAGGGATGCCCTGAGGGGGCTGACCGCCGACCAACACAAGGAGATGTGCTTCGGAGTCGATGTGGATTGCGAGGAGATCTCGGTCGACGCCATCGACATCCTTCAGGTCCTGATGAAATCCATCCACGACGACCCGAAACGGGATGTCAAGGAGAAGGACAAGCTCGGCGCAATCCTCGAGATGGCGAAGAAGGAATTCAACGAGATGGTCCTGGAGGACATCCAGGAGGCTTTCTGCTACGAGTTCGAGGAGGATGCGGCCAACCTTTTCAAGAACTATCTGACCAATGTTGTCGCATACTGCAACGTGGACAAGATCCGAGATTCGATCACGGACGACCTCGTGGATCCCGACGAACGCCTGATGACGAGCGTCGAGGAGATGATCGGTGTTGCTCAGGGCAATGCCAAATCCTTTCGTGAGAGCGTGGCCGTCAGGATGGCCAAGTCCTCGCTCGCAGGTAAGATGCCGGACTTCACCATGCATGCCGACTTGAGAGATGCGATCCGCAAGCGCATCTTCGAGGATCGCAAGGACATCATCAACATCACGACATCCACTCGTTACCCGGACCCCAAGCAGCTCGAGGAGATCAACCGGGTGATCAGGCGGCTCGTGGAGGAGAAGCCCACGACCGACGAGGACTGTATGATCCGCTACACCGTATTCAGTGCGGCTCGTGCCATTCGCTACGTCGGCAAGCTCATGAACAGAGGATAGAACTCGGGAGGAGAAACCGAAATGGCCCACAAGGTCATCACCGACACTCACATCTTCCCGAGGATGAATCGGGATGTCATCCGGCACCGTGAGAGGATGCGCCAGGCCATCAAACGCAACCTCGAGGCGGTCGTCGCCAACGAGAACATCATCACCACCGAGAAGGGGAAGGTCGTCAGGATCCCGATCCACCAGCTGAGGGAATGGCATTTCGCCTTCGAGGAACGAGAGCCGATGGTCGGGCATGGGGACGGACGCAAGAAGGTTCCTTGTCCGGCCTGCAGCGGATCGGGTTACGAAGGGAACGGTGGGGTCTGTGATCCCTGCGACGGGATCGGGATCGTCACGAGCAGGAGGGCCAGGCGGATCAGGGAGTGGCTGTATGAGCAGGAGCACGGCCCCACGATGCTCGGAAGCATCAGCATGACATTCGATCCAGACCTCGTCAGCGAGATGGCGAGGAGGCCCGACAAGTCCGAGGACGAGGAGGAGAAGAGGAGGAGGGGGGCGACGGGCAGGCCGAGATCGAAATCCGGAGACCGCATCCTCCGTGAGAAGAAGGGTGGAGCGGATGGAGAACGGGGCGGAGACAAGCCCGGTGTCGACATCTATGAGACCGAGATCACCATCGAGGAGCTGGCGAACATCGTCTTCGATGCCCTCGAGCTTCCCGATCTCGAGAATCGTGGTAAGCGAAAGATCAGGAGCGAAGTCTACCATTTCGATGACATCCGGAAGGCCGGTCCGATGTCCTCCATCGAGAGGAAGAGGACCGTCCGTGCCAACATGGAGAGGAATGCGAAGGAGATCGGCAGGGCCGTCATCCGAGGGATCGAGCGCAAGGACATCAGGTACCAGACGTGGGAGATCGAGGAGGAGGAGGAGGCTGCGGCCGTCGTCATGGCGATCATGGACACGTCCGGCAGCATGACGGAGTTCAAGAAGTTCATCTGCAGGACCTTCTTCTCGTGGATGGTGCGGTTCCTGAGGACGCAGTACAAGCAGGTGGAGATCGTTTTCATCGCACACCACACGGAGGCCAAGGAGGTCAACGAGACGGACTTCTTCCACAAGGTCGAGAGTGGAGGCACGATGATGTCATCCGGCTGGGCGAAGGCCCTCCAGATCCTGAAGGAGAGGTTCAGTCCGACCGATTGGAACGTCTACGTCTTTCACTTCAGCGATGGCGAGAACTTTCCCAACGACAATGACGATCTGATCTCCGGCATCAGGTCCATCCTCGACTACCCGGCCAACATGGTCGGATATGGAGAGGTCACCGCCCAGGACCCCGACGACAGATGGCCATTCTGGGCCTCCCCAACACAGGTCAAGGAGATCCTCCAGAAGGTCTTCGCAGGCGAGAGGAGATTCGTCGTTGCGGAGATCAAGAAGCAGGGGGATGTGTGGCCGGCCCTTCAGACATTCTTCTCCAGGGATGCGAAGACTTCGCAGGCTTTGGATGATCTGGTGACAGAGGAGGAAGCGCCATGAACGGTGCCGACCAGGATCGCCTGGAACGAGCGATAGATGTCATCGATCTGAAGGCCAAGGCGCTGGGGCTGGACTTCTTCGAGACATGCTTCCAGATCATCGACGAGGAGCTGATGGCACAGCTGCAAGCGTACATCCTTCCCGTCAGGTTCAATCACTGGAGCTTCGGACGTGACTACGAGCGCACGAAGACCAAGAAGCGATACGGAGCCACGGCCCTCGCCTACGAGACGGTCATCAATACCGATCCGGCATACGCCTTCCTCATGGACTCGAACAACCTGACCGAGATGAAGCTGGTCGTGGCCCACGTCTTCGGGCATGTCGACTTCTTCAAGAACAACTACCTCTATGCAGGCACCAACAGGGGGATCGTCGGTGACTGCGCCATCAACGCCAGGAAGATCTACGATTACTCGATGAGGCACGGATGGGAGACGGTCGAGAGATGGTTGGATGCCTGCATCGCCATATCACCCCAGTGCGAGATGGCGAGGACGATCCGTGATGGGAAGGATCCGTGGTGGCAAGGGGGAGATGTCACGACGCCCGACAGGCCGAGGTCGTTCGACATCCAGGACGAGTTCGACTTCCTGTTCGAGCAGGACAAGATGAAGAGGCTGGCTGAGTGGGAGGAGGATCAGAAGAAGCCGAAGCCAATCCTCGAGAAGGACCTGCTCAGGTTCCTCATGCACAACAGGTTCTCCGACCTCGAGGACTGGCAGAAGGATGTCCTTGCCATCGTCAGGGATGAGTGGCAGTACTTCGTCCCCAACATCCAGACCAAGGTGATGAACGAGGGGTGGAGTTGCGTTACCGGAGATAGCCTGGTCAGCACCGATATGGGATTCATACCGATGTATGAACTCGCTGCCTATCAACCACCTTGTCTCCTACACAACCACAATGGGCTCGTATCATATGCTCAGCCGCACAGCACATCCAAACAGTCGATCCGCAGGGTGACATTGCACAACGGTCTATCCATCAAGGGGTTGAATAGGCATAGGGTGCAGGTCATGAGGGATGGGAAAGAGGTCACGGTCAAACTGTCCGACATCAACATTGGAGATCTCGTCATCACCTCGTTCGGTAATGACTGCTGGTCTAGCACACCATATGCCTTGTCTGATGAACCCCCATCCATATATGGCGGAGGCAGGACCGCCAAGTCAGTGGTGATCCCAGATCATCTGAATGAGGATGTGGCAGAATACATCGGGGTGTTTGTGGCCGAAGGTTTCTATGCCAAGAGAGCACTCCAGATCACCAACACAGACCGGGAACTACTGGTAAAGATGGGAGATCACATCAATAACATCTTTGATGTTGAATCCGTGATCAAGCGACGATTGGGGGAAGAGAACAACAAATTCGATCTCATCACGTATTCAACGAGTCTGATGCACCTCTTCGAGAATCAACTCGGAGTAGCGCATCATAAATCTCGTGACAAATGTGTCCCATCATCGATCCTAAGATCACCTAAACCGATCGTATGCGCATTCCTGAGAGGATTGTTCGAAGGGGATGCCTGTGTCACCACGGGAACTACCAGGGCCATCATATACGCCACGGCATCAAGCGACCTCGCAAGCCAAGTGTGTATGCTACTCTCCAATATGGGGATACATACCACCTTGACACGATCCAAGAAACGAGGATATCAGGATGGTTATCGAGTGAACATTTGTAGTCATAAGGGACTGGAATTTTTCAAGGATGAGATAGGGTTCATATCGACCATCAAGAATGAAAAACTGGATGCCATCCTGTTCAGTTACAAGCAGCATCACCACAAGAAGATCAAACCACCACAGTTCGACAAGGGCAACACGCACTGGGTGGCGAGCCCCGTGATCAGCATCGATGAACTGGAGGAGGAGTTATGTTATGATCTCACCGTTCCTGATGGGCATGTGTATGTCGGGAATGGCATCCTGAATCATAACACATACTGGCACAACAGGGTCCTCTCCGAACTGGACATCGAGCAGGACTTCCTCACGGATGAGGACGGTGACAACTGGTTCCTGTTCTACAACGCCTTGAACTCCAACGTTCAAGCGCCAGGATCGATCGGAAGGATCAACCCATACTTCGTCGGGAACATGATATGGAAGAGGATCCATGACAGATGGGAGAACCCGAGGGGCAAGGATGTCACGGAGCTCGGGCTTCCTGGAGGTCAGGGGGAGGAGAAGATGTTCGAGGTCAGATCCACCACGAACGATCCCCTCTTCATCAGGAACTTCCTGGATGCCGAGGCGGTCGAGGAGCTCGATCTCTTCGCCTTCGAGAGGGTCGGGAAGGACTGGGTCATCAGGGACACCGACCCCATCGTCGTCAGGGATGCCCTGATGCAACAGATGATGGGGATGCAGCCCATCATCTACGTCATAGATGACGACCACAAGGACTCCAGGGAGCTCCTGCTCGTCCACGAGTTCAACGGGAGGGTCCTCGACGAGGAGCACACGAGGAGGACCATGGCTCACCTGGCGACATTGTGGAAGAGGCCGGTTCATCTCAGGACCACCGTGAGGTTCACCTCCGAGATCGGAACGAACGAGAAGCACAACTTCGCCATCGATCAGAAGGCTGCCGTCAGGGGAGAGGTCATCCCCGCCACATTCACCCACGATGGCGTCGAGTCCTCGGTGATGATCCATCCCGGGATGGAACCCCAGGACCCGATGAGATTCTCCAAGAATCACCTGGACGCCAAGTGGAGATCGGAGAGGTTCAGGGAGAGACATCACATCAAGTCGATAGAGGACGGCATCCAATGAGGGCATCGTCGGCCGTCCACTACCGAGGTCGTGAGTTCCTTGCCAAAAGGAATCATGATCCTCGTCACATGCCCTATAAGTGGAGGTCAGCCACCCACGACTGAAGTCGTGGGTTTACTTGCCAAACGGAATCATGAAGGAGGGCGATGCCGACATGCAAGAGGAAACCAACATGGAAGAAACCCCGGAGATCGAAGGGCAGAAGTTCACGAAGGTCGAGCACATCGCTGCATTCGAGAAGATGGAGTGGGCGAATGACGAGGACGGGGGCGTCATCGATGACGGTTCGCCACCGGATCTGGACGGCGACGCTGCGCCGGAGCCAGGTCATCTCATCAGGGTGGGGAACTCGAGCAATCCGAACAAGCTGGCCTACCACATCGTGAAGTGCATTCAGATGTATGGGATAGCGGAGACGCAATCCATCGGACCGGTCGCTCTCTCCAAGGCCATGATGGCGATCGTCAGAGCCGAGTCCATAGTCTCACAGTACACGACCTGCGAGAAGCTCTGCGTGCTGCCCTGCATCAGGAAGCCGACGATGAGGAATGGCGAGGAACGCACGGCCCTCAGGTTGAGGATCGTCCCGGTCCACATCCAGCACCTCAGGTGAAAGAGGGCCGGAGGATGTCTCCTCCGGCCCTCTGTCGTGCCCCGGCTCCATCGTCAGTTCTCGTCGAGCAGGCTCACGAGCATCTCTCCGAGCTTCCTCATCTCGTCCTTGTAGATCGCCCTCGTCAGCTTGAAGTCTCCCCGTGGGCACTCATCGGTGTTCCTGGAGCTCCTGCACACCTCACACAACCCCTCGAATGATGGGAGCCTCGGGTTCTTTATGTCCTCGTACAGGAAATGTTCGGCGATGGACACCTGACATGGAGAGAGGACGCCTCCCGCCATCAGCAGGGCGAGGCCCTCTCCGTCTCCGGGAATCGCTCCGATGGTGGATGCCGAGATGGCATTCGTCTCGTCGATGAGGATGTTCTTCTCGACCGAGGAGTCGGATCCGGACCTCAGCGCCCCACAGGTCGGAGCCGGGTCGTTCAGTGCCGTATCGTGACCCGGGAATCTCCTCAGGAACATGGAGAACACCTGGGAGCTGTGCCTCGACATCGTGTGTCTCCGCCTGTGCTCCTCGTTCTTGAATGTGACCTTCCTGTGGTGCGATGGACAGAGTGGGCATTCGATCACATCTGCGACCTTCTTGCCCATGCTCGTGAACAGATCGTCGGTCAGCTCGAGATGCTTCTTCAGGAGGTGGGTGCTGAGTGGGGCCACCATCTCGTTGCACAGCGGGCACAACACCTTGATGTTCCTGAATCCGACCGCTTTCCTCTTGAGGAGGTTCACCATCGTCTTCTTCAGCACGCCATAGAAGTAGGAGTTCAATCTGTGGCCGGGTGCCGTCCTGTACTTGTTGCAGGCCTTGACGAAGCAGGCCATGAACTCCTGGTGGAAGTCCTCACGATTGTAACCGAACAGGAACCCGTAGTCCTCGAACCAGCTCTGCTCGTATTGCAGGGGTTTGTATATGTCGCAGATCATCTCGAAGTCATTCTCGGACCTCGTCTCCTGGTACATCCCGATCACTATGTCCAATACGATATTCCTGTAGTTCGGGATGAATCTCATCTTGTCTATGAAGTCGTACTTCTCGATATCGATGGGCATCCATCACCTCCATCAATTCCAGCATTTCGATGAGTAGTCGCACCATCCACACGGGAACTTGGTGCGCCCCCCGTACTCGCTCGGTATTGCAGGCTTCTCCCCATCCTGGATCTTCTGCCACATGACCTTTGCGTTGCGCTTGATGCGCTCTATCAGCTCCTCGTCTCTCTCGACCTCCTGGACGTGAACGGCCTGACTGCTCTTGTTCTCGTGAACGAGGATCGACCTGTTGGTGTTCAGCAACCACATGTAGATCTGGAGCTGTATCTTGTGGGTCCTGTCGATGTGCGTCCAATCGGGATGCTTGGCCTCGAGATGCGGGACGAAGGCCTTGGCTTCCTTCATCGTCTCCCCGCATATGTGACACGTGGAGAGATGGGGATCCAGCCTTCCGGTCTGGTACGAGTTCCTCTCATCGTAATCGTACCATAGCCGAGCGAAGGTGAACTCCGACTTGCTCTTGAAATCTACTACAATCTCCTCCTCCCTGTCAAGACATATCAGGTCGGCGTGCCCTCCGAAATGATATTCGGTGTCCATCAGCGGGATCTCGACGAGCCAGAACTCATCTCCGACATGCATCTGATGAGCAGCGGTGTACTCGGGAAGGAGCATCTCCGCAACCCTTGGCCCGCACGGATCGGCATCGGTGGCAGGCCACAGAAGTTCCTCCGCATCGTATGGATATGTCCTGCCGGAGGCCCCGGTGATGACGAGCCTATCGTGGATCTTCCCACCGAACTCGATCTTCTCCCTGGAATGGGAGACGATCTTGTCCTTCGCCAGGATGCCGGCGTCCCTCGTGTAGAGCTGGTATCGCAGGTGCAGGAAGTGACCCTCATCGAACACCCTGGTGTTCTGCGGCTTCTGACTCACGACATCCGGCTCGATGCCGGATACCTTCATCCAGATCTCCACCGGGCATCCTCCGAACGCCGATGGATGAAGGTAGCTGAGATCCCTGTCGGAATCGTTCGCCTTCCTCCTCAGCTCGGCATCTATGTTCTTCATAAAATCGTTCATGATTCCGTTTGGCAAGGAAACCCACGACTTCAGTCGTGGGAGGAATTGCCATTCTCCTTCGAATGAGAGTGTGAGAATGAATATCCGTCCATTCTTTGCACGATCTGATTGCCCCATCCATCTGGGCGAGAGCCCAGATGGATGGGGGTGCATCTCTCCCCTCAGGTCGCCCCTTGGGGGTAGTGAGACCCCTTCAGTAGTTACCCACCGAAGGGTTCTGCAGGTTGCCTCGACGATGTGAGTGGAGCTTGTCATGCTCAGAACATTGGTCCTGTACCCTGAGGGACTTCATTGTCCTGAACGACAGAGCCTGGGACTGGCGAGCATCCCAAGGTGTCCTGACTCCTCTCACGGAGCCCGATGAGGATCTTTCGATCCTCCTGGCTGGGTCTGGTCAGCCGAGATCACCGAGTGATCTCCCGATCTCTGTCGGGGCCTGTCGTGGTGGACAAGCCCACGACTTCAGTCGTGGGTGGCTGACTTGGCCTCCTCTTTCAGCAGCAATCTGATGGCGAGCCTCGTGCTGTCGTTCGACAGATCTATCATGCGACCCTCCCTGAGTGGGGATGGGGCATTCGATATCGCCCACCTCAGCAGGGGAGCCTCCCTCGGATCGAGGATGGCCTCGTCCGGGTCCATCTTCCCGTTCAGTTTGATGACGGTGGACATCATCGCCCCGCTCGTCCTGGCGTTCTCCAGGATCTTCCTCGTGTTCTCCGATCCCGCCAGGTCCGGATCGAAGCACAGGGTGAGATGGTTGGTGTACCTCCTCATCAGCGACAGCTGGATGTCACTGACGGTCGTCCCGAGCGTCGAGATCACGTTGTGGATGCCGTTGGCATCGAGGACGATCGCATCCATGCATCCCTCCACCACGACGGCGCTGCCAGTCCTCAGGATGTCCCTGCGCCGCCGATCGAGGTTGTAGACATGATTGGACTTGATGTAGCTCTCGTTCACCCACTTCCTCTTCGACCACTCACGGGTCATATCCATTCCCATCTCGTTCCCATACTGGGATCGCAGGCAGGTCTCGAGCTCCTCCTCGCACGCATCCACCCTGCGACCATTGAACCCCAGGATCCTGCCCCACAGGTCACGGATCGTGACGATGAGCCTCCCCCTCATATACCACAGATGACCATCGACGCTCATCTTGTTCTGGTGAGGGTACTTCACCCACGGAGGACAGAACCCGACCTCGTACGGTCTCAGGATCTCGGGGTCGAGGCTCCTCTGCTCCACCAGGTACCGTCGGGCGAGCACGCCATCATCCTCATCGTGAAGTTCCTCCACGAACAGGGACGAGATCCTCTTCAGGTGGGATTGGTCGAAGGTCATAGATTCTGATCTCACAACCCAGGATCGCCCGGGTCATCTTGGTGCCGAATCCCACACAGAAAAGAAGGCAAGATGATCCCAGGCGATCCGTTTTGAGGCTATGGACTACAGGGCGAACGACTTGAACAGATCCTCAGAGAATCTCTCATTCCATGCATCCCACACATCCTGAGGGACATCGAAGAACTCGTAATGCTCCCGAGGAACGAGGACGAAGGAATCTGGCTCCCAGCCCATGTTCTCGACGGGGACCTCTTCAATATGACCATCCTCGTATGCCTTCTTGACATGTTTGGCTTGGACACGATACACCCTCCTGTCCCCATTCATAACATCCATAGGATAGGATACCACCCATTCAGCATCGGACTTCGAATGAGTGAACCTTCTGGTTGGGGCATGCACCTCGTCGTACCTCCCCTCCCATACCATGTTGAACCTCATCATGTTCCTGGCCTCTAGCTCGAGTATCTTCTTGTCACCCCCTCTCTCTATGACGAGGTCGTGGCGGAAAACCTCGGGCTCGGGTTTCACCTTCCACCCAAGGCCTTCGACCCAGCCAGCAGTCAGGGTCTTACAGACCCTGTCCCATCTGTACTTCTTCTCACTGAACGGATGATAAGCAGCCATTTGCCTTCACCCTCTCTCGTGTGATGACGACAAGAGTACGGACCCATGTCGCCTGACTCGCTCCATAGCGGAGGACAAGTCAATTTGCACCACCCTGTGTGGGAACGGCACAAAAACAAGGAAACCAGAACGACTGGCCCCTTCTATTGGGAGAGGCCTCCCGTTGACCGAGAAGGCCCTCCCGTTCCTGATCGCAGAGACGAGCGCATCCACATCACCATCGAAGTGATGGTTCATCTCGATGACGAGTGACGAATCGTCATTCCTCGTCACGTTCTTCTTCTTCCTCGTCATCGTCATCCTCGATCTCCACCTGCTGAGCCTGCTCCAGCTTCTCCTCGCAGTGCTGCTTCAGGAGCAGCGCCTGATCATCGGGGATGCCAAGGCTGGAGGCGACGAGGTCGATTCCCATGCTGAGCATCAGCTCGAGGAACTCCTCGTTGTCCTTGGTCCTGATGATGGGGTCCTCTTCCGGATCGAGGTACACCTTGTGGTACCCACGGGAGTAGTCGTACATCTTCTTGTCCTTCAGCATGGACCGGAAATCATCGAAGATGTCGTCCTTGGTCTCGCCGACCGGGATCTTGATCATGATGTCGGACATCCTGGTCGTGTACCGGCTCTTGATGATCCTCGCCTTGCTGAGGTAGTGCGTCAACTCGTTGGTGACCGGATCGTGGACCTCGCTCTTCGGGACGAAGACGCCAGCCTTCTTCACGCTACCGGACACCGGCTCGATGTTGATCCTCGTGCCGGCGAAGAATAGGAGCGCCTGTCCCCCCGTCGTCTTCTTCTTCGCCCCTCCGTAGTTGCCGAAGTCTGCGAAGCGTGTCTGGTTCACGATGATGAAGACCGGGCCTGGATTGTCGTGCATCACCACGAGCCCGCCGTCCATCACCTCGACCACCTGTCCCGTGACGGATCTCTCGAACTGGACGACATCCGGTGGGATCTCCCCGATCTCCTCCTGAACCTCCGGCTTGAAGAGGTCGTACTTGTATGGCGCTCTCCTCTTGGCCAGCCTCGTCAGTTCCTTGCGGATGTCATCGGGGATCGATGACTTGTCGAGCAGATGCGTCTCGTTGTGATATCGAGTCGTGTTCATCTCCTCCAGCCAGGCTCCCGGGCTATGGCTGAAAGATGGCTGCATCTTCTTGAGTGTCTGGGACATCATGGTCGCCTTGCTTGCGACCCTCACCTTGGGCCCATCCTTCTCCACGCCCGCCAAGTCGGCCTCCATATCGGTCCTCGTCGGGAGGACGGCGATGGAGTCCAGGATGATCACACTGTAGGGCTTTGGCTGGTTGTATGGCTTGTCCCACTTCGGATCATCTAACAGCTTGGAGATCATCTCCATGACCTGCTCTCCGTTGTCGAACCCATCCCAGTACGTGACCAGGTCGAGGTCGAGTCCGATGTCCTGGGCCCTGAACGGATTGAATGCGAGCTCCGCATCGATGAAGAAGCATCTTCCTCCCTCGTACGTCACACCCGCCGCTATCTTCTGGGCCAGCCACGACTTGCCACCACCGGATTCCCCATACAGCTCCACGATCGTCCTGGTAGGGACTCCTCCCTTCAGGGCCACATCCAGGTTCTGGATGCCTGTCGGGATCATCTCCAGCTTCTCCTCATCGGATGACAGGTCTCGAATGGAACCCGCCTGGATCCCGAGCTGGTTCATGAAATCGTTCATCATGTTGTTGACTTCTGGGGACTGTCTGTTGCTCACGAAGTTCGCACTGGCCTGCCCGAGCTTCCTGGCCATCTTGTGACCCCCTTTCTCGAATGACGATGAGGGGGCCGCACGATCTCGTGCGCCCCCCTCTCTGACGAATCGACTACCACTTCACCTCTGACTTGGCACTCTCGATGTCGAGGCCGTCATCATCGACGGGCTTCTTGACATCCTCTTTGTCTGCCTCGTCGGCGAGGACGGGGGACTTGTGAACGGTCGTCCCGAAGATCTTGTCAATGTCCTCATCGTCGTCATCCACCGCCGGGGCTGGCTTGACGGCCGGTGCATCGTCATCGTCGGCGGGCTGGGGTTTCGCCCGTGGCTTCTCCTCGGACTCATCCTGAGCCTCAGGATCGTTCCTCGGCAGCTTGTCGATGAGCTCTCCGTTGAACTTGTCCCTCTGATGCTTGCTCGGCATGTATGTCGGCTGACAGAGCTTCTCCAGATCGTACAGTGCCATCGTCTGCTCGGGCGTCTGAGCATTGGGGTTGAGCTTCTTGATGGCACTGATGATGCCCTGAGATAGCATCTTCGGCTTTCCGGTGGCCGTGACGCTGTACTTCGTCGTGCCACCCTCTCCACGGGGCTTGCCGACCACCGTGAACACGAAGTCCAGAGCCTCTCCCTCCATATCCCCGGGCCCACCGGGATAATCCTCCTTGTTGCTGCGATACCACTCGGCGAGCTCCTGAGCGGCGATCTTCGGGATCTCGATGAACTTGATCTTCGGATCCCCGTCATCATCGGTATCGGCATAATCGACCACGTTGAGCAGGAAGCGAGGGCGAGCGATATACCCGAGTCTGCACCAGGGGCAATGCGTCTGCCTGTTCTCGCTTGCTGCTTCCTCGTCCGTACAGACCCTCGTGAACCTGTTGGATTCCTCTGCGTCGGGGAATGCAGCCTTCTGGCGCTCGTTGGTCTTCGGATTCTTCTTCTCGGCGTAGTGCGCCATGTAGCTGATGGCCTTCCCGAGAATGCGCACCCTGTAGCGGGCTCCCTCCGGAGCCGCAGTGAGCTTCAGACATACTTCCTTGAAGTCCCTCTCTCCATACCTGCCTCCCTGCTGAGTTCCCACGCCCATATCTTCCCATTCTTTGACTCTCGACATTGTCTTTCATCTCCTGTCGGGGCATCGCCCCTGTTAGTGTTGGCCCGCAGCCCTTCGGGAATCGACGCTTCGCAGAATCCATTTGGCATCCGTCTCATCGTCCATATCGCCCCACCCTGCGGGGAGTTCCACCGCACTCGTGTTGTCGATGGTCTGCGACCGGACGGCCGTGTCTGCGACCTTGATCTGTCTTCCGAGCTGCATTATCGCCATGTCCACGTTCTCCAACGCATCGTACATCATCGTCCTCAACATCTGCGCCCTGGCCACCAACTTCTGTAGGTGTATGAGCCAGGCCTCCGTCTCTCCCTCCTTCTCTGCTACCGTCTTGCCTTCCGACATCGCCACGAGGATCTTCTGCAGGCTCTTGACCGCCCTCTCCTTCATGATAGAGTGATCGTCCACGGTCTCCTTGATCTCGAGCAGGTCCGATCTCATGTTCTGAAGCCTTGCGACGGCCTTCAGGAAAGATTCGTACGTGAGCAGCTCCTCCGGGATCTTGACCCTGAACTGGGACAATCGCCTCTTGGTCTGATCGAAGTCGAGTGGCGGAAGATCGCTGATGGCCTCTCGCCAGATCTCCATCGCCGCCTCTGGGGTCGTCGGTCTACCATCGGGCTTCTTCTGATCCTCTGACATCACCCTTGCCCTCCTTCCATCGGGAATGGGCACGGATGATACCAGGAGTGAAGACGCCCTCTGCGAGGATGGGTCTCATCATGGTAGAAAGAGCTTGAGGGGGACCGTCGTCGCATCCTCATTCATCTCCTTCGGGGGTCGGATTACCAGTTCGGAGAACTCAACCGACCCATACCCGTGCCTTGAATATCGATGCATCCATCTTATACTCGATCTCGGAGCATTTCTCTTGCCTTCCTCAATCCCACGAGGAAGCCTTCTTCTTGGACTTGGAAGCCTCCTTCTTCTTCCTCGCTTCCTCCTCCATCTTCCTGATCTCCCTCTCCGATCTCATCTTATCCACTTGTGATATCATCTTGATGCTGGACGATCCCTCGAAATCACCGAACAGGTCTCCGAGAATGACACTGTCCACCGTCGTCCCCTTCTTCCTGACGATGGCACCTTCCGATCTCTTCCTCTCCTGCTTCCTCAGGATCGCCTCCTCCAGCCTTCCCATCATGTCATCCTTCGAGTCCCCGTTGGAGATCGAGTCCATCGCACCGGCCTCGACGAGGACCTTGAGGGCGGCAGGAGAAGCTCCGCTCCTGTTCACGAGATCGTCCAGGTTCCTGTATCTCATCCCCGATGCGTCCCTGTTGATGACGAGCGGCTCCGTGTTGCCACCGATGGTCGGGATCGTGCAGAGGGGAAGGATGACATCACCATGAGAATCGATGATGGCATCGGCGTGATGACTGGTGTTGATGTCGGGGTTCACGATGTGGACCTTGCCCTCGGTCCTGATCCTGCACATCTTCCTGTACCATTCCAACTTCGTCCCATAGCTCCTGAGATACCCGAACTTCTGTTCTTCGAGCATGTCCTTCTTCGAGCCGGAGAGCTCGGTCGAGAGCACGGCGGCATACCACTCGGATGGGAAGAACTCCCTGAGCCACGCATTCCAGAAGCCGAGGAGGGCATAGGCGACACTGTGAGACTTGTTGAACGAGTACTCCTGGAAGTCCTCGAACATCTTCCAGATGGCATTCGTCTGTCCTTCCGAGAGCCCGTTGCGGGCACAGCCATCGACGAACATCTTCTGGCATCTCTCGAACAGGCGCTCCGACTTCTTGCCGATGGCCTTGCGGAAGAGATCGGCATCGACCAGCGTGCTGCCACTGATCGTCTGGAAGATCCTCATCGCCTGCTCCTGATAGACCGGGATGCCGTACGTCTCTGCCAGGATGGGCGTGCACAGCGGATGCGGAGACTTGATGTTCGATGGGTTCTTCTTGTTTCCCTTGTAGGTTCCGATGGGGCTGTATTCCGGGTCCCTGTCCTTGTCACGTCCTCTCTCGTAGTACTTGTCCGAGATGAACTTCATCGAACCAGGCCGACCGAGAGCGACGATGCAGACGAGATCGCCGAAAGATGTGATGTCGAGTTCTGCGAGGATCTGAGAGAACAGCCCCGTCTCGAACTGGAAGAGGGTATCGACATCGGCATTGTTGAACCTCTTGATGATGACGCTCAGGCGCTGTCTCTCCCCATCGGTCCGGCACTCCGATTCCCACAGTGGGATCTTCGTGAGATCGATCCTCTTGCCGATCCTCTGCTCTATCAGGTCGAGACATCTCGACAGCTTGGTGATGTTGTCGAGGCCGAGGAAGTCGTACTTCACGAGTCCCATACCCTCGATGTCCCTCATGTCGATGGACGTGACGAGTCCCTTGTTCGTGGTGGAGATCGGGACTATCTCCGAGATGGGACTCGGGCCGATGACGATGCCGGAGGCGTGAACGCCGATGTTGCTGTAGGCACCGACGACCCCGAGGATCAGCTCCCCATCATCCGGATGCTGCTTCATGTAGACTGCGAAGTTCTCACTCTCCGTGCGGGCCTGATCGATGTCCGTCGTCTTGTATCCGACGCCCTTGGTGATCGTCTTGATGGTCAGGGGATCGATCCCGTGAGATCTGGCGACCGTCTGGGCTGCCGATTTGAGGCCGTACTGCCCATACGTCCCGATGTGGAACACGTTGTCAGTACCGAAGTGGTCGGAGACCATCTGGATGACCTCATCACGCCTATCCCGATCGTAGTCGGAATCGATGTCGGCGAGGCCAGGGACTCCCCTGAGCCTCATCGGGACGGATGGTTCATCCTCGCACAGCCCCATCCTGTGGGCGAGCAGGCTGTTCGCCTTGTTGGAGCATTTGGAACCATTGATGATGGCGTCGAGATACCTTCCGTCGAGATCCTGGCTCTCGAGCGATAGGATCTCCGTCCTGATGGCTGGCCAATCATCGAGGATTCCCCTCCTCTCGAAGTTGGAGAACACGTGTTGTCTCAGCGTCTCTCCCCTCTTCACGGGGATGTGATCCGAGTCCATCTCCGGCATGTCCATCCTGTGGTCGAACTGAGGTCCACGGCCGGGATTGAGGAAGCGTTCGAACAGTAGACCATGCCTGATGGGATCTATCTTCGTGATCCCGAGAGCGTAGAGGACGAGGCTGCCACTACCACTTCCTCTACCGGGCCCCATCATGATCTTGCGTTCCTCGCACATCCTCACGATCATCTCCTGGACGAGGAAGTATCGCTCGTATCCCAGATCGTAGATGGCATTCAGCTCGTGTTTCACCCGGGCGACATACTCGGGATTGGTGTGCAGACCGAGATCGACGAGGCCATCCAGCACCCTCCTGGACAGCAGGGATTGTTCCGGGGATTGCTCCGGGACATTCTCCCTCCTCCACCTCGTGATGGTGTCCTCGTCCTTCGCCTCGATGTCGAACCTCGGCCAGATGATGGGATGACTGAGCGAGAACTCGAACCCACACTTCTCGACGATCTCCCTCGTCCTATGAACGACCTCGGGACGTCTCGAGAAGACGGAGAGCATCTCCTTCTCCGACTTCAGGTAGAACTCGGGATCCTTGTATGCCGACTTGAGATCCCTCGAATCGCTGGACCCTCCCTCGTCCTCGTCACGGCTGAACTTCATGGAGACGATGAGATCGTGAACCCTCGAGTCGGATGCCCTCAGGTAGTGGACATCGTTGGTGGCCACGAGGCTGATGTTCATCTCATCGGCGATGCGCTCGATCTCGGAGTAGGTCGGACCCTCCTCTGCCAACCCGTGCGCCTGGACCTCGAGATAGAAGTCATCCCCGAACATCTGCCTGTACCTGTCGGTGATGTCGAGGGCCGCCTTGCGATCCCCATTCCTGATGGCCACCCCGATCTCCCCTCCGATGCAGGCCGACATGCAGATGAGGCCCTTGCTGTGCGGCTCGATCATCTTCCAGTCCATTCTGGGCTCGTAGTAGTAGCCCTCGGAACTGGCGATGTTGCACAGCCTCATCAGGTTGTCGTAGCCCTCATCATCCTTGGCGAGCAGGACCATGTGGTGGTGCTTGGGACGGCGCTTCTTCTTGTTGCCATCCGCATCGACGACCTCGATGCTCTGCTTGATGGAGATGTCATCGCAGATGTAGGCCTCGACACCGAAGATGGCCTTGATCGGAGGCCTGGGTTTCGGTTCGATCTTCTTGGGGATCTTCCTCTCCTCCGTCATCGTTGCGGCCGCAGCGTTGGCGAACTGATAGTGACCACCGATGTTCCCATGATCGGTGATGGCGAGAGCATCGAATCCCATCAGGGCCGCCCGATCGCACAGTTGCCTCGGGCTCTGGACGGCATCCCTGACGCTGAATCTGGAGTGGACGTGGAGGTGCGTGAAATCGTTCATGATTCCGTTTGGCAAGGAAACCCACGACTTCAGTCGTGGGAGGAATTGCCACGAACTTCCTTTCGAAACCCACGGCTTCAGCCGTGGGAGCCATGGGATCTGATTGCCCCACCCATCTGGGA
>Ga0315284_10004131_pt1 | contig 20618 bp, 19 predicted proteins | sample YL17G09_16_MG_FD_203696 | JGI IMG/M metagenome (GOLD analysis project Ga0315284, IMG submission 203696) | Sediment microbial communities from Yellowstone Lake, YNP, Wyoming, USA - YL17G09_16 | ecosystem: Environmental > Aquatic > Freshwater > Lake > Sediment | place: USA: Wyoming | collected...
GGGCTTAGAGGACGTTTGGCACAGACTCGGATCCGGACTCGATGAAGAGCTTATTCATTTGAGTTTAATGTGTTGGTGGCTCCCGGCAATAGGTGAAGTAATGGGTACCGAGAAAATTGAGCCTAAGGTTTTTGCCAACAAAGTCATTCAACAGCTCGTGCAGCACTTATTGGCCGAGGATATGACTATCGAACCTAAAAGTTATGCTCTGATCCGTTCCGTGTTCCGCAAGTGTCATGGTTCTTGGGAACAACTTGGGGCGGGGGATGTTTGGCATATCGAACTACTTAAAAAGGTCGTTACAGCTTGGGGGAAGACGCCGGGTCGCGTGAAAGAATCGGAACGTTTGGTTTGAGTTATGCTTGAGCTAGCCCATTATCGCGATGTCATAGTGTACTTTAAGGGTTCGACTTTTACGGTCGATGTCCCTCAAGTTATTGCGACCCAAGGTTGGATTGGTGGCCAGGGTTTTCAATGGGTCCCACCTGTTGGGGATCAGTTGTTGGCGTCTATTTCAGATGGCTTGTATGGGGGCTTTGCTCTTTGGGGCTCAGACGAGTCTTCGGATCAATTTACGGGTATGACACGTAATCAGCCTACGTACCGTTACGTTGTGCTCGGTGCCGGAGGTTGGCTGATTGCGACACGGGCCTATGAGCAATACACCTATGCTTCACGTATAGGGCCTGGGCCTCTTGTGCCTCTTGTGTATCAGGCAAGTGACCGCTTGGTGTTTAGCCTCAGAGGTTTTTGGACTCGGGAAGATGAATGGACGCTTTCGGGTGACCCTAGAGCGCCCAACTCCTACTTCATTGGGTTTGTGGCGCAGCGGCCGACTCCGGGACGTGACAACTTCATGACTATCCAAACGTCAATCTAATGGAAATACCTCGTACCAGAGATGTTGTTGTTCTTGTGTCCGATTTGACCATTCCGGTCATGATAGACAGCGCTTTAGCGTCTGCCGGTTGGCCCGGTGGACAAGGCGTCACGTGGGCACCCTCACCGGATGATAACTTTGTAGCTACGTTTTCCGATGGGACTTTTGGAGGGTTCCTGCTTTGGGGATCCAATGAGTCGAGTGATCAGTTTTCGGCGTACACCGGCAACCAACCAACGTATCGTTTTGGTGTGGCTTGTACGGGCACGTGGATCATTGCCACTTCTAGTTACGAGAAATATACCTTGCAGTCCAGGCTTCTTGGTCCGTTAGTTCCGAACGTCTATGTCGTAGGACAACGGCTTCGTTTCTCTAATCGTGGCCTCCTCACGCCACAAGACGAGTGGTCAATAGCTCTAGACCCAAGAGCACCAAACGATTTGTTACTAGCCTCCGTAATTCAAATCCCGAGCCCTAGCAACAACAACTACCTCATGGTTCAGACCTCAATCTAGTCATGCCCTTTCCCCCACCACCTGGTTCATTCCAAATAGATTTTCGTGGCTTCGATCTTATTCGTAGCCGTGATTGCATCGTCTTTTCAAAGGGCGACACACATATGACCGAAGTGGATGCGGCCATGTTGCAAGGTGGGTGGCCGGGTGGTCAGGGTGTCCAGTGGGTTGACTCCAGCACAGCCCAAGTAGTTTCGACGTACTCCAACGGGCTTTTTGGCGGCTTCATGCTTTGGGGTAGTGACGAATCGGCGGACCAATTTATTAGCTCCACGAAGAACCAAATTGTGTATCAGACGGGCGTTATGATGGCTGGGAATGCCGTCATCTCTACTTCTAGCTACGAAAAATACACCTACGCATCACGAATTGGTCCAGGACCTTTGGTGCCCTTGGTGTATGTGCCGAAGCAGGTGCTGTATTTCTCTCTCCGAGGTCTGTGGACGAATGAGCAGGAGCTGATCTTGTCGGGCAGCCCGTTGGCTCCTAACTTCTTTACCGGCTTCGTTATGCAGTCCCCTATGCCAATTAATCAATTTTTTCTTGGGATTCAGGCATCCTTGTGAGGAATCCACACACGATGAGCCCAGAAGAGATCGATTTAGAGATCCTGGGTCTTCAAGGGGAAATTCAGAGTAAAGGGTCACGAATACATGAATTGGCACAGACCTTGTACCAACGTGTGCGACGGGCTCCTGCTGATGACAGCACGGCTATTTACATCACCTATGCAAATGCTTGGACCCGCTTTGCCGGTATGGTGTCGCTGGGGGCCGTACGGACTTCTAGGGTGGCACGGGTACTAAGACGACTACCACCCAAGATGGAGCATGCCGATCGTCCTGAGCAAGCGCGTAGGTTGGTTAAACCACAAGAACGTGCGGCACCAGCGGAAGCACTGATTGCAATGTATGACGAAGGCGAGAGTTCTTCCGCAGAAGATGAGATAGATACAGATGGCACGTAAATTTTCCAATAGTCGATCAACTTCTACTCTTCAGATCGTAACGGCTAATCGTAAGCCTTATGTGGCTAAGACACTTAGTTCTTTGACTCCGAAGGAACGAGAAGCCAGACGCATCTCAAAAGTTGGTAACTTTGGTGGCGCAGCTGGTAACACGGCTATGGCCAGTGCTGGCCAATTTTTCTCTCCGCAGCTTTCGACTGATTTCCTGGAGTTACCACAGTCTCTTCGGGAAAAGCGTGAGATCTATCGGCACTTTTACAATACGGATCCAATCGTAGGTCAGGCTATCGACCTACACACGGAACTTCCTTTGTCTAAAGTGCGGTTGGGGATCCCTAAACCTTCGACATACCCAGAAGGTTTTAAGAGTCAGCACGATTACGCGAGCTACATCCTCTGGTGGTTCACTGACATGACCAAACGGATCAAGCTGTTCCAACGGCTTGTCACAATGGTTCATCACTATTGGCTTGATGGCTCGTGTGTGACTGGAGACACACTAGTATCAACTTCAGAAGGAGAACAAAGAGCCGATACTATCTCTCTTGGAACCAAGCTTCTGACTCACACCGGAAGATGGAAAGCTGTCGAGGTGGTTCACCAACAGATTGGTACCGACATACTAAGCCTGGATGTGGCCAGGCTTCCTTATCGTTTGAACTTTACGAAAGAGCATCCTCTTGAGGTGTTGAGAGGGGACAGGTTTGAATTCCAAGAGACCAAAGATATCGCTGTAGGGGATTTCGTCCGTGTGACATGGCCTACTGAAGAACATGACGTGACTTCCGTAGATTTATTAGCGGGGACTCCGTCCTTTGTCACCGCGTGTCCCGGTGGTTACGTAGTCCAACGCACTCAACGGCGAGCTAGAGTTGCCGACGCGGGTAAAGTGCGCGAGGGTTTACTTAATTGGTTACGTACTCTCCCTGAGCCAACGAGAAGATCGAGGATATCAATCGCAAAAGAGTTAGGGGTCCAACTTCACACACTCCATAATGTAATTTTAACCTTAGACCAAGAACTCCCTTACCCTTTCAGAAAGAGGGTTCCTGGTGGGCCCAAGCTCGGAGACCACACTCTTTGGTTGCCATTGTCATTACCAGAAGACACACAAGATTGGCATTACAACATTTATCGTGATTTCACTTTCACTACCAAGACCACCCTGGTTATTGACAATGACTTTCTGTACCTGGTTGGGTATTGGCTTGGTGATGGCACTCTGAGCCGTGATTCAACTCGTCCAGAATCATGGGGACGCGGAACGTTGGGTCTTTTTTTTGGGGAGGCATCCGTTTCGCAAAAAGAGCGCATATATAGCATTCTTTTTAAACTATTCGGCGACAAGATCTATGAGTACACCGATGAGAACAAAGTAACCAAGCTTGCTCTGACACACAATCCGGCTTTTGTTGAATGGTGGGCTTCACAGTTTGGTTGCACATCAAGAGGGCCTAATCCTAAACGGATACCGGAATGGGTCCTTCATTTACCAAAGGACAAGCAGAGGCATTTGATTGCTGGTTTGATCGATTCCGATGGCTGTATATCGGTGTCGGAAGAAAACAATTCCGTTGTTTCGCTCAGTTTAGTATCCGATCGGCTGATATACCGCATTCGAGATATTCTGTTACGTTTGGGTTGCGCACCCTCTATGAGGGTGGCACCGCCTTGCAATGACTCGTTCATTGACGGGCAATTGGTCAAATCTAATGGGCCATCATATGTGTTGTCATTGAACGACAAAGAGGAATGTCATTCAGTGTGTGCTCACGCGATCAAAGCAACCAAATTTGCTCAACCCTCTAAATGGGTATCTCACCACACTTCCTACAAGCGTGTTGGAGATCAGTTGGCTTTCCAGGTGAGAGACATCGAGGGGTATCAAGACGAGGTTGTTTACAACTTCCAAGTTGAGGGCGATCATACCTTTAGAGCAGGGTTTGTTAGCACTCACAATTGTTTCATTTTTGCTGAGGACTCCACGGTGGATATTCCTTCCGACCTTGGGTACGAGAAAAAAACCATTGGCAAAAAATCCGTGGTTACGGACCAGGGCGAAGCGAAAGAAGATGACGATGTAGCGTTAGTTGAGCAAGCTGATCGTGAGGATCAGGAACTACTCTACTACCAAAAGAATTACCGTGGTTTGGAACGGTTGATCGTTCTGCCTATTGACCAAGTTAAAGTCACAACATATTCGTTCACGGATAAGATGCGGATTGAGTTGATCCCTTCCGATCGGGACCGAGCCCTTATTGAGTTGGCCAAATCTGGTGATCCGGTTGCTGAGGAAATGGCCAATGAAATCCCGGATGAAGTTCGGGAGCATATGGAGCAGGGAAAGCTCATCCCATTGGGGACGGATCCAGATGAGGGCTCGTTTTGCTACTACTTGTCTGGGAGAAAAGCGGCTGGTGACGATCTTGGGCAGAGCATTCTAGACCGCTGTCTTAGGGTACTCATGTATAAGGAGAAGCTACGTCAAGCGCAGACGCAAATAGCTTCACGTGCAATGACTCCCAAGCGTATTGTGTGGGGCGATCGAATCTCACAGGCCGACGTTGACGACCTGCGTGAGCAGGTGGACTTAGCGCTTGTGGACCCCGATTACTCTATCGTCACAAACTATGAAATCCATTGGGAGGAAATGGGTTCTAAGGATCGGCTCCTGGACTTGTCTAGTGAGTATGAAATTTGTGACAAACAGTTACATGCTGGACTTGGTGTTACTGAGAGCTTGCTGTCCGGTGAAACGTTGTACAGCGGGGATCGGCTTAAACTGGAAGTGATCAATACCCGTTATCTGTTTCTACGGGAAATGGTCCAGGAGTATGTGGAGGAGTATCTGTTTAAGCCGGTGGCTCGCCGCAAAGGGTTCGTAGAGAAGAATCAATGGGGTGGTGAAGTCGTGCTGTTCCCCAGGCTGTCCTTTACTCGGTTGCCCCTTCGTGATTCACAGGACACTTATGATGCCTTGTTTAACCTGTATCAGAAGGGTTCTATTGACATTAGCCTCATTTTGGAGATGTTCAATATTGATGCTGACGATACGCGGGTCAAGCTTGAGAATGACGTGTTCACGATCAATGACTCGACGTTTAACGAAGTTCTGAGGGGTGTCTACAGTTCGTTGGGTCAAAAGCTCGTGGATGAAACCGATGTATTCGACAAGATCCGTGAGTATTTGAAGCTTAAGATGAAGCCCGCTGAGCAACCGGAAGCTGAGAGTCGGTACTGACGCGAGTCGCGGTTTCTTTTGTAGGAAATGATCCAAGGATGGATCGTTTCGGCACCAAAGATACTTACGAGCGCGAATCGGATGAGGCCGAACGGCTTGTTCGGCCAGCGCCTAAGATTAAGCCTCCACGCTTAGATAAGCGTCGTGAAACCGTCTTTACCGATCGGGACAATGATACGAATGATGACCCGGACCTAAAGGGGGATCCGGATATGTCCCTCAACTACAAGACCATTGGTGGGTCCATGACGCACCGGGTTCTTGAGCGTTGGGCTTCCGGTAAGAAGTCAAAGAAGAAAAAGGTCAAGGTCAAGAATAAGAAGACCGATTGGGTGGGATGGGTTTCTCCGGATACGGTCAAGGCGAAGCCCGCTGATTTTGAGGTAGTCAAGAAAGAAGAAGATGTCCCCGAGACTTCCGACGAGTCCGGAGAAATACCTGCCGACAAGGGGAAGCCTGGCCTTTCACTTGCGCCGAGTGAAGACGACAAGATGGATGAGTGGGGTTGGGGCCCCAAAGAGAAGGAACTTGCCACGTCTCTTGGCCTAACGGGCGGCAGCAAGTATCTAGACGGGGACACCCAAAAATTAGTTGAAGCTCTTGCGAAAATGCCCGCTGAGGGGTTTACGGAAGCCGACCTCAGAAAACTGGCACCCAAAGTAGACGTTCGTCACGACTTGGGTCCGAAGCTTTCCAAGCTCTTTGACGTAGAGCGTGACGGCAAAGAGAATCGGTGGCGTCCAAAGGGTGAGCCCAAGAAGACCAAGGATGAGAAGCCTGTCGCCCCGGAGGCTCAAAAGGGCGAAGCGTCAACAGCGGAAGCTGACGCGCAAGCGCAGTCCTCTTTGCAGGGTATGGCTAAGTCGGACGCCGAGTTCGCGGCCATCCTCAAGGACTTCACGAACCCGAAGTCCGACATGTTCACATTGGCCAAGAGTGCCCCGGAAACATCAGCAGCCAAGTTTCTGCGTGGTCGAACGCCCCCAAAGGGGGTCAAGACGCTTGGGGATCTTCAGCGTGTGCTTCTGTTGAAGGTTCCCAAAACTAAAAAAAGCCCGGTTCCAGCGGCTCCGGAACCAAAGGCTCCGGCAGCGGTGGCTCCAGAACCGGCAGCGGTGGCTCCAGAACCAAAGGCTCCGGCAGCGGCTCCGGACTTGGGTTCTTGGGATCCGGCTCCAGCGGCTCCAGAGTCAAAGGCTCCAGAGGCTCCAGAACCGGAAGAAAAGCCACCGGCTGTCCAGTCATTTGCCGTGGGCGAGGGTCGTCCTAAACGCCTAGTGACGGAGAGGGAGGGTAAAGAAGCTGATGACGAGTTGTACAAGACTCTCGTCACCTCCGCCAAGTTTCCTAACTCGAAAATGTATGCGTTCTTAGTTGCACAAAACCTGCACCCAGATGAGACCAATAGTTTTATTGCGGACTACAAGGCGGCTGCCGTTGCTAAAGCTTCGCCCGCTATCGCGGAATCTGCCTCAAAGTTCTATCAGACTGACCCCAGTAAGGTGCCCGATCCGGTAAAGGTCAAAAATGAGCAAGGGGTTTCGGTAAACTTCAAAGATCTTCCGAAGGAACAACAAGCGGTAGAACGTAGAAAGCATCAGATCAAAACGGTGGCGATGAGCGTAGCTTCTCATCATGTCTTGACTACCGACTTGGTCAATCAAGGAGCACCAGAGGCATTGGCATCCCAGTTGGCTGAGTTCTCTATTACGGTTCCAAAGAATGAATCCCCAGAGGCCAGGGCAGACAGAGCGTCCAAGCTTTCCGAAGCGTTATTTGAATCGACCTTGAAGTCCGGTAAGGCGAAACCGATCAGCCTTTCTGTCATGGACTCCTTACTCAAGTCCGTTGACAAAGATCCCGCAGCCAAAAAAGTTATTGTCGGTTACCTGCAAGCCAGTGATTATATACAGGCTCGGAAGAAGTACCTCGACCAAAATTCCGCCGACCATATTTCAGATCACCAGGATCCGGCACAGATTGCACGGGGTCTTATCAAAGCCTCTAATTTCCTCAGAAACCAGGCTACCTTGTATCCTGGTCTTGCCGAGATGCGCGAAGGGCTCACGTCCCAAGATGTAAGTCTCATTTTTCGCAAGCGGGTACTGAGGCTGATGTCAACTCTGGCCCCCGCCAAGATGCCAGAGATTCAGAATCTTTTAGATAAGGACGACAATAAGCAATATGAGGCATCCGTAGCGCGGTATGAGAAGTCCCAGGCAAAGTTTGAGGCGCGGAAAACGAAATCGTTTGATGAGCTAACGGCTTTGCTAGAAAAAGAGAAGGATAACCCCAAATTCGTTGCCACCCAGTTGGGCGACATTTTAGCCAAAAAAGGCATTTTTGAACCAAAAAAGCCGGAAAAGCCACCCAGGTATGACCTTTTAAAGCTAACTCCGGAGCAGCGGGAGGCAGAGGCTTCGCGTATGTGGGGGGACTTCGCGAGTCAAAACGAGGATCCGGACACCGATGAAGGGCGAAAGGTTCAAGCCTCCCGTGTGGTGATTAGATCCCTGTTCTCGCCGTTTTCTACTTATCGCAATACATTTGCGATGGTTTCAGATCGTAAAGCTGTCTATTGGGGCGTCGAGCCTAACGCGGTAGGCCCTTATCCTGGCTGGGAGCAAGCCCAAGCCAGGGACTTGGGTGAAGCGGACTATTCGCGGCTGTTGAAGGCCGCTAAGGACTGGCTCCGCGTACCTGTGCTCTCTACGTCCGTTGACGGCATTGTGCGGGACACGCAGCTTAGGGCGGCGTTGGATCTTGCGATCAACCACGAGGGTTCCGGTCGGTACTCGTCCGGGCTTCATCCAACCGTATACAACAACCTTTTGGCTAAATTGGCCGGGGTTTCCACGTCTGAAACATTGTTAACGATACGAACCGCTCAGGAGAAACAGGACATGACAATCAAGTTAGCAAGTCAAGAAGCCGACAACATTTTGGGCCGCTTGGATCGGGTGGCTTCCACCATCCAGCAAAACCACGAGCAATGGGGCATGCCGTTCAGTGCCGCCAAAGAGCTTGTGAATGAAATCGACAAGATGGCCGATGAAATCGAGGTGGCTTCGTTTGGTCACGAGTCCATCCTGAATCGTCAGGTCGAAATCATCGGCAAGACAGCTCAGGTGATTCAGCGTGATTCGGACGAGAAGTACATGGACACGTTCCGGAATCCACAGAAGCCGATCCAGACTGAAGCTAATGAGCCGTACATGAAGGCCTATGAAAGCGACGACTCTTCGGACGTTCGTAATGGGAAGTCCACGACTGGTCGCGCGCTTGCTCCGTGAGCATCTTACTGAAGGTAAGTAAGCGGAATGATTGACTTTTGGAGATTAGCGGCGGGCTTCAGTCAGGGCGATATCGTTCAACGATTTGCTCCCGGGACTGGGGGCTATTCTATGTCGCCGTTCGTGGGTCGCGTCACGGCGGTTCATCGGGGCCTTGGGGTGGTTGATTGCCAATTCTCGTATGGCAATGAGCGCCTGCCCGCTGATGAGATCATTTTAGTAGACCCTAAAATATCCGTGTGGCTCCCTCCAGAGTTCGATCAATCCTACGATAGTTACGATATTCAAAAGGCTCGCTCGCGTCAGGCATCCGTGAGCGGCCCTCTTTGGAAGGGTCCCGAACTCCCCGCTGGCTTCTATAGTGAAGTCGCTAAGGCGTGGAGCAAGGGTGCAAATGAGGTTGGTGCCTACGATGCAGTGTGGCATCGGTTTGCTGCACAAGGGATTGCTGATGACGGCCTGCGGAGTGAGGTAGCCAAGTTCTACCAAGTCGCTTCACGGTTGACGGATCTACGGATTCAACAACATGTCGTCAAAACTGCTGCCTATTGGGTTGCCCAGAACCGGCAGTACCGCGTGACGCAAGCTGAGGTTCAGGGGAAAAAGCCTGCGTGCCCCAAGTGCGGTACCACGATGCGCCGGACCACTTACAAGATGGACAAGGGCGCTAGGATGCGTCTATTCGCGTGTCCAAAGGATCTGTTCTTGATCAAGACAGATTCAATTTTGGGTCCTCAAGGTGAGCCGGTGGGTTGGTGACATAACCATGGCATTCCTTAAGTACGCCAAAGCAACGGTTCAGAAGCCGGGAATCAAGTTCTCGGAGTGGGATGCACTTCGTAGGAATGCTTTGTCCCCGGCACCCGATTTCCAGGAGCGCACCGCTAAGATTATCCTTCAAGAGTACGACCCGTCCAAGTACATGTTGAGTCACGCAACCATCGTGGCTTCCGTAGACGTGGTAAAAGCTTCGGCTCCATTAGGACGACATTTCATAGATGGTTTTGAGATTGATCGTAAGTACCAGGATTACTACATCACTCCAGAAACGTCTCACTACGTCAACAACAACAACGACTCGTTTGAGCGCAAGCTCCTGCTTGCAAGCTTCAAGTCGTTCATCGGTGCCTACAGTTACGTAGAGCACGTTCAGCTTCCCGAGCTTTCTAAAGGCCGCATTATTGATGCGGCAGCTCGTGATGTTGGTGACTCCGTGTACATCGACATCCTGATTGCGAATGACCTTAAACACGCTCCGTTAATTCGGGCCATTAAGAGTGGTCAGCTTGGCACGCTCTCTATGGGTTGCAGCACTGCGGATACAACCTGTAGTAAATGCGGGAATGTGGCTTCTGATGAGACTCAACTTTGCGCTTGTGTTCGGTTCTTCAAGGGTTCCGAATTCAAAGACGACTCTGGGATCAAGAGGAAGGTGGCCGAGCTTTGTGGTCACTACACAAATCCTGCGTCCGTGAGATTTATTGAGGCTTCCTGGGTGGCTAACCCGGCCTTCAAAGGTGCAGTTCTCAGGAATATCTTGTCGGCGGACGAGATCAAGAGTGTTGGGGAGAAGCTTCATTTAGCGTTCTCTTCCTCTTCGGACGCCCAAAATATTTCCGGTATGCCTAAAGCGGCCCGGACCTTGTTTTCTCAAGGACAAGAGCCAGCTCCAGAGGCTCCGGCAGAAGCTCCCGCAGAAGCTCCGGCAGAGGCTCCCGCAGAGAAAGACCCAATTCAAAAGGCGGTGGACGACTTATCCGCAGCCATTCGAGAGCAGGCTTTGGAGAAGGTCCGTGGGGAAATTGGGCAAGGTGAGGCCGCCAAGGTTAAAGAAGTGGTTAACGAAAATAGCCAGAACGAATCCTTGATTCGGTCCGCTATGAAGAACCCGGCATGGGTCAAGCTCGCCAGACACGTGATCCCTATTGTGGGGAAAACCGAGGCTAAGAAGGTGATGCTTAGCCTCATCCTATACAAGAAGGGTGGCTGGAAGTCCGTTAGGACAGCCGGTTTGACCGGTGCCGAACTGCTAGCCGTCTCCCGTGTGTTGGATCTTTTGACGAAGAGAACCCACACCGCAGGCGAAAAAAGAGTTTATAGGACTGTTCTTAGCGTAGGCGGAACAGCTCCCTATAGAGATGTGGAAACCTATTTGGCGGCTTGTCGTCAAGTATTTGGCCGGGTGGTAACCGGTTCCGAAGCGGGACAGTTGCTCGAAAAGGGTCGGTTGTACGCTTTGGGTCGGTAAGTCGGTTTGTCGTCGTGAAAGTTTCTATAACCCACTTTAGGTGGAAAAGGATCCCCTGCCATGCGTGAACGCTCTACTTGGAATCGAACCCAAATCATGAAGTCGGCTGCCATCTCAAAGAAGGCGGACCCCTACACCATGAACCAAGATCACCCGCAACCGGCGGCTGACAAGTATGTAACGGGCGACCCCAGCACGTTTGCTGAAGACGTGCATACGCCGAATACTTGGGAGTCCGAGTACAGCGGTGATGCGGTCAAGCGCAATGACATCGGGATGCCCGAAATGCGCTCTGACACCTTCAACCATTCGGAGAAGACGGCTTCGGATCTTCTTCTGAAGAAGGCTGACCTTGCCATTGCTACGGCACGCTTGATGCTGGCTGGTAAACGGACAGCAAGTGAGTCGGTGGTGGAGGATCAAGCGGTTGCTCTTATGAGTGTCCCGGATCGTGAACTCATCGCCTCGTATCGTCGTTTGGCCGGTGATGACGACGCTCAAGATGACGCCGATGATGAAGAGCAGCAGAAGCAAGCTCAGGATCAGGATGACGATCAGTCTCAGGATCAAGAGCAGAAGAAGCAAGCTCAGGATCAGGACGACGATCAGGCTCAGGATCAAGGGCAGCAGCAGAAGCAAGCTCGGCGTCGGGCTTCGTGGAAGAAGGCCCAACAGGATCAAATGGCTGAGCAAATTCAGCAAATGATTCAGTCCGGTGATCTTCAGCAGGCGCAAGAGCAGTTGCAACAGTTGCAACAACTGCAACAGCAGGGCCAGCAACAGCTCCAGCAACAGGGTCAAGGTCAACAGCCGCAACAACAGGGTCAAGGCCAACCACAACAGCGGGCTCAAGGTCAACAGCCGCAACAACAGGGTCAAGGCCAGCCGCAACAACAGCAGCAGAGTGATGAGCAGGTCTTGGACCAGATGCTCGCTCAAGATGATCAGATCATTGATGATGGTGGGATCCAGATGGACCAATCTCAGATGGATGTCGGTATGGACGACTTGGGTCCGGAGGATGATGTTCTTCGTACCCTGTTTGCTCAGGACGACGACCAATCTCAAGACCAAGACCAAGCGCAACAGAAGCAAGCACGGACCGCTAGCACCCGTACCGTTGGGACTCGTCCCACGGCAGGTGTGTCCAAGATTGGTGGGACAGGCGGTTCTACAGGCGGCACGGTGATCGACAACCTTTCTAGTCTGTGGCAGTCGGCTCCGGACGTGAGGGATGCGTTCGGCATCAAGTAATGTTCTCAACCGGTAGCCTCGAAAGGGGTTACCGGTTGCATAAATCGGATCGAATGTGAATCACCCAGTTAAACGCCCGTGAAGGAAAAGTCAAAAATATGACTACTTTTGCCATCGGCGGTCAAAGCTCGGGTGATTTCAGAGAGACCTCGGCTCGTGTGCAACTCCTCCACGTCGTTACCCGCAATTCTGTGGGCATTTTGACGGCGGATGCGTTCACACAGGCGAATCCTCCTGTAGTCACCGCTGCTAACACCGTCTCAACCACGCTAGCGAGCATTACCAAGAAAGGTGTTCTTGGGGGCTCAATCGCGTTCACTCGCCCGGATGTCGGAAACGGCTTTCAGGGTGGACCCGTCAAGCCAGGTGGTGCCTACGCCGTAGGTTACCTGCCTCTTGGTATCTTCATCAATGATTCTCTTGGCAACGCCTTCGAGAACACACCGGGTGTTGCATCCGGTCGTGGCGCATATGTCTGCGGAAGCGGCTCATGCGTCGGTGTTTCGATTTACGAAACCAAGTTTCTCATCAGTGGAACGCCGGGTAACCCGACGACGTATGCGGTTGGTGACAAGTTGTACGCTTCGGCGAACGGCCTGCTCACTAACATTCTCGCGGATGCCTACGAGTACAACGTGCCAGCTCAGAACGACATCAAGTTCGTGACGCTGATCGGTGTGGTCAAGGTTGCTCCAGACGCCAACTCGTCGCTCCTTGTGCTCGACCTGCGGGCCTGAGCCTGAAGAAAAAAAGGAGCAAGAGAAAAGCTATGGGACAAGTATCCAACGAAGTGAAGCAACAAGTCATCAGCGAGTACATCAAGACCGCCGCCGGTCGTGCGAAGCTCGCTGCATCGATGATCCAACCGCTGCGTCTCCGCCGCGACTATTCGTCCGTGGGTCGTAAGACCTTCTTGGTCGAGCAGCTCCCGGATGGTGCGTTGCCGATCTATGACAAGGATCCGGATGTGACCGCGTTCGTGGTGGGTGAAGAGGGTGAAAACATCCTTGCCATCCAGAAGCCACGTCGCGTGATCTTCCCCTTGTTCGAGATCGCCTCGAACCCGGAGATTCCGCTTACCCAGATCAAGGAGCGTCGTTTCGATCTGATCGAGCGTGCTCAAGATCTGGCGAAGGCGCAGATCCAGGCAGCAGAGGACGAGCGTGTGTTCGCGATCCTTGACAGCATCGCTGTCTCGGGCTTCGACACGCTGCCCGGCCAAACCAACCCGGACGTTCCGGTTGTGGCCCCGGTTAGCCCGGCGGTCCTTGCCGATGCGTTTGCAGAGATCGAGCGTCACGACCTTCGTGTCGCCCGCATCTACATGAACGCTGTGGACTATGCGGACATCCGCAAGTTCGGTCGCGACATCTTGGACATTGAGAGTCAGGCCACCCTGCTCAAGACCGGCCTCCAGGCCGTTCTGTGGGGTGCTCAGATCATCACGTCCAGGCTCGTACCGGCTGGCTTCGCGTATGTTTGCTGCGAACCGGAACAATTTGGACGTATTCCCGTTCGTACAGAAATTACCGTTTTGAGTGCTGATGATCCAAAAGCAAGAACGATAGGATTTTCTTGCTTCGAGAACTTGGGTATCGGTGCCTTCAATCCGCGCGGTCTAACTCGTGTGGTTATCACGCGAGTGTGACAAATAGCTGAGTAAAATCAGCGTGTTACCTGAGGCCAGTCCGGATACCCGGACTGGCCTCAGACGTTTTTAGTAACCCGTTCTGGTAATTCTCGAAATAGTTGGACCTTACCATTGACATAGCATCCCGGCATGGGATGCAGCTAGAAGCCACATGGCGGATGTTCAAATCTTCTTTCAGAGCTACCAATGTGGATTAGGCAAAAGTTGCTGGCCTCAGCCTACGCACTTAGGCAAATAGCCTTGGATTCGGCGCTGAAACTCATTGGTTGGGGCATCGATAAAGTAGACGACCTGCTGAATGGCGACCGCTAGGGTGACGTTCTTTGGGTCCGTCCGCGTGGTCTGGGTCAAGACTATCCTTCAACCCACCGTAGGGCTCGTTCAATAATCTATTCATGCTTTATGTTATGGGGAGCTTTTTGCTCTCTTCATAATGGAGATGCTGAATGGAACAGATCAAATTTAAAACTGGGGTGTTTCAAGAGTTCATGGCTACTCGTAGTTTTGCCATGGGAGCCACCAATGTGACGGTGGCCAAAGGGTCAGAGCTTGAGTTTGACGGCTCGACGGTTCGTTATGGTGGCGCAACGCATTCGTTTCCGCAGTTGCGGGGTGCGGTTTCGTCCGCGTGGCTTGTACCGACTGCCGAGTATGACTCGGACAATTCCTCTTACGGTCAACCGGTGTCCGCCAACATCAAGATGCGTCCACCGACCGATAGTGGAGCGCCCGCTAAGGCGATGGTGACGCTTGAAACGGATGAACGTGTCGTGATGAGTTCTGCTGATCATGCGGCCAACACTCGTGACCAGAATCGTTCGCGATCGGCACCGACTCGTAGGGCTGGAGTTGCCGATTCACAGGATGGGGTGGAAGTTCGCACACTTAAGACGGCCGCTGGTAGTCGGGCCATGAATACCCGTACCGTGTTGACCGCAGAATCGGCGGGGTCGGCTCTTCGTGACGCTGAGAGTGTTCAGATCAAGCCAGGTCGCGGTCTTTCACAAGATGAGATGCTGAGTCGTATGGACCCGGAGGAGCGTGAGGTCTATCTGGCTTCCAAAGCGTCTATCAAGTCTCGTTATGTGGATGATGATGCCCCTGAGACCGTTACGGTGGGAAAGGTTGTGACGGCCAAGGTCCGGGAGGCTGAGGGCATGAAGCTTACCCAGCAAGTTGGAGGCGGGGTGGAGATAGCGGACATGGGCGGCGTTGGGAGCGGGAAAGCCAAAGCGTCTACGGTCACTGAGGATGGGATTACGTTCAAGAACACGAATGGTCCCGAAAATAAGCCTAAACCGCACCATCGTGCCGAACAGGCTGGGATCAATAACGCTGCGGCAAGGCTTCAGGTTGCCAAGGCCCTTTGCCCAGAGTTCCCCGTATCGTATGACTTTTCGGCCCCTGAGCGTAAGAAGTTGGCTAGGCTCCAGGCAGACTTCGAGGATCGTCCTGATATCCTGAGAGCGGTTTTCGCCGCCGAAACCGATTCCTTCAAGGCTCGCCTTGTAGAAGAGTTCCCTCAGGCGTTTAACGGCTGACGGCTGAATTGGGTTTTCTCTTGTGGGAATGCTCCCGTGACTAGGAGCGTGCCCACGTGAGTGACCATTGCCTGAAACGTAACGCTAACAACAAGTCGGCGACGGGGATCTCCGTGTTTTTAATGGAGGAGCTGGGGGACGCACGCCTTCGGTGCTCCCAACTCAAAAAATATATTGATGAGGCTGTTAAACTGATCGAAAAATCCGACCAGCGGGATCATTTCTTTGAGATTGCTGCTCACCTCATGCATGGCATTCCGGATACTCTTATGCGTATGGACAAAGCATTGGACGCTGCTGCCATGGCGGCGTCAAAGCTTGATTACGAGGAACTCGCGGATACCTTGCAACCCGAAAAAGTTGAGGAGCTAGAGAAAGCTCTTGACGATGTTCGGATCCGTCGAGTCAAGCATCGTTCTAAGGAGAAGAAAGAAGCTATGCATACTCAATCTCGTTACGAAGAGGGCAAGCCTGCTGATCCTACGGAGAACATGGATCCTGAGGATGCTAAAGAGTGGAAGCAAAATACCGAGGAATACGGCGATAAGTTCAAGACCGCTGCCGCCAGGGAAGAGGACATCCTGTACGAGACAGCGAATCTGTACCTTTTTCAAACCCGTAGAGGACTTGAGATCCGGCTTAATGGTCCAACGCATGCCGTTCTCGTTGGGAAGCCACAAGACCTGGTGAGTGCAAAGCGGGCAATGGATCGAATGGAACTTTACCCCGACAAGTTGCGTGCCATGTACAAGATGTCTTCTGAGGCCTCAACGCTAGCTGACCAGTTGGTAGAATCTAGATTCGAGGAAGGCAAGCCCGCAGATCCCACCGAGAACATGGATCCTGAGGATGCCAAGAAGTGGAAGCAGAACACCGAGGAATACGGCGACAAGTTCAAGAGCGCTTCGATGTCCGCCAACAGTGATGCGGCCAAGCGTTCCCGTTTCGAGGAAGGCAAGCCTGCTGATCCTACCGAGAACATGGATTCTGAGGATGCCAAAGAATGGAAGCGGCAGACCGAAGAACACAAGGACGAATTCAAGTCCGCTGGCGAGACTCGCAAGGCTTCGGTATCGGACACTATTGTGCTGATCAATCTCGGTCAACACTCAGTGGGTGTGCTTGTGGTGGGGCCCGATGCCCGCATGATCCAGAGTGCGGAGTCCGAGTTGAAGCACGCTGCGGAAGAAGCGGGGGCTTCCATCGAGGATGAGCACCCACGAGATATCCCGCACTTGGACCGCGAGTCGAGCTATTCAGGTTTCACCGCAGAGGACGAACCCGAGTACCTTTCTGATCTCGTAGAGGCGATCAAGAAGGCCGCCAAGAGGATCAGTTGGATCTCGGGTATACAAGTTGCTCGCGGCCATTGGCCGAAAATTGCATCTAAGACGGCTTCCGATCCTTGGAAGGTCAATGCGGGGTTCTCCCAGGCGAAACAGGCCGCTTCTGGTCCTAACCCGACGGGTTCTAACTGGACGAAGATGGAGCGTGGGGAGGGTCTTATCAACCGACCCTCTTGGCTTTGGGACGACGGTACAACCTCGTTCCATGTCCTGGAATTCCAAGGCCCAGGTATCCCACTCTACAGTATGCAGTTGATCACGAGTTTTGGTGATGGCAGCGTCGGACCGTTGAAGCTCCGCAGGCCGCATCAGACCAAGAGCCCAGAACAGATGTTTGCTATTGCGGCCGATTGGTACAAGAGCATCGAGGGTTTTAGGAGCGGCAATGTAATGGGTCTTGATCTCACTAACGACTGGACCAAGGCCTGAAGCTTGTGCGTGCCACAACGCAGCCTCTAGTATCTAGGCCCGCTTACGGTGCAGGGCACGGCACAGTTGCGGAATCTGGGTTGCCAGGCGGGGGCCCTTCCAATAAGGGCTTGCCTTTAGATTCTGGGATCCCGGGGTCCGCTACCTTCAACAAGCCGTCTGGAGAGGAAGCTCGCGACTTCGATAACGGTAAAGACGAGTCCATTTATCGTACGGACAATGCCGACGATTTGTTGACCGATCGGGATCGTATAGACACCCGTGAGGACAATGCCAAGAAGGAAAACGGCATTAGCTACATGCCGACCAGTGAGTGGGACAGTTCGACTAAGAGTAAATACCCGTACCGTGATGGAATTCCGAACACGCACAGTGCTTCCGCTGAGTTTGTGGTCGGAATGTGGCGATTGGGTTCGGCTCATACATTGAGACTGAACCCAACCCGGACCAAGATTGCTGCCCAGCCCGATGAGGTTTTGGCAGGTCTGAATCCAACGTTTGCGGAACGAGCCCAAGGTTGCTCGGTTGGCACCAAACGGGCGGATATCAAGAACCTTCGTTGGATTTTTTCCGTTGACTGCGGGAATGGTCCGAAGGTTGTCAAGATTAAGGCGCTTCGTGAGCGAAGCGCAAATATCACCAAGTTCTCTAAGCTTGACGTGGATCTATCTTGTTCTTGTCCAGCATGGCGTTGGTTGGGTCCTGAGCATCACGCCGAGAGAGAAGAATATCTGTTGGGAGACCCACGTGGGACGGCCTCCGTTCCAGTAATTCGTGACCCTACTGGTGTTAACAGAGTGTGTAAGCACGTGGCGGCTGTGCTTGGGCACACAAGTGCCTGGGAACTACCCAAACCCAAACGTAAACCCAAATCAGAAGAATAGATCAAATGCCAACCTACAGTACACTTTGCAAGTCTTGTGAAACGGTAGCCGACAAGCGGCTTAGTTTTCATGATTATGAGGCAGTGAAAACTGGGAAGCTGCCTCTCAAGTGCTCTTGCGGTGGTTCAGTGCAGCTAGAGTTCTCTCCTGAGACCGTGAGCTTCATTCTCAAAGATGGTGAGTCCGGCGGGTGGGCAACCAAAGCCGGGAAAGAGAACAAGTACCGGGCCAAACGGCGCACTGTGATGGCTCAACGTGAGAGGGATCACGTTCGTCCAAACAAGCTTCTGCCCAATTTCCAAGGCCAATCCGCCGCGACATGGGCTGATGCCAAGGATGCCGCTTACCAGTCTACCTATACCAAGGTTAAGGGTACGCACGGTGCCAAGGATGCCGCAGTTGCGGCGTCTGAGAGTGCCAAAACCTACGATCGCTACGTGAAGCAAGAGGCAACATGAACCGACTATTCTCCGTTCGGCGTAGACGCCCCAACATTGTAGACATCGATACGCCAAAAGTGTACGGGGTAGACGGTTATCGTCTCAAATGGGCCGCCAACTTCGATGCGGCTTTCACAACGTTCCTGACCTCTACGAACATTGGGTTCTTGGACGATGCGGTGAACCGTAATGTCATCGAGACACAGCCCGTGACGGGCAAGGTGCGGATGGTCTTCAATCCGGCGACCTACAGTATTCCGGATGCCAGTGCTTTTTGGCTACAGTTCTTTCCGGTCATCGGTGGCGTAGAGCAGACCCCCGGGGCCCCGACGCTTGTGTTGCCGGACTCGGCTCATCATGGTTTGGGTCTTGTTGTGATTCATGGGGACGCTCCGAATGGAGCCACCAGTGCTAACTCGTTGCAATTGGATCTGCCAATGCTCATGCAGGACTTCCAGGTCCATAACGAAGACACAGCTCAAGACCTGTACATCTCGACTGAGGCGGGTGGTCCGGAGATTATGATCGCCAAGAGCACAAATATGCAGTCGTTGGGCTTTCTCCCTACGCAGGGCACAATCTACGTTCGTGGTGGAGGCGGTGCCGCTACGTTCTCGTTGTCGTTCACGTTGGCCTTCCCTCGCTGAGGGTGAAAAAGAGTAAAGGTTGTCCGTGTGTACCTCATCAATCAACTATCCTTGCAGGTTGCGCAGCAGCTATTCATAGCTGCGAATCGCTATCGCGTAGGACAGAATTTGGTGGGGCTCAAGGACGGGGTTAATGTTACATATTATACTCCTGGGCTTGAGAAGTTTACACATAATCTCCCGTTCCTTGATATCTCAGTATATTTTAATGGTAGTCGGCTAGCGTTGTTGGCCGACTACTTGGTTGCAGAGTCAGGAGGGCCAGGAAGCGGATTTGACACCATTTTTGTGCTGGTGCCACCTCCTTTATCAAATGATGTTCTGTTAGCTGATTATATCTTGCGGGTTCCCTGATGCCGCCCACCCTAAAACGATACAATAGTATCCGGCGCATGGATGACACGGATGACCAGCAAGGGTCTCCGGCGATCCTTGGGGCACTCGTTGCGTCCACAACTCAAGAGGAACTGCAAGTATTTTTTCTGAGTCGTTTGCGCCAAGTTATTTACGGTGAAACCAGTGTGGAACACTGGTACGACGACTTCCTGGGCGCTGGAATCCTGAGCCTCAAAGACCTGTCCACTGGGTCCGGGGTTCAGTTAGTCCGTGTCGGGGTTCCTTTAGTTGGGCCACTTGATGGGGTGAATCGGGTGTTTCGCACTACCCCCGACTACTTTGTCCATGACTTGGTGGGATCCGGGAAAACGATCGAAGTTTGGCACAATGGGAGGCGTTTGCTCCAAACCGCGACACCGAACCCTGGTTTTGGCGAATACTGGGTAGAGGAATCGGGCGGGGTAGGCACCGGTTTCGATACAATAAACCTTTTGAGCTTTTCCCCTATTGGTAGGTCTAGTCTTGTAGCTAGTTATCAGCGGGTCTAAGGAGTTTCAATTCATGGCGCAGTTCTCTCGGTATAATGCATTGAGCCAACTTTTGGATGTGGCAGGCTCGGAGCGGCAGGCGGGCGATCGGCTGTTGACCGATGAGACGGGTGGCCTGGGCTCTCCCATCATCCTGAACTCGGGTGTGCTGGCTACGATCACTGCGTTCGCAACCCCGAACCTCACGGTGGGTGGTTTGACGGGCCAGTCGGCAGCCAGTGTAGGAACCTTGATCTCGCTGCGGAATGCTGAGAAGGCGGGCAATAACGGGGTTTTCCGTGTCAACGCCAACTCCAGCGCCACGGTCAATATCCTGACTAATGCCAGCGGGTACTTCCCGGATGGCAACACCGGCAGCTTGATCTGGGAGCAGTACAACGCTGGCATAGCGGCTTCGA
>Ga0315284_10004132_pt1 | contig 20618 bp, 24 predicted proteins | sample YL17G09_16_MG_FD_203696 | JGI IMG/M metagenome (GOLD analysis project Ga0315284, IMG submission 203696) | Sediment microbial communities from Yellowstone Lake, YNP, Wyoming, USA - YL17G09_16 | ecosystem: Environmental > Aquatic > Freshwater > Lake > Sediment | place: USA: Wyoming | collected...
AAAGTCTAATATAATTTTGCAGACTTTTTATAAAAGTCTAATATAATTTTGCAGACTTTTTATAAAAGTCTAATTATATATTAATCAGGCCATACAATTCTAAGTCCATATTCCTTTTCCCATATATTTCTTAGGGCATAACGAATTCCTTTATTATCACTATATTTCTCATAAGCATCCTCTATCCACTTCTTACAGAAGTTATTGTATTCAGGGCGACACTCTTGATATTTAGTATTTTCATAGGCGGCATCCATACGTCTTCCTAATTCTCCCTCCCATATACTGCGAAGTTTGTTAGCGATATTTCTTTCAAGTTCAGTGACATTATTCCAATTATCATAGATAGCAGTTGTAAAAATGACGGCAAATACATAAATAGGTTTTCCAGGCTCCAAAGTATCAAATGGATTATCACGAATTTTTTCAAAGATATCCAAGTGTTCCATTCTAACAGTTCATATGTGTCCAATGGTTGTCAAATTTTATGTAAATAAAGTTCAGTTTGAATGGAGTCTTCAGGGCATTCAGTAGTTCGCACCTTATCTGCAAATAGAGGTGCTAATAGTTCGCGCCCCTGTGTGGCAAAGAGTTTACGTTCCATCGGTTTAATTGATACATCAATTGTAACATATAAGTCCCCACATTTACCAATATTACCAGGAATAGGCATACCAAAACCAGATAGGCAATATTTATCATTTTGGAAGGAGCCAGCAGGGATTTTAATAAATAGACCATCATCATATCCAGGATGACCGTCAATTTGTAGAGTACAACCAATTAGTGATTCCGAAAGAGAGAGAGAAACAGTTGTTTCGAGATGTTGTAACTTATCACCAGAGCGTTTAAAATATTGGAAAGCGGGATCATTAGGGTCTTCGGCAATAATGATATGAGCATCACCAGGGCGTTCGAAGGCAGGGTGATCAGAGCATACTTCAGAAAAAGTATAAGTTTCTTGAGGACGTGTACCAGGAATAATTTTAACAGAAAGAGTACGCTTTTCTTGAAGGAAGCCTGTACCCGAACATTTATCACATTTTTCGTGGATTCGTTCTCCTTTACCTTGGCAATCAATACAGGGTCCCGTTGTATGCATAGCCATTGGACCCATTTGAACAATTTGAGATATAACTCCCCGTCCATTACAAGGCTTACAAGTTTCCTTTGATTTAGCGCCAGTGTGGTCACAATTAGGACAAAAACTTTGCCGATTAATATTTATATCTACATTATGTCCTAAGTAAAACTGTTCAAGAGTGATATTAATAGTCTGAATAGCAGGTGCAGGTTTTTTACCTTTTCGTATGGGTCCCTTATTAGGACCAACAGGAGGATTACCAAACATACCTCCAAACAAGTTATTAAGATTAATCTCAAATGGGAAGGGAAATCCACCTTGACCTTGCATACCACTAGGAAAGGCCATTCCATTAAAACCCTCTGGTGCGCCTCCATTTTCACCTTCAATAACACCCATTTCATCATACATTCGGCGTTTTCGCTCATCTGTTAAGATTTCACTGGCGCGAACTACCTCCTTAAATCTCTCTGGATCTCCACCCTTATCTGGATGATGTGTGCGAGCTAATTTAAAATAAACCTTTTTAATTTCATTACACGTATCAGACTTATTAACACCAAGAACTTCATATAATGACTTTTTTGTAACACCTGACATATTTAAAGTAAAGAGTATACTATCTTTTTAAGTTATCTACTAATTCCAAATTAGTAGTAGTTGCGTAAATTAGGGGAATATAAAGTCTTTTAAAGAATCAGTTGTAATGACGTCTCTTGTAGGCCAAGAATCAGTATGGAATGAATGTATTAATCAGTTTGATACACCAAGTCATATTTTTATAACGGGAGCGGCGGGTTGTGGAAAAACAATATTAATTCGTGAATTACTTCAGAAATACGCTACTCTTAAAAAAAGACCGAATAAGCATTTATGGGGATATGAATCAGTTGATGAATGTCTTCTATTGGGCCCTGACCAGGATAGAGGAATTCAAACTATTCGCGGACAAGTAAGTCTATTTATTCGACAAAAATCGGTAGGAGAAGAAATATTTCGATGGGTTGTGATTGATGATGTGGATACATTTCCACAAATTTCTCAGCAGGCTTTGCGTCGCCCAATGGAATCATATTCACATATTACACGATTTTTATTTGTTGGAACATCAGAGGAGGATTTAATTCCAGCATTACGTAGTCGATGTATTCATATCGCAATGAATTCTCTAGATATGTTTACATATATGCCTTTATTACTTAAGAATGTAGATATGCCACACCCAGAAAAATTTACTATGGATATGTGGAGCTGGATTGTCAATATTGCTGGAAATAATATTAGTGATTTAGTACGTCTTTTAAAATTAGTTAGAGATATTCACGTCACATTTGATAAAGAAATTACTTTAGACTGTGTAAGAATATTATGTTCTGCTCCATTCTATTATGATTTTATTCCATTATTAAAGGCGATGTCTGAAAAGAATTCGGTCGATGCTATTAAAAGTTTATTGGTTATTTGGAAACGCGGATATGCTTATGAGGATATATTAGAAAGTTTTCAGACTATTAATACAATTTTTGGCAATGATAATTTTTCAGATAATATTTTGATTCATAAATTTCTAATCAATTCTTGGATTTCATATTGTAAAGGAAATACAAGTATTTTAGCACTTCAAAACATAGTATACAAAACTTTAAATGAGTCTTAGCGAAGACCCTTTTCTAATAAGTATTTAATGGCAATATCAGAACCCATAATCTGGTCTTCACTCATACGAAGGAACCAGCCAAAGATTTCACGATCTCTTAGCTCAGGCCAAGGGAACGGCACATATACAGTATAGGCACAGAGGTCAAACGGTAAATTACCATCTGTACCTGTAGCAAGTAAGTCTTCTAATTGAATTCTCTTTCCATCCTTCTTACGCATACCTTCAACGGCTGGGTCGATGACGATTCCAGTGTTGACATATTCGGTTGAGAGGCGAATAAAGTCCCATTTGGCATCACCGCGAATCTGGTCGCCACCTCGCTTTTGTGCGACACGAGCATATGTTATAGCGGCCCATTCTTCAAATAGGGGATGATGAGGTTTTGGTGACCATAGAGCACGGAATCCAGGAACATTTGTACCATCAGGTCCAGCATATGTTTCATCTAAATCAGTGCCAAAGAATACAACCTTATTTTCAGGTAATTTGCCAAATCCTTTTAGTGAAACACAATATGGGGATAACCATAGACCACCGTATTTAGCAAGGATGGCAGCACGAATGTAGTTAAGTTCAGCTTCATTTACAGGACTAATAGGGTCACGGAGACCGGGAGGAAGTTGGTCCCAGCCACCTAGTAATTCTGCTACACCTGTCAGGCCACCAATTACTTCAACTCGGTAGTCTTCTTTATTTTGTCGTACGATTGTTTCATAGCACAGATTTAAGAAAGGCATATTCAAAGCACGGGATGATCTAGCACCAAAGTCTAGATATTGACGGGAGTTGACATCGCTTGTGTCGTAGTATAGCCAAATTGTGGGCTTGTCCATTCCACGTTTCAATAAATTTTTATCCAAAAATGGGTTTTTCTTAAGTAAATCCGATGAATAATAAAAGGCATATACTACTGCTGCGATGAACAGAACTGCTATAACTAAAAGAAGTCTGTTAATTGGACTCATTTACCTACCTATAAAAAGCATAAAAAGCATAAAATACATTCTACTAAAATTATAACTTAAAGTTAGTAAAGTATATACTTATAAATGTGGAATGATATATTAAAAAATTGGAATAGTAATAGTAATATTAATATTAATGAAATTAATGAAATATATAATATCAAATCTAATTTAGAAAATCTAGTACCAAGTAATTTTATATTAACAGAAGAGTCACCAAAAGACCTAACGCCAAGTGATAATACTATTAAGTTATGGTCTCATCAGGAGGCGATGCTTTATAGGATTCGCCAGATAGAAAAGGTTGGATTTTTATGTAAAACTCAACATACAGAAGCATCTATTGCGAGATATATGGATAAAAAAGAAGCGCCTAAATCATATGATGTGTGTCTTGGTGTAATGAATGATCCACCAGGTTCTGGTAAAACTTATGCGATTCTTACACATATTCGAACGGATTTAAATCCAGGACCAACAATTATTATTGTACCTCAAAATATTTATGGTCAGTGGAGAGAATCAATTGAAACTATTTTTAAAGGCCAGATAAGTAAGTGTAAGTTTTCAGCATCATATGCGGATATAATGAATATGTATGGGAATCCTGATTCTATTACTCGCTATAAAGTAATTTTGCTACTGGATAGCTTTGCAGAAGCATACTTGAAAGTTATAAATGATAATGAGATAGGAGTATGTCGTATTATTATAGATGAAATTGATATTATGGATAAGTTTGTATGTTCATCAGTTCAAACAAAGTTTGTGTGGTTAATGTCAGCTTCATATAAAGACCAAAAACAGTTAGGCCCGTATTATATTGGAGATCATACAAAGGTTATATGTAAGTGTGATATGGAGTTTGTCAAGAAATCACTCAATCTTCCTGAAGTAAAAAGTCGGACTATAGAATGTAATGATGATCATATACAGCTTTTTAAGGATATTGTTGATGATAAACAAATGAAAGCACTAAATGCGGGTGATCATAATATTCTAAATCGCATTATGAATAAGTCTGGATTAATTACCCCTGCATTATATAAGGATTTTGTTAACAAGTATACAGAATATTTATTACAGAAAGCAGATTTATTACCAGAGGCTGAAAAGGAATTAGAGAGATTTATAATAACAGATGAGCTCACGGAAAAAGAGTATAATATTTTGAGAGATAGAGTTACATTGTTAAATAAATTTAAACACAACGCATTACTACTTTCTGAAAGGTTACAAATAGTAACAGATACATTTTTAAATAGCTGTAAAGAAACATATCTGGAGGGTGAATTTATTGAAAAGATGGAATCAGATAAGACTAGTAAATGGTTAATTTTTAATGATAATGGAAATGTACTAATTAGATATCAAGAATTATTGTTAAAGCGTGGTGTTAAAGCGGTTATGTTAGATGGTGGAAATCAGAAGTTGATTGCGAAGACATTGAAGGATTATAAGGATGGAGATGTACAAGTTTTACTTCTAAACTCAATGATTGAGGGTGCTGGAATGAATTTGGAGAATACAACACATCTTCTATTTATGCATAAAACAGAAGAGAAGTTTATTGAACAAGTTATGGGCCGAGCTCAACGCTTCGGTAGAAAAGAATCACTAAATGCTATTATGTTATTTAATAAAAATGAATGATAATAAATTTGAAATCATTTTTATATATAATAAACTCTGAGCAAATGAATTTCCAAGCATTACGAATTAGCAATATTATTCAGTTTATTAAGCGCTCACTAACTCCTGATAGCCCTGTAATTATACCTAGAATTCTAGGTAGATGGGAAATTAAATATTGTAAGTCAACAATAAATAAGAGGGTTGATTTAGCAAATGAAGACCATTGTGGTATTTGTTATTCTACAAAGTATCATAATAAAAAACATATAAGTCCTGATATCAAAAAAAAATAAGATTATTGAGGTTCAATAGCAACTTCTTTATCTATTACTTTATTTCTTATAATATACGTAGCTGAAATAGTTAGTAGTGAAAGGTCAATTGAACTTCTTACTATCATAGGAGTATCATATTTATTAAAACTATAATATATCCACATACCAGATGAGAATATATTTAAAATACAAAATATTAAAGAATAAATATTAGTACTTTTTTTAGTATATAATAAATACATAAATATAATACGAGCAATAATAGAGATTGATGTAGCAGTATATGGAATTACTACTAATTCATTCATTAGTAAAAATATATAATATTATTTTAAGTTATTATAATTCAACAATGAAGCCTTTATATGCATCTTTGCCATATTTTTCAGGAGGCCAGTTTTCTAACTGTTGGCTTTGTTTAGCATCAAACTCAAAGAAATCTTTCACTTTCTCCAAATGTTTAGTCTGTTCGGCCACTTTCTTCTTTTCAAAATCAAATAGGGCTTGACGTTCAGAATTATCGAAAGGTTTAATAGCGGCATTTCTTTCATTAATTATATCCTCCAGAGTTTTATTAGTTTCTTTGAAGGTTGTAACTTTATCTGCGACTGTATTCGTAGTAGTAAAGGCAGAAAAAATATCAGTATATTCAGGGTTGGTAAAGACATCTGATGTATAACCGCCTTCACGCCCTGTAACATTTTCAATGATATCTGTTCCAATGACACTACCTGAAATATATGCCATTGCTTCAGGATGTAAAATAATAGCACTTGGCTCTGGTTTATCCTTCTTTACAGCTTCTTCAAATAATTTATTAAAGTCCTTCTCATCAAAAGTAGGGGCTTTTTGTGTAGCATCGCCAAACTTCCCTTCAATTAAATTAGAGTCATCTGATTTATTTTTAAGCCAATCTTGATAGCCGTGACCTTCAGCTTTATGGGTTTCTTCAAACTGTTTATTGAAGTTATCATTATCAAACTCTTCAAAAACACGATTAACTAATTCATCTGGTCTTAAATCGCGAAGTTGATCGGGTGATATGACATTTTGTAGGGTTGCACGGCCTCCATTTATGCGTTGAAATGTTTCTGATAAATATACAAATCCTGCTAACATTCCATCAAACTCAATGGCATCACCACCCTTATCAGGATGTACTTGTAATACTTTTTTCTTAAAAGCTTTTTTAAGAGAATCAACCGTAATATCATCGATTGATATAAAATCAAATAATTCTAAAACGTATTGAAGCTCTGACATTCTAAATATTAGATTATGTTAATTTTTTAGGTTATTATTTTTAGTCACTTTAGACCGCTGGGTATTTCTAAACAAGATTCAAGCCTATTTTGCCTTCGGCGAAATTTGCTTATTGCCTCACCAGCGGTCTAAAGATTACTTTTAAGAACACCTGAACTAATGGTTTAAACCAGAACAGATTCAGTGCTAGAAATGGTAGCATTGTAATTTGATTATTAAAATTAGGTGTATTGTAGATATAATAAGATAAATAGATTATACGTATAAATGTCCAATATAAAAATGTAAATGTGCCCAAAATCTTATAAAGTATATAATCTTTATATCCAAACTTATTTCCAATCCAAGATATACTCATTGGTGGATTTGTAGATTCAAATAGAATTAATAGATGATTAAATATTACTAAGGTGTCAATAGAAGCATATTCACTATTTACATAAACTACACATAAAATAGTAATAATATGATGTAAATAAGTGGAAATTCTACGTATATAAAATATATAATGTATCATATCAAAAAACATAAATGATGCGAATAAGTAAGATGCTTGAGTATATTCATCCGCAGTAGTTGATGATAAACACATATAAATTATATATAACTGGTATAAAAAACAAGTGATATGTCCCATGGTTTCGTGTTTATCTTTATAATCAAGTGCTACATATGTATTTGAATATGATTTCAATATATTATCTGTTGATAGGCTATTCAATAACATAAATAATCCTGAAATTAGGAACATCTTTACTTATTATAATAGGTATTATCCTTAAATGGGTACCAACTCCAGAGGGGTCCAGAAAGGTACTAATAAGTTAATTTTCCTTGATTTAAATCAACGCCATCTGTTATAACTCTTTGTTTCATTTGGTCAAAATAGTTTTGATTTCTAACGGACATTTCAGCACGTTTTCTTTCACGCATATCATCCATCTGTTTTTGTCTTGATTCAAACTCACGGATACTATGAAGCTCTGATTGGTTAAACGGATCAGGTGCTTTCTCTCTTGAAGCTCTATATTGTTCAAAACTTCGTTCTCCTACTTGAACATTTGATACTTTATCTGAAATAGTACTTTCTGAAGTATATGCACCTCGTAAATCTGTAAATTGGAATTTAGAGTTGGGAGCGGCTGTATAAGAATCGGGTCTTTCACCAACTAAATCTACACCACTATTTGGATTTAGAGTAAGTGCCATTTCTCCAGGGTGAATAATTAGATTATTAGACTGTCTTTGGCCTTTTTTTGCTTCTTCATCGAACATATGATTAAAGACATCGCGGTTAAATTCACCTTTAAACTTTGGACCAGCTGCGCGAGAGTCGCTACCTTTGAGCCAATCGCCATAACCGTCGGCATCAGGATCTGGTATATGTGTTTGTTCGAAAAGCTTATTAAATGTATTCATATCCAGATTCTTCGCATTTAATTTAACAGGTTCAACGTGTTTCCACTTTTCAGCATCAGAATCTCTACCTGTATTAAGTGTAGTTGGAGCTTCAACTCGTCCATTTGTATCTCGTCTACCACCTTTCATATGTTTAAGGATTTCAGCGAGATATGCGTATGCGCGGGTTACAGCTTCAAAGTATTCTTCAGAGCCACCCTTATCTGGATGGGCGCGCAGTGCCATTTTCTTATAAGCACTTTTAAGGGCCTCTTCAGTTAAAGCAACTTCTTCTTGTATATTGAGTACTTCAAGACAAGAGGCAAAATAGGACATTGCTTTTTGTTTGGGAGTATCTGTAATGACTTTCCAGCTTGGGGTATTATCGGTATGAGTAATTATTTGGGATTGTTGTCTCTGTGCTTGGGTATATGAAGAGGCGGTAGGGGCATTCATAAGGGATGGGTGTGTAGCACCAGGGCCTTGAAAGTTAGGCTGTAAAGTGCGTGGAACAGTAGGAGAATATTGTTGCTGTTGTTGATATTGTTGTGAATTGTGTTGTTCTCCCGGGAGTAAAGGGGGTGAACCACCTGAATTAACAGTGGCAACATAGTTAAGAAGGTAGCTATATATTCCAGCCCGTTTGGCGGAGCTAACATATTCCATTGAAGCCAAACAAGTATTAATTATACCGAGTCGTTTTACTGGGTCTTTTATCTGAATGATATTTGTATACATTCGTAAATGAACGGGTTCAATAGCGGATTGGTTATTACCCATCGTTCCTACATTCTCATAAAATTACTTTAATGTATTTGATACGCAAAATAATATTATTAAGTATTAAAGATGTTTAATGTTATTCCACTTGCATTTGCAAGTTTAATGGCATTTATTGATACATTCGTGCTATCATTACTTAAAGGGTATAGCTTAGGACTTATAAAATGGCGGGCAGTTGTTCCATTGGGAATGTTATTATATTCATTACATCCATATATATTCTTAAAATCCTTAGAATTTGAGTCAATGACTGTTATGAACTTATTATTTGATGTAATAAGTGATATTTCAGTAACACTTATGGGTTTATTTTATTTTAAAGAAAAATTATCATCAATTAAGAGGGTTGGTATAGTATTTGCCTTTATAGGTATAATATTATTATCATATGATTCACTAAACGGTAATGGTGACAAATAAATACTTAAATAAATTCTAATATAATGATATATTCAAGATGAGCGGGGATGAAGAACAAAAACGGATCGAATCGGTTATACAAGAACACACAAAAATTCCAGAAGCGGCTATAGAGAAATTAGCTGAATCTGTAGGTATCGATATAAGTGCTGTAAGTCCTGTTATATCTGAGGTAACTAATGTAGTTGCCACTACGGTTACTACATTAGCTGCTACAGGACTTAAAGAATTAACCCATAAAATGGGGCTGACAATGATTAGTGAAAGTAGTTTAACAGAGGATCAAAAGAAACTTGCTATTCAGCTCTACGATTCAACTAAAGAGGCCATTAAAAGTTTTATTACTGACCCAAGTCTCAATAATACAGTAAAAATAACAAAGACTATTAGTCAACTTATTAAACAACTAGAAGGTGTTAAGGTTGACGGTAAGTCTCTATCTGGAGTGGATAAGAAGGCCGTTGCGATTCAATTAGGTCGCATCTTAATCAAAGAGGTAACACCAGATGATAAAGGTGAGGTAGAGATACTTATGATATATGATTTAGTGGCTGAGCCAACATTGGAGGCTATGATTGATGTATCAAAAGTAGTAAATGTAGCAGTTCAAGAATTAGCCACTAAATGCTGCCCTGGTCTATTTAGCTTTTTTAAACGAACTAAATCTAGTTAGGTATAATGTCTGATAATTTCTTTAACTTCAAGAATACTCGGTAGAGGAATCATTGATTCACACTCCCAAAAGTATCTTTTGCCAACAGATTCAAATGAGAATACAGATGGATAGAATTGTGGTGCAGCTAATGGCAACGCTTTTTCCTTACAGGGTGGAATTAGAGACCAGCTCTCCAAAGGTAGCACCAATGATAATTGTTCAACTGGTCGAATATCAGTAGCCTTTACAAGTACTTTTTCAGGAAAGTTTGGAAGCTGTTTAGAATCACGAATAAAGTCACGAAGCCATTGCCAGAGTGGAGGTAGATTGAATGGATAGAACCAGTTGAAACATACACTGTCTATTGCACCCGTATAGTATGCCCAAATCCACTGAATACCATACAAATATTCTTTACAGACTCTACTAATATCTTTCTTATTATAACTAAATCCATTGAAGAAATGTGTCATATATTTCTCCTTCCAAGTACTATTTAATTGTTTGCCATCGAAAAGGGCATTTTCTTCAACGTGTGAAAGTGGCCAATTGTTGTCTCCTATTTTTGAGGCATCTGAAGTTTGTCCAAGATTACGAGCCATCATTTGTTTCTTATGAATATACTTCTGAATACGCATCTCTTCATCACTTGATAGTATAGTAAAGAGCTGAATTACACCATCAATAGATACCTCAAGAGTTGTGGGATTAATGAGTGCGATATCTTTTGAGGTGAGTGATTTGATGATATCAAGAAGTTCTCCGTGTCCATCTTCACGGATTTTTAGACCAAGTGAACTTGGGAGAAAATCATTACCAAGTACTGACATTGCGAAGCAGTAGTTAAGAATAAATAAACGTTGTTTTTCTTGAAACTCTGCAGATAACCAATCACGCAAGGCATTAATTGAAAACCATTCAAATACTTCTTCACCCATATCATCATAGTTAATCTTTCCAGCATTAACTTCTTCGCGAAAGAGCCATACATTATTATTAAGTGAACAGCATTCACGTCCGAGAATGGATAGAACGATAAGATCGGCGTCAAGTCCATATACTGCGAAGTTGCCTGTATAGGTTCCCTTGCGCCATTCTGAGATAATTTTATGTTCTCCTTCTCCAGGCTCATCGCTTGAACTTAATAGCCAAGTTTTCTTACCTTGTTTTTTAATCATATTTTCAAGGCCTAATCTAAGTTTTGTCATAAACTGAGTACCAGGTGTAATAGAGTTTCTATCCCAGGTTGGCCCAGATGGTGTTTCTATTTCAGGATGTGCTGAAAGCCATACAGATTTAAAACGTCTGAGGCGTTGTTGGCGCATTTTAGCCATTGGAACAACACCATCAATTGCTATATAGACACCAGATTTAGGGTCAACTTCTTTAATAACTTTTAGGCAATATTTTATGATACACTCGATAAATTGAGTCTCCCATTCGTCTTTCTTGTCTAGTCCTGGATATTGTGGGGTATCTTCTCTGTAAAGGCAGTGATAAATGAGACAATTAAAGTCCATAAATAGCCAGTTGATATCTCCTTGAGGATGGCCTTTGGAAACTAAGCCGTGTATAGTATCAATAAGTTTCTTGTAATATGATGGAATACCCATTTGAAGCACTTATTATAAAGACGTGGATAGGCTTTATGTCTTTATGCTTTTCTGAAATGAATTAATAGGAATGTCAGCTGCAGAAGAATCTACAGTATGGGATAAGGTTAAGAATTTTATGGTTGGTACGGTGATAAAGACTATTACTGAAATTAATATGTTAATGCCTGACTCAATTTTATTTGGCTCTCTGTTAATGTATTTTTTAACTCAGAATATGGCATTTGGAATATTTTCATTTTTCATATTTGAAACAGTGCTATCACACAAGCTAATATCGTGGGTATCATCACAAGCGGTAGGTCCATCCCGGTCTGGTGATACACAATGTCGACCAGGATTCAAAACAGCGCAGATTAGTCCTGGAAGAATATTTTCACACGATCCATATCCATCATATGGGATATATGCCATAACATCAATTGCTACATATCTAGGATTAGCAACAAATGAGTTTTCAAGTACATTACAAGCTATGGGGCCTGAATGGCAATCAAGAAGTACTGTAGCATATACTTTTATTGGACTAGTTTTAGTCGCATTTATAGCTGCTAGGTTATGGAGTTGTGACAGTATGGGTGAAGTGATTATGGCATTTACAATGGCAATTGTGGCAGGAGCAATATTTTTCTCGATTAATAAGGCAATCTTTGGACAAGAAGCAATGAATTTTTTGGGGCTACCATATATGGTAAGTAAAGAAAGTACAGGATCTCCAATTTATGTATGTGCAGCTGATACGAATAGTGATTAAAGTTATTAAGGGAGCTGACTCCTCTAGGTTCAGTACTTAAAAGTGATTTATGATTAAATTATAAGATGTTTGTAAGGCAATTTAGTCAAGGAATTTTAGTAGCAGGATGTGGGATTATGTCATTTACAACGTTGGGATGGATAGTATCTGATATTCATAAAATGGAGAAGAAACAAATCAGAAATGATTATGAAAAAACAATTAAAATACTAAATGATGAGATCGCAGCGCAAAAACCCGAAAGAGCTGTAATCAAAATGAATTATATTAAGTAAATTCAATTTTAAAATACTAAATTAGTAGGATTAAAATGGAATCGTTAAAGGATATTATATCAGACATCCGTGTTTTTATGTACGGCGGCGTTTTAACGCTTCCGCTAACAATAGCAGGAACATTATCCATTCTAGGATTATTTACAGCAAATTATGCGATTCTATTCTTTTTAGTAGGATTTCTAATTTTAACACCAATTACTTCATCATTACTTAACTGGGCACTTGGTGCTATCTTTGTTGGAAAATCATTTAATCCTTTCAGAGCAAAAACAAGTGATATTTGTAAATTAGTAATTCCATATTCTACACTCAAGACTCCAGTTGGAACTTCAGATGAAAGTGTTGTATCGTCATCTTGGGTAGCAATGATATCATTCTTTATTGGATATATCTTCACAAATGCTCTCCAACTATATAGTCGCGAATCGGAAGATACTACAATCAAAGTAACAAGTACATCTGCTTCTGATATTAATACAATGGTAACTAATCGTAAATCTCAGGCAATAATTGCGATGATATCGACTATTGTATTTGCACTGGTTGTATTAGGATTCAGATATTATACAGGATGTGAGAGTATTCTAGGAATGATTCTAACATCATTCTTATTTGTATTCAGTGGACACGGATGGTATAAACTTCTAAGTAAAGTTGGTCAAGATCGCCTCTCAGATCTCTTTGGAATTGCTAATCGTCTACTTCCACCAAGTGCGATTAATAATTCGCCGATAGCTTGTGTGCCAATTCCATCCTAAAAAAAGTCATAAAATCCTTTAAGTTCTTGGAGGTTACGAATAGCTTTTTGCATATCTTCACGTTTGGACCATCCTAATCGCAGCGCACGATTCATTTGTTCAACAACTATATTATAATGATGTGTAAAATTGAATGGTTTACTATAGATCTCTGGTATTTGTTCTATAGCAATTGTATTAGGTTTATCTATGCGTGTGTTAACTTGATTATGTAGATTATAGAGCCATTCTCTAATAAATGCTTGATTTATATCAATTATGGGCGTTGATGATAAATATTCGGTATAATGCTTTTTACATAGGGGGCACGGAAGAGAGTATCGTAGGCTTCCAAGTAGATTGATCCAAAGACGGGTTTCTTCTTGAGGAAGTCGATTTAGAGTTTTAGTACCTATGCGTTCAGCGGAGGAATGAAGAATTATCCATAGCTGCGGGCCCCATATATGATTTTGTGGCGAATCCATTTAAAATATAAATAATAAATTTAAATCCGCAAAGAAGCGCAATACCATATGCGAAATATAAAATAATATCCCTTATTAATTCATCTATAAATTCAAATGTACTTTTAAGGGCTAATCTATTTGGTAAGCTAGGAAGGCGAATATCATTGATTGATGAATTCATTATTTAATCTAAAATATTTTTTGTAAAATAACAAATCGCGCCTAAGATTAGGAGATGAATGAATTTTCATATATGGACGAGGAGGATGAGATTCCAGAACAGTCATTTGAGAAGAATGAACGGGCAACTGAAAAAGAGGTTAGATTAATTGAAGCATCTGAACCGTCACTGATAGAACCCGAGTCTTCTAATTCGCAAATGACTAAAAATGGGAAGGTTAAGCCTGAGACAGTAGAAATACAAAATAAGACTAGCATATTACCGTATGTTACAAGTCAATCTCCAAGAAAGAAACACTTTATGTTTACTAATGATGCTGATAGAGAGCAACTATCAAATATACTTAAAAATACTGGACTTACGGTTGAATATAGTACAGTCAGAGATAAACCATATATATCATTGATGAAGGATAATGAATTAGTAGGTAAAATCCATTTTTTATATTATAATGAAAATACACCTGAAGATAAGTATATTAAATTGTATCTATTTGACTTTGTAGATCCTGACCAGTATAGTACAGTAAAAGAAGAATTAGTAAAATTTTTTTATAATTTTAAACCATCAAAGAATCTTCAGGGAGGTAATAAGCGAAAATCAAATACGAAACATCACAGAACACATAAAAAGAGACGCAATATTCGTCGCAAAAAGACTCTAAGACGTAAATAAAATTTGAAAATTGCTGTGAAGATATGAATATGGTGTGAGATAAATGTCAATTGAATACAAGGTTCCAAGACTACTTTGGGAGAATTTTGAGTCAGTGCTTCTAGCACAATCAAAGAGATATATTGGGGAGTTGGCGAAAAGGTTAGGAGTTCCAGAGAAGGAGCTTCTTAAAAAGGTTCTACCAACATCAGATTCTTTAAAAGTAATTATTCAAGATACGCAGGCAGAATCTAATCAGTGTAAAGCGTATATTCAACACGATAAGCTAACTATATATTGTAGAAAAACAACTGCGTATGGATGTGAATATTGTTCATTTCATAGAAATAAACGAATGACTGTTGTTGAAGGAACAAATCCTATTCAGCTTCAAAAGGTGAAAGATACATCTACGTTAGAGCCACTTTGGATAAGTAAAGATGCTTTATATAATTCGAGTGGAGAACTAGTTGGAAGGATTAATAAGGAGAATGGAAAGGTGAAGATCTTTGTGTTGGGTGCCTAAAAGTTGAACTATATATATTTAATAAGTTAAATGAGTGCAACACAGAATAATATTTTTGATAATAACAATAACAATAATAATAGTGAAAGTGAAGAAGTAGAAGCAGTAGTAGCAGTAGTACCAGTAGTAGTAGCAGTAGTACCAGTAGTAGCAGTAGAAGCAGAGGAAGCAGATGATGAAGCAGATGATGAAACAGAGGAAGCAGATGATGAAACGGAAGAAGAAACAGAAGAGGCTGCCGAAATAGATGATGATATTAATGAATTATGGGGTGGTGAGGCAAATAGGAATACAGAGGCAAACAGTGAAGTTATAAATTCAAGAGTGAGTATTATTGCTACATTATTTGGTTTTCAACCAGTCTCTGAAATTCAACAAAATTCAAGTAGAATCCGACGACGTGATGATACATTATATCCACCTTCACAAAAAATATTTCGTAATAATGCTGGTAAGCGTATAGCATCAGAACACATATCAGCTTATAAATATATTAAATTAAAATCAGGTGAGGAATTTTACTTTGGAGAGGATGATGGGAAAAATATAATATTAAATGAAATAATAGAACCACATAGGCTAATTCGCAATATTGTATCTAAGATTCCAGTTAGAATACGTGAACGTTTAGAGTATTTAGGAAAGTTTGCGTATGATGAGGATAGTGATATAGATAGTGATGAAGAGGAGAATAAGGTAAAGGTCCAAAAAAGGTATATAGGGAATTTGAAAGAAGCAGTATATGGAGCATATATTAAAGAATGGCGTCTTCGCTATTTATTTAAGAAGGTATTGATTTTTTGGAGAATATATAGGATGAATAAGATGTATGAAAAGGAGGTAGATCCAATAACATTATCAGAACCTGAAAAGGAGGTATACATATATGATTGGACAAATAAGCGAAAGTTTGTATTTGATGCGAAGAGTCTTGCAACATTGATTGAATCAAAATTAATGTATCATGAGTATGGATTTCCAGTTCCCCAATATCCAAAAAATCCTAAAAATAATGTTGAATTTTCTTATAAACAATTAGTTTCATTGTATAATCAATTAAAGATACACGGAGAATTACGATGGGGATTAACGACATTAAGAGAGTATAATTTTAATAAGAATCGTTGGCATCTGTATCACAAATCGGCATTAACAATGAACTCTATACGGTTTAGTATTTCCTTGTTAGATACTTATGAGGCAAGAGATTTATTTTCAGATTTTATATTTTCAAAGATGGATGAACTTGGGTTAAATCATAGTGTAGATATCTGTACTGCATATCAGATTGCAATGATACGGATACCGACACATTGGTATTTAGAGAAGTTAAAATCATTAGCTATATCATACTATGAGGCAGAACATTTAGGTCATAATAGAAAAAGAATTATAAATGCTGCGTGCGTTAGAATATTTAAAAAGCATAATCAGTTTATGGCAGATTTGCGAACTAAAAATATAATTACATAATAAGTATGAAACAAGTTACCATAATTAAACTATTTTTTGCATTATTATCTGTGGGATTATTGATTTATTTTATAATTAATAAAGGTGTATTTAGTAGTATGAATAGCGTAGTGGGAGCAGTTGCAGTATTTAAGACAGATAAGATTGAGGGTGAAGTTGTAGTATCAGAATATAGAGATGGGGTGAAAGTGAAAGCACATTTTACAAAGCTTCCGTCTGGAAAACACGGATTTCATATTCATAAGGCGGGGGATTTAAGAGGTGAAGGATGCCAAGGCTTATGTGAGCATTATGATATTGGAAATAATGCGCATGGTGGAACTCCAGAGCACGGTGGAGAAAGACATACAGGTGATTTAGGAAATATTGAATTAAAGAATGGAAAGTGTGAAAGAGATTATTATATTAAAGGAATTAGCCCACAAGATTTATGGGGTCGTTCGATAATAGTTCATGATGATGAGGATGATTTAGGAGAAGGTCCATTTGAGGACAGTAAAGTAACAGGTCATAGTGGGGCACGTATTGGTTGTTCTATATTTGGTCGCATTGCAGGCGGCGCTTGTAAGCCTAAGTATAATAAGACGCGAAAGAACAAAAAATAAATATTTTTGTATGACATTAAACAAGTTTAATTTTATGAACGGGCTCTAATTCCTTTAAGTCCTCCTCTGTAAGAGGTTTAGGCACTCTGTAGGTTTCAAGTAGCCGCTCAACAGAACAGTCGCTAATATCTACTTTTTCTAAGTAGTTATTAACGGTCTTTGTTGTATTCCAGGCCAATTGAGGAGTACGTGATAGAAAGTTGCGAGAATATTTCCAAATAGTGGGTTTATCTATCGGCCCTAATACTCCATCACCGTGAGATTTCTGCTGATCCTTCTTTGTCCATTCATCAGGAATATCATCTGGAAAGTATTTTTCATAGAATTCTTCCATTTTATCATCTGAATTCCATTGAATATCTCCACTATCATTTACACTAGCATATTCAGCTAATACACTATCCCAAAATGGACATCCTACTAAATATTTTTCAACATTATATAATTGTATAAAGTTATTTTGTGACCATTTACTTCTACCACGCAAAGTAGTTCCATATAGACAAGAAGTGGGAATCTGATGTACTCGTCTATCACATCGACCAACAGACACATTCAGTTCATTTAGAGTCTGAGAATTATATTTATCAATTTCATCAGTCAGAGGCTCAAAACTTAGCACTTGTCTATCAGGCTGAATACACATCATTAGTACAGCAGCACATCGTATAATTGTATCATACTCTACTGATTTATATCCTAGAAGCTGTTCATATCCCTTTAAAGCTTCTAAACAAACCTTATATTGTTCTTGAAACGGAGTATTAACATTTTCAGCAAACCAATCGAGTAGAATCCAAATGCGTTCTTCTTGAATGAACTGTGAAATCCACCAAGCGGCTTGCGCTTTTCCCTGAAACATAGCACGTACAAAGTATAACTCTTTAGAGTCTTCTGATGGAATCACAGAAGGTGTTTTTCGTGTAACGGTGTCAGGCATTTCATTTGGTGATTTTATAGTTAGTGTAAGAATATTCCATAGAGAATTATCACGATTTGTGTGGTGTATAGTTGATAGTCTGTATGTAGAAAGTAGAACATCATCTTCAGTAAGTTCATTGGATGATAATAATTTCCAGGAATCAATGAGCCATTGAAGTCTCATTGGGCCTGTATTCCATAGCCAGCTTTGAAAGAGAGTTGAAATTGCTTCACCAACACAACCACTCAGAATTAACTCTTGACACCAGAATAATGCTTCTGTAGGACTATTGCGAGTAGTAGTATATAGCAAAGCAGCTTGGACTTCATCTAGAGAATATAAGTTTCGAGAAAGAGGCATTGTTATTGTCAATATATATTTATGACTGTTTAATATCAATTTTTAATTGTTTGGACAAAAATGATATAAATATGTATATGTATCAAATAGAATGTGTTAATATATGTAAAATAATAATAAGATAATAAGATAATAAAATAAGTATGTCACACAATGACAATGCAAATGAAATTATACCCAATCTCTGGCTAGGTAATGCAAAAGCATCTATGGATGAAGACTTTATTAGACAGAATAATATAACAGTTGTTTTTAATTGTACAAAAAATCTAGCATTCTCTCCGATCATTCCAATTAAATATAGAATTCCAGTGGACGATAATTTAGAGGAGGAAGAAATTCGTAATATGGAGTTATGGTCTGGAGAGATTTCATTGAAGATTATGACTGAATATATTGAAGGTAAAACTATTTTAGTACATTGTATGGCAGGTATGCAGCGATCGGCCGCATCAGTCGCATTTATGCTAATAGCATATAATAAAATGAGGGCATTAGATGTAATGAAATTTATTAAAGAGAAACGTATTGTCGCATTCTATCCACGAGCAAATTTTGGACGGTCTATCGATTATTTTGATAGAAGATTTCACGGAGAAATAATGCCAGAAGTCAAAAAATTACCATACAGAATAAAAATGGAATAGATTAGGGAATGATAGCTCCTAATCCAACAGCAGCTATTTTATATAGCGAATTAGTCCTATCATTATATCCAGTTCTTATTAAGACTGTAAATACTAATATTTTTACACAGATTTTGGCACGCTTCATAGCATTTCCAGCTCTTGCATTAGCATTTGGTTCAACTCATGACTTTTCAGCAATATGGGGAAATCCATATGAAGCCTTTGTTAGTATTCTACATAATCTATTAAACTTAGGTCACGTAGCAGCAAGTTATATTGCGTTTAAAAATCTACATATTGGTACTGCCATTTCTTTATTCTATCTTTATCCAATTTTTAATATTATTGCAGGGTCTCTATTATTTGGGGAATCATTGCCGTTTACATCAATATTAATAATATCTATAGCTTTTATTGGTACATATTTAATTGCTACATCACATAAGACACTAGTAGAGCCTGATGAAGATAAAAAGAAACGTAATTTTGGAGTAGTGATGGGTATTTTAGCAGCTATTACTGAGACAATGATATTTATTTTTGTAAAATCAAACACAGATGCTAAAGCATCACCATATTACACAGTAAATCATCTGTATCCAGCTGGTTTAGCTATGTTAGCCGCATATGGTATATTTCATAAAAATATAGTTGATACAAGTGGATTAAATTGGACAAAACTATTAGGATTCAATGCACTATTAGGTTTTACTGGATATATTGCCAGATTTTATGCAATACCAAAGATTCCAACAATAGTATTTTCTCTTTTATCATTTTTTGGAGTAACATTTGGATACTTATGGGGTGTTATTTTTATGGGTGATAAGCCAACTATGAAGGCTCTAATTGGTGGAGGTCTAATTGCTGGCTCTACAGCGATCCTGCGTTATTTTGGTAGCGTTTAATCCAAGAATCACGTACAATTCTACGCCTTTCCTCTGCACTAACCTCCTCTGAAATCTTTGTAATTGCAGTATTTGTCACTTCAGCTATAATAGGAGCTTCAGTAATAGAGTCAGAAGAACCTCCGCCAGATGTAGCAGTTGGTTGAATAATCTTATCAAAATCGTTAATGAACTCTACATCAACTTCTCCTCTAACAATTCGAGAGATACCTGCTGGCTCTACCTTTTCAATATGTGAGAATATAATATAATCCTTACCAAGCTCAGGTACATTAACACGAAGTGTAACGCCTTCTTTAATAGAGTGAAGATTCATAAATGCCTTTTCAAAACACGCAAGAGTATCAAGTTCAAATGCAATAGGATCGAGTGG
>Ga0315284_10004137_pt1 | contig 20607 bp, 17 predicted proteins | sample YL17G09_16_MG_FD_203696 | JGI IMG/M metagenome (GOLD analysis project Ga0315284, IMG submission 203696) | Sediment microbial communities from Yellowstone Lake, YNP, Wyoming, USA - YL17G09_16 | ecosystem: Environmental > Aquatic > Freshwater > Lake > Sediment | place: USA: Wyoming | collected...
TGCTACAAATATTTATAAGATTGCTTATAATGCGGTAAATAATAAAGAAAGACCAAATTATTTATCAAGAAGCAAGAATACTTCAACTGGTTTAGACGAGCCAGTAAAACCAAAATTTACATGCCTTGAAATAGGCAAACCTTGTTGATTTTTAGTGGGTTTTGTCCCATTTTAAATCTTCAAGGGTGTAAAAAGTACTAACTGGATGGCACCTACTGCTTATATTGTTAAGGAAACCTTTTAACTATTTATTAAACTATTAAACTATTGAATTATTGAATTATATAATTATATAATTATATAATTATATAATATAGAATGAATATTATTATACCATTAGGTGGAAAAGGTGAAAGATTTTACAAAGAAGGTTTTAATAAACCAAAACCATTAATACAAATTTTTAATAAAGAAATGATATTTTATTTAATTGATAATTTAAATATTTGTGAAGATGATAAAGTATTTATTATATATCACTCAATTATTGATGAATTTAATTTTTCAGAAATAATTAAACAAAAATATAATAATATTTATTTAATTCCTATTAATTATCAAACTTCTGGAGCAATTGAAACTATTAATTTTGGTTTAAATAAAATAATTAATTTGACAAATAATAAAAAATGTGTTTTATTAGATTGTGATACATTTTATACACAAGATATATTATCAATTATTAGAAATACAGAAACTAATTTAGTTTTTTTTACAAAAAAATATTCTGAAAAACCAATATACTCATATATTGATTTAGATTCTAATAATAAAATATTAGAAATAAAGGAAAAGGAAAAAATTTCTTCTAATGCAAATACTGGTTGTTATGTATTTAATAATATAGAACAATTAAAATACTTTTCTCATTATATATTAGATAATAAAATAACATTTAATGGTGAACCTTATACATCATGTGTAATTAGTGAAATGATAAAATCACATGATTTTTTTGGTTATGAATTAGATGAATATAAGGTTTTTTCATTGGGAACGCCAAATGAAGTAAAAGATTTTATGAATAAATCATTTGTTTTCTTATTTGATTTGGATGGTACACTAGTTAATACAGATAATATTTATTTAAATGTCTGGAAAAAAATTCTATTAAAGTATAATATACATCTTGATTTAGAATTATTTAATAAATATATTCATGGTAATTCAGATTATAAAGTTATAAATATGTTATTACCAAAATGTAATATTAATGAAATTTCTAAGTTAAAAGATGAATTATTTATTGAAAGTATTAATGAAATACAAATTATAGATGGAATGGTAGATTTTATTAAAGAAATAAAATCACAAGGCTATTCATGTTCTATTGTTACAAATTGTAATAGAATTGTTGCTGAAAAAATAATTAGCTTTTGTAAAATAACAAAATATATAGATTTTATTACTATTGGATCAGAATGTAATAAACCAAAACCAAATCCTGACCCATATATTGAAACAATTAACAAATATAATATTGATAAAAGTAAAGTAATTATATTTGAAGATTCAAAATCAGGGTTATTAAGTGCTAGATTATCAAATATTTTTTGTGTTGTTGGAATAACAACAAATTATACCGAAAATGAATTATTATCAAATGGAGCTGATTATATAATAAATAATTATGAAAATTTAAATATTATTAATTTATTATCTTTTAATAAGTTATCAATGGAATATATTAAAAAATATATAATTAATTCATTGAATTTAAAAATTAATGATATAATAATAGATGAAAATAAATTAAAAGGTGGTTATATTTCAGATGTATTATCAGTTAATGTTATTACAGATAAAAAAAAATTAAATTGTATATTAAAGTTAGAAAATAAAAATGTAACTAATTTATCTATTATGGCAAAAAAACTTGGGTTGTACGAAAGAGAAAATTATTTCTATAATTGTATATCCAAGTATATAAATATAAAATGTCCAAAGTTTTATGGATTAATTAAAGATGATGAATTAAATATAATTGGTATATTAATGGAAAATTTAAATTTAAATAAATCAAATAAAATAAATTTAGATCTAAACAAAGAAAGTATTAATGTTTCATTAAAAGTAATTGATAATTTAGCATTATTACATAGCAAATTCTGGAATAAAGATATTAAAAAAATATTTCCTGAATTAAAAAAACATAATGACAAATTATTTAATCCAGTTTGGTCAAATTTTATAAATGATAATTTTATAACATTTATAAATGAATGGCAAAATATATTATCTGAAAAACAAATAAATATAGCAAAAAATATCAAAAGTAATTTTAAAGAAATACAAGAAAGTTTATCTAATAATAATCTTACGATAATTCATGGCGATGTTAAATCTCCTAATATTTTTTATAACTTAGATGACAATTATGAACCAATATTTTTAGATTGGCAATATGTATCCATCGGTAAAGGCGTACAAGATTTAATTTTTTTTCTTATTGAAAGTTTTGATATTGATAATATTAAAATAAATTATCCAATTTTTAAAAATTATTATTATAAAAAATTATTAGAAAATGGTATATCTAATTATTCGTTTGAAGATTATGAAATAGATTTAAAAATGTCATTATGTTATTTTCCATTTTTTGTTGCTATATGGTTTGGAACTACTCCACAAGATGAACTAATTGATAAAAATTTTCCATTTTTCTTTATTCAAAAATTATTTTATTTTCTTGAGTTAATTTACAATTAATATTTTTTTGTTACACCTATCTTTTATCATTTAAAGAATTATTTTTCGTTTTAAAAATTATTTATTTTTGTTATATACATATATACATAATGAAATATATATTAATATGTGGAGGAAATGAAAAAAAAAATACGAAAAATTATTCACTACCTAAACCACTAAATTATATTAATGGTAGACATATGATTGAATATATTATTAATAATATTCCTAGCGATGAAATTTATATTATTTATAATATTTATTTACAAAATTTTAACTTTGAAGAAATTGTTAAAAATTTATTTAGAACAAAAAAAATATATTTTAGTGTTGTTGAATATTTAACAAGAGGGATTGTTGAAACCGCATATGTTGGTATGAGTAATTTTGTTTTTGATGTTGATGTTGATGTTAATAATTCAGAAAGTATTGTTTTTTTAGATAATGAAAATATAATTACTATAAATAACTTTCCAATAAAATTAAATGAAAATTTTATTTCATATTCAATTAATAATTATAATACAAATACAAATTATTCATTTATTTCAATAGAAAATGATATTATTACAAAAATAGAAGAGGAACAAAAAATATCAGATAATTATTGTTGTGGTATGTATGGTTTTAAAAATGTAGATATATTCAATAAATATGCAAAAAATGTATTATTTGAAAATTTAAAAACCTCAAATGAATTTTGTTTTTCAAAAATATATGAATTGATGATAAAAAATATGGAAAAAATTATACCTGTATACATTGAAAAAATAAACCCATATATTAATGATTTTTCTCATTCTGGTATTATAGAAAACAGCGATTTTTTTAATAATAAAGTTAAAAATAATAAATATAATTTTATAGAAAAAAAAAAAATATAATAGTGAAAAAAGGAGACTTAAAAATATTAAAAGGTGAAATATATTTTTATAAAAATATACCAGAAAGTTTATCTAGATATTTTACAACGTTGAATAATTTAAAAATAAATGAAAATGATTCAACAGGTGAATTTGATATGGGTTATATAAATGCAATTCCATTATATTTTTTACATAAAAATAATTTAATTACACCAAAAATAATAGATAACTTGTTTACTATTTTACATGAATTACATAATGCAAAACATGAAATTACAATAAATGAAAATAATATATATAATAATTATTTTAAAAAATTAGAGGATAGGTTTAACAAAACAGATTATTTTTTTAAAGATTCACAAGAAGTTTATGATAAAATAATACTTGGTTTGAAAAAAAATTATAGTCCAAAAATAGCAGGGGTAATACATGGTGATTTTTGGTTTTCAAATATCATGTTAGAGTATTCAGATAGCTATAAATTTATTGATATGAAAGGTCAAGTAGATAATATTTTAACTTTAAATGGAGATATATATTACGACTATGGAAAAATGTATAAATCTATATTAGGTTATGGTTTATATCTAAACGATTGTAAAATTAATGATGAATATTTAAGTAATTTAAAAAAATATTTTTTAGAAAAATGTGAAGAGAAAAAATTAAATATTGCATACTTAGATTCTGTTACAAAAAGTTTAATATTTGGTGTATTTCATGCAATAGATGAAGTAGAATGTAAAATACGAATTTGGAATTTTCTTAAAAAAATATTATAAATATTATGATTATTATAAATATTATGATTATTATAAATATTATCATTATTATCATTATTATCATTGTGATTTTTTTTACATCATTTAACTTTTCAAACAATATCTATCATCATTTCTTTTTCAAATTCTTCCCTAGATAAAAATGGATCCATATCTTCAAAAGGTCTACTTGAAAATGTTCCATCATCATTTTTTACAGCACTTAATTTTGGAACCCTTTGTTGAATACAACTAAACACTTCACATATAATCGCTTCTTTACAAGACAAAAAATCTTGAAATATTTGTTCTAGGTCTTCATTTTTTCTAGCACAAATATACTTTATTCCATATGCAGCAGCTACCTTTTCTGAACTTGGAAATGATAAATCGCTTTCATTATCACTTCCATACTTATTTTTAAAATATAAATTTTGTGTAATTACATTTGCGCCATAAGAATTATTATTCATTAATAATATTTTCATAGGCATCTTTTTATGAACAATTGTTTGTAATTCTTGTATATTAAATTGAAATGATCCTTCACCTAATATTGGTACGACTAATTTTTCTTTTTCAGCTATTTGAGAACCAATAGCTGCTGTTAGTTCAAAACCCATGTCACCTTGACTACTTATTATAAATTTATCTCCCTTTTTGACTTTTACCATATGCCATACATTTGTAATAATTGATCCTGAAGAAGTAATAATAATCTTATTTTCTGGTGCTATATCAAAAAACTTTTGTAATGCAAAATAAGGATTAATACCTTTACTATCATCTAATACATTTTCTGGTAATTCAAATTGCCATTTCTTCTTCCACAAAACACATTTTTCTACCCACCAATTGTAGTCTTGTTTAGAAGGATATTTGTAATTATCAAAAAATAAATTTAAATCCATATTTGTTTTCAAAGTATAATTTACGTTATTCTTTTCTAGTTCATTCTCATCATTATCTATATACACTATTTTCGCATCTCTAGCAAAACAATCGGCTCTATATCCAACGATTCCTTGAGCCATTCGGCAACCAAGAGAGATTAATAAGTCACAATTTTGCATAGCAAAATTTCCTGCTCTGTCACCAACTAAACCTATTTTACCAACGTATAAAGGATCATCTGATTCTATTAAATCTGTTCCATGAAATGAAACTACTACAGGAATTTTATATGTTTGCAAAAATGTACGAAATTTATCATTGCATTGACCCATTTTAATACCATTTCCAGCAATAATTAAAGGTCGTTTAGATTCTTTTAATAAATTATGGATTTTATCTATATCTTCCAAGTTTTCAATATTAATATTAATATCTTTTTCAATAATAGGTATTTCTAATTCTTCTATAAAATATCCTTGTATATCAACTGGTATAGATATCCATACAGGTCCTGGTCTTCCATTAATCATACATCTAATAGCTTCTATTAATACATCCTTTATTTCTTCTATTTTTGTAATTTCATATGCATACTTAGTAATTGGTTTTACCATAGAAATAATATCACAATCTTGACCTGCATAATGTCTTAATTTCATTTTAGGATTTTCTTTTTCTAAAGTTCTTGTTAATTCTATACTTTTAGATTGTCCTGATATAAATAATATAGGCAAACTATCTTGATGAGCTACTAAACATGGTGAAATGGCATTAGTTGCAGCAACACCTGCAGTAGTACAAACTATACATGGTTTTGAATTTGTTTTTGTAAATCCAGTGGCAGAATATGCACATGCTTGTTCATGATGTTGATAATGAATATCAAACCCTGGATTTTTTCCAAAAGAATCATTTAAATGCATAGCAAATCCACCAGTTAAAGTAAAAAGTGTATTTAACCCATTTTTCAGTAAAAAGTTTGTAATGTAATCACTCACCTTGATTTTCCCCATTTAATATAATGAATCAAAATTTTTAATAAATTCATCCGAATAAAAGTATTTCATTACTGAAGTATTTAATAATGAATCTTTATAATTATTATCAAATTTTATTTTTTCTTTAAAGTCTTTATATTTATTTGCAATACATTTATTAGATGTTGCATTTCTTTCATTACTTAATGGTAATTTAAAAAATTTTTCTAAAATATCTTTGTTATCATTATATTTTTCTAATACATAAAATAAAATATATGTATCATCATTTAATTTATATAATTGTAATCCTTTTTCTTTATCAAAAGGAATGTGATTTATTTTTGTCATTTCCATAAATTGTTCAAACCAAAGAGTAAAATGATTATGATAAATATAATCTTTATTTTTAAACATTTCAATTAAATCATTTGTATCAATATTATTTATTTCATCATTATTACATATAAAAGTATTTATTTTTTCATATGTATTATTACTATTTTTTAATATAGGCTCACTATTTTCCATACCATATGTTTCAAAAAAGTATGATATATTTCTAGTTATTGGATTTCTAATACCAGAAATAATTAATTTTTTTTTATTTTGTTCAAGAATATGTTCTAATATATTCATTGCATATGTATGATATTTAAGTAAAGATGAAGAAAAAATGGTCGTTCCTACTTTTGCTACTGTTATAACTTCAATATCATCATAAGTAATATCTAAATCATCTATAGTTATTTTTGAAATATCTAAACTTTCTACCATTTATATATAAATAGTTTATTATTATATATTTTTTTAAAAATAAATATAAATGGAATTTATTGTTGATCATACTTTTTTTAGTGGAGATATTGATAAAAGTGACAATGTGGATATAAAGTCATATAATAAAATGTATAATGTAATTTACAATCAACATCATTTATGTAAAATTATACATGAAGAATATGAAACAAATGATTTTATAGTTATAGACCGCAATGTTTATCATTTAGACAAAAATTGTTTACAAAACATTGACTCCAAATATGTATTCATTTTTGATGCACTAGAAAACAATAAAAATGTGGAAAGTGTTTTACAGATTGTTGATCTGTTATTTGAAGTAAAATTCAATAAAAAAAATAAATTATTGGTAATTGGTGGTGGTATTACACAAGACGTGGGAGGTTTTGTGTCAGCTATATACAAACGTGGCATTAAATGGACGCTCGTTCCTACCACTATTTTATCCATGACAGATAGTTGTATTGGTGGAAAAGTGGGTGTAAATAGAGTTAGCAAAAATATGTTAGGATTATTTTGTGCTCCGAATAAAGTAATTGTATCTGATTATTTTATTAGTAGTTTGAAAGATGATGATATTATATCAGGTATTGGAGAAGCATTAAAATTATCTTTAATAGGAGGGGAAAATAGCTATCAATATTTTAAAAATAATTATAATGAAAATATTATTGATTATATAAATCTAATTAAAATGTCAACTTCCGTTAAAAAACTAATTATTGAAGCAGATGAATTAGAAAATAATGAAAGAAAAGTGTTAAATTATGGTCATACATTTGGTCATGCTTTAGAAAGTGCATCTAATTATTTTATACCACATGGTATTGCAGTTATATTTGGAATGTATATTATAAATAAATTATTTTATCAAGATAAATATATTGATTTGAATAATTATATGATTAGTATTATTCCAGATAAATTTAAAAAAATCCAAATATCATATGAATCTTTTATAAATTCTGTATTAAATGATAAAAAAAATGATGGAAATAATATTTGTTTTATATTATTAGATGACATTGGAAAATCCAAATTTATTTTTAAAGAATTAAATGAAATTAATACTGATTTAAAAAATATTTTTGATGAATTATTTATTGATATATAATATCATAATTAGTTATTATTTTACTTTATACTTTTTATACACCTTTTAACATTTCAAATGCCGACCCCAAAGGGTCGGCATCTTTGAATGTTATTAGGTAACTGTTACTTTTCACCGATAAATCACCTTTATATATCAATAATTCTGCCTGAATGGCAGAATTATCATATATAATCGGCGGTTGAAAGGTGAAAAGGTGTAAAAATAATTTATTAAGTAAATTATTTTTTTCTATTTTCTATTTCTATTTATTCAACCTTATTTTCAGAAATTCTTTCTTCAATCATTTTAATGCGTTTTACATCTTTATTTGCATGAAGCATATATCTATTATTAATAAATTTTAACCATTCTACTTCAAAAACATTTCCCCAATATAACAATTTATTGAAATTATCAAAATCAATACTATGAGCATCATATATTATATATCGTGTTTCAAATTTATCAATTAAATTATTATCAAATAATTTTTTAATAAAATCTTTTGAATTAATGCTTACTGCTCCCCCCATATAACATAATGTATTGTTTTCTCTTGCCTTTTTAAATATATCTTCAACCATTTTATACATTTCATCTGTATCAACATAATCTCTATCTTTACTTAAAGATCCAACAAAATCAACACGTCCAACTGTTACAAAATCTATTTTGTTAAATAAAGTTGAAATTTCTTCTAAATTATGATAAGAAGCTATTGTCTCCAAATTAAAACCCTTTTTCTTATCATATTTATATGCATCAAGTGATTTTAAAAATTTTTCTAAAGCAAATTTACTCTCAATCATAGGAGCAACAATTGTTTCACAATTCAAATCTATACAATCAATAATATCTCTTTTTGCTTCACATCCACCAATTTTTACAGATAATTCTAAATCAACAGAACACGTCAAATTACGCATGCTAATTATTTCATTATATAGCGCACCTTCATCTTCAAATGATACTTTAATTCCTGAACAACCTAACTCCTTAAGTTTAATTAAAATTTTTGCTAAATTATCCATTATACTATATATTTATATAATTAATTATTTTTTATATATATCTTTTTTTTATAAAATTTATTATTTTTTCTACTGTAAATCCAAAATATTCTTTTATATCATTTATATTTCCACTTTCACCAAAGGTATCAATTCCATATGTATAGTCAGCATATTTATACCATCCTAATGTTGAACCTGCTTCTAAACTCATTTTCTTAATGTCCTTCGGTAGAATCTCTTCTTTATAAAAGTTGGTTTGTTTATCAAACAATTCGCAGCAAGGCATAGATACTACGCGACATTTTATATCCAATGTTTTTGCTACTTCTATAGCTAGATGTACTTCGGAACCTGTTGCTACAATTATTAATTCAATGTTTTTATTATCTTCTGGTTCATAAACGATATATGCTCCTTTTTCCATTTTTTCTGAACTACTATTTTCAATATTAGGTAAGACTTGTCTAGAAAATATTAATGCTGTCGGTCCTTCATTTTTTAAAGCAATCTGATAAGCTCCTGAAACTTCTGTTGTATCACATGGTCTTATTGTTAATAAATTAGGAATCGTTCTCAAAATAGTAAGTGATTCTATTGGTTGATGAGTTGGACCATCTTCACCTAAAAAAACTGAATCATGTGTAAAAACATATATAACTTTATGCTTTGATAAAGCAGCCATACGAATAGATGCTAAACAATAAGTTATAAATACTAAAAATGTACTTACAACTGGTATCATATCATATGCACTTATTCCATTAGCAATAGCACACATTGCATGTTCTCTAATTCCATAGTGTAAATATTTCGCATCAAAATTATCTTTACAGATAATATTATTAGAATCTGTAACAAGTGTTTTATTTGACTCAGCTAAATCAGCACTACCAACAATAATATTAGGTAATAATTCTACAATTTTTCTTAGTATTATACTAGAAGAATCTCTTGTTGCAAAACTTTTTTCCTGATTTTTTATTTTACAAATTTCTTCAATTGTTTTATTAATAAAAGATTCTGTATTAGTATTTTTTTCTTTCTCTTCTATTTCTTCCTCTTCTATTTCTTTCTCTTCTTTTTCTTCCTCTTCTATTTCTTCCTCTTCTATTTCTTCCTCTTCTATTTCTTTCTCTTCTATTTTTTTATCTAATAAATTCTTATAAATCTCTCTCTTATCTTGTTTTACACCATCAAAAAAATCTTTTACGTCATCATCTACATGAAAAGATTTATCTTTATCCATATTAAAAAATTCTTTTAATAATTCTGTATTTTTTTTACCCAATGGAGCACCATGAATAGAACTTTTTCCAGCTAAAACAGAACCATAACCAATGGTTGTTTTGATAAATAGTATAGTAGGTTTATCTGTAGATTTTTTTGCAATAGTCAATTTATCAAATATATCTTGAATATCAGTGTCACCATCTAACACTTCTAATACATTCCATTGTAAAGCCTCAAATCTTTTCCTAACATCTTCAGTAAATGTAATATCTGTTTTACCGTCAATTGTAATTCCATTATCATCATATAAAATAACCAAATTATTTAATTGTAAATGACCTGCTAAAGAACATGCTTCATATGAAATACCTTCCATTAAACAACCATCACCACACATAACATAAATATTATTTTTAATTCCATTTTTTTTTGAAGCAATTGCCATACCTACACCATTTGCAATACCTTGACCAAGAGGTCCTGTAGAAATTTCAATTCCTAGACTCTTATTATATTCAGGATGTCCAGGGGTTTTACTGTGAAGTTTTCTAAAATTTTGTAAATCTTCTATAGAATAGTTGTAACCTAATAAATACAAAATACTATAAAGTAGAGCACATCCATGACCATTTGATAAAATAAAACGATCTCTATTTTCCCATGTAGGTTCCTTATGATTAAAATTCATAATAAAACACCATAAGACAAACATTGTTGGTGCGCAACCTAAAGGCATACCAGGATGACCGGAATTTGATTTATCAACTATATCAACACATAATACCCTTAACGTATTTATTATTTTGTAATATAAATTACAATTATTCATATGAAATTTAAAAATATTATAATATATATTTTTAAATTCAAAATCAAATTTAAAATCAAATTTAAAATCAAATTTAAAATCAAATTTAAATATTTTTAATTATATTTTCTAAAAGTTGTAAATCCTAAATCTACAGTAATAGACTGACCTGTAATACCAGTATTTTCTACAACTAAAAATTTGACTGTTTTATAAACATCATCTACTGTAATAAGCCTGTCAAAATTCATATAATTTTTTATATAATTAAATTGTTCCTTTGATAAAGTATTTTGCGACATTTCATTATCTATAACACCAGGTAAAACATTATTAATTAATATATTTTTCTTAGATAAATCAAATGAAACATTTTTAACCAACCCGCTCAAAGTTGCTTTTGATATAGAATAAGAAAGTTTATTTTCACGTGTATAATTTTCCCATATAGAACTTATGATTACCATTTTTTCATTATTTTTTATTTTATTATTTGTAATTAAAAAATTAAGTGTATTTATGATAAAGCAAACATTTCCATTCATCATTGTTTGAAAATTACGTGTATCAAAATTTTCAATATTATCGTTAAAATTATGTCCTTGTGCCCATACAACAATATCAATATCTGCAATTGAATCTAAATTGTTTAATACATCATATGAGACATAAATAATATCTTTTGTGGCTTTTTCAATGTTACTTGTTGTTCCTATTACATGATAGTTTTCTGAATCATTAATAAATTGATTACATATATATTTTCCAATAGATCCAGTCGCTCCAAATATTAAGACAGTTTTCATTTATTACAGTTTTATAAATAAAAAATATCTTTAAAACGTATTTTCTATTTATTATTTTTTATTTATTATTTTTATAAAAAAATGCGTATTTTTCAAAAGTTTAGAAATAAATTATTTAAAATAATTTAAATTTTTATAAAAAAAATAATATTTGTATAAATTATAATGTCTCAGTTCCAGTCTACCTCTGTCTCTACAGCGATCGTTAAGAACGTTACTTCCGGAATAGAATCCGGACCAGTTTCAGCATCTGCATCTGCAACAGGATTTGTTGCTAATGATACAGTATTACTCTCAGAAAAACTTTCAATTGAATATGCTATTCAATTAGCCAATAAATTAGTTGCTACTCCAGATGAAAAAGTAATCATTACAGATACTCATACTGAAAGCGCTGTTACTGTTATATCAGATACAATTACTTTGTATTATTTTGTAAAAATATTAGTTGACGGTGTATACGTAAATAATGGTGCAGAAACAAATAATGTTACAGATAATGGTCAATATTCTGGTTACTCTATAATTCCTGGTGTATTCAAAAATGGTATGCCAAATAAAAGTGTTATCTTTGATTATTTTGGACACAGAGTTCCAGCAAAGGCAAGTAGTGATCTAGCTCCATATTTTGCAGAAATTCTTAATATTATACAAGGTGAAAGCTTTATTACATGTTCAAAAACATATGAAGATTCAGGATCAGATACTGTTACAACAGTACCTTTTAATACATTTGTTATTACTGGTGCAACCGGAATATATGAAGGTTACAAATCTGTTAAAATATCATACTATCCTGACTATTCAAGAACTGTAGAAATAACTAAAATGTAAATAATTTATAAATAATTTAATAATTTAATTTTATATAATAATAAAATTAAATAAAAATATAAATAAAACAATTTTATTCTAAAAAATTAGAAATATTTTTACTTATTTAATAGTAATAATTTTTGTAAAATATGCCCAAAAAAATATACCTGTAAAACATTTTGAAAGTAAATCTAAAATATTATATCCAATATTTTTTGTAACCTCATCCATAAGATAAAAAATACCATATAATGACCATAATAATATAAATAGACAATAAGTAATAATGTTTACTAAATTGTATTTATTTTTTAAAAAAATATTATAAATATAAGCATATAAACTAACAAAAAAACCAAAACCAATAATATCAGCATTGTTACGTGATAAAATATTTATTTCACCTAAATATCCTGATCCAATCATTCCATAATTTAATAAAAATATTATAATAATATTATGAATAGGTATTGATCCGCGCTTGGTATTGTATAAAAATGATAATATAACACTTATTAACATCATAGGTGTTGTAATTGACCAATCAATATAACGCAAATTATTAATTTTTCTATAATTTATTTGATTTTTTTTTTCTTCGTTTTCTTCATTTTCTTCATTTTTTTCGTTTTCTTCATTTTCTTTATTTTTTTCAATTGTATTAATAAATCTATCATAAAAAAAGGCACCTACAATAGAAATACATGTTTCTAAATTTAAAATATTACGAATAAATACATCTTTAGTTCGGATTGCTTCTATAAATGTAATAGTTCCAGTTGTAATTAATAAAACATAAGTTATATAAAAAGTATTAATAATATTTTCTTGATTAACCATATAATATATTATTATATATTATATATTATATATTATATATTATATATTATATATTATATATTATATATTATATATTATATATTAGATTTTATATATTATATATTTATATTTTAATTTTTTTAAGTAGCATACATAAGACCAGCATTTCCACCAACAAATGTGATTATATTTATTCTCTCTTCAAAGACAACAAGATCAAAATTATAATCATAAATTCTCCATGTCGGTTTATTAATACCTATTATTTCACCAGATTCCGGATCACATATTGTTAATACTTGTGCTAACGGATCTAATGGTGGAACTATCGTCGTAAATTCAAATTGAATACTTGTAAAACGATTCATATTCATTGCACCCGATGGTTGTACAATTTTTGGTGAAGTATCTAAACAAAAATTATAACAATATAATCCATCATTAGCAAAGCCTGCTGTCCTACATAATTTTTCTATATAATTATAAACTCCAACAGGTAATATATTTTCTCTATATTGTCCATCTAATAAAATTCCTAATCCAATTAATATATCTTTAATATTTTGAGGATTATAAACTCCTGTAATATCTAGACCAGAATTTGTACTATCTGGATTTAAACCTGGACCAATGTATTTTGGAAGAGTTGGATCTTGTTGATATTCTGGGTTTAAAAAATTACTTGTTGTTGGTGCTGGTATTAAGTCATCAGGTAAATATTTATAAGGCCAATTTGTATAATTTGACCATTCATTTCTTAAATTAACATCACTTCTTTGGAAATAAAACATCCAACTTGTTACTAACCCCATGGAATCTAAATCCACTGCATTTTGTCCAGTTACATTATAAAATTTTTTTTCATAAACTTGCTTAAATATATATTTTTGTTCATTTTTGGCAAATAAATTAGACTCGTCGTTTGAAAGGAATGTATATGTACAATTTAAATTTATATCCGCATTCCATATAGACCTTTTATCAGTATAAGAATTCACACCCAACTCTATATCAGGAGGTGTCTGTAAAAATCTATACATTTGCATATAATATTGGTTGAAATTTGGTGCTACATAAGGATAATTATATTGAACATCAAGAACATCACGAATTGTAAATAATTGATTAATTGGTCTAAATGTTACATTTATTTTAAGCTCGTTGTATTGTAAAGAAACCAATGGAAATGCCATAGCAGGATTTAAAAAAAACCAGGATCCTAATGGTATATACAAAATTTTACTTGGAATAGATGGTTCTGCACCAGCTGGACTATCTGTATAAAAAGTATTTGGATATGTATTAGTTCTTTGACCTGAAAATGCTGGATTATTAAATTCTGGAGTATTTCCTGTCATTTCACTTATTAATGCTCTTTTTGTACCAGTATAATCTCTCTGAATACTTGATAATAAATATTGTCCTGAATATTGTTGAAGAGTTTGGTTTCCACATGTAATGGTTATTTCACTTATCATTTGTAATCCAATATTATCAATCCATTTAAATTCATATGGAGACCAATCTGTGTATGTTATAGAACCATCTGAATTTATTATTTGTTGAGGAGGAAATATTGGTGACCAAATATTTGGTAATGTTACAGATATATAACAATCCATTAAAAGATCAGCATAACGTTTTACTTTAAATGAAAATGTTGATTCTGTTGTTAAATTAAGAGTTGGTGTTCCTTCGTAATCTAAACGAAAATTTTGTTTACCGAAATTAGTATATTTTTTATATGTTGTTTTCCAAAAAGTTTTGCTTGGGTTTCCATTAATTATTATATTTTGTTGCCCCTCAGATACTAAGTTCATTAATCCGCCCGGCATAATTAGTATATAATATAAGAAGTTTTTAATTCTTTATTTAATGATAATATAAAATATAAAATACAAAATATAAAATACAAAATATAAAATATAAAATACAAAATATAAAATATAAAATATAAAATAATTTATATATATAAGATAATGGCTATGAAAAATGCTTTAACTACAATAGAAGATATGGACGAGGAATTTGTTCTATATATGATTACAATATTTATAGTATTCATAATAATTATTATTATCTTTTATGTTAGGTATATAAATAATTTAAAAAACAGTGAATGTGATTATATGAACACATTATATCCATCCTTAAATGGAAATATAAGATCAATTTCTTCAAGTGATTCCGACTGTTCAGGTAATTTATTTGATTATTATATTAAGACAGCATATAATTCTTGTTCAGGTGGTTCTTATAAAAATGATTTTGTAGATATTTGTAATTTAAAAGCCATTTTGAAACAAGGTGTAAGAGGATTAGATTTTGAAATTTATTCTATAGATAATAATCCAGTTGTTTCTACTAGCACAACTGACGATTATTATATTAAGGAAACATATAATTCTGTTAATTTTGCTGATGTAATGTCTTGTATTACAAACTATGCGTTTTCATCAAGCACCGCACCAAATTATACTGATCCTATTATTATTCATTTAAGAATAAAAAGCACAAATCAACAAATGTATACAAAATTAGCTGAAATATTTAAATCATATCCTAATTTTATGCTTGGTAAGGATTATAGTAGTGAAAATTATGGTAAAAATATAGGGAATTTACCATTGTTAAGTTTCCAAAAAAAAATAATTGTAATTGTTGATAAATCAAATAATTCTTTTTTGGAAAATAAATATTTATTAGAGTTTGTAAACTTGACAAGTAATTCTATTTTTATGAGAGCATTACGCTATTATGATGTAAAAAATACACCTGATATTAATGAATTACAAGAATATAATAGAAGATGTATGACGATTGTTTTACCGGATAAAGGAGCAAACCCAACTAATCCAAGTGGTATCTTATGTAGAGAAGCTGGATGTCAAATGGTTGCTATACGTTATCAATATGTTGATAATTTTTTAAAGGAAAATGCCTTCTTCTTTGATAATTGTAGTTATGCGTTTTGTTTAAAACCACAAAGATTAAGATACGAACCTGTGAAAATTGCTCTTCCGACACCTCAAAATCCTGAATTATCATATCAAACAAGAAATGTTACAACTGATTATTATAGCTTTAATTTTTAGAATAAAAATTGAATGAATGTAAAAAATTGAATGATTGTAAAAAATTTAAAATTTTTTAATTTTTTATCTAAATATATTATATGACAAATACAAATAAAGTTACATGCGATAAATCAATGACATTTCAAGATTGTGAATTAGCAATATTGCGCATGGCAGTAGATAAAGCAGAAGAAAAAATTGCTAAACGTGTAGTAAATTCAGAAGATGTGAAAAAAATTATTGAAATTGTTGAAATTTTTATTAAAAAAAAAGATGTTATTTGTTATGGTGGAACTGCTATTAATAATATTTTACCTTCTGATGATCAATTTTATAATAAAGATATTGAAATTCCTGATTATGATTTTTTCACAAAAAATGCTCTTGAGGATGCCAAAGAACTAGCGAATATTTATTATAAAGCAGGATACGTTGATGTTGAAGCTAAATCAGGAGTACATGAAGGAACTTATAAAGTTTTCGTAAATTACATTCCTGTTGCTGATATTACGGATCTTCCAGTAGAAATTTTCAATTCTTTAAAGAAAGATTCTATTCGTATTGGAGGTATTTTATATGCGTCACCAAATTTTCTAAGAATGTCCATGTATTTAGAATTAAGTAGACCAGCCGGAGATATTAGTCGTTGGGAAAAAGTGTTAAAACGCCTTTCATTATTAAATAAACATTATCCATTGACTTCATTAAATTGTAACCAAATAGATTTCCAGAGAGAAATGGAAAATAAAAATAATGAGGATGAAATATATGAAAATGTAAAAAACACTTTAATTAATCAAGGTGTTGTTTTTTTTGGTGGATATGCTATTTCTCTCTATTCTCAATATATGCCGAAAAATTTGAAAAAAAAATTTGAAAAAATAGCGGATTTTGATGTTTTATCCAATGATCCTGAGATGACTGCTGATATTATTAAAGAGCGATTAAAAGACATAAATATAAAAAATGTGAAAATTATCAAAAGAGAACCTGTTGGAGAGATTATTCCTGTTCATTATGAAATAAAAATAGGAAATGATTCTATTGTTTTTATTTACAAACCAATTGGTTGCCACAGTTACAATGTAGTTAATATACATAATCAAAAAGTAAAAATTGCTACAATAGATACTATGTTGAGTTTTTATTTGGCATTTTTATACACGAATCGCCCTTATTTCAATGAATTTTTTGATAGAATATTATGTATGTCTAAATTTTTATTTGAAGTTCAACAGAAGAACCGTTTGAGTCAAAAAGGATTATTGAAGCGATTTAGTATTACTTGTTATGGTCATCAAGAAAGTATTGAAGAAATTCGTTCACATAAAGCCGAAAAATTCAAAGAATTAAAAAATAAACGAGATACAAAAGAGTACGAAAAATGGTTTTTAAATTACAAACCAGATGACGTAAACAAGTCAGCTGAAAAAAAAGCACTATCAACAAATTTTAAAAATCATGAAAAAACTAATAAAAAGGAAAAAACGAAAACAAAAACTGCTAAAACTGCTAAAACTGCTAAAACTGCTAAAACTGCTAAAACTGCTAAAACTGTAAAAAAGAAAAAAACAACATCTAAAGGTTTTTTCAGAATGTTTGGTAATAATAAAACTAAAAAGAGTAAAAAATAAAAAGAAAAACAAAAAATAAATAAAAAATAAATTGTAAAAAAATGTGTCATAAACAATAATTTTCAAATAAAATAATAAAAATATCTTGACATATTTTTACTATTATTTTGTAAAGTATATTACGTTTCCATTCATCTGGTATATATTTTTGTATAAAGACAATACTAATCACTAGATAAATAATTATTTTTTCAATACATAATTTAATAGAATATAAAAACCTATTTATTATATTCCATTCATCTACATAACTGCACATGTATGTATTTGATTGTTTAATATAGAATGTATGTATGTCTAACAAACCTGATAATATTCTGTGAAAATTTGTTTTTTCATTTTTAACATTAAGCGTTTGAAAAATTTTGTCAAAACCATATAAATCAATAAATAATATTTTTTTACCATGTTCCTTTTCAAAAATATATGGGTTTAAACCATCTATATATTTTTCTTTATATAATAAATTATTATCTATAAAAAAGGGAATATAACATGATTTAATAATCGTATCAATTAGTTCATCAACATCTTTATACACCTTTTTTACATGTTTTTTATTATCAGATATATTATTATAATTAATATACAATTTATTATTTACTTTATCACATATGTCTTCAGTAATACGATCTTTTAAATAAATCTTTAAATCTTTTATCATAGATAAATTGTAGTTTTTTTTCAAACAATTTAATAAATGTATATATAATTGTTCAACTATATCTAATGAATCAATAAGATACAACAAACCAGTAATTGAACCAATGCTGCATCCAGATATTCTTTCAATGATTATGTAATTTTTTTTTTCCATTTCTTTTAAAAAATACAAGGCTCCAACTAAATAACTTCCGTTAAAAATTCCCCCATCTAGAACCAAGTCAATCCTTTGTGGAATATTTGTTCCATTTTTCTCTGGTAAATTTTTAATAAGTTTTTTAATATATGTTTCTATCATTATACACCTTTGAACATTTAATTCCGAAAAAAAATACGAAACATACGAAAATATATTATATCTTGAATATAATATTATATATTATAATATTATAATATTATATATGAAAAATGTATTAGTTCCTGTAAGATATTTACCAAAAACATTATCAAAAAAAGATAAGAAAAAACAAAAAAACATGTTGTTAAAATCACGTAAAATGTATAAACAAAATAAATATTATACAAGAGAAAAAGTAAAATCCTTTAAAAATAAAAAGTCTAGTCATATTGAGGATGCTCGTAGAATTTATAATTTGAACACAATACAACCGAATAAACAATTAGCAAATGCCACAGGATGTTCAATATCTGCATTGGAAAAAATTGTCAAAAAAGGAGAAGGAGCTTATTATTCATCTGGTTCAAGACCAAATCAAACAGCACAATCTTGGGGACTTGCACGATTAGCTAGTTCAATAACCGGAGGTAAAGCAGCCGCAGTTGATTATGATATTTTACAAAGTGGTTGTAAACATAATAAAAAAGCATACATTTTGGCAAACAAATCAAAAAAAATGTATAATTATGGACATGGTAAAACAAAAAAAGTTAAAATGTAAAATATATTAAAAATATGAAAAATATTAAAATGTAAAATATGAAAAATAATAAAAATATGAAAAATTTCAAATATATATATACTGTATGAGTTATAGGATAATATTAACAATTATATTAGGAATAATTTCAGGTATTTTAGGAGGTGCATTAGGATTTGGAGGTAGTTTTTTAATGTTACCCGGACTATTATTATTGGGTATAATTCCAAATTATAAAACGGCCGTAGGTACTATTTTATTATCTTTATTGCCTCCAATTTCAATATTAGCAGTCATGGATTTTTATAAAAAAAAAAGAGTTGATACAAATATAGCAATAATTTTAATTATAACTTATTTTTTTGGTGCATATTTTGGATCATTAGTAAATAATTATTTCAGTGTAAAGCTATTACAATATTTTACATCACTATCTTTTTTTATTATTTCTATTTTATTTTTTTATATGGCATACACTAGCAAATAAAATAACAAATATCAATAAATAATAAATATCAATATATATATATATATTTTAAAATGTGTTGAAATTATTAGTGGTTTTATTCAGCAAATAAAATAGTAAACCAAAAAGTATACTATTAAATAAAAAACCATAAATGTTTAAATTACCATCATTTGAAAATAATACTGGAAAATAATTGAACAAATGTTTTTTAAAAAATGGTAATTGCAGCAAAAAATAAAGAACTGCTAATAAAAGTGGTGTTTGTATTTCGCTATACATTTCATCTAAAGAATTACTTCTTATCA
>Ga0315284_10004138_pt1 | contig 20607 bp, 16 predicted proteins | sample YL17G09_16_MG_FD_203696 | JGI IMG/M metagenome (GOLD analysis project Ga0315284, IMG submission 203696) | Sediment microbial communities from Yellowstone Lake, YNP, Wyoming, USA - YL17G09_16 | ecosystem: Environmental > Aquatic > Freshwater > Lake > Sediment | place: USA: Wyoming | collected...
GGCATGATCGGAATTCCCCAGCTACGGATGGGTTCGGTGTTCACGGGCGCGAACCATCCGTGGGGTAGCCGGTCATGGGCTAAGTCGAAGCGAACGCAGCGAAAGTGGTAGTCCCGGCGGGATTTTGCCACCCTTGACTTTTCGGCTCCCGCCCAGGGTGATCAGGTTGTACCGTCGTCAGGCACGCCCTGACGCCTTCGCAGATGAACGGCGACGGGTCGTGATCGTCGCCTAGGGCTGGCTTAGCCCCGAACTACCGGCATCCAGACAACCGAACTGAGTAGCAGACGAGGGACCCCGGCATCGCCGCCGCGGGTCCCTCTGCTTTGGCCTGATTAGCATACCAGGACTCCGGCCCTAGTAAGAGTGGTGTTTCGATGAATCGTCCCACCTTCACCGTAGCCTGCGATGACTGGACCTTCCATACGCTGAAGCTGTTCTTGCGTGGTCGGCAGCCGCGCGAACTCATCCAGGCCATCACCGCATCGTCGTTGCAGCCCAAGGTGCAGAGATGCGAGTTGCGAGACCCGAACAGCGGCCGCCGCTTCATCTGGGGCTACACCCTGACGATGCACTTCTCGTGCCCGGAGACTGCCCGACTCCTCTCCCTCCAGGAGATCTCCGCCCGTCTGGAGACCTCGCTGGAGTACTTCCCGTGGCTCCTGCTCCCGAACCTGAGCGTCTCGCGGCTCGACCTGGCGTCCGACCATCTGGTGAGCGCGCCGCCCGGCCAGGTGTGCGACCTGATCTCTAGGGTGAACCTCCCCCATTCCCAGCGGATCGCCAAGTATCGGGAGGGAGGCGACCCCTACAACACCGTCTACCACGTGTCTGGGCGGCGTAGTCTGGACCCTATCCCGTTCGGCGAGCACCACCGGAAGGGCAAGCAGCCCGTCGTGGTGGCTCACTACCCGAGACTGGACGCGCTGCTCGCGCGCCCGGGAGAAGGGCGGGTCCCGGCGGCCGCTGTTGAGTACACGAAGGGCCGCACACGTCAGGAAGTCCGCTTCCGGAGAGAGGCCATCCGGCGCCACATTGGGCCAGGGTCGGCCACTGTGGGTGAGGTGCTGGGAGCGTTCCCAGCGTTTGTTCGCGCGGCGGGCCGGCGGCTCCGGCCGATTGTGGAGGACGCGGGCATTCTCTCGCTGCCTCGGCTCGACCTCGAGGGAGAGGAGACGCTCCTCCCTCTGATCAGCAAGTTGCCGTGAAATCAGGTGCCGGGATAGCTCAGTTGGTAGAGCACCGGACTGAAGACCCGGGTGTCCCCAGTTCGGATCTGGGTCCCGGCACCAGGAATGAGGGCGACGGCAAGATGGCCGTCGCCCTCTCGCGTGATTCAGCTTCACTAAGAGCGTTCCAGAGGGCAGGTCGCAGGTTCGAAGCGGGGGCAGGATTCGTGCAAGCCCATGTGACCGCGTCCAAGCGCCGCGAGCATCGAATTGGCGTCAGCGTACCATAGAGCCGCTCTCATGCGGTTCTCGCGATTGCATTCCTTCGCTCCGAAGCGCTCCCCCGACCCGTTCTACTGCCCCGAAGTCGCAGGTGGATAGCGCGCGCTTGGCGGAATTCCCAACGAATCCCGAGACGCGCTACATGCCGTAGACTGTCCGCGATTACCGGCTCAGACGGGCGGTCAGCCCGCCCATCCGGCAAGCGCAGGCGCCGGCCTAGCGAGACGGCACAGTCGCGTGGATGGCACCCCGATGATCGAGTCTGTAGACACGGCCACCCAATGCCTCTATCACTGACCGGAGAGGAACAAACAGAGTCCATTTCGACGGTCGTGACCGCTGGAACTCGCCCACGTATGGCGTTGGGTTCCACTCTACATAGGGGGAAACTCCGAGCTGATGTGTTCTCCCACCGATACGCATGAAATGGCTTCTTGGTGCAAGGCTCACGCGTTCATCCCGTTCTCGGCCAAAGAGGACACGTTGCTTCTGAGCAGCCCAGACACTCCCAGATGCGACGGCATCGGCAATCGTGTTGACCGGAACCATCACGTACCCATCCCGCAGTCGAACTTGGTCGGATGTCAGCCCAACGTGATCACGACTATCTGGCCCGATGCCATGGATCACTACGGCGTAAGTCTCTGGAACGAAGGAGACCGATAGGTTGTCATCCTCGCTTGGTTCGAAATCGCGTCTCGCCCAGGTCAGGCTCTTTGCTCCTGAGACGCGCATACCGGTCAGTGGTGAGGCATCAAGGATCGAGTAGTTCCGGACCGACGAGAAGTCTACGTGCAGGGTCGCCAGGCCGATCTTCCCGTGCCACGACGCGCCGGTGCCGAGAATGTAGCTGAATGTTCGTCGACTGCCTTTCTCTGACCAGATGACTTGGCCCAAGAGCATACGGTAGCAGTCACGTACCGTCCGTCGTTGACCGGCTGCAAAGGGAACCATCTTCACCCGCCAGCGCTGAAGGCTCTCGTTGGGGGCTACTTGCGAGTCCACCACCTCGGTAGGCCAGGGCTGGCCGTCGACCTGTGAAGTGAAGGATAGGAACCCCGTCGTGCCGGTCATGTGCCCCAGGGAGGTCCACGCGCCCCATCCGAACTCCGGGAACCCCATCTCTACCTCAACAGCGTCACCGGTGTTCTGGAAGACGAAGACACAGTCAACGTCGGCGTAGAGATCATTGTTCCGATCAGTCCTCTCCTCCGAGATTCTGACCGTGACCGACTCTGAGACAAGGCGGACGCTGGGATGCGCCTGCATGAGCTTCATTGCCCCGCCAACACCGACGATGGCACCATCGTTGGCCGATGCGGCCACGCAGGCGGCCATTGCGAGAAGCGATGCGCAGAAGGTGAGGAACCCAGTGTGAGGCAGCGGCTTGTACCGCAGATACCGCGAGCCTGCGTGAGTTAGCGCGAATCCCATCTTGCACCTCCAGCGCACCGAGTTCCCTGTTGGCAGGCGATCTGCCTTGCACTCACTATCCCATCTATGGACAGGCCTTCCTGAAATTGCGAACCGCTATCATCGCTCGCGGGCAGGGTTGGCGAGTCGGCAGAGCTCATGCGGCCCGTCGGCCCCCAGTGCCCCGAGGACTACGCCGTCTCCAAGGGCAGCCACTGCCGTCGGTTCGGTAATGTTCGCTTTCGGATTGGCGATGCTCTGCCACGTCCGGCCGCCGTCGGTGCTGAGGCGGGGAGTCACGAAGTCAGAGAAGGTGACGATACGGTTGGGATCTCGGACGTCTATGGAGATTGGCCCAGCGAACTCTCCCACGGCGACAGGCTTGCTCCAGGTCTTCCCCCTATCGCGACTCCGATAATAGAGGGCCTTAGCCGAGGGCCCAAGCTGGCCGGTTTCGGTCAGGACATCGACGATACCGCCATCGGTGGCGGCCAGGGCTATCTCCACAAGCTTCCCCTGCAGCACGCCCTTCCCTGCCTGCGCCCACGTTAGGCCGGCATCCGGGCTATGCATGAGCTTCGCATTGGTGCCGAACACGTCTCCGAGCACGACGACAGCGTACAGCTCGTTCGGATTCTGGCAGGCTGTAACCACTCTCTCAACCCGCCCACCAAGACCGGTCATTGCCCTAAGATCGCCGCCCTGGAGGTCACTCCTCCAGAACCCTCCGGAGGAGGAGGCCAGGTAGAGGTAGCCGGGAGAACCAGACGAGCAGGCCAGAACGCTGACCCCATCGGCTGGGGCCACCGCCGTGTTCCACGTAGTGCCTCCGTCATTGCTCCAGAGGAGCGACCTTCCATCGCAGGTGGATAGCTGGGCCGGGTTGTCCGGCCTCACCACTGGGCACGTAACTGTGCCCCCGGCGTACTGTGGCAGCTCGCCCCACGTTCCGCCCCGGTCCTTACTCACGAAGAGCTTCTCGTCTGCCAACGCGTAGACCGTGTCAGGCGCCGTCGGCGCGTAGGCAAGGCCAGTGCAGTCCGAGAATGGCACATCAGGCACCTTCTGCCACCGCCAAGAGCCGAGCCTGATCGCTTCGGCCCGGTCCGTGGGCGGCTGGTCGCTGTCCGAGACAACGCAGTAGGAGGGGGTGCAGAGCACACGATCAGGTCGCCAGTAGGTCGAGACCCACTCCCACAGCGTCCGGCCTGTCGCGGTCTCCAACGCGTACACCTTGTTGTCATCGCAGGGAACGCAGGCCACCGTCTCGGTGCCGTCTCCCCAGAAGATGTGGACGCCCTGACTGCCGGGCCCCAGGGGTTCCGCCTGCCAGCGCTCCTGGCCTGTTGCGACCTCGATGGCTGCGACGCGCGCCGCATCGTCCGCAGTCCGCTTCACCAGCACGACCTGTCCGGCTACTGCGACGAAGTTCTCGGCCGGCACCTCCCATAGAACGCTGCCGGTCGCGCGATCCAAAGCACATACACGTTCGCCGCCGGTGAACGCCACCAGCAGTGGTTCGTCCGGGAGACCACGGCCAACCACTATCGGCCAGAGGAACTCGGCGTTCCACGCGAGCGACTCCTCCGTTATGGGCTCGGAGGACGGCAGTTGCTGCTGCCACGTCTCCCCAGACTCATCAGTCGCGGTTACGACATTGCCCTGTCCGGCCACGAGCAGAGCATCGGAGACCGCCCAGGTCGCCGACACTTTCGCGTACTCGCTTAACTTCGGCAAAGTTATGGCATCAAGCAGCTTACCGGTCTTTTCCTCCAGAAACGTCACGCCGTCGGCTGAGGAGAGCGCGAGCATGCCGCGGTACACCCCCAAGGGTGAAAGGCTGGTCTTCATACCCCTACTCCACACCATGTGTCCAGTAGCTACATCAGCGCAGCGGATCTCCTTCGCAGCGACATAGAGACGACCGCCTTCGACGAGACTGCCGGACACCGGTTGCTTGAGCTTGCGCCATTGCCAGATCGCCTTGCCATCTCGCGCCCGCAGCAGCCCGACGGATCGGCCCTTGTCCTTCGTCACCACAAGGCACTCCTCGTGATTCACTGCGGTGTAGGCCAGGGGCTGGCAGTCCGCGCGGAACCATCGCTGTTTGCCGGTAGCCAGATCAAGCACATGCATTCCGCGTGCCGGCTTCATTTGCTCCTTAGGCGCCGGTGGTTTGCGTCGGGCCTTCCGGGCCGCGGTGGCAGGCGCGCCTAGAGCAACCACGGCAGACAGTAGGAGCATCATATATACGACGCGTGTTGCGACAGATCGCTTTGGTCTCGCGAACATCAAGGCTGCCTCCTGACTATACGGACAAATGGTCCGCGCTTCGAAGCCGCTTGACCCCGTCCCCGGGAAAGCGACACACACGTCAGAGTCCGTGTACCGCCCGGGCTGCTGGCGTGTAGGAGACGATCCGAAAGCCAGCACTCGCGTGTTGTGCGGGATCGCCGTAGATCCGCCACACGAGCCGGCCCGACGAGAAGGTCTGATCCCTCGCGTGCAGGAGCCTTCGCCCGTTCTCAAAGACGGTGATGTCATCTCCTCTCACGGTGAGGGCGAAGCGCGCCTTGCCACTCGACCTGGGAAACCCGTCACCCGAATAGGAGAGAGTCCGCTCGACGCCGCCTTGCCGCACTACTACGTACACCCCAGGGTTCGCTCCCTGCCCTGCGAATGGGCAGAAGATGAGCCCATATCCGTCTCGACCATCAACCTTGAGTCCGTACTCCCCAGTCCCGGGATCGCGAGATAGGCGGAAGAACACGCTGCCCTCACGTCGGCGCACATCCACCTCGAACACCAGACTGAAATCGGCGACGTCCCGGCTGATCAACGCGGTCGCGTCACCGTTCGACGAGCCAAGAGACGCCGATGTGTTCTGGAGGCCGTACGCTGCCACAAGGTCAAGCACTGTGCTGCGGAAGCGTGCGCGGTCGCCCTCCGTCGCGGTGTAGGCCTGGTAGATCTGCCATGCAGCTCGACACTGCTCGTGGATGCGATTGTCGAGATCTTGCTGCGCGCGCTGGCGTTCCTCATCGGTTGCGAAAGGGCCGTTCGCAACGGGCCACCCATGAACCAAGTTTGGCGGATAGTCTCGCGTGTCGGCCCAGGCGTCCTCATCACTCCCAGCTCGGCTCCGGCGGATCACATATGCCGCGATAATCCCGTCGATGATCTTCTCGTCGAACCTGTCGACGAGGTAAAGCGTCCCGTCCATCGCCAACTCCGTTGCCGTCCACACGGTCGCGACGCCGGAGAGACCGATGAGGGACAGCGCCGTCTTGCTGCCCCAGCTGCCTGCCTTCGTGACGGCGTCCACGTACTTGCCATCGTGCACCTTCTTGGCGACTTGAACGGCCGTCACGACGTCGCCCGCGACCGTGAGGTAGTCCGTGCCCCCTGCTTTCTCACTCGTAAGAGCCGTCCACAGGGCCTCGCGCGATACCTGTGTCAGGTCAAGGCCCTGCTGAATACGCCTAAGCTTCCGGTCGGTCTCATCGCCCCGGAAGGCAGCTGCAGCGGACCGCGCCGGGGCGGCACAGCCGGGCGTGCCTGCAGCCTGTGTCAGGAATGCAACCATCACTAGCAGAATCGCACTCCGCAACTCATGAGGCTTCACCATGTCGTACCTCTCCCGAAAGCACTCTCAATACCGCACTTGGATCACCAGCAGGTCACCTCTGTGCCGCTCACACAGGCCCTGGAGCGCTTTTGCACTCGCCTCCTGTGCGGCAGACCACTTCCTCACCAACGCCTCCTTTCCGAGTGATCCTGCCCTCAAGTCCTAGTGGACAACCAGCACCTTGCGCGACTCTTGACGAGCTCAGTAACGCTGCAGACTGCCCCCTCCTCGCTATGCAATGGACTGAGCGTGCCAACTACACGCCGCGAAGGATCTCTATCCCCAGTGCCTTGATCACGTCCTGAGACACCTTCAGTCTCTTGATCGTGCTTTCAGGGATGCCCGTGCCCTCATCGGCAGATGTGGTGGCACCGATGCCGTAGGGGCTGGCGCCGTGGCATATCTCATCCCGACCTCGCTGAGGCACCCATCGACGAGGAGTCGGAGGTACTCGATGCGCTTCGCCAGCGGATAGGTATCGGAAGACTCGAGGGCGAAGGCTCGGTTGTGGTATTTCCGCACGCTCTCTTCGGAAGACGACCCGTCCACAGGATAGATGTCCACAGTGAAGTGGTCGGCCCTGTTGCTGATGTGCGCGTTCACCTTATCGACGACGCGCCAGGGGAAGTCGTCCTTGGCGCGTGGGATACCAGTGATCAGTGTCTGCCCAACTCGCCTCGAATCGCGGCTGTGCACGCCATGCCCCTGGTGCAGTCCGAGCACGAGCTGGCAGTGGTACGTGCCAACAGCCTGCATGATCTCGTACGCGAGGCGGGACTCGCCGCCGCCCTTGGGGCTCCCGGGGAACGAGTGGTTCAGGTCGTGCGTCGTGTAGCGGACATGACGCTTGATGGCCGGCCTGTTTGCGCGCGGGACCACCACGAGCGTCCCGTTCGCGAGCTTCTTTGAGAGGAACTGTTCTGCAGTCAGCCACCCCGAGTCCTCGGTGCCATGCAGGCCGCCGATGACCATCACGGACGGCCCCGGCGCGGGGCCGCGGAGGACATAGAGCTCAGTGGCCCAGGGAGTTCCAGCGCAGAGGACGTGCTTCTCCACGTCAGTCGCCCGGAGGGGCGCGGCGAACAGCCCGCACGACAACAGTACTAACGCTGTCGCCAGAACTCTTCTCGAAAGACCTTCCACGATCCATTCTCCTCGCGCAGCCAAAAGGTCTCCTTGCCTGTGCTGTGGTAGGAGAGTGACGAACCCTTGTAGGCTGAGAAATCCTGCGTGAAGCTCACGCGAATGCCACCCCGGTCGCGAGCATATGACCAGGGCTGTCTCGGAGCGGCCAACACCCTCGTGTAGATGCTGTATAGGCGCTGTTTGTCCTGGCGCATGCCGTCATAAGACAACGTCTTGTTGGTTCCGGAGTGGTTCTCCATAACCAGGTCGTGACTGTAGTACTGCATCTGGCGATCGAGGTCCATCGCGTTCCATGCCGAGTAGAGGCCGTTGACCGCCGACTGTACCTCCACCTTGGTGCGCGCATTGATCTCCACCGGGGGCGCCTGCACTGGAGGTGTGGGAGGCGGCACGGTGGTGTGCGTCGTCGGTTCGCTGGGGCTCACCTTCGTCTGCGGCTGTGCAGGCTCTGGTGCCACCGGCTGCGTGGCCGGGGGCGTCACCGGCACCGGCGGCGGCGCCCACGGTTTCGAGATCAGAACGCCGCCTCCTACCAGGGCAACCACTGCCACGACGCCAACCAGAGCGGACAGGCGACTCTTCCTCTCGCCCTGGGTGATCGGCGCTATCTCCGTGGGCCAAGCGTTGGTGGAAATAGCCCCCACGGCGACGCGGCCAGCCAACGCCTCGGCGAACTCGGTGCAAGAAGAGAAGCGATGGTGAGGTACCTTGGCCAGTGCGCGCATGAGCACGTCCACCACCTGGTTCGGCAGTCCAGGGCGTCTCTGTCGCGGGTCCGGCGGAGGCTCCGAGATGTGCTTGTTCACCAGCGTCCAGGGGGAGACGTTCGGCCCTCCGAAAGGTGTCTTGCCCACCAGGAGTTCGTAGGCCATGATAGCCAGGGAGTACTGATCCGCGCGTCCGTCGAGTTCCTCGCCCCGCGCCTGCTCGGGGGACATGTACTCGGGAGTGCCGATCATGCCTCCGGTGAGGCGCGTCCCCTCCAGGCTGCGGGCGATCCCGAAGTCGGCGACGTGGGCGGCGCCGCGCTTGTCGAGCAGGATGTTTTCGGGCTTGATGTCCCGGTGGACGATGCCGTGCTCGTGGGCCTCGTCCAGCGCCTCCGCCACCTCCGCGATCAGCCGTCTCGCTCGTTCCAGTCCCAACCGGCCGTGTCGCCGGATCTCGGCACGTAGGTCCGAACCCTCCACCAACTGCATCACATAGTAGTGTGTTCCCTGATCTTCGCCGTCGTCGTGGATCGTGACGATGTGAGGGTGATCGAGCTTGACCGAGTGTTGTATCTCCTTCCTGAAGCGCTGGAGGAACTGCTGGTCATGGGCGAACTGAGGGGGCAGCACCTTCACCGCCACCTGGCGGTGAAGGTGCTGATCGGTCCCCCGGTACACCGCACCCATGCCGCCGCGGCCGATCTCCGCGTCAAGTCGGTATCTATTGTTCAGGGTTCGGCCGAGCACCATTAGCCTCCAATCGGAACTTCGCAACCGGCGTTCCGTTCCAGGTAATGGTATACTCGCCCGGCGCCTCGGCCGGAACAGCCCAGTCCCTGGTGTGACCGTTGCTGCGAAGAGAGCGCGAAAGTGCTTTCCCAACCACCCTAAGGCTAACCTCGCTCCCACGGAGCATCGCTAGGCTTCCCCTGGCGTTCTTGAACCGATAGATACCGCTCTCGCCGTTTGATCTCGGTTCCCAGTCCCCTGGCGCATCCTGGAAGGCCTCATACACGAAGTCAGCCCCCTTGGCGCTCACGATGATAGTGCCATCTTCCTCGTTGACCTTGACGTGGATCTCTGGCGAGACTGAGACCGGGGGAGTCTTGGCGCCGGGCGAGGTAGCACTGGCCTTGGGTGGAGTGGCCGCCATCTGAGAAGCGGCGGTCGCAGCGGGCGCGGTAGTTGCGGGCCCGGTCAGCTTCCCGGAAGACCTATCCGCCGTTGGCACGATGAGAAGGCGGAGACCTACGGCCAGGAAGGCGAGCACTCCAGCGGCGGCTGCCAGTCGGCGTCCCCTGCTGCTGCGTGATCGGTGGGGTGCGGGATACCCGGGGAGTGGAGTTGGAGCGCGCGAGGCCACCAACTCCCGTGTGCCAAGTGCAGGCGGTCGGCCCGGCCAGACGCCGTGTGCGTAGAGCAAAACGGTGATGTTGTCCTCTCCGCCGGCCCGGTTCGCCTCTGCGCACAGGCTCTCCGCAGCCTGAGTAACGGAGCCGCTACCAGAGATCACATCAAGTATCCGGGCATCCGATACCATGCCGGTCAGGCCGTCCGAGCATAGCAGCAGGACATCATCCTCCTGGAGATCGAACTGGACCATGGCAGGTTGAACGGAAGGGGCAATCCCCACCGCCTTGGTAAGCTGATTCCTGTGAGGCCAATTCGCGACGTCCTCTGCCTTCATCTCCTTCCTCTGCACCAGCTCGTGCGCCCATGTATCATCCGTCGTGGTCTGCTGCAGCAGACCGGAACGCACAAGATAGAGTCGGCTATCTCCCACATGAGCAACTAGGCAGTGGGAGCCTCGGATCACTGCTGCAGTCAGAGTCGTTCCGGGATGAGCCGCGCCGGTACCGGGCCTCTCCTCGAAGATAACCTGATTTGCCCGCCGGACGGCCTCCTCGAGCGCCTCCGCTACAGATGGCCGTCCAGCGGCCGCGCTCAGTTCCTGTTCGAGGATCGTGAGGGCAGTTTGGCTGGCCCATTCCCCGTCGTGGTGTCCGCCCATACCATCGGCAACAGCCAACAAGGCGTTCAGTCCCAGCGGCCCTAGCGCGGCCGCGGTCCATTGCTTGGCGAGGACCGCGTCCTCGTTGTGATCCCGCACCATGCCGACGACTGAACAAGCCCAGATGCCCGCGGCTCCATATGCGGGTGTATCAGCCATGAGCTACTCCTGCCCTGCTCCGTCCGCGGATCCCCAGACGAACGTGGTGCGCGCTACCGCTGTGCTCGCACCCAGTGCCCGATACTGGGCGGTCCTAAGCTCCACAAGCAGTCAGCCTCGTCACTTGATCGAGTGGAATTCCATCACCGTGCCCCCGAGGAGAAGCCTATCGCCATGCTTGAGGGCAATCGAATCGATGCTCGCCCCGTTGACCTGCGTGCCTCGCTGGCTAACGTTACGGAGTACCCAACTTCCCTCCTCCAAAGCGAGTGTGGCGTGCACGCGCGATACATGATCGTCGGTCAGGCGGAAGTCCTGGTTGTCCTGGCGACCGATGGTAATGCTTGGCTTGCCAACCGGGTAGTGTTGTCCTTTGTCTACACCCTCTACCACCGCGAGCTCCACTCCCATGAACTGGCTGGTGGGTGCGGAGGCGGCAGACCCCCCGGGCCGATCGGAGACGATGGTCTCGGCGGCGGGAGCCGGCTTCGCGGAGACCCCGATCATACCAGGGATGTTGTTGATCACGAGTTCCAGCTTGCTGGCGCCAACCTCGATCACGCTGTTCGGCTTGATCTCCACCTGGGTGCGATGGACCGGCTTGCCGTCCACACGGGAGCCGTTGAGGCTAGTGTCTACATAGAGCAGACGGCCGTCATTCGTGGCGACGATCTCACCATGCTTCGACGAGACGGTGCTATCCTGGGGGAGCTGGATGTCGCCGCCGTCGCGGCCGATGACGATCTGCTTCCCGGTGAGCGGGGCAAAGGTGCCGGCATGCGGACCGGCCGTGATCTTCACCTGTCCCCAGGCCTCGACCGTGCGCTGAGGACTGCTCGCCTTCGGTGATCCCCCGACGGCCACTGTGCCGCCCCGGGCAGTCGGAGGTTCGGATGAGGACGGCTGCTGTCGTGCCCGCGCCTCAGCCGCCTGCCGCTCTCGTTCCTGCTCAGCCTGTCGCCGCTGCTGCTCGGCCAACAGCAGTCGTCGCTGAGTTTGCTGCCGCGTGTGGAGTATCAAGCCGATGCCGCTGATCACGGCCACTGCGATAAGAGCCAGACCGATGATGGTCGTCAGGGGGAGATCCTTCTTCTCAGACGGCGGGGGCGTCTCTGGAGCTGGTTTGTTGGAACCGCTCAGGGGTGTCCGCCGCGATTCGTTGATGTACAACTGGCCGTCACTGGGGTCCTTCTGCACGTAGCCGGAGATGCGGTAGCGCGTGCCTCCGAGCGGCGGCTCCTCCGCCGACCGAACGCGCACGACGCCACCGTAAGCGTCCTTGATGCTGTAGACGAAGGTGCTCTTGGCGGGGTCGCGCTTGTAGTTCCCAATCAGCCCCTCTACCGCCACGAATTCGTTAATCAGCCCTGGGAGTTTGTCGACTGTTACAGTGTCGATGTTCTGGGGAAGCTTGGGCTCGGCCCCAGGCACCTCCACCTTGTTGCCCCCTGTGACTTGTGATTGTGCTCCGGCAGTAATCGGGAGAGCCCCGATGACGAGCACGAGCAACATCCTGGTCAATACACGCATTCCAGACTCCTTTCCCTCTCTTGGGTAGTACCAGACGCGAGCCCCACGAGTATCCTATGAGCTCGAAGTGCTGTCGGCTAGCAGGCGGCCGAAGTAATCTCTGTAAGTCGTGAGATTCCACCGCTGCAACTGAAGAAGGACTAGGAACTGGTCTGCAGCCTGGACCCCGGATTCCGCATTTGGCGGCGCTTCGCCGGGAATGACCTTGCCGGGATGGCTCTTCATCAGCTTGTCCAATCCGACCAGGGCCTTGCGCATCTTCCCCACATAGCCTGTGATCTTCCGGTTGGTTGTCAGCTGCTGATCGATCGCAGGTAGAGCGGCCTGCCACGCGGGACGGGCGCCACGTATTGACTCGGCAGTTGGCGAATTCTGCACCCTCCAAGCTGCCTGGAGGGCGCGGCGGAGAGGAGCGGACTGGGTTTCGTCATCCTTGGCCATCTTCTTAGAGAGGTGGACCGCCTCCGTAGTGGCTCCGGCCGCGTCCTGGGAGAGGGACACGGCCTTTCCAATGTAAGGGATGTGTCCGAGGAGCTTGAGCGTCCGGGACTTGCTGATCGCCTGAAGCCCGGGCAGCATTGGGCCCGCCGCGGAGTTGAACGTGTCAACGCCCTTGCGAATCTGGTCCGCCTTGTTCAACAGATCCTGCATGTCCTCCAGCGGCACGCGCGGGTCGGCCAGATCAACCATGATCCGTTCCATGCCTCCGCCGGGAGTGGGCTTGGTTGCCATAGGCACAAGCCTAGTGCGGCCCTGGTAGGAGAGCTGCAGTCCGCTTGGAGTTCGGTCCGCGGTGCCGCCGAACGCCTCGACCACGGCGCGGGTAGGGACGTACAGCTTTCCGTCTCTCCGAATCGGGCACGTCGGCAGGAGCTTTGCCATGCCGTGCGCGTCGGTCATCATCGCAATCCCGGACTGGAGCACCACGGTTCGGCCGCCGCAGATAATGTTGGCACTCTTGCCGGCCGGCCCCCAAGTCACCTTCGCCCCCATCCAGTCAGTGAGTGGTTCCAGGCTGCAGCAGTGCTGCCCGCCGCTCAGAAGTACGTCATCTGGCCCGAGAGCCGCACTGGCGATTCCGAGATGCGCGGGCAGGCAGGCTGCCAGTGCGACCAAACACAGTACGCGCAGGCAATGGAAATGTCCGCACCTCATGAGTCAGCACCTCCTCTTCGTAGTGGAAGGTAGTCTCCGCCTTCATAGGCGAACGCGCTCTTGGTTCGCCGCCGGTTGCGATCCGCCTTCCCGTTCCCTGCTGCCCTGCCCTGCTCTGCGTGACGAGAGTTGCGCGCACTCATGCAGACCAGGAGAAACCGCCTCAGTACCTCGCGACCTGCAGGATGCGCGCTGTCCCACCGCTCAGGATGGAACTGCACGCCGTAGACCGGCAGAGCGCAGTGTCTCATCGCCTGGACGCGGCACGTTGGGTTCGATGCGGTGACCATGAACCCATTCGGCAACCGCTTCACCTCGTCGTAGTGCGACTCGAAGACCGATAACCTTGCGCCGGATTCTCCCAGGATCCGATCGGTCGCGACAACGGAGACTCGCGTGTAGCCGGACTCATTCCAGCACCCATGGTAGCCCACGCCTGGGCACAGCCGTCTGATGCGCCCCACCTCGCCACCGAATGCCAGAGTGATGAGTTGGTGGCCGCCGCAGATACCAAGTATTGGATACCTCGCTTGTATGATCACCGATTCCACACCCCTCAGGGCGGCAGGGGCGTACTGATCCCATGGGGTGCCCTGTCCGCTCAGGATGACCCCGGCGGGGCCGATCTCTTGCAGGCGCTTCGGCGTGATCTGCGCGTAATGCTCAATCACGGTAGCCGCCCCCAGGGTTTCCCGGACGGCCCTCGCGATACGCTTCGCAGAACTTTGTTCGGCCGCCGATAGGTTCGTGTTGATGATGCAGATCGGAGGTCCCACATACGTTGGAGGCGTGGGCGGTCGTACCCCATGTACCCCTGGCAGCGATCGCGGTGTGCCTGGCGTTACGCCCAGGGCGAGGATGCTTACAGCAAGCATGAACACCAGTGTCCTCATAATCGCGTGGACCTGAGCAGTTCCTCGTAAGTGATGCGCCACGCGCCCGTGCCCGACTCCCTTGCGAGCCTCATGACCTTGGGCCCCATGTCAGCATACGGCGCTTTCCTGCTCGTATAGAGGCGGTAGTATTGGGTGAATCGAACGGTTGCCGAGTTCCCATCGTCGCCAAGGGTTACCACGAGGTCTTCGGCACGAACTTGCAGCGAGCGCGCCTCTCGCATCTGCTTCTTCCGGTCAGCTAGCCAGCCATGGTAGTCGTACGAGTACGCCTTCCCGCTCGTCGTACGCTTGATGCCCGAGAATGCCCTGCCATAGCACGAAGCGTACGCCTCAAAATCCAACGAGTTCTGCACTTGCAGCCAGCGCTCAAACAGCTGCCGCACCTCCTTCGTTGCCTGTGCTCGGTCCTGTTCAGGCAGCGGCAGATCACCACTCAGGGTCTCACCTTGATCGGGATCGCTGCCGCGATCTCCGGTCTCGGGACCTACCTCTGATGTGCCGGTATTGCCCGCGACCCCTGCGCTCGCGGATACGGGCCGCCCAGGACTCGTGTCCATCCGTGCACGGTATCGGTCAGAAGGATGGCGAAGCACAAGCCACCCACCGCCGGCCAGCAGCACCAGGATAGCTACAACGAACGACGGCACCACCGACCGCTTCGCCTGGTGGGGTACTGGCCGCGACGGTGGCGGGTCGGAGCCGCGATCAATGACGGTATGCGCGCCGTCGGCCGATGCGGAGGCCCGCTTCAAGGTCAGGGCGTTCGCGAAGTCGCGGCACGTGGGGAACCGATGTTCCGGCATCTTCTCCAATGCTCTTAACAGCGCTTGCGCGGCACCATCCGGTAGTCCCGGCACCGTCAGACGCGGGTCCGGCGCGGGGGTCGAGATATGCTTGTTGAGAACGGTCAAGGGAGAGACGTTCTCGCCGCCAAAGGGCGGCCGGCCAGCCACCAGTTCGTAAGCCAGGATCGCCAGGGAGTACTGATCCGATCTTCCATCTATGGCGTCTCCGCGGGCTTGCTCGGGAGACATATACTCGGGAGTGCCGATCATGCCACCCGTGAGGCGCGTCCCCTCCAGGCTACGAGCGATGCCGAAGTCCGCCACGCGGGCAGTGCCCTGACGATCGAGAAGGATATTCTCCGGCTTTATGTCCCGGTGGACGATCCCCTTTCCATGAGCGTAGTCGAGAGCCTGTGCCACATCCCTCACGAAACGCGCGGCCTCGCTGAGCGGAAGCGCGCCCCTGCTCTTTAGCTCGGCGCGGAGATCATGCCCTTGGATGAACTGCATGACGTAGTAATGGACTCCGGCGTCATCCCCCACGTCATACACGTTCACGACGTTAGGATGCTCCATACTCGCCGCATTTAGCACTTCGTTCCTGAAGCGCGCAAGGAACTGCTGATCGTGAGCGTACTCCGGAGGCAATATCTTTACTGCCACGGCGCGATCTAGCTGGAGGTCCTTCGTGAGATAGACCACTCCCATGCCGCCACGTCCGAGTTCTGACTCCAGCAAGTATCTATTGTTCAGCGTCCGTCCTAGCATCGCGGACATCCCTCCTCACCCATCGCCCGTAGGCGGTTTCAGCGGCTCCTCTTCCGGCTAACGCCGATCAATGCAACCCCAATCGTGGCGGCAAGGATCGCAAGCAGCGCGAATAGTGAAGCACCTAGATCGCTCCTGAATGCCTCAACCAGCGAGAACGGTTTCGCGACCACAGAAGGCTCGTGCATCCCGACCGCCATCTGCTTCTCTGCCAACCTGCGCGTCAGGTCATCCGTGGCCTGCCCTAACTTCCCATTGATGTCCGCTAACCTGCCCAGCGCGCTGTACGTCCAGTGTGAAGCATGGATTTCCGAAAACAGATCCACGATGCCGCCAGGGCTCTCGGCAGTGAAAAACAGGCCCGAGAAGATGATCTGCGGCAGTAACACCATCGGCATCAAGCTCACCGCCTGATCCGAGGACCGCACTAAGGTCGACAAGGCCAGCCCCATCCCGAGCCCCACGAAGGAGGCGAGCACCATAGTTCCGAGCATCTCTAGCACTGCACTGTCAGAGACACGGAACCAGTGCATCCACGCGCCGACGCCCCCCACCAGGACCGCGCACTGCACAACGCAAAGCGAGGCGAGAACCATGAACTTCGACCAGAAATAGGCACTCGGCTTGAGGAAGGCCAGGCGTTCGCGGATGAAGATAGGACGTTCCTTGACGATTTCGCGCACTGAGTTCGAGGTTCCGAACCAGATCGCGCTGAGCGCGAGCAGGAACAGCACGGGGGAAGCATGGCGCAAAGGTGTGGTCCCGTCCGTGTTAGCAACTGCCTCGAAGGTGTTAGACCTGAAAACGAGCAGCATGATCAGCACTATGAGCGGCGCCTGGGCAAGAAGCATGGCGGCGTTGGTCCGGTCACTAACTAGCACGGCGAGGTACCGCTGGGCCAGTAGCGAGAACTGGTGCAGCCAGGCACTGGCACCGATTCGGTAGGCACCGGCCGTTACGGACCCGGGCCGGTCACCCCCCTCCTCGCGATGTCTACGCCGTGCGCTTCCGTACTCCTGGTGCAGGCGACATCCCCAGTAGCGCCGTTGCCACTTGAGCGCTGACTCTGGCGTCTCGCCAATCGCTGTGTAGATACCCTGGTAGTTAGAGCACCCGAAGTGGCGTTGGATCTCATGTGGAGGCCCGTAGTAGACCATCTGGCCCCCCGAACCCATGGCCAACAGCAGATCGCACATCCCAAGGCTCAACGTGGAATGGGTGGTGACCACGACCGTGCGCCCCTGCTTGGAAATGGAGCGAAGCAACTCCATCATCTGCTCTTCGCGATGGGGGTCGAGTCCGCTTGTGGGCTCATCGAGATACAGCAGGTTCGGCTCGCTCAGCAGTTCGAGTGCCACGTTCACGCGCTTGCGTTCACCGCCGCTGAGAAGCCTGATCTCGCTCTCCGCGCGGTGCGACAGGCTGACGGCCTCGAGCACTGAGACGACCCGCTCCGCGCATTCCGTGTTGCTGGTGTCCATCGGGAGGCGGAGACGGGCCGCGTACATGAGCGCCGTCTGCACGGCCAGCTCTGGATGGACGATATCATCCTGGGGCACAAACCCGACTTGTCCCGCGAACTGCTCGTGGTGCGCGTGGAAATCGGTTCCGTTCAACCGCACTGCTCCAATGGTCGGGGTCTCCAGCCCTGCCAAGACCCGGAACAGCGATGTCTTGCCGGTTCCGCTGCCTCCCACGATGGCAATGAACTCGCCGGGTTCCACCGTGAAGTCGACGCCGTCAAGCAGCGTACGAGCCGAGCCGCGATACGCGACGGTATGGCCAAGGCCGCAGACGTCAAGACGGATTGGGCCTTTGCCCTGAGCGACCGCCATGCCCGATCCGCCCCATCGGAACTCAGTGCTTCCGATGCGGATCAGATCGCCCGACTGCAAGACCGCGCTGGAGATGCGACGGCCGTTCACGAACGTGCCGTTGGTGCTCCCGCAATCGGTGAGCAAGACCCCCCCGCCCTGCCACACTAGGCTAGCATGCCGTCGCGATACGACCGGCTCGTCTAGCCTCAGGTCTACGGTGGGACTCCGGCCGATCAGGCGCGGACGACCGTCCTGGAGCTCCGACAGTGACCACCCGAGCGTGTTCGGCCGCTGAGCCTGACCGTCGAGGCGTGTCTCTTCTATCTGCAGCACGGTGTCACCGAGCCGGATGATGTCGCCTCGGCGTACCATAGTAGCCTGCTGAACAGGCCTCTCATTCAGGAAGGTCCCGTTCGTGCTGCCCAGGTCTTCGAGAAACCAGCCCTCGGACGTCGCAAGCAGGCGGGCGTGGCGAGCCGACACGGAGGGGTCGTTGAGACTGAGATCGCCCGCGGTGCGGCCTACCGCGACTTGCTGTGCGTGGAAGCTGTAACTGCGACCTGCATCGTTTCCCTCAGTGATCCTGAGTTTGAGCATTGCCGGTGCGCAGGGGGACGCTTGCAGCAATAGGGCGCCCGCGACGAGGCCGCGCATCTCCCATGGTGGTCAGAACGCAGGGATCTGCTGCCTTTAGTGCTGTGAGCTTCCCTGCATAGGCATCGCCTGGTGCGTTTCCAGAGCGAGCCAGCTATCGCCCGGCCGATCGGAGGGCGACGCGGCAGACTATATCACCGTAGCGGCGCTTAGTCAAATGGAAACAGGCAGGAGGCAGGGCATTGGGCACAGTATGGGCAGAAGAGGAGATTCAGAGGAAAGCCTGAAGACCACCAACAGCCGGAGCCAGTGAACCAGTCGGGTTGCCGGCTATCAAGCGGTAAGGCAACCGCGGTAGAGAAGAGGAAATCATGAAACCTACGTCTGGCGGCGCAGCCTACGGCCTGGGCATCGTTGGCCTGCTAGTCGGGGGCCTGATAGGGTTCCTGCTGCGCCCCTCGGGGCTGCTGGGAGTGCAGGCCCCGTTCGGCGCGGTGATCACGCGGGGCGCCAATCTCAAGGGGCTCGACCAACTGCTACTGCCGCTTGCCCAGCAGTCGTTCAACTACGTTCTCGTTGGAGCCATCATCGGTGCGGTGTTCGGCGCCACTGTCGGATACTTCGCCAGCCAGAAGAGATAGCTGTCACGCCACAGTCGCGCGGAAGGAGCCACGATGCAGGACATCCCGGGCTATGAGATCATTGAGAAGCTGGGCGAGGGAGGGATGGGGGTCGTCTACAAGGCCCGGCAGTTGTCCCTTAACCGACTCGTCGCCTTGAAGGTATTGCGCGAGGGACTGGATATGGATGCAGACGCGGTCGCTCGCTTCTTACGCGAGGGAGAAGCCGCCGCGCGTCTGGAGCACGACAACATCGTGCACATATTCGACGCGCACCTGCAGGAGCCGCCCTACTACATCGCTATGCAGCTGCTCAAAGGCCACTCCGCGCGGGGGCGCCTGCAGCCGGAGAAGGCTGTTGCCATAGTGAAGCAGGTCTGCCTGGCCCTTGATGCCGTGCACCGGGAAGGCATAATCCACCGCGACATCAAGCCGGCCAACATCATGGTGGACTCCACCGGCAAAGCGACTCTCACCGATTTCGGCATCGCGCGTCTCGTAGATCAGGCCGGCCTCACCGGCACCGGCGCCTTCATCGGGTCTCCCCCCTACATGTCGCCCGAGCAGGTCAGTGGCGCTCCCGTGGACTACCGGACCGATCTCTATTCCGCCGGATGCGTCCTCTACGAGCTGCTCACCGGTCGGCCTCCCTTCGTCGGCAGTAACGTCACCATCATCAGTCAAATCCTGAACCAGCCGCCGACCCCTCCACAAGACCTCATCCCCGACCTTTCCTCGGCCCTCCAACGCGTAGTGCTGCACGCGATGGAGAAGGACTCGCGCAACCGGTACCAGTCCGGTGCGGAAATGGCGGCGGCAATGGAGGCCGCGCTGCGCGCCACCGGAGCCGATGACGGTCCGACCGTTGTGATCCCACCGGGGCCGAAGTTGGGGGAATCAAAGGAGCCTCCCTTATGGAAGCGCCCCTTGGTCATGGCGGCTGTGGTATGCGTCGCGCTAGTGATGGCCGGAATCGCCATGCTTGGGGTGCACACCACACAGGCGTCGAAGGTGCCGAATGTGGTGGGCAAGACCGAGAATTCGGCCAAGTCCGCGCTAGAGGCCGTGGGCTTGGAGTGCCATGTCGCTAGTCGGGAGTACAGCGAGGCTGTGGCGAAAGACCGCATCCTCCGGCAGGATCCGAAGGCCGATGATGATCGTCCTAGAGGTGCTCGCGTTGAAGTCGTGCTGAGCTTAGGACCGCCGCCTATATCTCCCAGAAAGGTGGTCACTCGGCCTCCGGCGATAGTCTACGTCTGCGATCTCTGCCGTCAGGGATTCCCAAGCAAGGCAGCCCTTTTACGGCACAAGGGGAAAGCACATCCTGTGCAGCCGTACGCGAACCAACCCATTCGCGTCAAGCGAACAAAGGTGCTCGTGTCGCAGCCGGTGCCTGCAAGGACGCAGCCTCCTGCGCAGCCGCAAACGCCGAAGGCCGAAGTCTACAAGTGCAGTGTGTGTGGCCAGGAGTTCGCGAGCAAGACGGAACGAAACAGGCACGAGAGCATATGCCAGGTAGCGAACACGGCGGAGACCCTGAAGAAGACCGTGAAAAGTATTGGGGGTGTATTCGGCAAGTAGCCGTTTTCCTGGCACGTTATAGGAGCGCGGTTTGTCACGGCTTCCATAAGAGAGAAGCTGCTCACTTGGTGATATGTACTGGAGAGAATATACCAGGCGCTTGCTCTGCAAAGAGCGGGCCAAACCTGGGCGGGGAAACCTGGGCTCATCTATCTCAGAAGTATCTAAAGAGTATCTTGTGTTACGGTTAGGCAGGCAAGCTGATAGAAAGCCTCAGGACGCATTCACAGGCATTCTGGGGCCTTGGCGATGTCGGCCGCCGGGGTAGAGTGTACCGGCCATAGCCGCCCCATGGGTACCACCTGATCGCCGGGGGTGGGTACCACCCATAGTCGGGGGTGGG